>Ga0182015_10007137_pt1 | contig 10982 bp, 6 predicted proteins | sample 712P3MmetaG_FD_120478 | JGI IMG/M metagenome (GOLD analysis project Ga0182015, IMG submission 120478) | Permafrost microbial communities from Stordalen Mire, Sweden - 712P3M metaG | ecosystem: Environmental > Terrestrial > Soil > Wetlands > Permafrost | place: Sweden: Stordalen | collected...
CTTCGTGAAACATTACTTTGGCGCTGACTGGCCCACCCGCTCCCTTTACCACATGATGATCAACACGGCAGTGGGGAATGAATCCGTCATCGAGACGATTCTTCACACGATGCACCTGGTCGAGGGTCGCCCGAAAGCGACCGGCTACGAACACCCCAAAGTTCCCAGTTCCGTCTAGGTCCGCGGCCGCTGTGGCGCTGGACAGCAATCCTCCGCGCAAACATCTGCCCGCGGCCCCAGCAATCCCAGCGCTCGCCGCTCCAACTCCGGATTCATGCACTCCAGAATCAGTTCGCGAATCATGGCGATGAACTTCGGATGCACGCCCACCGTCTTCGCCCGAGTCATCGGCAAGGCCAGCGAATCGCAGAGTTGCCGCGCTTCCATATCCAGGTCGTACAAAACTTCCATGTGATCGGAGATGAAGCCGATCGGCGCCAAAACCACCGCCGACGCCAGATTTTCAGTTTTCACCCGGCGCAGGTAGTCAAGAATGTCCGGCTCCAACCATGGTTGTCCGGGCGCACCGCTGCGGCTTTGGTAGACGAGAGCATCGTTCTTATGCGCGTCGTCCTGATGATCGTCTTTCTGACGACCAAGCGCTCCCGAAACCAGACGCCGCACCTCCTCCAGTTGCCGCACGTAATCGCAACTGTTCGCCATCGAAACCGGAATGCTGTGCGCGGTATATACGATCTGCACATTTCTCTGCGCATCCGCAGGAATGTCCTGCAGGGCGCCCCGCAATCGCTCCACCGTGGTTTCGATGAATGCAGGATGGTTGAAGAACGGCCGCAGCTTGTCCACTTCCGGCGCGCCCAGCCCAACTTCGCTTTGCGCCCGTGCGATGTCCTCACGATACTGCCGGCATGATGAATACGAGCTGTAAGCCGAAGTCACAAAAGCGACAGCCCGCCGGATGCCATCCTGTTTCATCTGTCGCAGAGTCTCGGGCAGCAGTGGATGCCAGTTTCGGTTTCCCCAATAGATTGGCAGCTTCGGCCCGTTGCGCTCCAACTCTATCGCCAAGCTCGCGATCAGATCTCGTGTCTGCTGGTTGATCGGGCTCTTGCCGTCGAAATGGTAGTAGTGCTCGGCCACACTCAGCATGCGCTCGCGCGGAACGTTCCGTCCACGCAGCACGTTCTCAAGGAAGGGAATTACTTCTTCGCGAGATTCCGGACCGCCGAATGACACCACAAGAATAGCGTCATAGTTCATATTGAGCATGGTTCATATCGAGACGATTGCCGAGGCGTGATTGCCAATGCGGCGCGCCAAATCAGTTGCCATGCACGACCGCCGCGGAAGGGGCCGATTCCGCCGTCCTGGTCACGGATAGCTGCCGATCCAACGCGATATCCATCTCGGTGAACCTGGGCAGCACTACGTCGCGTCCTTTGCGCGACACCATGTAGATTCCCGAAACACAAGTAGCCGCGATTCGGCCCACCCCAGCAGTGGAAGCGTCGGTCGCCGTCGATACGAAGGCCTCGATAATCAACTGCAGTGTGTCGTCGGCTTCTTTCGCAAGGCCTGCAGTCACGCCTATGTTAATCGCCATCCACGCCTTGCCGGGACGTTCGCCTCGAAGCTGTCCTTCGGCGTCAATCTTGGTGTGCGACCTTCGGTCCAATTCCGCTCCCGCGAGCGATGCGGCGATAGGCATATGGTTCCCGCCAGGCAAAGTTAGCCCGGTGAACGTTAGGGCTAGCGATCCGGCCCGGCTTCCCCAGCGTGGCGCAGTCTTCTTCACTACTTTGCCTTCAATCTGCGTGCCCGCCGGCAGCACAATGCGCGAGTTCAACAGGACCGGCTCGATCAAACGCGCCTGCAATGCATCCCCCGGCTTGCTCTTCGATGCGCTCACATCCCCTAGAAGAAGAATCTTGCAAATCGTGCCCGCCGGAAGCGCCTCCATGCCGGATAAGTCGGGCATGGGGGAAGACGCGCCGTTCGCACCCGTGGCGGACGATTCCTGATTTTCTATTGGAAAGGCTTCTAAAATCATCGTCCGCGCGACCGTCTTTTGCGGCCTCTTCTTTTGCGGCCCCGGCGCCGCGTTAGATTCACTCACCTCGACGTTGCCGGCCTGCGGCCCCGAGCCTTTCTTTTTCGCCTGAGCGTGAACTTCCCGCCTGCGGCTAACCGAGATCAGTGAGACTTGCAGCGCGCTTTCGGCATTTGCCGCAGAGACCGTCGCCGTCTTGAAGACCGGATAGTTCTCATGACGAGGCGTGAACAACTTAATAACTCCAGGCCAGTGATCGTTGGGAGCCCTTCGTCTTTTTTCCAGGTGGTCCACTGCCAGGCGCACGTGACTCCCTGCAGTGAACATTTCCCGGTCGGAAGAATAAACATCCCGCGCCAGGTCGCCCTCCACAACATCGCCCGGCTTCAACTTCGACAGCTTCAACTGCTGGTTGATTTGTACTTTAAGGTAAAGGCTCGAATTCGCGGACGTTAGCCCTTGCGCGCTTGCACCCGGCTCATCGGCGGCGGAGCAGGCAGGACACGCCGATGCCGCAGCCGCCAATAACACGCAGCTGAGAGCTTTCGATACCCTGACACTCCGCATGATCCGCTCCTTTTTGTCCAAAAACCCATCTATAGGATCAGCTCGCTACCTTCTGCTCGCCGTTTCAGTCAAAGGCAGAGTGGGACCATGATACCTGTCTGGGTTGCCTGCGCGCATCTGTAGAACTGGTTCAAATGCCGGCCATCCCGAAACGGTCGAAGCTGCATGTTAGGCTTTTGCGGGAGCCTATGGAGACGCTAGAGTGATTGGCCGGGTCTTTAAAGCATTTCAATATCGCGATTTTCGCTTGATGTGGTTTGGCGCCTGCACCTCCAGCATAGGCACCTGGATGCAAATCGTTGCGCAAGGCTGGCTGATTTATCGCCTCAGCCACTCGGCCTTTCTGCTCGCGCTCGATCAATTTCTCGGTGGCATTCCCATCTTTCTCTTCTCTCTGATCGGCGGCGTGGTGGCCGACCGCCTGGAGCGGCGGAAGATTCTGCTCGGTTCCCAGTATGTCCAGATGGCTACCGCCGGCCTGCTCACCATTCTGGTGATGACTGGTTCAGTACACGTCTGGCATATCCTCTCTCTTTCGTTTATTTCCGGCTTGGCCCAGGCGTTCGGCGGCCCGGCCTACATGGCGCTGATCCCCACTCTGGTCGATCGGGAAGACATGCCGAACGCCATCGCATTGAACTCGATTCAGTTCAACGTGGCGGTCATGATCGGGCCGGCTCTGGCCGGGCAAGCCCTGGCAAGGCTAGGGGAGAGTTGGTGCTTCGGTCTGAACTCGCTTTCTTTCCTGGCGCCTATCATTTCGCTGTCGATCATCAGCGCCCGCTTCCTGCCGGTGAAGACCACGGAAACAATGTTCAGCAGCCTGAAGCAGGGCATCCAGTTCGCCCGCAAACAGTCTTCGATGGAAGCTCTGATCGTGCTGGCTTTCTGCATGACCGCTCTGGGCATGCCCATGCGCACCTACATTCCCGTCTTCGTGAAGGACATCTTCCATCGCGGTCCGGAAACCTACGGCAATCTGCTCTCGCTGATGGGACTGGGCTCGATTGTCGGCTCACTGACCATCGCGGGCCTGGGCAACATAAGGAAAAAGGGAAGCGTGGCTCTCGGAGCGCTGATCTGCCTGGGCGTGGGAATCTTCGGGTTTGCGCTTTCGAAGTCAGTGCCGGCCAGTGGAGCCGTAATCGTGCTGGTGGGCGCTTCCATGATGGCGGTCTTTGCCACGGTGAATTCGCTGGTACAGTTGATTACCACCAACGAAATGCGCGGGCGGGTGATGAGCGTCTACAACGTCGCCTTCCGCGGCGGCATGCCCATGGGAAACCTCTTAACGGGCTGGCTCGTTCCCATATTTACCGCGCCGTTAGTGCTGGCCGTGAACGGCGTATTGCTGGTTCTGTTGGCCCTGTACTTTCTGTTGGTGCAACGGCGAGTGGCTGCGCTCTGAGTAAATCAGGCGTTCCCGGAAGAAGAAATCTTGGTGTAGACGTGACAGACGCTACCGTCAAGAACTGTGAGAGCGCCGAATCCGCCCCAACCTGAAAAAGAATCGTATAGATTCACAGTGCGTGTAACTGCCACGCCGATTGGGACTGCGGCACAAACATTGTAGTAGGCGTTGCACCCCGATTCGCCGCATCCCCCGACTGTCAACAATGCGCCTTTGGCAACCGGCACCTCCCAACGACAAATCCTGACAAGGTAACCAAGCCCAAGCGAGGTCGGCGCGCGGTCCGGCAGGTCTTAGAATTCAGCCAACTGCGACTCGCTGGAGGCGGGTACTTGACGAGTCAAGGGCAGTTGGGGCAAACCGGGGTTCGCGTGGCGAAATATCCGAAAGATAGTTCCCCGGAAGTTAAGGAATCCGTTTCGATGAAAAATCCATGAGCTGAATCGACAAAGTAAAACGCTACGGCGATTGTATTGGGGACACTGCCGGGTGAGGGAAAGAAAGTATTGCTTAACCCACCGGTGGAGCGACCGCTACTGGGAATCGTAGTGAAGGTGCCGGTAATGGGGGTGTTCGGTTCAGGTGAGAAACTCAAATCGGTGTCTATAACACCGGACAAGGTATTGGAAGTTCCGCTCACGGTGATTTGTCCGGTGCCGTCATTTTCGATTTGACCGTTGCTCTGGGTAAACTTCAATCCATATTTTCCGTTGAATGAAAATGGAGGCGCCGCTTGGGAATGGGAGAGTCCGATTCCAACGGCCCCAAAGTTAGCGTCGGCGTCGAGTATTAGCGGGGGATTTCCATTGCCTGTGAGATAAAAAATGAACTCCGGTCCAGGACCATTAGTGGTGAAGTTGATGGAGGTGTCGACCCGGCCAGTCCCGGCGGGGTCCAGGGTATAAGTTCCGGTGAATGAGTCGCTAATCTCCTGCTCAAGTCCAATCAGAATTTCGTCGTTGTATCCGCTCGTCAGGTTGCCGCTTGCATCGGCGGTCAATTCTCCGACCGACGCTAATGAGGCCGTTGCCCCGGTCAGGTCCTGGCCCACGATACCGAATACGTAGTTCCCAGAGAATGCCGTGTTGCTGGTAAAAGTACCGGTGGCAGCACCCTGAGCAATGGCTACTCCAGCAGTGGAGCCGAACCCGGTGCCCGAGCCGGTATTGTCACTCTCAATCAGCTTTATGTGCAGCGCATCGACGATGTACCCCGTGAGTTGAATGGGAGTCGCGGCAAGGGAGGTCGTCAGATTAAACTTGAGTGCCCCGAATAAGTCGGGATTCGTCACAGTCCCGGAGAGGGTTGCGCTGGGAACTATGCTGCCAGAGTCGTCTTGATCAACCACGCTGCCGACTCCTGAAATTGTGTTTGGGGAATCAATTCTTAAAACGCCGCCCATGGCCATTGGCCCAATGCTAAGGTCGGAGCCGTTCACAGCGAAGGCATAGCCGCCGAGGGGCGCGGTTGTACCGGTCTGCATTTCAAGGCTTCCAGAGGATGTTTCAAAGCTGGGCTGAAGGTTAGGATTATCGAGCGTGGCAATGAGCGCCTTTGCACTGGAAAGGAACACGAGACTCAGATTTTCGATGCCTTGCTGGCCAATGTTAACGTCCGCGGTGTTAATGGTCAGGGTTCCGCGCCCATCAGCGCCGATGTAGTACGAGCCTCCCGTGATCGGATCCGACACGGTTAGTAAATAGTCGCTATGAGTTTGCTCGCCCGACGTGATTCCGCCGTTGCCGTCAAGGAGGATTACGCCTGCCAATTGAAAAGGGCCGTTAGCATCGGTTCCCTTTGTCTGGAAAACGTAAGTGCCTTTAAGGTTGCCGGCAAAGCCCGTGATGGTGATTGCAGTAACGACATTCTTGGTGTGGTCCGCGGTCGCAAAAGCCTCGATTGTGAATGTCTGGCTATTGCCAGAAATAATTGGAGGTGGTGTGTAAGTCGCTGCCGCGCCACTCTGCGTGTGTAAAGGGCTCAGGGTGCCGCAGTTGACATTGGATTGGCATAACAAGGCCCAGTCCACTCCGGCATTGCTGGAGTCGTTGCTGACGACTGCCGTGATGGCGGTTGTGGAATTGAGGTTAATCGATCCAGCGGGGGCAGGGTGAAAAGCTATGGAGACGGCTGTCGTCGCTGGCGCCGGAGGATTTTGTACATTGGTCGTGCTTTTTCCGCATCCGGCGAGAACGGAAATCATCACCGCGGAAGCGAAGATCGGAATCCATTTTCTAATTGCCACAGCCAGCCTCCTCAGGCGGTTGACCCTGTTGAGAGATCCCAGGATTTAATTCGGGCAACCTCCGCAAGGTGGAGAGTTCGTTCGCGGAAGTTTTCCTGAGCTTCAAAATTCGCGTACCGAATCCCGCATTACAACCAATCACTGCCCGGTGCCCCGCAAATATATGGTTTGGGTTTGTCCCACCGTGTAAGCAACCGTAATGGTTCCTGAATTGAATCCCACACTCTTTGGTGTGAAGGTAACGTTCACCGTGCAACTGCTTCCGGGAGCGAGGCTTTGTCCAACGCAATTGTCGGTCTCCGCGAAATTGCCTTCTGTCAGATTTCCCGTGAAATTTATCGTTGCCGTATTCGGGTCCTTTGGGTCGTTGAAGAGCGTAATCGTCTGCGGAGCGCTGGTTTGGCCCTTGGGCTGGATTCCAAAGTTCAACCCCGCCGTGGGAGACATTCTGAGTGGGCTCGGTACATTCGCTTTTAATTCCACGGGAAAACGGCCGCTATCGATTTCGCAATTCGATGTAGTGGTGCTGGTGCATTGCAGCGTATTCAACTCAAGGAAATAATCCAGAGCGGGGGTCAAGGGGGTGCTGGGCTGCGGCGCGAATGAAATCTCGAGGCTGCACGAAGCCAGGGGCGCGAGCAATGTCCCCGAGCAATCATCCGCGGAGATCTGGAAGTTTGGCTGCTTGCTGGTGAGATCGCTATCGCAGTTGTAGTTGATAGTGAAGCTGCTGGGAATGGGGGTGATGATGCCTGTGTCCACTTGCAACCCGCCAACTTCGCCTGAGGCGACCGGCCGCGGAAGCGTAAGAACGCCTATTGCCGGGTTTACGCACGGACTGTTTAAGGCGGGCAGAATCTGTACTGGAGCCGCGCCTTGGTTGGTAAATGACAAAAGCTGAGGCGCACTCGTCTCGGTTACGGCTTCAGCTCCGAAATCGAGTTCCGGAGTCGAAGGCACGAGAGCGCTGAAGGCTGCAGCGCTGATGGGCACAGCAAAGGCAGTATCGTTATCCGCGCTGACAGGGCTGTTCGCGGTTAACGTCGCAACCAGAGGGAACGGACAAGCGGACGGTGGCTCTCCTCCGAGTGCTGTCGATGGCAACCAGGGGCAGCTTTGCTGTGGGGAAAACGAGATGGTAATCGAACAGCTCTGCTGCGGGGCGAGAGAGAAGGCTGACCCGGACGGACTCGCACAATTATCCTGCTCCGTAAAATTTGGGAGCCCATCGAAGTCGCTTACCCCAAAAGGGCTGGTATTTCCCGACTGGGGATTAAACGATAACGATAAGCCCGTAAGAGCTGTCCCTGATAGACCCGTGTTTGTAAGCGTGATGGTCTGCACCGTAGGAGCTGATTCAACCTGTTGTGCGGGGAAAATGATAGAAGCGGGAGACAGCATTATCGGTTGCGCGCAACTGGTCGTGCTTCCCAACCCCAGGCAAACGTCGCCGATGTCTCCGGCGAGGTTTCCACCGGGGCAGGAGCTCGTACTCACTCCATATCCGTTTGTGCCTTCGAGAACCGCTCCGGCGGCGGAGTTCACGAAGGTGACTGGGGAGGGATTGGAAAAGCCAGCCGGGGCGCCAATCTGGCCGACGTCCAATCCGTTCGGCGCGAAGATGTGCAGAATGACGGAATTGCCGCTGATCTGGCCATTGACACTAGCGGCTGCCAAACATGGGTAGCCTTGAAAGGTTAGCGTGCCGGTCACGGTCGCGTTACTCGCTCCGATATTCTGCCCTTGCGAGAGGGTCCCGGAAACCGGGAAAAGCTGATTCCTCAGAACTGGGTCTAGAGAACTGTGAAAGCTACCCTGGATCGCTCCGGTGAGCGGTGGCACAGAGATTGCGCTCCATTGCAGCCCGGTTTGAGCGGTTCCGCAGCCCTGGCCACCGGTCGACGCGTAGGTACCCATCATGATCGAGCTGTCGGCGCTAAGGGTTCCAGTTAGAGTGAAGGTCTGCGGACCGGCTATCGCAGTAAGGGTTACGTTCTGGCCGGTGATGGTTCCCGTGATCGGAGCCGATCCACCGTTGCAAAGTGTTGGAGAGCCTCCTGGCTGTGCCGGCAATAGGATTGAGTAAATCACCCCGCCCGTGACGGAGCCATTGTTCTGCAACAGAAACCCGCCTTGCATACCGCCCTGGAATGAATCATCGGAGGGAGCGGCCATCGTGAACTGCCAATTGCCAGCAACTGTCCCATTGCCCTGCGATTGACTGGAACTGCCGCCGCACGCCGATAAGACCGTCAGACTCGCCAGCAGAAAAAGCAAAAGAATCTTCCCTTCCGATCCGCGAGAAATTGGTGCGAACGGTTCATGCTTCATCCGGTTACCGTTTGTCTGGTTCGAGACGCGATCGGTTGCCGATCTTTTCTTCGTCGATCTTTCCTTTATCGATCTTTCCATGAATGTCCAAGGCCTCAAAAAGCCCACTTCAAGCCAAACTGTATGGTGCGGGGCCGATGTGCATCGAGCGGGTGCAAGAAGGACGCTCCGGTGACGCAATCGGCTCCCCCATTCGCCTGAAAGCCGGCGGAATACACGGGACCGGCATAGCAACTGACAACGTTGTTCCCGCTGCTGCCCGGATTATCGGGGTCGTATATTCGGAACTGAGTGTGATTGAAAATATTGAAAAATTCCGCGCGCAACTGAATCTCACTGGACTCTGCGACCTTAAAGTGCTTTAGCAGCGCCATGTCGAAATTCAAACGGCTCGGATTGTTCAGGAAGTTTCGGCCTGCTGTTCCAAAAGTCAGTCCCCGCGGCGCCACAAACTGCGAGGGATTGCCGAGGAGCGGGCCAAAGCTCAGATAATTGTTCTGAGGTTGTATCAAGCCATGCGCAACATCCGGGTAGGAAGCCGCGATGCCGAGCCCGCTGGAAACCCCGGCGTTATCGGTGAGCGAAATGCCGGTATTGCCGGCACTGTTGATTACAGTGAATGGCGTGCCCGATTGAAACAGGGTTACGCCCGAAACTTCCCAGCCGCCGAAAATCTGGTTCATGGTTTTGGAGCAACAGCTTGACCTAGTCGAGGAGGTATCAGGCGTCTCAGGCCCAATATCCGTATCCCGGGTTAGCGGTTCAATGGCCGCCTCCCAGAACCAGCGGGCGAAATTCGGAAGCTGATACAAGTAGCTGAAATTGAGCAGATGACGTTCATCGAAATTAGAGCTCGCCCGATTCTCACGCAGGTCGTAGGAATTCAGCAGAACCGGATCACTTCGATCCGAAGCATCGTCTATAGAGTGGCTGTAGGTATAGGAGAGTCCGGCAACGAGCGGTCCGTTGGAACGTCGCAGCGTAGCCTGGAACGCGTGATAGCTGGAATCGGCTACATTCTGCAGAGAGAGAACTCTTCCCAGACCGGTGTAGGGACGAGGCAGTGAATTGACATTCGGGATGAACGGCGAGGTGCACGCGGCTTGCAAATGGACGTACGCAGGATTCTGCGGCGTGACAATCGTTCCACTCTGCAGCAGGAATGGAGTAGTGCCATCTCCCGGATGGCCTGCTCCCGCTATGGGCGAAACGTCGCAATCTGACAGGGTCAACGGCTCGTTCGGGCCGAACGGATTCTCGGTGGCGGGCAACGGCGCCAGTTGGTTGAGCTGGCGCTCGATGGTCAAATGCGTTCCCTTGCTGCCCACATAAGCAAAATTGGCAACGACATGCTGGGGAAGCTCCCGCTGTACACCGAAGCTCCACTGTTGAGCGTAGGGCCAGATTGCTTTTGTCGGAATTCCCGTGACATCGAGGGGAAAAGCCGAGCCGGCGGGGGGGGCTGGATGCGAGGGATCCAGCGTACAAGCGCTGTTGCTGGAATTAAACGCGGCCCCATAGCCGGCGTTGCCGATGCATGGATAGCTGAGAGGAAGCGGCTGCGTCATGCTCAGAACGAGAGGGGCGCTAGCTTCCAGCGAACCGGTATTGGCCTCGTTGCCCGTGCCATGCTCAAAGAAGATGCCGTAGCCGCCGCGAATCGAGGTCTTGCCATCGCCCAACGGATCCCACGCAAAACCAATCCGGGGAGCAGGATTAAACAGATGCCCATTCATGCAACCGGAAGGAGAGCCGCTAACGCCGCACTGGACTAGGCCCAGGTCGCTTATGACTCCGGGATCCAATTGGAAGGTGTTGGGATTGACCGGCACGGGTGCCGAGTTGGCGTTTTTGTCAAGAAGCACGCCGCTGAATGGGTCAACCGCAAATCGTGCCGGATTGAATTTTAGAGCTTCCCAGTTCCATGCATTGTGGTTTCTCTCGCGGTAAGTACCGAATAAACTGACCCTCAAACCGAGATTCAGCGTAAGGCGGGAAGTTACTTTCCAGTCGTCCTGGAAGTACGGTTCACCGATCTGGTAAGTCTGGTAATAGCGACGCTGCGCGGAATCCTGGGTAAAGCTTTGTATGAAGCCGGTGGTGACTCCGTTCGAAACCGCCTGAGTCAGGAAGTCAGCGAAGGCATTCCCTGTGCTGTGCGCCAGATTGCTGAACGTCAACAGCCCTTGCAGGTCGCCGGAAGCAGCCCCGATCGCGTTGTTGGTCTGATTGCGCTGGGAAAGGACATATTGGCCTCCGAACTGGAGCGTATGCCTGCCCACAGATTTGCCGATTTCATCGCGCAGCTCATAGGTCGGATTCGTGTGGCTCCAAGGCATGTAAGACGGATCGGCCGCAAAGCCGCGACCGCCATACTCCGCATTCGTGCCCAAGAATGAAAGCCCCGGCATCTTGCC
>Ga0182015_10007138_pt1 | contig 10982 bp, 19 predicted proteins | sample 712P3MmetaG_FD_120478 | JGI IMG/M metagenome (GOLD analysis project Ga0182015, IMG submission 120478) | Permafrost microbial communities from Stordalen Mire, Sweden - 712P3M metaG | ecosystem: Environmental > Terrestrial > Soil > Wetlands > Permafrost | place: Sweden: Stordalen | collected...
ACTGGTGCGCCCGCTGCACTCCACCGGCGGCAGGAACGTGCACGGCCGGATCACCACCCGGCACCAGGGCGGCGGGCACAAGCGCGCTTACCGGCTGATCGACTTCCGGCGCGCGGACAAGGATGGCGTGCCGGCGAAGGTCGCGCACATCGAGTACGACCCGAACCGCACCTCCCGGATCGCGCTGCTGCACTACGCCGACGGGGAGAAGCGCTACATACTCGCGCCGCAGGGCCTGACCCAGGGTGACCTGGTGGAGAACGGGCCGGGCGCGGACATCAAGACCGGCAACTGCCTGCCGCTGCGCAACATCCCGACCGGCACCGTCGTGCACGCGATCGAACTGCGGCCCGGCGGCGGCGCCAAGATCGCCCGCTCGGCCGGCTCCGGGGTGCAGCTGCTCGCCAAGGAAGGGCAGCACGCGCAGCTGCGCATGCCGTCTGGCGAGATCAGGCGGGTCGAGGCAGCCTGCCGTGCCACCATCGGCGAGGTCGGCAACGCCGAGCAGGGCAACATCAAGCTCGGCAAGGCGGGCCGCAACCGGTGGAAGGGACGCCGGCCCTCGGTCCGCGGTGTCGCGATGAACCCCGTTGATCACCCCCTGGGCGGCGGCGAGGGTAAGAGCTCAGGCGGGCGCCACCCGGTCAGCCCCTGGGGCCAGCCGGAAGGGCGCACCCGGAAGGCCAGCAAGCCCAGCGACCGGATGATTACCCGGCGGCGCAGCAAGAAGAAGCGGTAGGAGCACCTGACGATGCCTCGTAGCCTGAAAAAGGGTCCCTTCGTGGACGACCACCTGATGAAGAAGGTGGACGTGCAGAACGACAAGGGCACCAAGAACGTGATCAAGACGTGGTCGCGGCGCTCCATGGTCGTTCCCGCGATGCTTGGCCACACGATCGCCGTGCACGACGGCCGCAAGCACGTGCCGGTCTTCATCACCGAATCGATGGTCGGGCACAAGCTCGGCGAGTTCGCGCCCACCCGCACGTTCCGTAGTCACGTGCGGGATGACCGGCGCAGCCGCCGCTGAGCCCGCCCGCAGACATCCCGGGCAGACCGGCTAGCTAACAGAGAGCGAGGCAGAGCGATGGAAGCGAGGGCAAAGGCGCGGTACGTGCGCGTCACGCCGCGGAAGGCCCGCCGGGTGGTGGACCTGATCCGTGGGCTGCCTGCTGACCAGGCGCGGGCGGCGCTTGCCTTCGCGCCGCAGTCGGCCAGCGATCCCGTCGGCAAGGTCCTGGCGAGCGCCATCGCCAACGCCGAGCATGCCAAGCATCTCGACGCGAGCACGCTCGTAGTAAGCAGGGCGTGGGTGGACGAGGGGCCGACAGCCCCGCGCTTCCGGCCGCGCGCCCTGGGCCGCGGCTACCGGATCAACAAACGCACCAGTCACATCACGGTCGTCGTGTCGGATGACCGCAAGGAGAGGACCCGCTAGTGGGCCAGAAAGTGAACCCGCACGGGTTCCGGCTGGGTATCACCACTGACTTCAAGAGCCGGTGGTATGCCGACAAGCTGTACAAGGACTACGTCGCGGAGGACGTGGCGATCCGGCGCATGCTGCAGCGCGGCATGGAGCGGGCCGGCATCTCCAAGGTCGAGATCGAGCGGACCAGGGACCGGGTCCGGGTGGACATCCACACGGCCAGGCCCGGCATCGTCATCGGCCGCCGAGGCGCCGAGGCCGACCGGATCCGCGGCGACCTGGAGAAGTTGACCAGCAAGCAGATCCAGCTCAACATCCTCGAGGTGAAGAACCCCGAGGTCGACGCTCAGCTTGTCGCGCAGGGCGTGGCCGAGCAGCTGTCCAGCCGGGTCTCCTTCCGCCGCGCCATGCGCAAGGCGATGCAGACCTCGATGAAGGGCGGCGCCAAGGGCATCAGGGTGCAGTGCTCTGGCCGCCTGGGCGGTGCGGAAATGTCCCGGTCGGAGTTCTACCGCGAGGGCCGGGTTCCGCTGCACACTCTGCGCGCGGACATTGACTTCGGCTTCTACGAGGCCCGGACCACCTTCGGCCGGATCGGCGTGAAGGTCTGGATCTACCGCGGCGAGGCGCCGCAGACCCGCGCCGAGCGCGAGGCCGCGGCCGCCGCCCTGCGGGCGGGCCAGCGGCCCGGCAGGCCGCCGCAGCAAACCCAACGGCGCCCGGCCGGCGCTGCCGCCGGCGGCGCCCGGCGGACCGATCGCGCGGGCGGGTCCGGTGCGGACCGGCCAGAGGAACGCGGCCAGGAAGGCCAGGACCCGGCGGCGCAGACCGCCGCCGTCCCGGCTGCCGCGGGCGAGGAGGGCTGAGTCATGCTGATCCCGCGCAGGGTGAAGCACCGCAAGCAGCACCGTCCCGACCGGCACGGTGCCGCCAAGGGCGGCACCAGGGTGACCTTCGGTGAGTACGGCATCCAGGCGGTCGAGCACTCCTATGTGACCAACCGGCAGATCGAGGCCGCCCGTATCGCGATGACACGGCATATCCGCCGTGGCGGCAAGGTGTGGATCAACGTCTACCCGGACCGGCCGCTGACCAAGAAGCCCGCCGAGACCCGGATGGGATCCGGCAAGGGCGCGCCGGAATGGTGGATCGCCAACGTCAAGCCGGGCCGGGTCATGTTCGAGCTGTCCGGCGTGACCGAGCCGGTCGCCAGGGAAGCCCTCCGCCGGGCGATGCACAAGCTTCCGATGAAATGCAAGTTCGTCAAGCGCGAAGTAGGTGAGGCGTGATGGCGAAGGGCATGGTCGCCGCTGATCTGCGGAACTCGACCGAGGAAGAGCTCGACGGCAAGCTCGCCGAGGCGAAGATAGAGCTGTTCAACCTCCGTTTCCAGGCGGCCACCGGCCAGCTGGAGAGCCACGGGCGGCTTCGTGCCGTGCGCAAGGAGATCGCCCGCATCTACACGGTGAAGCGGGAGCGCGAGCTTGGCATCGTGACGGTGGTAGAGGAGACGGATGACGATGAGTGAGGCAACCGGCGGCGGCCCCGCGCGTGGCTACCGCAAGGTGCGCGAAGGCCTGGTGGTCAGCGACAAGATGGACAAGACCGTCGTGGTCGAAGTCGAGGACCGGGTCATGCACCCGAAGTACGGCAAGGTCATCCGCCGCACGAAGAAGTACAAGGCGCACGACGACGTGAATGGCTGCGGCGTCGGTGACCGGGTGCTGCTGATGGAGACCCGGCCGCTATCCGCGACCAAGCGGTGGCGGGTCGCGCAGATTCTGGAGAAGGCCAAGTAAGACCCACCAGGACCCGCCAGGTCTCCCCGGAGGCCGGCGTGACGGAGCAGGAGTTGACGTGATCCAGCAGGAGTCGCGGCTTAAGGTCGCCGACAACACGGGTGCCAAGGAGATCTTGTGCATCCGGGTGCTCGGCGGCTCGGGCAGGCGATACGCGGGCATCGGTGACGTCATCGTGGCCACGGTCAAGGATGCCCTCCCGGGCGCCGCGGTGAAGAAGGGCGACGTGGTCAAGGCTGTCGTCGTGCGCACTCGCAAGGAGCGCCGCCGCGGTGACGGCTCCTACATCCGCTTCGACGAGAACGCCGCGGTACTGATCAGGGATGGCGGGGACCCTCGCGGCACCCGCATCTTCGGGCCAGTCGGCCGCGAACTGCGCGAGAAGCGATTCATGCGCATCATTTCGCTGGCGCCGGAGGTGCTGTGATGACCAGGAAGGCTGCACTGGCCAAGAGCCAGGTAACCCGGAAAGCGCGGAGCCTGAAGATCAAGAAGGGTGATCAGGTCATCGTGATCGCGGGCAAGGACAAGCATCGCGAGGGCACGGTGATTCTCGTCGACCCGGAGCGCCAGAAGGTCCTGGTCCAGGGCGCCAACATGATCAAGAAGAACACCAAGGTCGACTACCAGGGCAGGCGCGGTGCCAAAGAGGGCGGCATCATCCACCAGGAAGCGTTCATTCACGTGAGCAACGTGCAGCTGATCGACCCGGAAACCAAGAAGCCCGCTCGGGCCGGCTACCGGCTGGACGAGGACAAGAAGAAGGTCCGGATTACCCGCCCGGGCGGTAAGGACATCTGATGGCAGTAACCAAGACGAAGCAGGCGCCCGCTAGCCGGGGCAAGGGCGCCCCCTCGGCTTCCGATGCCCGGGCTTCCGATGCCCCGGCGGCGGTCGCCCCGCCCCGCCCGCGGCTGCAGGAGCGCTACCTCAGCGAGATCGCGCCGGCGCTCCGTGAGGAGTTCGGCTACGCCAACGTGATGCAGATTCCCGGGCTGTCCAAGATCGTGGTCAACATGGGGGTCGGCGATGCCGCCAGGGACGCCAAGCTCATCGACGGCGCGGTCAGGGACCTGTCGGTGATCACCGGCCAGAAGCCGTCGGTCACCCGGGCGAGGAAGTCGATCGCCCAGTTCAAGCTCAGGGAGGGCATGCCGATCGGGGCGCACGCGACGCTCCGGGGGAGCCGGATGTGGGAGTTCTGCGACCGCCTCCTGGCCACCGCCCTGCCCAGGATCCGCGACTTCCGCGGGCTGTCCGACCGGCAGTTCGACGGCCGGGGCAACTATACGTTCGGCCTGACCGAGCAGCTGATGTTCCACGAGATCAACCCTGATCAGGTGGACAGGCAGCGCGGCATGGACGTGACCATCGTCACGACCGCGACCACCGACGCCGAAGCCCGCTCGCTACTGCGACGGCTCGGATTCCCGTTCAAGGAGAACTGAGTAGTGGCGAAGAAAGCTCTGATCGCCAAGGCGAAGCGCACGCCGAAGTTTGAGGTCCGCGCGTACACCAGGTGCTCGCGCTGCGGGCGGCCGAGGGCCGTTTACCGCAAGTTCGGGCTTTGCCGGATCTGCTTCCGCACGCTTGCGCACCGGGGCGAACTGCCGGGCATCACCAAGTCCAGCTGGTAGCCGCCTGCGGCCACCGACCCGGGCGCGACCAGCGCCCGGCCAGCCGAATCACCGTGGGCGCTACCCGCGCCCACCGACCACGCCGAAGGTCCGGACGGAAACCGCGGCGAGGAAGGCCTCTAGGCCATGACCATGACCGACCCGGTCGCAGACATGCTGACCAGGCTGCGCAATGCCAATTCGGCATACCACGACGCCGTGACCATGCCGCACTCGAAGATCAAGGTGCACATCGCGGAGATCCTCCAGCAGGAGGGCTACATCGCGGGCTGGCGCGTCGAGGACGCCGAAGTCGGCAAGAGCCTCGTGATCGCGCTTAAGTTCGGGCCGACCCGCGAGCGCTCGATCGCCGGGCTCAAGCGGGTGTCCAAGCCGGGCCTGCGGGTGTACGCGCGCAAGGACAACCTGCCGCGGGTGCTCGGCGGCCTCGGCGTCGCGATCATCTCCACGTCAGGCGGGCTGATGACCGACAAGGCGGCGAACAAGAAGGGCGTAGGCGGAGAAGTCCTCGCCTACGTCTGGTAGGGAGCCGGTCATGTCACGAATCGGACGCATGCCCGTCACCGTTCCCGGTGGCGTGGACGTCACCATCAATGGCCGCGAGGTCGTCGTGAAGGGCCCGAAGGGGAGCCTCAGCCTTGAGGTCGCGGCGCCGATCGAGGTCACCCAGGCGGACGGGACGATCACCGTCACCAGGCCGAGCGACGAGGGCGAGATCCGCGCCCTGCACGGCCTGTCCCGGTCGCTGATCGCCAACATGGTGACCGGCGTGACCGAGGGCTACCGCAAGACCCTGGAGATCGTCGGGGTCGGCTACCGGGTCCAGGCGAAGGGCCAGAACCTGGAGTTCGCCCTGGGCTTCAGCCACCCGGTGCCGGTCAGCGCACCCGCGGGAATCACCTTCAAGGTGGAGACGCCGACCAGGTTCGTTGTCGAGGGCATCGACAAGCAGCAGGTCGGCGAGGTCGCGGCCAACATTCGCAAGCTCCGCAAGCCCGACCCGTACAAGGGCAAGGGCGTGCGTTACCAGGGTGAGCAGATCCGCCGCAAGGTCGGAAAGGCTGGGAAGTAGAAATGCCGTCTGGAACCAGGACCAGGGCGCACGGCCGGATCACCGGCCGCACCGATCCGCGGGCAGCCGCGCGCGCACGGCGGCACCTGCGGGTCAGGAAGAAGGTCGCCGGCAGTGCCGTGCGGCCCCGCCTGGTCGTCACTCGGTCGGCCCGGAACACCTCGGCACAGATCATTGACGACGTCGCGGGCATCACGCTGGCGTCCGCCTCGACCCTGGACGACGCCATCCGCGGCGCCGAGGGCGACAAGACCGCTAAGGCGCGGCAGGTAGGCTCGCTTCTCGCGCAGCGCGCGTCGGAGGCGGGCATCACCGCGGTGGTGTTCGACCGTGGCGGCTACGCCTACCATGGCCGGGTCGCTGCGCTCGCGGACGGCGCGCGCGCGGGCGGGCTGGCCCTGTGAGAGCCGAGCCTGGCCCGATGAGAGCCAGCACTGTAACGCCGGGCAGCCCGGATACTCATGAGAGAAGGAAGATCTAATGCCAGCAGCACCGCGGCGCGGCGCCGGCGGCGGCGAGCGGCGCGATCGCCGTGACGACCGCCGTGGCGGCGCGGCCGACAAGGGCACTGCCTACCTGGAGCGGGTGGTGGCCATCAACCGGGTGGCCAAGGTGGTCCAGGGCGGCCGCCGGTTCAGCTTCACCGCGCTGGTCGTGGTGGGCGACGGCAATGGCATGGTCGGCGTCGGCTACGGCAAGGCCAAGGAAGTCCCGGCGGCGATCGCCAAGGGCGTCGAGGCTGCCAAGAAGAACTTCTTCAAGGTCCCGCGTATCGCCGGCACCATCCCGCACACCGTGCAGGGTGAGGAGGCGGCCGGCGTCGTGCTGCTCAAGCCGGCCAGCCCGGGAACCGGCGTCATCGCCGGCGGCCCGGTCCGGGCCGTGCTGGAGTGCGCGGGAGTGCATGACGTGCTGTCGCGGTCCCTCGGGTCGTCGAATGCGATCAACGTTATCCACGCCACCGTGGCCGCGCTGAAGAGCCTGAAGCGGCCGGAGGAGATCGCGGCCAGGCGGGGCCTGCCGATCGAGCACGTCGCGCCTGCCGCCATGCTCCGGGCGCGCGCGGCCGCCGCGGCCACCGCCTCGTCGGGTAACAGCTGAGCGGGAGTGCGGACATGACAGAGCTGAAGGTTACCCAGGTCAAGTCGAAGATCGGGGGCACGCAGGTACAGCGGGACTCACTGCGCTCGCTGGGGCTCCGGCGTATCGGCCACGTGGTCACGAAGGCGGACCGGCCGGAGATCCGCGGCATGATCCGAGCGGTGCGCCACCTGGTCACCGTCGAGGAGGTCGACTGAGATGGCAGACGCCGCTAGCACGAAGGAAGACCGGGGCGACAGCGCCCCGGAGGGCCGCGGGCTGAAGATTCACCACCTGCGCCCCGCGCCCGGATCGCGCACCGCGCGGACCCGGGTAGGCCGCGGTGAGGCATCGAAGGGCAAGACCGCGGGCCGCGGGACCAAGGGCACCAAGGCACGCAACAAGGTGGCTCCCGGGTTCGAGGGCGGCCAGATGCCGCTGCACCGCCGGCTGCCCAAGCTGGGGGGCTTCTCCAACGCGGGCTTCAAGACCACCTACCAGGTAGTCAACCTGGATCGGCTGACCGCGCTGTACCCCAAGGGCGGCGACGTCACCCCCGACGACCTGGTCGCCAGGGGCGCGGTGCGCTCAGGTCAGCTCGTCAAGGTACTCGGCTCCGGCGAGGCGGCAGCGAAGCTGCGGGTGACCGCGCACGCGTTCTCCGCGTCCGCCCGGGAGAAGATCACCGCTGCGGGCGGAACGGTCACCGAGTTGTGAGATGACCGCCGCTGCCGCCGTCGCCGACCCAAGCCGCATCCCCGCTGCCCGCGCGGCGGGCGGCGCAGGGGTCGTGCCCGGCTGCCGGACTGCGCTACGCAGGTTAGACTTCGGCGTGCATGTCACGCTCTCGATTCGTCCGGGCGAGCCCCGTAACCAGGAGCGGCAGATGTTGACCTTTCGACGTGAGGACGGCGCATGCTGACTGGGTTCATCAGGGCATTCCGGACCCCTGACCTGCGCAAGAAACTGCTGTTCACGCTCTTCATCATCGCGATGTTCCGGCTCGGCGCATCTCTGCCCACGCCGGGCATCTCCGAGAAGAACGTCAGCTTCTGCCTGAACGCCGCGGCCACCACCGGGGCCACCGGCGGCGCTGGCGTGTTCCAGCTGGTCAACCTGCTCAGTGGCGGCGCGCTGCTGAAGCTGTCGGTGTTCGCGCTCGGCATCATGCCCTACATCACCGCGAGCATCATCCTGCAGCTGCTCGTCAAGGTGATCCCGCGGCTGGAGACGCTGCGCCAGGAGGGCCAGAGCGGCCAGGCCAAGATCACCCAGTACACCCGGTACCTGACGGTGGGCCTGGCCATCCTGCAGTCCACCGGCATCGTGGCCCTGACCAGGTCGGGCAACCTGATCCCCGGCTGCACCGAGCAGCTGATCCCGAATCCGTCGGTCTTCACCATCACCACCATGGTCATCACCATGACAGCCGGCACGGCGGTCATCATGTGGCTGGGCGAGCTGATCACCGACCGCGGCGTCGGCAACGGCATGTCACTGATGATCTTCACGCAGGTCATCGCCGTCATCCCCGGCGAGATGCTCGCCATCTACCGGGAGAAGCACGCATTCGTCTTCCTGCTGGTGCTCGCGGTGGGCGTGGCCATCATCGCCTTCGTGGCCTTCATGGAACAGGCGCAGCGCCGGATCCCGGTGCAGTATGCGAAACGGATGGTCGGGCGCAAGATGTACGGGGGTACCTCGACGTACATCCCGCTGAAGGTGAATCAGGCCGGCGTCATCCCGGTCATCTTCGCGTCATCGCTGCTGTATATCCCGCTGCTGGCGTCCCAGCTGTTCGGGAACACCAAGCATCCACAGGCCTGGGTGAACTGGATCTCGATCCACCTGAACGTCAACGTCGGCGACTCGCCCTATTACATGGGCTCGTTCTTCCTGCTGATCGTGTTCTTCACCTACTTCTATGTGTCGATCACCTTCGACCCGGTCGAGGTTGCCGACAACATGAAGAAATACGGCGGCTTCATCCCCGGGATCCGCCCCGGGCGGCCGACCGCGGAATACCTGAACTACGTGCTCACCCGGCTGACTGCCCCCGGATCGGTATACCTGGGCCTGGTCGCGCTGATTCCGATGGTCGCGATCGGCCTGGTCGGGGCATCCCAGCAATTCCCGCTCGGCGGTACCAGCATCCTGATCGCCGTGGGGGTGGGCCTCGATACCGTGAAGCAGATCGAGAGCCAGTTGCAGCAGCGTAACTATGAGGGTTTCCTGCGGTAGTGCGCGCCGTCCTCGTCGGGCCCCCCGGTGCGGGCAAGGGGACGCAGGCCCAGTTCATAGCGTCCCACCTGGCGATCCCGAAGATCTCGACCGGGGATATCTTCCGGTCCAACGTCACCACGGGAACTGCGCTCGGGCGCCAGGCGAAGGACTACATGGACCGGGGTGACCTGGTCCCCGACGAAGTCACGATCGCGATGGTCACCGGCCGCATCCAGGAAGAGGACGCGCAGGCCGGCTTCCTGCTCGACGGCTTCCCGCGCAACGTGCCCCAGGCCGAGACGCTGAAGAAGCTGCTGTCCGGCTGGGACACCAGGCTCGACATCGTGCTGGAACTGGTGGTGGACGACGACGAGGTGGTCAGGCGGCTGTCCGGCAGGCGGACGTGCCGCCGGTGCGGGCGGGTATGGCACGCGACGTTCGACCCGCCGTCCCGCCGGGATCGCTGCGATGACTGCGACGGCGAGCTCTTCCAGCGCGATGACGACCGCGAGGAAACCATCCGGCACCGGCTGGATGTCTACGCCCAGCAGACCCAGCCGCTGATCGCGTTCTACGCGGACGAGGGCACCCTGCTCGGGATCGACGCCACCGGCCCGGTGGAGGAGATCACCGATCGCGCGCTGGCCGCGCTGCGGCGCTTCATCCGCTGAGGAAGGTCCCCGCCGCGGCGGGTACCTTGGAGTACGACCCCGGAGGCAGCATGCGGACGAGGCGGGAACCGCCGGTGCAGATCAAGTCGCCAGCGCAGCTCGAGCTGATGCGGGTGGCGGGCCTGGTTGTCGCGCGCGCCCTGCGCGCCGTGGTCAGCGCGGTCGAGCCGGGCGTCAGCACGGCTGACCTGGACGCGATCGCCGAGGGCGAGATCCGCGCGGCCGGCGCAGTGCCCTCCTTCAAGGGCTATCACGGCTTTCCCGCCACGATCTGCGCCTCGGTCAATGACGAGATCGTGCACGGCATCCCCAGCCCGGACCGGCGGCTGGCGGCCGGCGACCTGATCTCGGTCGACTGCGGCGCCATCGCCGCGGGCTGGCACGGCGACGCCGCCGTCACCGTCGGCGTCGGGGCGATCGATGACGAGAGCGCCCGGCTCATCGAGGCCTGCGAGATAGCCCTCTGGCACGGCCTGGCCCTCGCCCGGCCGGGCAGCCGGCTGACCGACATCTCCCACGCGGTCGAGGTGAGTGCCAGGTCCAGCGGCCCGTACGGGATCGTGGAGGAGTACGTCGGCCACGGCATCGGCACCGAGATGCACATGGACCCGCCGGTGCCCAACTACGGCAGGCCCGGCCGGGGGCCAGTGCTGGCCGAGGGGATGGCGCTCGCGATCGAGCCCATGCTGGTGGCCGGCCAGCGGCACACCCGCATGCTCGACGACGGCTGGACCGTTGTCAGCGCGGACGGGACCCGGGCGGCGCATTTCGAGCACACGGTCGCCATCACCGCGGCGGGGCCCTGGGTGCTGACCGCGGCGGACGGCGGGCGGAGCGGCCTCGCGCGGGTCTCGGGCGCGGCCGCGGCGGACGTCCCGCGGAGCGGCCTCGCGCAGGTCTCCGGCGGCCAGCCCGCCGGCCAGGTTTCCTCCGGCGCGCGCCCGAATGGCTGAGGAGGACGCCGATGCCGCCTGACCCCAGGATCCGGGCCTCCGACGCCGACCGGGACCGTGCCGCCTCGCTGCTCCGGGAGCATCACGCGGTCGGCAGGCTGAGCGTCGAGGAGTTCAACGA
>Ga0182015_10007139_pt1 | contig 10982 bp, 11 predicted proteins | sample 712P3MmetaG_FD_120478 | JGI IMG/M metagenome (GOLD analysis project Ga0182015, IMG submission 120478) | Permafrost microbial communities from Stordalen Mire, Sweden - 712P3M metaG | ecosystem: Environmental > Terrestrial > Soil > Wetlands > Permafrost | place: Sweden: Stordalen | collected...
ATATTGATGTCGCGCAGATTGTGCTGACGCGCTCCCCGCACGGTGATATGAGTGATAGGCATGAAGGTTTAGAGGCTGGTACGGGTAACGATATATGTATCTTATTCGGCAATAGAAACGAGGGTCAACGCAACGCTGCTTTACTGTCGCAATGGCACACTGATGACTCTGGTAACAAAAGTGCACGAACGATGCACGGTTTAAATGAATCTAACTTTGTTGTGAAGGGCCATTATGGGAATTGACGTAAGTATGTTGATGGTGTTCTGTGCGGCCATTGCCGCTCTCGCGCTTGGGGTCATGCTGGGCTACATGTGCTGCAAGACTTTGTTCGATGTCTTGCGATTTCATGCTCGACTGTCTACAGGCAGCGCGAAAAACGAGACCCAGGTTGCGCAGGTCTAACGCTGCGCTGAATCTACCATCCCCCTTTAGATTCTGCCTGATAACTCGAAAACTAGCCCTCTAGGGCTAAGCCCCGGAATAATTTCAAGCGTTTACGGCCCGACTAAAGTCGTGGCCTTTTTCTGTTCAGATGCGTGCAATCTCGCCTCTTGCGCGATGTGGCCATTCGCCCCGCGTCTCAAAATTAATATTACTGCTGTGGTGAGTCCTGCTGCACTGGTGCCTGTTGCTGGGCACCGCCCTGGCCCTGACGCATGCGCTGCAGCTGCTCAAACAATTGCTGCGGAGTTCTCACCCCAGGCGTCGCGGGCGTTTGTGTCGTTGGGGATTGGGGCACTTCGGGTGGCGGCTGAGGCGGCACGTCCTGGCTTTCCTGATCATTTGCGTCATCGGAGTTGGCCTGAGGCGCAGGAGCGGGTGCGGCGGATCCGTGCGAGGTAGGAGTGAGAAGAAGCTCCCGTGGCGCGCCGTTGTCCAGGTCTCCGATGAGAGCCACGTTGTAGGCGGTTCCGTCCAGCAGTTCAGCAATCACATCCCGTGGCGCGCCCGGGCCGAAGGTGCCAAAAACCCGCTCGTCGCCGCTCAGCCCGTCTATCTTCATCCCGCTGCTGGAGGCGACCTGGCGCAAAATGCCGGCCAGGCTGGAATTATCGGCGTGGATCGAGAGACGGTTTTGGTCGAAGACAATCTTGGCATCCTGCGCCGGCTGCTGCAGCAGGGAAGGTGCAACGTCGGCCGCTACAGGAGTCGATGGCGTGGCCGGCTGCGCAGCGGCAGCGGGCTGGGCTTGCGTCGTCGGATTCTCTCGCTTGCCGTGCAGCCGGGGAGGTATGCTCTGTGCGTGCAACGCCGACAGCAGCAGCAGCATGCATCCGCTGGTCGTGATTGCTCGAGTCATCCCCATTCGCCCTCTGTGTACTAGACTAGCAGTGGTCGACACCCGAGAGCGAGCCTTTCGCCCTCTGGTAACGAACCTGACGGTCTACTCCTATGCTTCGGTCCCGCCCATACTTTGCAGTTGTGATTACCGTGGTTACGCTTATGGCGCCTATCCGGATGCTGGCTGTCTCCTGCACCACGCAGGCGCAAATGACTGAAGCCGAACGAGCTGCGCTGATGCAGTCTGCACACAACCTTGCCGCCGCGGTGCAGAGCGGGAATGCCTCCGCGGTACAGGCGCTGACCATTGCCAAAGTGAAAGCCCAATTTGATCCCATCGCAAACACCATCGAGCAGACCTCGCCGCTGCTCGCCGGGGCGACCATCACAATAGACGCACTGTACGGGCTCGACGCTTCGGATTTGAAGACGGCCGCGGAAGACACTGTGTTCTTTTGCGGAGTGGCCAATTCGCCGGTGCATGTGGACTTCACCATTCCCCAGCTCCCGCAAGGCCAATATGCCCTGGCCCTGGTGCACGCTACGGGCGTCAAGCAGCCTCAACAGATGGCGTTCCTGCTGCAGAAGAGTGGGGACTGGCAGCTCGCCGGCCTGTTTGTGAAGCCACTGTTGCTGGCGGGACACGACAGCGTTTGGTATTGGACCAAAGCGCGCGCTTTTAACCAGAAAAACCAGAAGTGGAATGCATATTTTTACTACACCACCGCCGCCTACCTGGCTTCTCCGGCAGACTTCATGACCAGTGCAAACCTGGACAAGTTAAACCAGGAAGCGCAAGGCGCCAAGCCGGACGGCTTACCCGGAGCCCAGCCGATGGTCGTTACCTCGGGGAACAACACCTTTCCGATCAGCGAAATGCACACGGACGGTTCTTTAGGCGGTTTGGACCTGGTGCTACGCTATTCCACCGCGGAAACCGGCGATCCGGTGGCTGCCCGGGCCCGCAATCTGGAATTGATGAAAGCGACGCTGCAGGCCCACCCCGAGCTGCGCGATGGCTTTCACGGGCTATGGGTGTTTGCCGAGGCGCCGAGTCAACGACCCTATGGCAATGAGCTGGCGATGAGCGAGATCCATTGATGGCGAACGAGATCGAGAAGTCGCTGTCCCGGGCAATCGCGGAGAGAAGGGCCTCGCCCAGTTTTGATGAGAGCCCAATTTCAGACAGCGATTTGTTGGGGATTCTGCAGGCTGGATTGCAGGCGCCCAGCAGCTACAATCTGCAGCCGTGGCGCTTTATCGTGGTCCGCAGTCCGGAGCAAAAGAAGAGGCTGCGCGCGGCCTGTTTCAACCAGGCCAAAGTCGAGGAAGCCTCAGTGATGATCGTGGCTTGTGGCGATGCCGACGGATGGCGCAGTGGCGATTTGGACGAGATGTTGCGCTTGGGCCGCCAGGGCGGCATGCCGGAAAACTATGCCGAACAGGCCAAGACTACTATCCCGAATTACCTCTCAAACCACCCCAACATGCCGGTGTGGCTCAATCGCCAGGTCATGCTGGCCTTTACGCACATGCTCCTGATGGCTGAGGTCTTGGGTTACGATACGGCGCCAATGGAGGGGTTCGAAGAGGATAAGGTGCACGAGGTCCTCAAGCTGCCTCTCAGCTACTCTGTAGTGGCACTGCTTGGCATAGGGCACTTGAAAGGCCCGGATAAATTTCGGGGCGAGCGTTTTAATATTTCGCGTACGGTTTTTGCTGAAGAGTACGGCAAGCAGATCAAATTTTCAGAGGAATATTGAGCAGCCGCCAAGGCTGAAAGAGGCTGCGGGAAAAGTCGGTCTTCTGGAAGGGCACGGCTTCAGCCGTGCCGTATCGCTCAAAACTGCCGGCCTTTTTCCCGGGAGAGTGGGTTGGTGGAAGCCCCGGACTTTAGTCCGGGGAAGCGGGTTTTTAAACCCGCGGAAACTCTCCGACATATGAATCGAGGGCTTTAGCCCTGGTGGCGGCTTCTTAAGCGGTTAGCGACATTTTCACGCGGGTTTGAAACCCCTGACTGAAGTCCGGGGCTACACCAAGTCCTGAGCAGGAGCAATTCCGTGCGACGAGAGTATCCCGAGGCGCCGATTGTCGGCGTGGGCGCCGTGGTCATCGACGGTACTAAGGTACTGCTGGTTCGCCGCGGGAATGAACCTCTGAAAGGGGAATGGTCCCTGCCCGGAGGCGCGCTGGAAGTAGGCGAAACGCTGCAGCAAGGTGTCGTGCGCGAGGTCCGCGAGGAAACCGGGGTAACGGTAGCTCCGGCCGGTGTAATTGAGATCCTGGACAGGATTGTTAAGGACGAAGAATCGGGTCGCGTCCGCTACCACTACGTGCTGATTGATTTTGCCTGCCGAGTGGTTGGCGGTAATCCGCTCGTGGGCAGCGACGCAGATGAGGTCCGGTGGGTAGACCGCGCGGCGTTGGACGAGTATCGGCTCGCGCCCGTCACCGTGCGGGTGATTGAGAAGGCATTTGGGATTTGACAGGTCTCGGGACCCGGCCGGAGTGTCGATGGGCCTGCGGCCCACCCAAAAAAGATGAGAATGGCGCGGATGAATATTGAGTGGGCCACCCACTCAAAGTCTGTAATTGCAGCTTATTTTCGACTGAACGAAGCGTAGGGATCTGCGGTTCTTTTTCGCCAGGACGCTCTTTAAGCCCGACGTACTCTCAGTGGGGATCGGCCCCTGGGCCCTTCCATACGTAGGCGCCCGGTTGGGGCAAGCCAATGTGGGCCAGCACCCGGCAGACGAATTGTTCCGCCATTTCGGCTGCATCCATGGGCCGATTGTAGAAGGCAGGTATCACGGGAAAGATGACCGCTCCTGCATCGGCGGCCAGGCTCATGTTGCGCAGGTGAATTTTGTTGAAAGGCGTCTCGCGAATACAGAGGATAAGAGGCCGGCGCTCTTTGAGGCTCACATCGGCAGCTCGTTCGATCAGGTTGGAAGCCAGTCCGTTCGCAATGCCCGCCAGCGTCCCCATGCTGCAAGGCAGAATGATCATGCCATCCGCGGGATAGCTACCACTGGCAGGGCCCGCGCCGATATCGCCTTCCGATAGCTGCTGCACTTTAGTTGAAGTCTTACCTAAGAGTTTTGCGGCTAAGTCATTGCGGCCGCTGATTTGCAACTCCTCCGCCATCACCCGCAATGAGTTTTCCGAGGCGATGAAGTCGACATGGCTGACCCGCGAGTCAAGCTCCAGCGCTCGCAAGAGACGCTGGCCGAAGATGGATCCGCTGGCTCCGGTAACGGCGACCGTTAGATTCACGCCAGAACTCGCTCAAAGATCGCGTCCACGTTGGCCAACTGCCGCTCGCATTGAAATGTCTTATCCAGGTTGGAAAGGCGCTGGGTGATGGCAGGGTCCTGCTGCACCAGGTCGCGAAAGACCAGGTCTTCTTTCCAGGCGTTCATGGCGTGCGCCTGAACCAACCGGTAAGCCTCCTCGCGCGACATGCCGGCTTCTGTCAAATCGAGAAGCAGCTGGCCGGAGAAGATGAGGCCGCCGGTGCTCTCCAGGTTCTTGAGCATGCGCCGGGGATAAACCAGCAGCTTCTCGATCAGCACCGTAGTCTTGGCCAGCAGATAGTCGGTCAGGATAGTGGAATCGGGAAAAATGATGCGCTCGACCGAGGAGTGGGAAATGTCCCGCTCATGCCACAGGGGCACATTTTCCAGGGCCGCCTGGGTATTCGCCCGGATCACCCGCGCCAGCCCGCTGATCTGCTCCGAGGTGATCGGATTCCGCTTGTGCGGCATGGAGGATGAGCCTTTCTGCTTCTCAGAGAAAAACTCCTCTGCTTCCCGCACCTCGGTGCGTTGCAGGTGGCGAATCTCGACGGCGATTTTGTCCAGGGTGGAAGCCAGCACGGCGAGGGTGGCTATGTAGGCGGCGTGGCGGTCGCGCTGGATGACCTGGGTGGCAATCGGATCCGGCCGCAGTCCTAACCTGGCACAAATGCTTGCTTCGTGTTCGGGTTTGAGATGGCCGAAGGTGCCCACGGCGCCCGACAGCTTGCCCACGCGCATATCTTCTGTGCTCGCATCGAAGCGGGCGAGGTCGCGCTGGATCTCTGCATACCAATTCAGCAGTTTCAGGCCGAATGTGGTGGGCTCGGCGTGAATGCCGTGGGTGCGGCCAATGGTCGGAGTGTGCTTAAACTCGAGCGCGCGCTGGCGGAGAATGCCCGCGAGCGCAACAATGCCCTGGCGAATCAGGCCCGACGCGTCTTTGATCTGCAGCGCCTGGGCGGTATCCACTACATCGTTGGAAGTGAGGCCGTAATGTAGCCAACGAGCTTCCGGGCCGATCTTCTCCGCCATGGCGGTGGTGAAGGCGATGACGTCGTGCTTGACCTCGGCCTCGATTTCCTGAATGCGGGCGACGTCTACTTGTCCGCAGGCGCGAATGGCCTGCGCCGCCGAACGAGGCACCATGCCGGTTTCCGCCAGCACCTCGGATGCAGTGGCTTCGACTTCCAGCCACATACGGTATTTGTTTTCTTCACTCCAGATCCGGCCCATGGCCGGGCGGGTGTAACGAGCGATCAACCAAAGCCTCCGAAACGTCTATTCTATCGTTGCTGCATCTCAGTGGTTTAGGAGGGCTAAATTCGTGAAAGAAGAACCGGAACTGATCACGATTGAACGCTATCGCGATGTTTTGGAAGCTGACATGGCCAGGACTCGTCTGGATTCTGCAGGAATTACCAGTTTTCTCGTTGGGGAGGAATCTGCCGTGCTGTACGGAACAGGGTTGGGAGGATTGCAGCTGCAAGTAAGCCCCAGGGACGAGGTGGACGCGCGCAGCATCCTGAATGACCCCGGACCGCCCGACAGCGAGGTCTCCTCAGTCTCGTAGGTGGCCCACGCCGAATAGCTCGGCCATTTCGTCATGCAGAAAGCCCTGGCCGGGACGGTAGGGCTGGATCCACTTGCCGTCGAGGACGAATTGAGGAATGGCTCGCTTGCCTACTTGGCGGACGACCTCCTCGGCGGCGCCTGGAATACTTTCAATATCGATCTCGGTGTAGGAAATCTGGTGCTTTTCAAGGAAACGTTTGGCTTCGCGGCAATCGCGGCACCAGGTAGCGGAATAGACCAGCAGATGCATCCGCTCATCATATCAATCGCTAATAGGTTTGGCTTGTATCAAGGCACGACTTTACGTCGGGCCGTCCACTCCACAAAGGAACAAGGGATTTGGCCTGGAGCGGCAGGAGGGGGCTAAGAGGCCGGGGAAAACTGGCTGTTGCGAGCATTTTCCATCGGAAACGTACGGGCTGCGGAAAAACCCTAGTCGTTGAAGGGTATGGGCTTTGGCGTCTGCATGAGAACTGGGCTTTGTATCAGGGCACGACTTTAGTCGTGCCGTAAACGATCGACAACATGCCCCTGCAACTCTTGCCCCTACGTCCATTTGCCGGTCCGAATCTCTCCGCGATCGATAAGCCAGTGCCAACGTCGCGTCCTTAACGAAAGCTGACAGTGTTGGTTACTTTTCAAGTACTACTTCCTCAAATTAGTAGTTACTCCGATTAAGCTGGAGCGATGGAAAGCCAAACCAGGTTGGTGGTCGGTATCCCCACGCACAGCCGGCCTGCCATATTGGCCGAGACGATCGCGTTTCTAGCGAAACAGCAGAGACAACCGGACAAAATTGTGGTGGCCTACGCAGAGGCGGAAGACATCGCCGGCGCGGCTGAACAATTTGCCCACGTGACCTTCCTTAAAACACCTCTAGGCCTGACCCGCCAACGCAACGCGATCCTGGCCTGGGCTCGCGACGAAGACATCCTGCTCTTCATCGATGACGATTTCTACCTCGACCCGCAATACCTCAAGATTACTGAACGGTTCTTTGTGGAACATCCTGAGGTGGTGGCTTCCACCGGAAGAGTGCTCGCGGACGACATGAAAGGACCCGGTCTAACCGTGGAGCAGGCAAAGTCCATCATCGCCGGCAGCGATGGCGCCGAATGCGAACAGCGGATCACCAATGCCTACCTGGCCTACGGATGCAATATGTGCGTCCGCCTGGCTACCATCCGCAAGCACCAGCTCTGCTTCGACGAAACGCTTCCCCTCTATGGCTGGTATGAAGATTGGGATTTTTCCAGGCAATTGGCCTTCTTCGGTTCCGTGGTCCATATCTCCAACGCATGCGGAGTCCATCTCAGCACCAAGGTTGGACGAATCCCCGGAGTGCGCCTGGGATACTCTCAGGTGGCGAATCCGATCTACCTCGCCCGCAAGGGAACCTTTCGTTGGTCCCATGTCTTCAGGTTCATCGTTGGGCCCTGCCTCAAGAACCTGGTCCGAAGCCGGCGGCCGGAACCACACGTCGACAGGCTGGGGAGATTCTACGGAAATCTTGCCGCCTTCCGCGATCTATGCACCGGTACGCTCAGCCCGGAACAGATCCTCGATCTTTAACCCATTCGGCATACTGCAGCAGGATGTAGTTGTCCGTCATCGCGGCAATATAGTCAGCCACCACCCGGGGCACGCCGTGCTCAGGAATCTGCGACTGATTGGCAGCCGGTAAGCGCGAAGGGTCATTTACCCAGAAGGTAAACAGATTTCGTACCACCATCGCCGCCTCCTGCAGGTCCCGCTGCAGTTCCTCGCTGCTATAAAGTGCGGTGTACAGATGCAGCTTGGCCTCGCGGCGGAGCTCCTCCATTTGCGGAGAAAAAGCGACCAGCCGCTGCGGAGAGCGCCGGACATCCTCCAGCGTGACGATTCCCCCAGCGTTCACTCGGCGCGCCGTTTCCCGGATGAGGTCTCCCACCAGGGTATTCAGCATCTTCTTCAATGCCTCGTTCGCCAACAGGTTTTGTGGCGCAGCGGGGAACTCACGCTCTGCCAGCAGCAACGATTCATGGAAGATGCGTACATGCCGGCGCAGCATTTCCGGATGGAGCATCCCGGCTTCCATGCCGTCGTCCATGTCGGCGGTCAAATAGGCGATCTCATCCGCCAGGTCGATCAGCTGCGCTTCCAGCGGCGGTTGCTGATCGAGAAAATAACTGCGCAGCTCGGGGTGCTCCTCGGATGAGTAACTGCGGGAGTGCTTGACGATGCCTTCGCGGACGCCCAGGGTGAGGTTGAGCCCGCGAAAGCCGGCGTAGCGAACCTCGAAGTACTCGACCACCCGCAACGCGTGCAGGTTGTGATCGAAGCGCTGGTCGAATTCCTGCAAAGCCTCGTCCAGGGCCCGCTCGCCGGCATGGCCAAAAGGCGGATGCCCGATGTCATGCACCAGCGCCAACGCTTCGGTCATGTCCTCGTTCAGCTTGAGCGCAGAGGCGATGGCGCGCGAGATCTGTGCCACCTCCATGGTGTGGGTGAGGCGGCTGCGAAAGTGGTCGGAGTAGCGGTGGGTAAAGACCTGGGTTTTTCCAGCCAGGCGGCGAAAGGCCCGGGCATGGATGACCCGGGCGCGGTCACGCTGGAACGGAGTTCGATAAGGATGGGCAGCTTCGGCGTACTCTCGCTGCGCCAGCAGGAGGCTGGCGTCGTCCGCTACGGCAACGCCAGGCGGCAGGGCAAAAATCTCGCCCCCTACTGCTTCGGGCTGGCGCCCGTGGACTCTTCTTTGGCCAGTTTGACCCTTGCGCTGTCGAGTTTCTTCTGTACCTTGTTCACGTCGCTGGGCTCAGCATCCGCGGGAACGGTGCGGGCGTACTCCGAGAGGCTCTGTTCCCATTGCGCAGCAGCCAACTTCAGGCGGCCGGTCTTTTCGTATAACTCACCCAGATGGTCGTGTACGGCCGGGTCTTGTCCCATGCGCTCACTGGCCTTGCGCAGATTGGCTTCGGCCAACGCGTACTGGCCCATCTTGAAGTACACCCATCCAAGCGAATCCAGATAGGCGCCGTTTTGCGGATCCTGCTGTACCGCCTTCTGCACCATAGTCAGTGCATCGTCCAGCTTGACCCCGCGATCGGCCAGCATGTATCCGAGGTAGTTCAGGGTCATGCTGTTGTTGGCGTCGATAGCCAGAATTTTGCGGAACTGCTCTTCGGCGGAATCGTAGTGCTTCTGGCGTTCGTCGAGCGCCCCGCGCAGGAAGTAGATGTAGATTTTGTCGTCCTGACTCACCGGAACCGGGCCGGCCGCGCCTAACTTTTCCATCCGGCCGTCCTTTTGGGCGGAAAGAGCGTCTGCCGCATCGATCTCTTCAGCTCCATCCTTCCAGCGGCGCAGCCGGGTGTACATCTGTGCCAGCGCCAGATGGACGTCACGATCTCCTGCATCGCCATGGAGTTGCGCCTTGGCCAGCTTGATCCCTTCCTCAGGCTTGTTGGTGTCGGCGAGCTGCCCGGCGAGCATCAACTGCACGCTCTTGTCCTTGGGCATGGCCTGCGCTGCCTGCTCGGCCACCTGGGTGGCCTTGTCGTACTGCTTGGCATCGCGATAGGCATCTACCTGCCCCTGGTAGCCGCGCTCGGCGTAATCTCCGCCCATGGCCACCATCAGCTGGTAGGTTTGCACAGCCTGGTCGGTCTTATTCTGCTCGCGGTATACATTGGCCAGCCGGTCGAGGAAGATGGATCGGTTATTCTTCTCCGCGTCGGCGTACTGGCCATCGGGATGGTTGGTCTGCTTCACCAACAGCTGCAGCGCCTGCGCAGCCTCGTCGTAGTGCCCCAGCGAGTCTTCGATCAACGCTTCGTTGTAACCGATCTCGAGCGAGTCCGAGGCCAGCGCCTTGGCTTTCTTCAGCGTGGTGAGCGCCTGCTCGTAGTGACCCTGCTTGCGTTCAATCTCTGAAATCCGGGTGTAGGTCTGGGCATCCTGTGGGTCGGCGGCCGAGATGGCTTCAAAGTGTTTGAGGGCCGCGCTCAACTGTCCATCGCTCAACAGCGCCTGGGCCAGGCCGCGTTCCGCATCAAGGTTATCCGGCTCCATATCGAACGCCTTGCCGTAGGCATCGATCGCGTTCTTGTTTTCCTTGAGCTGGTCGTAGCTCATGCCCAGCGCGTAATCCATTTTGGCCGTACGGTCGTCGGCAGGCACGGCGTTCAAAACCTGGATCGCGCGCGTCATATCGCCGGAGTCGCTGTACAACCGCGCCAGATTCAACACCACATCTTCGGAGTTGGGATCGATGTGCTGGGCGGCTTTGAATTGCTCTTCCGCGTGTGGGGTGTCGTGCGCCAGTGTGTAGAGCTGCCCCAGAAGCAGCCGGCTCTCGATATCGTTGCTCTGCAGCTCCACGATCTTGGTGTACTCGCCAATGGCCAGCTGCAGCACCTTCTCCGACGGGCCGCCATTTTGAACATTCCCCAGGGACTGCAGATAGACACGGCCCAGCAGCTTGTGCGCTTCCAGATTGTTGGGCTCGGTTTTGAGGATCTCCTGCGCGGCCAGCACTGCGTCGCGCACCCGGCCGGTGCGCAGATAAAGTTCCGCCAATCCACTATTCAGGTACTTCGACCCAGGATCTGCATCAAGGGCCAGTTTGTATTCCTCGATGGCGCGGGTGGCGTACTCGGGGCGGCCATAATTGGTGGCCATATCCTCGTACATGTGTGCCAGGCCGAAATGGTAGTAAGCGGCCGAGCGATCAGCTTTTTGGGCGCTGGGCGCCCCGGCGGCGGGACTGGCGGGCGTAGCTGCGGGTGGCGGAGTAGGCTGCTGCGGCGGGGTTGCCAGGGCTGGGCAGGGGAGCGCTAAAGCCGC
>Ga0182015_10007140_pt1 | contig 10982 bp, 9 predicted proteins | sample 712P3MmetaG_FD_120478 | JGI IMG/M metagenome (GOLD analysis project Ga0182015, IMG submission 120478) | Permafrost microbial communities from Stordalen Mire, Sweden - 712P3M metaG | ecosystem: Environmental > Terrestrial > Soil > Wetlands > Permafrost | place: Sweden: Stordalen | collected...
GCCGCCTGTTCGATGCCGTTGGCGAAGCGGCGGCAATGCCCATCCCGGCGCGGCGTGTAGAATGCGCACGAGGTATAACAAGTCGGATAACTGCATTCCGAGCAGTGCTCTCCCCACACGGTCAGGCTGCGCGCCGCGATCCGGCTCGACAATTCATTGAACTTCACCAATGCATCGGCGGGCAGGATCATGCCGGCGCGAGTCGTGCTGTCGATAGTTTCGTACATTGTCTGGTTCGCCGCTCGCTCGGTGGCGCCTTTTATATAAGGGCACGCCGCGTCAGGAGTCCTAATAGCGGTCGTTAACGCTACCGGCGCAGACGGCGGCGGCTTTTAACCGCAATGGCCAAATCATGTCTGTTAACGATCAAAGATCGCTTAATGAAACTGCCATATAAGTGGCGCTGATCTCGGCAGTGATCGATCGCACTGCTTGGCAAGGAATTGCGATTTGGCCGCATCCGACGACGTCATAGCGGGCTTTGCGCTTGCGCGGCCTGAGCGCTACGGACCGCTCGGCCTTGCGCGCGCGAGCGGCAAGCTGTCGCGGCTTCTGGCGCGACATGTCGTCAGCAAGGCCCTGACGATGCGCAATACCAAGCCTGTGATCACGTTCACGTTCGACGATGCGCCGGCATCCGCCTGCGAAACCGGCGCACGATTGCTCGAACGCTATCAGGCGCGCGGAACCTACTACATTTCCGGCGGCGGATGCGGCCTCACCAGCCCAGGCGGCCGGCTGGCGACCGCGGCGCAGCTGAAAACTCTTTGCGCGGCAGGCCACGAAATCGGCTGCCACACGTTCTCCCATGCCGCTATTGCCGATATCGGCCATGATGCGCTCGTTGCCGAGCTCGAGCGCAATCGGGCATTTCTGCAAAGCCTGGATCGTGGCATCGTGGTTCGCAACTTCGCATATCCGTATGGCGATTTATCGTTCCGCGCCAAGCATTACCTTGAAGCGCGCTTCGATAGCTGCCGCTCTCTCATCCCCGGCGTGAATTTCGGCACAGCTGACCTTGGCGCGTTGAAGAGCTGCGAGCTGCAGGATGCATCGATCGATCGTCGAGGCATTGCGGAAGTTATCGGCGAAATGGTGCGGCGAACCGGATGGCTGGTCTTTACGTGCCACGATGTCCGGGAGAAGCCGAGCCGGTTCGGGGTATCGCCCGAGCTGCTTGAATTCGCCGTGCAGGCCGCGCGCGTCCGCGGCTGCGACATCCTTACCGCAGCGGACGCGCTGCGGAGCGTCGGCGTTGCAGAAGCATAGCCGGCAACACCGGATCCCTTAACGCGACGGATTTGATCGGCGAAAAAGATTTATGCGGGCCGATTAAGCGGCCCTTAACCAACGTTCAAGGCGCTTTGAAAAAGCCACGGAAACTTAGGCTAAATCGGCTTACCTACGGGGCAATGAAGTAGGCGCAAATCCTTGAATCGAAGAGCCATCGCATGGCCAACGTTCTTGAGCCGCATATCGATCGTCTTCCCAGGCCTGAAAGCTCAAACCGGAATTTTGGCTTAGTCTTCGCGGCAGCGTTAACCACGATCGCGTTCGTTCCGCTGCTGCATCATGGGGCGCCGCGCTGGTGGGCGCTCGGCATCGGCATAGTCTTCGCCGTTGCGGCCCTGGTCCGACCTCAAATCCTGCACTGGCCAAATCGCGGCTGGCTCGTGCTCGGCAATGTGATGCATCGCGTGATGAGTCCCCTGCTGATGGGCGCCGTCTTTTTTCTCTGCATCACGCCCATCGCTGCGATCATGCGCTGGCGCGGCCGCGATTTGTTATCGCTGAAGCGCCGCCCCGGTCTCACGAGCTACTGGATCGAACGCGACGCGTCGTCGCCCGATGCGCAATCGATGAAGAACCAGTACTGAAACCGTAATCACCACCAACGCGAGTGATGTCATGGCTATCCTTGGCGAGCTTTGGAACTTCCTGCGGACCCGCAAGAAATTTTGGCTTGCGCCGATTATGGTCATGCTTGTGGTGTTTGGCGGCATGATCGTGTTTGTGCAAGGCTCCGCGGTCGCTCCGTTCATCTACACGCTGTTCTGATCGATGCGGATTCTGGGAACCTCAGCATTCTATCATGACAGCGCGGCTGCGCTGCTGGTCGACGGCCGCATTGTCGCGGCTGCGCAGGAAGAGCGCTTTACGCGTAAGAAACAGGACGCGCGCTTTCCGATCTCGGCTATCGGCTATTGCCTCGAAGAAGGGGGCATCACGCTCGACGACGTCGACTATGTTGCGTTCTACGAAAAGCCGTTCATCAAATTCGAGCGTTTGCTCGAGACCTATGTGGCCTTTGCGCCGCGCGGGTTTCAATCCTTCAGCACCGCGATCCCCGTGTGGATTCGCGAAAAACTGTTTCAGAAGAACATCATTCGCGACGAACTCAAGAAGTTGGCGCCTGATTTCGACTGGAAAAACAAGCTGCTATTCACCGAACATCATGTCAGCCACGCCGCCAGCGCGTTCTATGCCTCACCGTTCGAGGAGGCCGCGATCCTCACGATGGACGGCGTCGGCGAATGGTGCACGGGCTCTACCGCAATCGGCCGCGGCAAGGACTTGAAGATCCTCAAGGAGTTGCACTTCCCGCATTCGCTTGGCCTGCTTTATTCCGCTGTGACCTATTACCTCGGCTTTAAAGTCAATTCAGGCGAGTACAAGGTGATGGGCTTGGCGCCGTATGGCCAGCCGGTCTACGCCGATCGCATTCTCGATCACCTGATGGATCTCAAGGAGGACGGATCGTTCCGGCTCGATCTTTCCTATTTCGATTACTGCACCGGTCTGACCATGACCAATCAGAAGTTTGCCGATCTGTTCGGTGAACCGGTGCGCGATCCCGAAAAGGATTTGCTCACGCCCTTCCATATGAATGTCGCGGCCTCGATCCAGAAGGTGGCGGAGATCGTGATGCTGCGGCTTTGCCGTTCGCTGGGGCGCGAGCAGAACGTCGACAATCTGTGCCTCGCCGGCGGCGTGGCACTTAATTGCGTCGCCAACGGCAAGATTTTACGCGACGGCGCTTTCAAAAATATCTGGGTGCAGCCGGCCGCCGGCGACGCCGGCGGCTCGGTCGGCGCGGCATTGGCGGTATGGCATCAGTTCCTTGGCCGGGAGCGCAAGCTCAACGGCAGCCGCGACCTGATGGAAGGAACTTTCCTCGGACCGGCCTTCGCACAGGAGGACGTGGAAATCCGGCTCAACAAGGCTGGAGCGCATTTTGAGGTGCATTCCGATCCGGAAGTGATCGAGCAGGCGGCGAACGCGCTGGTGATGGGCGACGCGGTCGGCTGGATCCAGGGCCGCATGGAATTCGGACCCCGCTCGCTGGGCGCGCGCTCGATCCTCGGCGATCCGCGCTCGCCGAATATGCAAAAAATGCTCAATCTGCAGATAAAATACCGCGAAAGCTTCCGGCCGTTCGCGCCCGCCGTGCTGCGCGAGGACGTCTCCGACTGGTTCGAGCTCGACGTCGATTCGCCTTACATGCTGCTCGTCGCCAACGTGAAACGCGAACGGCGGCGGCGCATGACCAATGAAGAAGAGGTGCTGTTCGGCATCGACAAACTCAACGTGGTGCGCTCCGACATTCCCGCCGTCACGCACATCGATTACTCCGCGCGCGTGCAAACGGTTCACGCCGACACCAATCCGCGGTTTCACGAGCTGATATCGCGATTTAAAGACAAGACCGGCTGCCCGGTACTGGTCAATACCAGCTTCAACGTGCGCGGCGAGCCGATTGTCTGCACGCCGGAGGACGCCTTCCGCTGCTTCATGGGCAACGAAATCGAACTGCTCGTCATCGGCAATTGCGTGCTGCGCAAGAGCCAGCAGAATCCGGCGCTCAAGCTCGATTACAAGAATCAATTTGAGCTCGATTAGCCGCCGGGGCGCCGGCTGTTGCAACGGACGATCGTGGCGAGGACGCCCAAGATGATCGAGGCGGGTTATGCGCGTCTTAGGTAACTCGCTGTTGCTGGCGGCATCGCTGCTGGTGTCGCTATTCGCGCTCGAATTCGTCGCGCGCGCGGTGGTCGATCCGCTCGATTATCTGCTGCCTAATCTCGTCGAAGACGATTTTCTCTTTTATCGGGTCGAAGGTTATACCGGCAGTCACGACGCTTGGGGATACCGCAACACGCAAGTCCCCGAGTCAGCCGACATAGTTTGCATCGGCGACTCGATGACCTACGGCATATCGGCGCTGGCGCGGGATTCGTGGCCGCGGGCGCTGGCGAAGATGAGCGGCGAGACCGTTTACAACATGAGTGTCGGCGGATACGGACCAATTCAATATCTGTATCTGATGGAAAATAAAGCGATCAAGCTCCATCCGAAAACGGTTATCGTCGGGCTTTACCTCGGCAACGACCTCATCGACGTGTACAACGAGGTCCGCTTCAACAAGAATTGGAGCGCCTACGGAAAGCTTGACGGCTCCGACACCAAGCCCGTTCTCCCGTATCAGCCGCGGCCGGATAAATTCCTGGGCGGCGTTCGCGATTGGCTGGCCAGGCACAGCGTGTTCTACGGGCTCTTGAGCACAACGCCGCTATTCGACTTTTTCCGCGAGCGCGAGCTGCGAAACGGGCCGGCGGCGGCCGACCGTAACGCAATCATGGCCTACCGCGACGTCAAGCATAATGTGGTCTTCATGGAGGGCACGTCGCTCGACCTGAACGATCCGAGAATAAGCGCTGCGATGGGGATCACCAAGAAGGTCCTCCTGGACATGCGCAGCGTCGCCGAGAAAAACTCGTTTCGCCTGATTGTCGCGCTGATACCGACCAAACAGCGTGTCTATGCCAAGCTCCTGGATCGCGCGGGCTATGGCGACAAATATCCGCGCCTTGCGGACGCGGTTCGTCAGGAAGATACGGTGCGGGATATGATCAGTGGCTTCCTGCATCAAAATAATATTGAAGCCATAAATCTGCTGCCTGCGCTCGAGGCGGACGCCGAGGAGCGCGATCCTTACCCGCATACAGACATGCATCCGACCAAGGAAGGATATCGCGTCATCGCCGATACGATAAACCACTACCTTAATGGCGCTTATTGATGATCAGTCCCCACGCCCTGATTTATCTCTTCGCCTACATGGTGCCGGCGCTCGTCGGTTTTCTCGCGCTGATTCTCTACACGCATCTGCTGTCGCCGGCCGAATACGGCGTCTACGTGATCGGTTCGAGCGTTGCCGCAATCATCTCCGCGGTATTTTTCGCCTGGGTCCGTCAATCGGTCTTGCGCTACCAAGCAAGCTACCCCAAGCTCGATTTCCGCGCTGAGGCCATCGTCGCCTATGGCGGGACCGCTGCGCTCATAGCCTGCCTGACACCGGTCGCGGTTCTCGTCGCTCGTCCGGGCATAGGCCTCGGCGTCTTGGCCGGAAGCATCTTCCTGTCCCTGTCGTTCACTGCGTTCGAAATCAGTCAGGAATTCAGCCGCGCGCAGCTCAACCCGCTGCGGTTCGCGGCCGTTTCGCTCATGCGGAGCACTTTGGGATTGGCGCTGGGATACTTTGCCATCAAACTTGGGTTTGGCGGGCTCGGGCTGCTGATCGGGATCGGCGCGAGTTTTTTGATCGCCAATGTCCTGAGCTTTCCGCGCAACGCCGACAAACCGCTTCGATTGTCATCCGCCGATTATCTGACGCAATTCGTCCGCTACGGCCTGCCTTTTTCACTCGGCGCGCTGGCCTTTTCGCTGCATAGCGTGCTCGACCGGTTGGGCGTCGCCTACCTGCTCGGCGAAAGCGGGGCGGGATACTATGGCGTTACCGCAGACATGACCCGCCAGCTCATCGGGGTGCTTGCTACGAGTGTTGCGTCGGCCATGTTTCCGATGGCATTTCGCAGCCTTGCTGAAGCCGGGCCGGTGGCGGTGGGCCAACGCCTGAAAGAAGGCATCGAACTGCTGCTAGCCCTGATCGCTCCGGTTACTGTCTGGCTCGCGATTTCAGCCGACGTCGTTGCCGGAACGCTGTTGGGCGCCGAATTTCAGCTTAGCGTCGCCACGCTTCTGCCATTGCTGGCTTTCGGCCGCATGTGCGGTGCGATCAATCAGTTTTATCTGCAGGTTAGTTTTCAATTGGCGGGAAGGCCGTTGCTCCAGGTCGCTCATGATATCTTCATCTTGGGCTCGAATATCGCGCTTTTGTTCGTGCTGACCCTGACGTTCGGGTTGCCCGGAACGGCGGCGGCCGTGCTGATCGCTGAAGCGGCCGGCATCGTGATCGGGATTGGGCTGTCGCGGAGGGCGTTCAAGTTGCCGCTAAACGGCCGGGGAATGTTGCGCGTTCTTGGGGCGACATCGGTGATGGCGTTAGTCACTTACGCCGCCAAGACCGCATCTTCGGGACATGGTCTGCTGACGTTAATGAGCGTGTTGGGCGCCGGCGGCGTTGCCTATGCCGGCGCAGCCTTCCTGTTCGATGTCGCCGGCGTTCGCACGTCGGTGGTTTCGTTTCTCTGGCCGCGTAGTGTCCCAGCGGAGTAAGCCGCGCCCGGAGTGGTTATTCCGCGGGCGCCCAATGGGCTTGTGCGGCAAGCGACGGATGATCGGGTTCCAACAGCGCCGCCCGGGTCGCCGCGGTAGCGGCACGCCACCAAGCGTCGGCGTCGATGACCGGAGCGGTGCGCGGCGCTTGCTTTGCGGCGACGAGAAGTTGATCCGCAATTGCGCGCAAATCGGCGGCAGGCGGAATGAATGACAGCACTCCGCTTTCAATCAGCGCGCTAAAACCTTCATGGTGGGAGAATTCGGTCGCCGAATGCGGGGCCGGGACCACGACCGGGCGATCGGATTGAAGACAAGCGATGACGCTCGACCGGCGCGCGGTCAGGCCTTCGGGGAATAAGAACAAGAACACTCCGATCTCTTCGAACAGCGTGTAAAGCTCCGCTTCGCCCGGAATGTAACCGGTGACGATGACGTGATCTTTGATTCCGAACTGTGACACCTTCGACCAGAACTCTTGTTCGTAGTCGTCGAGTGACTTGGTGAAGTTGCCGATGAAGACGATCAGGGCGCGGACGCCGCGATTGTTAAGATGCTGACAAATATCGAGTAGCGCCGTCGCCGCCTTGCCCCGGTAGATCGAGCCGAAGCAGCCGATAACAACATCGGAATTGCTTGCGGACTCGCGGATCCGCCGAATGCGCTCGGTCACCAGCCGCTCGCGCGGACGCAGAACGGTGGGCGGATGTGGTACCAGCCTACACTTCGCTCCGGCTCCGCCAAGCCAGCGGTCGCTGGCAATCTGGTCGGATATGAATGGCGAGACCACAATAATCGTTCGGCTGAGCAACACGATGGGCCCAAGCGCGAGACGGCGCAGCCAATGCAGCCCTTTCCACTCGTGCATGAAGACGCTGACCGGACGGCGCATGACGGTTGCGAACAACAAGATGAAGATCGGGATCACCAGTAACTTCTTCCAGGCCACGAGCGGCAGGCTGAAAACAATGCGGTCGGTCTTCGCAATCTTGCGAAAAATCGCCGGCAGGTCGCGCAAGCGGCCCGAGACGGGCAGCATTTCGTATCCCTGATTGGGGGTGCGCGATTGCAGTGCGCTCACCAGCTTTTGCGTGAAGTTTTCGACGGCGCACGCTTCCTTGCTCGGCGTCAGCAGGAACAGGCAGCGCTCCTGCGCCGGCCCATTGCTTGGCCGCGGCTGATCGTAACTTGGCTGTTGCAGCCCGCGAAAGAACAGATAGACCAACCGTGGCCTAAGAACGCTGTCGGGATACCAGAGCGCGCCAATCGTCAAATACGCCAGAAATCTGAGCATCCGGCCCTGAACGTATTCGTTACGCGCTCCGACCCAGAATACGTCGATCTCCGCGAGTCGCCGCCGGCGCAGCAACTCACTGTGCGAAAACCGCCGGCGGATCTCGGGGTTGTCGTAGATGACGTCGACCGCCTGATGATTCGGACGCAACGGCGACTTTCGCAAACGATAGTTCGCGCTACTGAAGCGCTGCCGGTACAGCAGGAGAATATCGTTTGGCATGGCCGCGAAATCGCCGAGCAAGGCGAGACGACACCAGAACTCCCAGTCTTCCCCTAGTTTAAGGGTCGGGTCGAAGCCGCCGACGGTGCGGGCGGCATCGGTTTTGACGCAGATGGCGCCGCAAATGAAATTCTTTGCGATCAAATGGCGCAGCGTGTCGTCGGCGGGGAGCAGTTTCCATCGAATATAAGACCCCATCGACAAATCCGAACCATCTTCGGCGATCTTGATATGATGCCCAAAGCACGCGACATGTTCGGGATTGTCTTCGAGCGTGTTGACCATCTTGTATAGTGCGTCTGGTGTCAGAAGGTCGTCCGCATCAAGAAAGAAAATGTAAGGCGCTCGCGCCAGCGCCAGCCCTGCGTTTCTGGCGACACTGACGCCGCTGTTGTCCTGGCGGAGCACCGTCAAGCGGCGATCGGAAAAGGAGTCCAGAACCTGTTGTGTGCCGTCGGTCGAGCCATCGTCGACCACGATGACCTCGAGGTCCTGCAGGTGCTGCCCAAGAACGCTTTCCAGCGTCTCGCGGATGAAACGCTCGGCGTTGTACGCGGCGATCACGACCGTGACTTGAGGCGACATCTGCATGGCTCCGGGATCAGACGGCAGCAAGCCGCTCCTTCCGCGCTGCGCCGCCGATGAGTTCGAGCCCTTCGGCGACGGTGGCGAGAACGCAGCCGGAGTGCTTTGCCGTGCCGACTGCCCACTCAAGCAGTCCGGGCGACGCGCCATAAATGTTTGGTTGTTCCGTAACATCGTGGCTGTGAAAGATCAGCCACCCGCAACTCTGCACCGTCTCAGCGATCAATTCGGCAATCTTGGCTCGATCGAGTGATGCATTCTGCAGCGGCCAGGCATTGAGTGCGCCAAGGTCGGCGACCATGGTGTTGAGGCCGGCATGACTGGAACGACAAGAGTCGAACCGCGTCTCAAGATAGCGCTTTGTGCGAAGCGACATGTCGCCGAAGGGATAGGCGAAATTTCGCGGCACGATATTGCTGTTGATTTTCCTCAGGGCGGCTTGGTTGCGATCGAGCTCTATGCCGATCTCGGCAAGGCTCATGTAGCGAACCGCGGGATGGGAATAGGTATGGCAGCCAATCTCGTGGCCGTCCGCCCATACTTTCCTGAGTTGATCGACTGACGCGCGGAGCGATCCGCCGGTTTTCGCTGTGCCGCAACTTCCGCCGGCAACATAGAAGGTTGCTCGCGCGCCACGTTGCTCGAGGATGCGCGCTCCGACCTCGCAAGCCGAAGCCGGCACGTCGTCGAACGTGAATGTCACAACGGGCCGGGCGTTGCGTAATACCAGCGGCTTGCTGCGAATCTGTCGCGCAACGAAGCGCGATGCCATGTTGGTAAGTCTCGCCGGCAGCGAACCACTGTTCGGGTCTTGTGCTTGTTGCGCCAGCATCGATTGCTACCGGTATTCTTCGTAGAGGATGCCGAATTCGGCGGCGATGCGACCAGTTCCCCGAGCGGCGAGGATCAAACTGCGCATCATTGCGCGGCGGCCACCGAATGCCGTGATCGGCAAAGACAATGCTCCGGAACCAATTAGCCCCAGACCCTTGCACCAGCGCCGTACTGCGCCGCCGATATTGCCAACGAACTTGCGTTCGACGCGCGTCGCGCCCGTGCCCTTGCGAAACATTCGCCGTAGCAAGTAGCCGACAGTGGTGCGGGACGACGGCGTGGTTTCGAATACGTTGGCCCCGTCGGCCCAGGCGAAGGTGCGTCCGTCCCTGTGGCAACGGTAGAAGAACTCTTCGTCGCTTCCGCCGGTGAACGCAAACTCGTGCAGGAATGGCTCGTCGAGATAATGCTCCAGCGTACTGCGCCGTATCAACATGCTTCCCGCGCCGTAAATCATGGGCACGGGGCCGGTGGCAAAACGCGTCGGCGCGTAGAGACCGCTTTTGGCAAGCCAATGATCGGGGTTATCGAAGACCGGAAATACCGGGCCGCCGACGATTTCAACATCGTATTCCAGCGCGACCCTGATCATCTCGGTGAGCCAGTTGGGATCGGGATATTCGTCGTCATCGAGAACTGCGACAAAATCAGGGGCCGGCGACGCGCGACAAGCGCTCACAAACGCCCGGTCATACGCGTAAGTATGACCGCGGCGTGGTTCCACGAGGCATGTCAGCGGGAAGCGGAATGACCGCGACACCTGCTCCGCGATTGCGGCGCCGGCACGAAGCTCCGCGTCATTTTCGACGACGATGACCTCTATGCGGCCGGCATAGGTCAATCGCTCGACATGCGCGAGCAATTTACGCAAACCTTCCGGGCGGCGGAACGTCGGCACGCAGAGAATCACCGAGGGTAGCGAGCGTCCGGTCATGGCGCTGGGGCGCTCCATATCATTGGACGCTCTGCTCGCCGGCTTGCGGGGTCAGCTCGCTGGTCAAGCTGGTCCGCGTGAGCAGCAGAAACAAAGCATGCGGATTGGTGGCGAGGTAGCGGCCGGACAGACGGCGCGGTTCCAGATACATGCGATAGGCCCACCTCCGGCGGCTTGTTCGATTACCTCTCCGGCAAGAATGCGCACGCGCCGAGCTGGATGCAGAGCGTAGGCCACCGCGCCGTCTGGCGACGTGCACTACATCGTGGAAGAGATCGGTGGTGCAAACCCGCTCCGGAACGGGCGTCTTGTGGAAGAAACGCGAGACGAATACCAGCGGCATGCCGACGGCGTGAATGAGATCGGCATTGAGGAACAGTTCACGTGTTTGCGCTTGCCGGGCGCACATCGAGAGCACCTGACCATTCGCGGAGGTGAAGATCAGCGGGGGCTGTGCGGGATTGCGCCGAGCCGGCGCCACGTCAACCGTGAGTTCCGCGGAAAGGGCGCGGTCTATCACCGCGACCGGCAATCCGCCGATCCTGGCGACCGGCACCGTCCATCGCCGGTCGGCGGCCGTGTCGAAAGAAACACCGC
>Ga0182015_10007141_pt1 | contig 10981 bp, 7 predicted proteins | sample 712P3MmetaG_FD_120478 | JGI IMG/M metagenome (GOLD analysis project Ga0182015, IMG submission 120478) | Permafrost microbial communities from Stordalen Mire, Sweden - 712P3M metaG | ecosystem: Environmental > Terrestrial > Soil > Wetlands > Permafrost | place: Sweden: Stordalen | collected...
GCCGCGCGACACGGGGAACTCGAGTCGACCTTAAGAAGAGTGTGATTTGGCTCACCGTGACCTTACTGCTCGGACTGCTTTTTGTGGCTGGACAATATATCGCATGGCGCCAACTTGTCGCCCAAGGGCTATATCTCGCGACGACTCCGAACAGCTCTTTTTTCTATGTCTTCACCGCCGTGCATGCTTTGCATCTCCTTGGCGGTATCGCCGGACTTGCCTATTTGATTTCGCGCATCGCCTTAAGCCGTTCTCTGCCTCGCTGGAGTTCGTTCGAGGGCACCGCGATTTACTGGCATTTTATGGACGGGCTGTGGCTTTACCTTCTTTATTTAATTTCTGTGAGACTTTGACAACGAAGGAAGGAACCATTTGTGAGTGAATCCGACCAAGTCGTCCATGGTTATGGCGCAGCTGTGATGGAGCCGTCGCCTTACGCGATCCCGTCACGAAAATTGACGATGTGGCTGTTCATCATTTCGGACGCGGTCACTTTTGGCGCCATGCTTTTCGGATACGGCTACCTGCGAACCGCAAGCAATGATTGGCCCACTCCATTCAAATTCAATCCGAGCATCCTGAATGTAATGATCATGACGGCGGTCTTGATTACGAGCAGCCTGACGATGCTCGGCGCAGTAGATTCTGCAAAAGCCGGCGACAAGGTCAAGGCCGGTCGTTTCCTTTGGTCCACGATCCTTCTCGGGTTGATCTTTGCAGGACTCCATATCAGGGAATGGTTCGGTCTGATCGATGATGGGGTGCGGTTGTTCCAAAACCCGTGGGGATCCCCTCTCTTTGGCGCTACCTTTTTCAGCATCACTGGGCTGCATTTGCTGCACGTCGTCAGTGGAGTCGTTGCGTTGGCGGTAATCGCGCGCGGCTTCGCGAGGGGACGGTTCACGGCGAGCCACGTTGAGGTTACCGGACTGTATTGGCACTTCGTGGATTTGGTTTGGATGTTTGTGGTGCCTCTGGTTTATCTGCTGAATCTCGCGCGTTGACCGGCTTAGGAGATGATCGGATGACGACTGCTTCGAAGGCATCAGGAAACGTGATAGCCAGATATCTACCCGTTTACTTCGTCTTGCTCGGAATCGCGGGTCTCGAGGTTTTTGTTGCTTACCAGAGCTTATCAACGACATCCTTGCTGGCCGTTTTGCTCGCCCTGGCTGTCTGCGGCGGCGCATTGGCCGTGATGTACTTCATGCATTTGGCGCAGGAGCGTCGCAGTCTATTCCTTACCTTGATTCCCGCGGTCATCTTTGTGCTGCTCATGATGAACATGATATGGTCTGACAGTTTTCGACTGCTGCACATGAGACCTTTTGCGCGTTAGCAGCCTCCGATAGTTTAACGCGGCAGTCGCAACCCGGGGAAAGCAAAAACAATGACGTCACACACATGCTGGCGCGCTCATAGACTTAGTCTCGGTTTACTGCTTCTCGGCAGCCTCTGCGTTCCCAGCGTCGCCTTCGCTCAGAATTGTTCGCTCTGCTATACGCAGGCCGCCGCAGCGGGGGCTCGAATTATCCAGGCATTGCGGGGCGGTATCCTGATCCTGGTTGTGCCGCCGATCGCAATATGCGCTGGGCTTACAGTGATGGCTTACAAGAAACGCAATCAATTCAATGATGAGCAACTGGTCGACGATTCAGACGAACTACGGTAGATCCAGGTCAAGCGAATAGATATCCGTAAGACCCCGCTCGAGCAGCATATATAAGGACCCGTCCTTACCCAGGCCGCTAAAGAAACAATGCGCTGCACTCCCGCGAAGAATGTCTCCGAAACCAGCAACACGTTCTTCTCGATGCGTGCCCACGTTCACGCGGAACACAGACTCCTCATCGTCTAACTGATCCTGAAAATATACGTAAGAGCTATCCGCCGACCAATACGGTGTTTCTAATAGTCTTCCGGAGGCGATGGGAACCCATTTTCCTTGCTGCACATCGAGCAGAACCAAAGTGTGATAGGAGCTGTCTATACACGCGATGTAACGTCCGTCGGGTGACCATCGCGGTTCACCCAGTCCCTTCGAATCCGGTAATTCTTTCCATACAGCCGTTGTCGGCTCCAAGGTATACAGCGCGAATTGCGGATGAGTCTTTGGATTGCGCATGACAACTGCGATGCGGTACCCGTCCGGAGACCAATCTGCACTGGCGCCCTCCCATCCTTTTGGGAGCACCGGCCGCAATGCGCCGCCATCCGAGGAAATGATATAAATTTGGCGAGTTTGTCCCGTACGAACGCCCGTAAACAGAATCTGTTCTCCTTTAGGCGACCAACGTAGCGCCATTCCGCTGAGAGGCGGACTGGTGAGCCGCAGACGCTGCGACCCGTCCGTGCGGCCACGCCACAACGCCCCATCCGGACGATCCGAATAAAGAACCATGTCGCCGTCAGGAGAGACGCTAGCCTCTTCAGCGTGGGTATCCAGGCTCAAGGTCGTCTCGTGCATTGTCCGGGGATCTATCCTTTCGAATTCGCGTCGCGAGCGAAAACTAAAAGCAAAGATGCGCGATCCTATCTGGGCCGGCGTAGCCACGTTTAACGCATCCGGCCCGCTGGTCAACGGCACCGGCGCATGGTGCGACCGCCGGAACCAGCTCCACACATCCCTCATTGCCCACAAATTGCAGTCGTATTCTTCGCAGCCGGAAAAGAGGAAGTACTTACCGTCCGCCGTCCAGGTTCCCGAAGATTGCCGGGAAGGACGATTTCCTGGCCCCAGAATCGGGTGTGCATTGTTGCCGTCCGCTGTTATCTCCCAGATCGCCGGCTTTTCGTATTCACTTTCAACCATTGTGAAGCGAATATTTTTACTATCCGGAGAAAATGCCGGTGCCCGCGGCTCTCCGCTTACTTGGAGAAGCTTTCGCAGCTGAGTTCCGTCGCGGCGCACTGAATAAAGATAATGACCGCTGACAAAAACTATTTGCATCGCGTCAGGGGACCACGATGGTTCATGACCAATGGCTTCCCCAAGCCGCCGTGGCGCGCCTCCTTGTACCGGCCAAAGCCATAGCGGCATCTCCTCGTCGCGTCGCGTGAATTGCCCGATCAGAAATTGTGAGTGATCCGGAGAAATTGCGAAAAGCCGAGTGTTCTCGAAAGGCGTCGTGATTCTCTCTGCGTTGCCTCCTTCAACGGAGGTTTGCATTAGGTCCCAATGGGCCGCCTTTCGCTCCAAAAAAAATATCCGTGTACCGTCGGATACGATTCCGCCCCACTCATCGATGCGACCGTCGTTTGTAATTCGGTTCATGCGTTGCACGCTGGGGCTCGGCACCGGGTACACTATGAAAAATAAGAGCCAGGAGCCAAACAGGATACCCGCAGTCAGCAACAGGAAATCAAACCAACGCTGAGTGCGCTCAGCCCGCCGTCGGTCCCAGCGGGCCTCTCCGGAAACTAAGTCGTTCGAATAGTCGGGATTCAATCGCAGGCGGACTTCAATGGACTCAGTTCCACCTTCTGTGCCCGTCCCCGGTCGGGTTACGGGGGTGGCGGGTGGGTCATGGATGACATGTACGGGCGCCACGAAGCGATACCCTTGTCGGGGCACCGTCTCCACGAAGCGGGGATTTTCGGCATCGTCTTGGAGCGCCGCTCGCAGTTTCTTGAGTGCGGCATTTAGGCTCCCATCGAAATTTACATGGGTTCCTTCCGGCCACAAGGCCTCCCGCAGCCGTTCTCGCGAGACGATCTCCCCATCGTGTTTGAGTAGCAGTTCAAGGATGCGAAAAGGCTGTTCTTGAATCTTAAGTCGCACGCCTTGCCGGGCTAGGGTTGCGCGGCCGAAGTCGAGCTCAAATAGGCCGAATCGAACCCTGGTAGCCTCATCAATATTTGCCATGGTTTGACGGCCCGCCAGCTCGGAAACGGACTGTATTCGGCCGGGTCGCCCGACTTTTATAGTTCATATGACCCGCTATGTCCATACCTTTGTTTACTTTACAAGGTCATCATATTTTCAGCCCAAAATCGTTTGACCAACGGGTGTCTTTCGACGTATCCCGGTTGAGTCCGGGTACCGGTTTCGTCGTTTTACAGATGCCGGCCTGTCGAGTGTGAAAAAGGAGGCCTTAGGAGAATACTTTAGCCCACATAGTCCTAAGAACCTTCGGAACTCCCGCGTTTGCGTCCCTGAACCGCTGTAAAGCACGACGTGGAGCGCGGGAGCTCCGACAAAAGCCGTGTCCACTGAAATTTAGAGTTGCGCTTTTCGGTGAGCCGCCCTCGAAACGCCGAACCCGCCGGTAAGTGCCTGAGCCTGAGTGCCGAAGTTGACCTTGAAGAACACGAAGGAAAGGAAGCAACTTTCCTTCCTCACGCTTGAAAGTTGCCGGAATGTTCTTAAATCCTTCCGATGAACCCTATCTTTGCTGGAGACAGGGCGACAGACTCTGCCCAAAGGCAATTGACTCGCCAGCGGCAAGCATCCCTTGCCACTGAGTCACTGCAAAAGATTGCTACGACGAGAGGATTCAATTCCAAAGCGCCGCAAATACCTCCAAAGCATGTAGGAAGTGGCCGAGAAGCATGGCAGTCCCGGAGTCCAGGCGCGCCAGCAGCAGCTAGAAGCAGATTTTGGAAAAAGCATGGTCGCGCAATCCAATTCTGCAAATGGAGTCGGAAGTTACGCGATGGTCACGCGACGGAAGCCAACTCCTGAACTAGCTGAAAGCAATGAAAGGAAAAAATGGTGCCCGGGGTGGGAGTCGAACCCACATGAGGTAAAACCCCGGAGGATTTTAAGTCCTCAGCGTCTGCCATTCCGCCACCCGGGCGAGGCGGGGTAAACCATAGCATAAGAAAACCACTGGTGTCGGCGTGCGGGGGCGAAAAAAGGCCGAGCCGGGCCCTTGGATGCCTGCTATACTATTCTAGATAAACGAGATACCTGCCGCAGGGCTTTCGAGGAATATGCTGCCAATGACGAGTCGTCGCCCAATTTCGCGGGGCCTTTTGCGGCCGATTTGTGCCCCGCACGCGTGGCAAAAACTATCCTTAGGGCTGCTGATTTTTCTGGCGGCGAACGCCGCAACCGGCACTGCTAACGCACAGGCCGTCGCCCAAACCGTTGCCCAAGCCGCTGTCCAGGAAAAGGGCCTCGGACCGATTCGCGAATATATCGCCGCAGGATGGGACACGCTTACACGCTCAATGAGCGATTGCAAGAGCGTCGTCGACACGAAATTGGCTGCGGCTTCCGTGCTCTACATCCCGGCGGATTTCGAAGTTCCTGCGGCCGTGCAACAACTGGAAAAGCAATGCAACGTACAAGTCCGGCATCTGCCTTCCGTGATTCACAATCTTGGCGAAGCGGATCCGGGGAAAATCGATCCAGCCGGCTTGCTGTATCTGCCGAACAAATACGTCGTGCCCGGCGGACGATTCAATGAAATGTACGGCTGGGACAGCTACTTCATCGTTCGAGGCCTGGTGCGGGACAATCGCATCGACCTCGCGCAGGGAATGGTGGAGAATTTTTTCTTTGAGATCGAGCACTATGGCGCGGTGTTGAATGCCAATCGCACCTATTACCTGACGCGCTCGCAGCCACCGTTCCTTACCTCGATGATTTTATCGGTGTATGACGCGCGGAAGGCTGCAGGTCACGAAGACCGCGTCTGGCTGGAGAAAGCGTATAACTACGCCGCGCGGGATTACGGCTTGTGGACGCGCGAGCCGCATCTGGCGGGATCGACGGCATTGTCGCGCTACTACGATTTTGGGACGGGTCCCGCGCCGGAAAGCTTGAAGGATGAGACCGGACACCTGGCGCAGGTGGCGGCGTACTTTCTGGCTCATCCGGAACCAGGTCGCGACGATCTGGTTCGCAAAAAAGCCGGCGATGAATCGCAGCCGATTGTCGGGCCGCTGTTCGCACTGCAAGTCTGCGAGACCACCACGACGATGGCTCGCTCCGACTGCGCTTCCGCCGGGAGCGTGGCGCTCAGCGCGGACTACTACAAAGGCGATCGCGCCATGCGCGAATCCGGCTACGACATTTCCTTTCGGTTCGGGCCGTTCGGCGCGGCCACGCATCACTACGCCCCCGTTTGTTTGAACAGCCTGCTATACAAAACGGAAGAAGATCTGGCGCTGATGAGCGAAATTCTTGGCCGAAAAAAGGAAGCCGCGGACTGGCGAAAACGCGCCGAGGAACGGAAAGATCGCATCCAGAAATATCTGTGGGACGCGAAGCGGGGGATGTATTTCGATTACGATTTCGAAAAGCAAGCGCAGTCCACCTACGAATACGTGACGACATTTTTCCCGATGTGGGTGGGCATCGCGACTCCGGAACAAGCGCGAGCGGTGATGCGAAATGTCGGCGTGTTTGAACGGCCGGGCGGACTGGTCATGAGCCCGAAGGAAACCGGAGGCCAGTGGGATTACCCATATGCTTGGGCGCCCGACCAGTTGGTGGCCGACGAAGGCATCCGGCGCTACGGATTCAACGCGGAAGCGGATAAGATTTCGTACGAGTTTCTATCGACGGTGGCAGAAAACTTCCGGCGCGATGGCACCATTCGAGAGAAATACAACGCGGTGACGCGCTCGTCGGAAACCCAGGTTACCGCCGGCTATCACATGAATATCGTCGGATTTGGCTGGACAAACGGCGTTTTTCTCTCGTTATTGCAGGGATTACCGCAGCAGTGGGTGGCGCGCCTGGCGCAGGAACAGAATGCCGCTCCTAGTGGGGCTCCTCAGTAGAGATTTATTTGCGCCGGCTCAACCGCGGGGGTACGCACGAATCCCCGGACTGCGCTCTGCTTGGCTGGAGCGGCCGGTAAGGCGACGGCAAGTTGTCGCACTACCCGGCATAATGCGCAAGTGAGCTGGAGCTTATTCGCCGCCAAGCTATTCTTCGGCGCTGACCGCGGTACGAATCTGCTGAAGGTAATAATCATCGCGAGGAGGCGTCGCGCCGGTTTGGCTGGCAACCCAGGCGCCCATCCGATTGGCAGCTTCGTTCATCGTCGCGAGAGAGCCGCGACGCAAGTAGTGATAAACCAGCGCCGCCGTAAACGCATCGCCCGAGCCGACGGTGTCCGCAACGACTACGCGACACCCCGAGTGCTGGCTCACTTCGTTTCCGCTGACCAACAAACTTCCCTTCGCCCCGCGGGTGACGCATACCAGCCGCAAGTTGTACGAATCGCGTAGCCAACGCGCCGCTCGCTCTTCGTCTTCGAACCCATGGCCCAGTAATTTTACGACCACGGTCAGTTCGTCCTGGTTCAGCTTAACGATATCGGAGAGTCTGAGAGACTCCTCAAGCGTATCCGCCGAATAAAACGTTTGCCGAAGGTTGACGTCAAAAACTCGGGTGGTGCCGCGGCCTACTTCTTTCAGGAAGGAGCGAATTGTCGCGCGAGATCGCGAAGAGCGCTGCGCCAGCGAGCCAAAACAAACGGCATCGGCCGTCGATGCAAGTTTTTGCCATTCCGGAGTGAATTCAAAAAAATCCCACGCCACATCTTCGGCAATTTCGAAGGTGGGTTGACCCGCGGGATCGACTTGTACTTTGACCGTGCCGGTAGGATGTTTCGTGTCAATCTGCAAATGCTTGCTGCGGAGCCCGATTCGCTCCAAGCGGCGACCCGCCGTGCGGCCCAGCGCATCGCTGCCGACGCGGCTGGCAACGATCCCTTGATCGCCCAACAGGCTGGTCATGTAAGCAAAATTCGCGGGCGCACCGCCGAGTTCCTTGCCCTTCGGGAACACGTCCCAAAGGAGCTCGCCCAAGCCGATCACGTAATAGGATTTATCGGGCATAAATGTAGCAAGGCGCTCCGAGGATGCTTGAAAGAGCAAATGGCGATGCGTTGCTCCGTTGAACTATAAACAGAATAGTCATCATGGCTTCGCGTTCTGGCGTTCCTCCAACTGCCCCGCAGCGCTGAGCTCGCGGTCGGCGTCTTCATTCCGGCCCATGTCGCGATACGCCTGCCCTAGCAAATGATGAGCGATCGGGTTGTTGGGATCCATCGAGAGGGCGCGCTGCAGTGCGCGCACCGCGAGTTCCGCCTCGCCCTTCTTCTCCAAAACCTTGCCCATCAGAATATATGGACCCGTGGACGTAGCATCAAGCCAGATCGAACGTTGCAAAAGTTTCTCGGCCTCGTCAAATTTCTGGACGCGCGAGTAAGCGTCCGCAAGTTTATAGTAAGCAGCCGCGTAACCCGGATTCAGATCGAGCTCCTTCTGAAACTCCGCAATAGCTTCGGGAATCTTGGAATGATACAGGTTCAGCTCGCCCAAAAGAAAATGAACAAGAGGTAGTTTGGGATCAAGGGCGGCCGCTTTCTGCGCGTACTCCTCGGCCACCGGACCAAAATCCTGGCGCAACAACATGCGAGCGGTAAATAGATAGCCGGCCGCCGAGTCCGCGGGCACGCCAAACATTTTCGCAAACGCCGCTCGCGCGTGCGGGTAGTCTTTGGTTTGGATGTAGCAGAGACCCAAAATGTACGAAGCATCGACGTTGGCGCTGGCAAACCAGGTCTGCACTTTTTCCAGCGCGGGAATGGCTTCTGCGGGCCGCCCGGCCAGGTAATAGGAAAGCCCCAACAACTGTAGGGCTTCGTGATCGCCGGAATTTTCCGCCTGCGCCTTCTTCAGAAAGGAGACAGCGTTCAGAAAATCGCCCTTCTTGTAGTATGCGATGCCAAACTCGTGCGAAAGACCCGGCGCGGCCGGGTGTTTCTCTTCGATACTGTGAAGCGCCGCGAGCGCCGCGTCGTACTTGCCCTCTTCCAAAAGGCGCCTCGATTCGCGGAAATCCAAGGTGGGCGAGGACGGCCCGGCTGGAGAAGACTGCATGGCTGGAGCATCTTGCTGGGGAGACTGACCGAACACAGGGAGGCTGGTCAAGGTCAAGCTGCTGCACAAAATGGCGCGGAGCCTACGGAGCTTCAGCATCGAGAATCTCAAGAACGCGAATCATAATTAGAGCATAAAAAACGGGGAGCCCGTAAGGGCTCCCCGTCGGTTTTGGGTGTTGTGCCGTTGCTTTAGAAAGTTACCCGCAGACCGAACTGCAGTTGGCGCATGCCCGTCGGCGAACCTGGCGAACCATCCGCCTCGATGTCCGTGATCTGGCCGGCATTGCCGCCGCAGTCGATACAGGTGTTGCCCTGGTTGGAGTTGAAGCCAAGGACAACGTGGTTAAAGACGTTGTACGCGTCGAAGCGGAACTGCGCCTTGACGCGCTCAGTGATCGTGAAGCTCTTCGAGAGTGACATGTCGGAGAAAAACGCTCGCGGGCCCCAGAACGTATCAAACCCTGAGTTCCCGATTTGGCCGCAAGCCGGAAGCGCAAATGCTCCCGACGTCGGCCGCGCCAAGGCGCAGGCATCCGTGCCGATTTGTGCGGGCGTCGGCGCCGGATAGGCAAGAGCGGCTACGGGCACAAAGTCGACCCACTGGCCGTTTATCTGTTGTGGGCCCACTTTGAACGATTGTCCCGCAACCAGGTTGGGCCTGCATATGTCGGCATCCTCGATTTGGCCGCACTCACCGATTGTCGCTGTCCACGGTAAGCCGCTGCTCCAGTTCAAGGTGTTGGAAATCTGCCAACCGCCAACCACTAGATCCATCGCCCGGCCGGCGCTGCTCATAAACTGCTTTCCTCTGCCAAATGGCAGCTCATAAACCGTGCTGACGACAAATACGTTGTCACGGTTGTACTGGTCGGGTCCGTACGCGAACTTGGGATCAACAGAGTAATATCCGGTGTCAAACGCGTTCGAGTGCGAGAAGGTGTAGTGCGCCAGGAATTGCAATCCGTGGCTAAACTTCTTCTCTATCTTCACTTGTAGTGCGTTGTAGTTCGAGCTGGAGTCGTTTCCAAAATAGGTCAAGTCCACCGCGCAGCAGGTCAAAGGGGCGCCGCTCGGCGTGACGTAGCCTGGATACGTGAACGCTGGTACGCCGTTCAGAAAGAACCTGCGACGGTCAGCCGGCGCCACAAACGGTGCGAAACCCGCGTACGTACAGCTTGCCGCCGAAGGACAAGAACTGGGTGTCACCAGATCGGTCCCACCGCCCACAGCAATCTCGTTTGGATTGTACGAAGGTCCCCCAGGGTTGATCATGTGCGTACCCTTGTTTCCGATGTAAGCCACTTCCACCGACATGTTCGAAGTGACCTGCCTTTGAACGGTGGCATTCCACGCGTCCAGAGTCGGCAATCGCTGCACCGTTGGCCGAATCCTGGAACTCGACGTACCATCCGGTCCCAGAAGCGGCAATGTTCCGGCGGGCGAAATCTGGCTTAGAACTGAACTGAAATCGAAGGCCGGCGCCCCCTGGGTGAGTGTGAATACGGGACTCATATTATTCGTCGCCGCAGGATTGACGGTGGAATTTGTGATCGTCTGGTTAGCCAGAACCGGCAGGTTCTGCGTAACTACGTGGCCAAAGTTTGACCCGAACACGCCGATGTCAAAGCTGCGGCCGTATCCCAGGCGAACCACGGTCTTGGGATCCATCTGATAAGCGATACCCAAGCGCGGCCCGAAAGCCTTGTAGGTGTTGGCGATGTTACCGTTCAAGCCGACACCACCGTAGCCTGCTACGTTAATCACACCTTGTGTCAGATTCGCAAAGCCCCCGTTGCCCTTTCCATTGACGGACTCTGGGTCGTAAATCTCCCACCGCAGGCCGTAGTTGATCGTCAGCTTCGGAGTCAACCGCCAGGTGTCCTGGCCGTAGAAGAACCAGCGCTTTTGCCGCTCTGCCGCGTCCAAGCTGCTGCTTACGAAGCGCTGCAGCTCGTTGACGTCGCCGAGCAGGAACGTGCCGAGGACCAATCCACCATTCCCCGCCAGAGAAGTTCCATCTTGGTCGAAGTTCAGTTCGCCGGTACGATTCGCATCGCTGGGAACACGCAAATTTTCAGCGTAGCGAATGTCCGCGCCGAACTTGAACTGGTGATTTCCTTTGATCTTGGTCC
>Ga0182015_10007142_pt1 | contig 10981 bp, 8 predicted proteins | sample 712P3MmetaG_FD_120478 | JGI IMG/M metagenome (GOLD analysis project Ga0182015, IMG submission 120478) | Permafrost microbial communities from Stordalen Mire, Sweden - 712P3M metaG | ecosystem: Environmental > Terrestrial > Soil > Wetlands > Permafrost | place: Sweden: Stordalen | collected...
CTGTACGTCGTGGATGGGCTGAAATAGAAAGAATGTGACGCACCGAATATACAAGCGCTCGGTCTATCTTCGCTCGTTTCCTCCGAGGTGGTTCATGGCGTTCTGACAATGAACTCCCTATTAACAAGACTGGTGATGACAAAGCGCCGAAGAACCGCCCGTTGAAGGTACGCGGTTATTGCCTACTCCATCTGAACGAAAAGGTCGCGACGCTCATATGCCATGCTCCGGGTGAAGATTGCGCCACTCCGGGGTTGGACTGGTCGTAATAAAACTCATACGAAACGCTCAATTGCTGACCAGAGTTGGACGTCCACGTGAGGAACGACGCTGCATGCATGGACAAACCCAACGGCCCGAAACTTTCGTCGTGTTTTTTTCGCTCGGCCTGCTTCGCTCCGCGGTCGAGCGACAGCGAAAACGACTTGCGATCGAGGTCGGTGCCCCAGCCGCCCTCCACATTCTGGAAGCCGAAGCAACCAGGGTGCGCGCTTGCGCAATCGTGAATCCGTAAGCCGGGGCTTGCAAGAGAGCGAAGAGTCTTAGGAGAAGAACTTGGAAAATTATATTGGTGCAATCGATCAAGGAACCACGAGTACACGATTCATAGTGTTCGACCGCTCAGGACGCGTCATTTCGAGCGCTCAAAAAGAGCATGAACAGATTTACCCGAATCCCGGCTGGGTAGAGCACAACCCGGAAGAGATCTGGCAACGCAGTCGCGAAGTGATTGCGGAAGCCATGGCCAAGGGAAAGCTTCGCCCCTCTGACTTGGCGGCGATCGGAATTACCAATCAGCGCGAAACCACCGTGGTGTGGAATCGCAAGACGGGCAAGCCGGTAGCAAACGCCCTGGTTTGGCAGGACACTCGAGTCGAAGACTACGTCAGCGAACTGGCAAAAGCCGGCGGGCAGAATCGCTTTCGCCGCAAAACCGGACTACCGCTTACTACCTACTTTAGCGGTTTGAAAATTCGTTGGATTCTCGACCACGTGAAAGGCGTCCGCGAGATGGCCGAAGCTGGAGACGTCCTGTTCGGCAACATCGATAGTTTTCTCGTCTGGCACCTCACCGGAGGCCCCGGTGGCGGCGTTCACGTCACAGATGTCACGAACGCCAGTCGCACCCAATTGATGAATCTCGAAACTCTCTCCTGGGATCCTGAGATGGTCGACGCTTTCGGCGTCCCAAAGACAATGCTGCCGCGCATCTGCTCCAGCAGCGAGATCTATGCGTACGCAAAAGAGCCTGCCTTAAAAGATGTGCCCATCGCAGGGATTCTGGGAGATCAGCAAGCGGCCCTAGTCGGACAGACCTGCTTTCGCCCGGGAGAGGCCAAAAACACTTACGGTACGGGATGCTTTCTCCTGATGAACATCGGCGATCGCTTGGTCCGCTCCAACCATGGTCTTCTCACAACTATCGCGTACAAGCTTGGCGCGGAATCTGCTTGTTATGCGCTCGAAGGAAGTATCGCAGTCACCGGCGCGCTTGTGCAGTGGCTGCGGGATAACCTTGGCCTGATCCAGAAGAGCTCCGACATAGAGTCTCTGGCCCGATCGGTTTCCGACAATGGCGGCGTATATTTCGTCCCTGCCTTCTCGGGTCTGTACGCCCCTTATTGGAACGATAATGCCCGCGGAGTGATTGCCGGACTTACCCGCTATGCGAACAAGGGGCACTTGGCTCGCGCCGTGCTCGAAGCGACTGCCTTCCAGACTCGCGATGTTCTAGAGGCGATGGAAAAAGATTCAAATATCAAGCTGGATGGATTGCGCGCCGATGGCGGCATGGTCGAAAACGACCTGCTGATGCAATTCCAGGCTGACATTCTGAATTTGCCGGTGATTCGTCCGGTGACGCGTGATGCCACCACTGCGCTCGGATCAGCGTATGCCGCGGGACTGGCAGTCAAGTATTTCAAGGATCTCGATGAGCTGCGTTCCAACTGGGCCATCGATCGCACCTGGAAACCAAACATGACTGATGGCAAACGGAAGGAAATGTACTCCTTGTGGAAACGGGCGGTGAGCAGGTCATTCGATTGGGTGGGCTGATCCGCAGAAAGAGCGCAAGTCGCTGCACGCGTTAAGAACGGTTGCGCTCTCGCGAGCGATATTATGAACTGATGATTCAGCAAAGAGTTCGGCAGGGAACAACCGTAACTTCATCCATGGCCGTGCCTGGGCTCAGCTTTCGTACGACGCGAAACTCGACTGCAATTGGGATCACAGAATACACCTGTTACGAAACGGCACCGTCACGCTAACCACTTCGATGGTGCACGAACTGCTTCAGCCAGGTCTTTCAGGAAAGCGGCGGCTAGGGCGCCATCGACTGCGCGGTGATCGCAGGAAAGAGTCAGCGTCATCATGGGACGAACAGCAGGCTTGCCGTCGACGGCGACCACGCGGTCAGCGATGCTCCCGACCGCGAGAATCGCCGCTTGCGGCGGGACGATAATCGCTGTGAATTCATCCACGTGATACATACCGAGATTGCTGATGGTGAAAGTGGCATCGGCGATGTCGGCGGGGCGCAGCTTGCCTGCTCGCGCTCGCACAGTAACGTCGTGACGTTGCTGCGCAATTTCTGCAAGGTTCGCAGTGTGCGCGTTCGGGATGACTGCCGCGACTACTCCATCGCTTGCTGCGATGGCCACGGCCATGTTCACCTGATCGTGAAGACGAATGCCTTCCGCGGTCCAGCTCGAATTCAGCCGCGGATGTTTGAGCAGGACGCGCGATGTCAGTGCGACCAGCAGATCGGTATGCGTGATGTGAATCTTGTGCGTACCCTCAATCTCTGGGGCCAGCTTCTCGCGGAATTCATTGAGACAGGTCGCTTCGATTTCACGGGTCACGAAGAAGTGAGGAACCGTCGTCCAGCTAACGGTGGTGCGTTCGGCCATGAGGCGCCCGATGGAATTGGGCACTTCGAGATTGTCCGATTTCTTCGCAGCTGCACTTGATGCAACGGGCGCGGCCGCGGTCTGCACATCTGACGCCAGTATCTCGCCACTCGGGCCGGAGCCGCGGACGGCGGCGATATCTACGCCCAATTCCTTTGCAAGTCGTCTCGCCTTCGGAGAAATCCTTGCGCTCTGAGCGGCAGATATTTGGGGAGCATTCGGCGCAACCGGAGTGGCGTGCGTTTCTGTCTTTGCTCTTGCGGTAGGCGCGGCGGATTCCTCTCTAGAGGGAGGCTTTTCGCCGGGAGCCAAAATCCAGGCGATGGTCTGGCCTACTGGGATATCGGCTCCTGCCGCTCCGGTGATTCCAGCGAGGATGCCGTCGGCGGGGGCTTCGACTTCCACAACCGCTTTGTCGGTTTCGATTTCGAGAAGGGGCTCGCCTTTGGTTATGCGGTCGCCTTCCTTCTTTCGCCAAGCGATGAGCTTGCCGGTTTCCTGCGCCATCTCGAGGGCGGGCATGACAACGCTGAAGGCCATAAATTTTTGGTGAAGAAATTTCCGCGATGGCTAGGACGCGGCTGCCTGCCATCCGGGCCGTGGAGTAGCGGTTCTTTCGCCCCTTTGGGGCTAACTGCTGTCGTGCTCTCTACCCAGGGCTTACGCCCTGGGCTGCAATCTCTCGCCGCTTCGCGGCTTAATCAGAAACTCCTACCCGCTCAGTTTTCGCGCTGGCCTCTATCATGTCCAGCACTTTCTCGCTTGGTGGTGCTTCAGTTTCTCTGGTCGTGGGTAGCGGTCCGTTGACCGTAAAATAATGCGCGCCCGCTACCAGAAGCTCTTCCGCCGGGAAACGCGTGATCACTTCGTGGCCGGTCGCCGTAACCACGATTTCCTCTTCAATACGCGCCGCGCTCCAGCCATCAGTTGAAGGCCAGAAGGTTTCGAGAGCGAACACCATTCCCGGCTCGATCGTTACCGGATGCTCGAACGAAACCAGACGGCTGATCACCGGCTTCTCCCAGATCGCGAGGCCGATGCCGTGGCCGTATTGCAGCGCGAAGCAGGCTTCTTCGTTGGGGAATCCGAACTCTTCCGCCTTCGGCCAGACTGCCGCGATCTCCGCGGTGGTGCGGCCCGGACGAACCAGTTCAATGGCGGCGTCGAGATAGTCGCGGCAGCGTTTGTAAGCGTCGACCATGGCGTGCGACGCGTAGCCAACCGTGAAGCAGCGGTAGTAGCAGGTGCGGTATCCCATGTAGGAATGGAGAATATCGTAGTAGACGGGATCGCCCGGCCGCAGCACACGATCGGAAAACACGTGCGGATGCGGATTGCAACGCTCGCCTGAGATTGCGTTCACCGCTTCAACGTACTCCGAGCCCAGATCGTAGAGAACCTTGCTCACCAATCCGACGGCCTCGTTCTCACGCAGGCCTGGCTTCATCGCGCGATAGAGCTCGTCGTAGGCGGCGTCAACCATCATTGCGGAAGTGTTGAGCAGCGAGATTTCATCCTGCGTCTTGATGACGCGCGCGTTCGACATAAGCTGCTGGCCATCGACAACTTTTATGCCTTCGCGTTGCAGCGCGAAAAGAACTGGCAGTTCGATAATGTCGATGCCCACCGGCTCCTTGTGCAGGCCGCGCATTTCGAGCTCGATACGAATCTTTTTAGCCACGTCTTCGGCGCGTCCCATCTCTGGCGTCATGGCACCGCGCAGCATGGAAATTCCTGGACGCGATCTCTCGCCGAGCCACGGGCAATTCAATTGATGATGCTTGGCGGCGGATCCGAAATCCCACAGGATAGGCTCGTCGTTCCGCGACAGGAGCGTGAAGCGGTTGGCCTTGTCTTGCGCCCAGGTGCCGATGTGCGTGGAGGTCAGATAGCGCACATTGTTCATGTCGAAACAAAGCAGTGCGCCCATCTCGGATTTCGCAAGCAGCGCCTTGGCTTTGGCCAAGCGCTCGCGGCGCAAGCGGTCGAAGTCGATTCGGTTTTCCCAATCGACTGCCATGGTTCCGTGTGTTTTCAAGCCCATAAATTCAGCTCCTAGCTTCTAGCTATTAGCTATTAGCTCTTAGCTCTTAGCTGGAATGTACCTAACCAATCGCGCAACTGTCATGACGGTTTGCACATCGATCTGGCCGCGTCGAATACTGTTTGTTCCGTCGGCACCGTCGCATCCTCCAGCGGCGGAGAGAACGGAATCGGGACATGCATCGCACCCATTCGCTTCACCGGGGCGTCCAGATCGTAGAATGCGCCTTCCGCAATGACGGCGGCAAGTTCCGCTGTCACGCCGTAGCGCCCGTAGCCTTCATCGAGGACGATGACTCGCGACGTTTTCTTGGCCGAGTCGATCAAGGTTTTTTCATCCAACGGCCACGTTGTACGCGGATCGACGACCTCCGCGCTGATGCCTTCTTTCTCCAGCAAAATTGCCGCGCCTAGCGCCACTTGCACCATGCTGCTCGTCGCGACCAGCGTGATGTCGTCGCCGGCGCGCTTCACGTCGGCCACACCCAGCGGTATGGTGTAATCGTCCTCTGGAACCGGGCCCTTCAGCTTGTACATCATTTTGTCTTCGAAGAAGACGACCGGGTTCTCATCGCGGATGGCCGTCTTAAGCAGGCCTTTCGCGTCGTAGGGAGTCGAGGGAAGAACCACTTTCAGTCCCGGAACATGGCTGAACCAGGCGTGGAGCGACTGCGAGTGCTGCGCCGCGGAGCGTCGCGTCGCGCCTAGCGTGGTGCGCATCACCATTGGCACGTTCCAGTGCCCGCCCGACATGTAATGGGCTTTGGCTGCCTGGTTGACCATCTGGTCCATCGTCAGTGTGATGAAATCTCCGAACATGATGTCGACCACCGGACGCAGGCCCGTCATAGCCGCGCCCACGGCGACGCCAGTGAATCCCGCTTCGGATATGGGAGTGTCAACCACGCGCTTTGCGCCGAACTCTTCGACTAATCCGGAGAGTACTTTGAAAGGCGTGCCGGCCTCGGCAACGTCTTCTCCGATGATGCAAACCCGCGAGTCGCGCCGCATCTCTTCGGCCAGCGCTTCGCGTACTGCCTGCGCGAATGTAAGCTCGCGCTCAGGCATAGACGTGCTTCTCCACTTCGTCCACGCTGGGATACGGCGCGGCAATGGCGAACTTCACAGCCGCTTCCATTGTGGACCGCGCGTCAACGGTAATTCGATCGAGCGATGCAACGTCAGCATAGCCTTGCGCGAGCAGCCACTTTTCCAAAACTTTGATGGGATCGCGATCGGTCTTCCAGAGACTCTCTTCCTGCTTGGAGCGATAGTACTCACGATTGATGTCGCCAACGTGATGGCCGCCGTAACGGTAGGTATCGCATTGCAGGAATGCAGGTCCGCCGCCGCTGCGGGCACGATTCACCAACCGCGTTGCAACTTCGTTTACTGCGCGAACGTCTTGTCCGTCTACTCGGGCAGCTTCAATACCGAAGGCAGTGGCGCGGCCGAGAATAGTGCCCGCGGTGGTTTCCTGATAGTGCGTGTACTCATTGTATTGATTGTTTTCGCAGACGTAGATGACTGGCAGCTTCCACAATTGCGCCAGGTTCATTACTTCGTACAATGATCCTTGGCCGAGCGCGCCTTCGCCGAAGAAACACACGGCCACGCGATCCGTGGCGAGAGTCTTGGCCGCAAAAGCCGCGCCCGTGGCGATGCCTACGCTTCCACCAACGATCGCGTTGGCGCCGAGGTTCCCCGTCGCGGGATCGGCGATGTGCATCGATCCACCCTTGCCGCGGCAATATCCGGCTTCTTTTCCCAACAACTCGGCGAACATGCGATCTGGGGACGCGCCCTTGGCCAGGCAGTGTCCGTGACCGCGGTGCGTGCTGGTGATGTAGTCATCAACCCGCAGAGCTTCGCACATTCCTACGGCAACGCCTTCTTCGCCGCTATACAAGTGAGCTAAACCTGGCATGAGAGCGCGCGTGTAGAGTTCGTTCACCTGCTCTTCAAACAGGCGGATGCTCACCATCTGACGGTAAGCACGTAGCCACTTTTCTTTTTCTGTGGCGGAGTCGCGGCCGGCTTCGGGCTTGGAGGTAACCGTCGTCATGTTTTCTTACCTCCTTCGGTGACCGGCGTCGAAACTCCTGACATGGCTGCAAGCACATCGAACATGCAGGCGAAATCGTACTTCGTCCAACCCATACCGCGCGCCGCCGTCAGAAACTCGTTGCTTATTGCAGTGCTCGGCAGAGGAACGTTGAGCTGGCGTCCCAGATCCATCGCCAAGACCATGTCTTTCTGCATCATGTTGACGTCGAACCAGGCTTCCTCCGGCTGTTGCAGCACGAAGGGCCCGCGGTACTGAATCATGGGAGACGCGATGGCGCTGTGGGTGAGCACGTCGACGGCAGTCTCGCGTGCGATGCCACTTTTCTCCGCCAGCAACACCCCTTCGGAGAATGCGAGCATTTGTACTGCGAGGCTCAAGTTGACAGCGATCTTCATGGCAAGCGCCAGACCGTTGTCGCCGACGTAAGTTACTTTGGGCCCAATATCCAGCAATATTGGTTGCACCTTTTCAAAAGTCTCGCGGCGTCCACCGATCATTACCGACAACTTTCCTTCCTGCAACGTGATCACGCTGCCGGAGACCGGAGAGTCGACCATGTCCGCACCTTTTTCCCGCACTTTCGCCGCCAATGCGCGGCTCACGGTAGGACTCACCGTGCTCATGTCGATGAGAATCTTGCCAGCGCTCAGGCCTGCCAAGAGGCCGTCGGGTCCCTCAGTAATGGCTGCGATAGCGGCGGCGTTGGTGACCATCGAGAAGGTGAAATCGGAAGCGCTGGCAACTGCCCGCGGCGAGTCGGCCCATTTCATTCCTTTTTCAACCAGCCAATCGGCCTTGGCGCGGGTACGGTTGTAGCCGGTGACTGAGTGACCTTTGCTGAGCAGCCGGTTGACCATCTGGCTGCCCATTACGCCGAGGCCGATGAATCCAAGTTTCGCCATCCGCCGCCAACCTCCACTTTTTTATTTCCGGAAATGACGATGCCAGCGAAAATCCGAAAATACTGTGCGAACCCGAAAAATATAATCCGAATTACGAAGTAACTTTGGAAGCTATCGGCGCGTGCTTTCTGGACGACTCGCTGCCGGAAGAAACCTGCGAATCCTCTCGCACCTGCTTGAGATGGGCGGCCATCGCCGTCCGTGCCATCTCTGGATCACGCCGCTCCACGGCTTCCAAGATACGTTTGTGATGAACCTGTCCGCGCTGCGGTCCGCCTTCGACGTTGAAAATCTTTATGCGTTGCTCACGCAGTAACCCGACTATGGAATCGATCAAAGAGAGAATTAGCGGGTTGGCGGCGGCCTCGGCCAAGGCGAGGTGGAAATCGAGGTCAGCCTCGATGTAGGCTTCGGGATCTCTCTGTGAACCATCCATGACTGCGACCGCTTCCCGCATCGCCGCCAAGTGCTCTTCCTCGATCTGCATCGCAGCAAGCGCGGCGATTCCAGGTTCCAGAATTAAGCGAAGTTCCGCCAGATGATTGGAACCCTCCTGCTGGCCGATCTTCACCATCAGGTCGAACGATTGCCGGGCAGCGTGCGTAGTCCCGTCGGTGATGAAGGTGCCGCGTCCCGAGTAGGCTTCGACCAGACCTTTTTCGCGTAGTGCCTTCACTGCCTCGCGCACCGCCGTGCGACTCACACCCAAACGTTGCGCGAGTTCACGTTCCGCGGGGAGTTGATCGCCAGGCTTCAGCGAGCCGTTCAGGACCGAGTCTTCGATCTGCTGGACGATCTGCTCATACAGGCGCGAAGTCCGAACGACTTTATACACGGGAATTTCTCCTACAGAAATCTGGCTACTATACCGCACGTCCGAAGATTGCGGTCGGCGTTTTGCGGGATCACGAGACGAAGAAAGCATTGGGGTGGCTTTAGGTACGGTGGTATGACAGCTAGGACGATAGCACAGCGTACAGATGAGCGCAAGATTCGCTAAACATCAGCCTCAACTCTGGATTTGTCTCAATTAATGCGCCCTATCCTTCATTTATTCTTTGCCAATCAGGCTTCGTTCGGTTTGCAGCAAAGATGCTGAACTGAGAATTTACTTGACTTCATTCGCGAAGCGGTGGTATGGCTGTCGGACCAGAAAAATGGAGGAAGTCCCGATGACATTCCGAAGCACTGCTGTGCCCACGCGTCACGTGACTCCAGTCACTCGGATTTTTCTCTTCGTGCTCGCGCTGACTTTGATGAGCATTCCGGCGCTAGCCCAGTCCACCGCGGGACGCGTGCTGGGCACAGTCACGGACGCGAGTGGCGCATCGGTTGCCGGCGCGACAGTAGTCGTCACCGACACGCAGCGTGGCACATCGCGAACCCTGACTACCGACTCCGCCGGACAGTACGTTGCGGCCGACCTGATCCCGGGAACTTACAAGATTCGCGTCGAGGCCATAGGATTTAAGACCGTGGAGCGGCCTAGCGTGGCAGTCGAAGTCGCAACCGACGTTCGCGCCGACGCGACGCTTCAACCTGGCAATGTTTCCGAAGTGATAACCGTCATGGCCGAAGTTCCTTTGCTTAATACGACATCCGCCACCCTGGGGGGAACGCTTAGTAATAAGGAGATTAACGACCTGCCCTTGAATGGCCGCAACTACGAGAACCTGTTGCAGCTTCGTCCCGGCGTGATGCGTTATCCGGGCGGAGGATTCTCGACCACCAGCACGGATGGCTTACGCGCGGAAGACAACGCCTACTTTGTTGACGGTCTCTTCAACAGCGAACCGTTTTCCGGACAAGGCATTATCAACGGAGCCGGCATTGCGGGAGATTCCGCGACCATCTTGCCGATCGATGCCATTCAGGAATTCAACGTTCAGGAAAATCCTCCGGCTGAATATGGCTGGAAGCCGGGCGCGGTCGTCAACGTTGGTTTGAAATCTGGCACGAATACGATTCATGGCAGTGCATTTGCTTTCGGCCGCGATGGGGTTATGGACGCACGCAATTATTTCAACGACGCTCCCGCACCGAAAACTCCGCGAACATTGGAACAGTTTGGTGGCAGTCTAGGTGGCGCGATAGTGAAAGACAAAGCTTTCTTTTTCGGAGCTTACGAAGGCCAGCGCTACGATGTTGGTAACTCCTATAGCGTGACGACGCCGTCGATGCAACCGCTAGCACTTGCGCCAGGTGCGGCGCCAAACTGCACGGCGCCGGCCCTCGCGGGACTCGACTGCAACGGCAGCATTCCGAATGCGATTGCTGATCTTCTGGCAAACGGCTACACAGTCGGGACTAAAGGGCCTTGCACCGGGCCATGTATCAGTCCGGCCAGCCAGTTGATCTCGGGCTGTACTGTGTCGTCAACTGGTACGGTTACTTGCAACGGAACCGGCTTCCCAGTAAACAACACGCAAGGCATCAATATTGTCCAGGGATTTCCCAACAATGTTGGCGTCGACAACGCGCTGGGCAAAGTGAATTTCAACATCAATCAGCGCAACACCATCAGCGGCATGTATTTCTACGGGAACAACAACGGAACGGTGGAGGATTTTCCCGAGTTGCAATCCAAATGGCGCTCGGTCATCCACACTCGCGCTCAGGTCGTAGGGGGAAACTGGGTTTGGACTCCCAACGGTCAGTGGGTGAATGAAGCCAGGGTCGGCTACAACCGTCTCTACCAGCCTACGTTGCCCGGCGATCTAAGCACGCCTGCCTCAGGCTACGGTATCGATACTGGCGTAAGCGGCCCCTTCACCGGAGGACTGCCGCGTATCGGCTTTGCCGGAGCCTTCGTCCCGGGCTTGGGTGGCTTCAAGTGGCCGAAATTCCAGGGCCCCGATTCGATCACTCAGTTCATCGATCACGTTTCCTACACCTTCGGCAAACACGCCCTTATGTTCGGCGGCGAATTGCATCGGAACGAGGTCACGGGCGGCGCTTTTGGCAACGCCAGAGGCAGCATAACTTTTCTCGGCGGCGTAGCTCTGGCCGCGTCCACACCATTGGAGGATTTCTTCGCTGGCGATCCTTTTAAGGCA
>Ga0182015_10007143_pt1 | contig 10979 bp, 11 predicted proteins | sample 712P3MmetaG_FD_120478 | JGI IMG/M metagenome (GOLD analysis project Ga0182015, IMG submission 120478) | Permafrost microbial communities from Stordalen Mire, Sweden - 712P3M metaG | ecosystem: Environmental > Terrestrial > Soil > Wetlands > Permafrost | place: Sweden: Stordalen | collected...
AACGCGATTGGTGTCCTGATATTCGTCTACGTGGATGTATTGGAAGCGCGACTGCCACTTTTCGCGGACCGGCGCGACTTCACGAAGGAGTTTTGCCGAGCGGAGCAGCAGGTCGTCGAAGTCGAGGGCTTTGCTTTGGCGGAGAAGCTTTTCGTACTCGGCGTAGATATCGGCGACTCGGCGGCCGTCCTGGCTGATAGCTTCGCTGCGCATTATCTCGGGAGAACGTGCGTGATTCTTCGCGCTGCTGATGCTGCTGAGAACGTTGCGCGGCGTGAGGCTGTCATCGTCGATGGCTAGTTTGGCCATCGTCAGCTTGACTGCGGCTAACTGATCGTCGGTGTCGTAGATGGCGAAATCGCGAGCAAGGCCTGCGCTGGGGGCTTCGCGGCGGAGCAGGCGCGCGCAGAGAGAGTGAAACGTGGAGAGCCAGGGTTGCGAAGGCGGAATGCCGGCGCGTAAAAGCAAATCCGAGACGCGATTGCGCATTTCTTCGGCGGCTTTGTTGGTGAAGGTTACCGCGAGAATCGAGTCGGCGGGAACGCCGTTGGCGATCAGATTGGCCATCCGGAACGTGATGGCGCGGGTCTTGCCGGTTCCTGCGCCGGCTAGAATCAGCACGGGGCCTTCGGTCGTTTCGGCAGCGCGTCGTTGTTCTGGATTTAATTCGTCGAGAAAAGTGAGCATTTGGTCTTTGTGATCGAAAATTTTCGCTACGTCATGTTAGCTGACGAAAGAGAGCTGCGCAAACGACCGCGAATTTGCTTGGGAAAAGATCGATCGAGATTGTTTTCGTCTCAATCAGGTAAGGGCGTTGGGTGTTGCGGCGAAGTTACTGCGAGCCGCGGCGGCTGAGATCGATGTCGAAAAATGTGATGGCGCGACCGCCTTCCATCTGCACGATTTGCGGGACGTAGAGATGCGCGCTCTGCAGCAGGTCAAATTGATCCTGCAAATCGAAGTAGAGCAAACCCTGGACGGTGCTGTGCGCGGCGACGACGCTGGTGGGCATGCTCGCTTCCTGAGCTTGCGCCTCCAACTCCTGCCAATGCTTGTCGCGGCCACCTTTTGAGCCGCCCGTCGGTATGGGTATGGGAAGCCTTGTCTTCTTGGTGGGGTCTTTTCCCTTGGGCTTCAACACTGCGTCGGCGAGTTCTTCGGCGTTCAGGGATGGAACTTCCTGGCGATTGTCGGAATCAATTTGAACGCTAAGGCGGATGCGTTCGAGATTCACGCGGACGCTCTCGTCGGAATCGTTGCGAAATGCCACTCGCACGGCGAGAATTCCGGCCGCGAAGGGAGACTTCTTGGGGAATTTCTCTTTGTACTGGGACGGGTCAGTCCAGGGCAGTGCGGAGACGGTCAGGCCTTCGTGCGACTCGAGCGAAGCGGTCTTCAACGAAGCTTGCGGCGGCGAGGCGAGAAGTTTGCCCGTGAGGGCGCAGACAACCAGGAAGGGAAGTGCGATGACCAGGTTTCGCATCAGGCTATAATAGACCTTTCTCATCACGACGCCTTCGATTCCTGGGGGACGATCAGGGTTGCCCTGTGCTTCGCGCGGCGGTGCGCGACGTGGCCGGGTAAAGACCGGAGTTCGACTTAGTGTATTTCGTTTACAGCTTGCTCATGGGCCTCGCGGCCCTCCTTCTTTTGCCTTATTGGCTCGTTAAAGGGTTACGGCACGGAAAATATCTTTCGAATATCAGCGAGCGCTTGGGATTTTCCTTTTCTTCGTTGAGTGGATTGCCTGCGAATCGGGCCGGTGCCATCTGGATTCATGCGGTGTCGGTGGGAGAAGTGCTTTCCAGTGTGACGCTTGCTCAGAAGCTCAAGCAGGCTTATCCCGGTCGACCGCTGATTGTTTCGACGACGACGATAACTGGGCAGGCGTTGGCGCGTGAGCGAATGCGCTTTGCAGACGCGGTGATTTATTTTCCATTGGACTGGGCGTTTTGCGTCCGGCGTGCGCTGCGGGCCGTTCGCCCTGCGTTGGTGGTAGTGCTGGAGACGGAGATCTGGCCTAATTTTCTGCGAGAAGCCGGAAAAAGCAAGATTCCAGTGATTTTTGTCGGCGGCCGGATTTCGGATCGATCCTTTGCGCGCTATCAGAGTTATTTCCGAAAGGTTGGATTTTTCCTGCGTCCATTTCTTCGCAGCGCCCTTGCCAACGCTAGTGCTTTCCTTATGCAAAGCGAAGCCGACGCGGAACGTATTCGTTTTCTCGGCGCTCCTGCAGACCGGCTGCGCGTCAGCGGCAATCTGAAATACGATCAGGCGCTCCCGGAGCCGACGCCGCTTTCCAGTTGGGTGGCGGCGGAGGCGCGGCGACTTGGTAGATCGCCAATCATCGTGGCGGGCAGCATAGTGGCCACGGAAGAGCCGCTCGCGCTGATTGCGTTTGGCACGCTCCAGGGCGAATATCCGCACGCCTTGCTGCTGTTGGCGCCGCGCAAACCGGAACATTTTCAGGAGGCCGCGGACTTTATACATGAGTCGAGAAGGAAATTTGTGCGGCGTTCGCAACTTTCGATTCCCAAAGCAGGAGCAAGCGACGCGCAGACGTTGGGAGCAGAGGTCGCGTTGGCCGACGATGTGACCGTGATTCTGGTCGATAGTATCGGCGAACTTGCGTCGCTGTATCGTATTGCGGATGGTGCTTTTGTTGGCGGTTCCTTGGTTGAATCTGGCGGGCACAATATCCTTGAGCCCGCGGCTTTCGGCAAAATTCCAGTGTTTGGTCCTTCGATGGAAAACTTTGCGGAGACCGCTTCGAGTTTTGTTGCGGCCGGTGCGGCGATTCAGGTCACCAGCCCGGAGGACGCGGGCGTGGCGTGGATCGAGTTGCTGCGCGACCCGGAACGCAAACGACGGATGGGCGAAACCGCGAAGCGTCTGGTCGATGGCAGCAGAGGCGCGACGGATCGCGCGGTGGCGGAGATCGGAAAATATCTGGATGGTGCGGCGCGATGAGTATTCCGCGGCCTTGGGCGATCGCGTTGTGGCCGCTTTCGATGGTATACGGCTTCGCAGCGACAGTGCGCGTCCGGATGTACAAGCGTGGTTGGCTCAAGCAACGGAGATTGAATCGTCCCGTAATCAGCGTGGGTAATGTAACCGTGGGCGGCACAGGCAAGACTCCGATGGTGATTTGGCTGGCCGAAAGATTGCTCGCACGGGGCAAGCGTGTGGCGATTTTGAGCCGGGGATATCACGGTTCTACGGGCACCAGTGACGAAATCGAGCTAATGAAGGAGAGGCTCGAAGGACGGGTCGTATTTGGGGTTGGCAGGGATCGATTTGGCGAGGGAGTGCGGCTAGAGGCAGCCAGTGCAGTAGACGTCTTTATTTTGGACGATGGTTTTCAGCATCTGCAATTAGCTCGCGATGTTGATATCGTGTTGATCGATGCCTCGCGAGAATTTCGAGACGAGATGCTACTTCCTGCGGGTTTGCTCCGAGAGCCGCGTTCCGCTCTTGCTCGCGCCGATGCCATCGTCTACACCCGAATGAGCCAATCGCCGGAGGCTGGAGGAACGATTGCGCGGATTCGTGGCACCCGGAAGTATCCTTTATTTACTTCGGAGACCCGGTTGCTAGGTTTTCGTCGCAACGGCTCCGCGGGAAAGCGTCGAACTCACGAAGAAATCGGGGAAGGGCCGTTTTTTGCATTTTGCGGCATCGGTAACCCAGAGGCGTTCTTTCTGGATCTGAAGCGTTGGGGACTGGTAATCGCCGGGCGCCGGGCTTTCCGGGACCACCACAAATATACTGCTGCTGAGGCTGGCAAGATTGAGGATGCTGCCAGGCTGTCGGGCGCAGTAGCCATAGTGACGACAGAAAAAGACTCGCACAATTTCGTTGGGAGTACTTTTGCGCGAATGCCGGTCTATATCTGCGATATTTCGTTCGACGTCATCGACGAAAAGGAGTTCTTCAGCATTGTGGTTTCTAAGATTGGAGAGCACCAGGGAGCGATGATGTGAAGATTTTGATTCGCGCGACGAACTGGATTGGCGACGCGATCATGGCCATGCCTGCGCTGCGGGCGGTGCGCCAGCGGTTTTCTGAAGCGCACATCGCTATTGTCGCGCGACCTTACGTCGCGGATATTTATCGCGACCAACAAGTCTGCGATCAACTTATTTCTTATGATCCGCAAGGAGCGGAGGCGGGCATTTCTGGGCGCGAGCGGCTGGCTGGCGAATTGCGCACGCAAAAGTTCGACGGCGCGCTGCTTTTGCAGAATGCTTTTGATGCTGCATGGCTGGTTTGGCGTGCGGGCATCCCGCAACGCATCGGATACGCGCGTGATGGACGGAGTCTTCTTCTGACGAAAGCCGTATCTGTTCCCAAGCTGGGAGAGATTCCGGCGCACGAGCAGTTTTATTATCTTGAGCTGCTTCGGCGTGCGGGATGGCTTGATGACTCGACAGGGGAAAGCTATATCGCGTTGAAGGTTGACGAACGCGCGAAGAACGCGGCGGAGCAACGGCTGATCGCCGCCGGTGTTCGTCCAAATGCCTTGCGTGTCGCGATCGGCGCTGGGGCGTCGTATGGCTCCGCGAAGTGCTGGCCACCGGATCGGTTTGCGGAAGTCGCGAACCGCTTGGCGAGCGAATCCGGCGCGGACATTATTTTATTTGGCACGGCGACGGAGACTGCAGTGTCTTCGGCCATCGCGGCTGGAATGCAGCGCGCACCCGTTGACTTCACCGGCAAGACGGCAATTGCGGATCTTCCGGCACTGCTTTCACAATGTCATCTATTCATCGGCAACGATTCGGGTGCCATGCACGTGGCAGCGTCTGTAGGATTGCCGGTCGTCGCGATTTTTGGGCCCACCGATCCGTGCGGAACTGCACCGGTCACTCCGCGCCGCACCGTCATTCAGGAAAAACCGTATTGCAGTCCGTGTTTCTTGCGTAGGTGCCCGACCGATCATCGATGCATGACGCAAATTTCAGCCGCAAGCGTCGCGACGGCTGCGCAGTCCTGGCTTGCCTCGGCAGAGGTGCGCCCTGCCTGAGCCCATCCCGTTGCATCCCGCAGTTTTTCTCGATCGCGATGGGACCATCTCGGAAGAAGTGGGCTACTTGAATGACGCCAGCCTTTTTCGTATGTTTCCCTTCGCCGCCAGGGCCATTCGCCGGCTGAACGACGCGAACCTGCCAGTGATCGTGGTGACCAATCAGTCGGGAGTGGGACGGGGATATTTCGCCGAGTCGATGGTACACACTGTTCATCAGCAGATGACGCGGCAACTCAGCGAGGTTGGTGCGCATCTCAATGCGATCTATTATTGCCCGCACACGTCGGACGATGAGTGCGAATGCCGGAAGCCGAAGCCGGGACTATTGCAGCGGGCAGCTCGCGAGCACGCCATCGATTTGCGGCGCTCGTTCGTAGTTGGCGACCGCCACGGTGATGTGGAACTCGCGCATGGCGTCGGTGCGCGGGGAATCTTGGTGCGCACCGGTTATGGCGACGAGGATTTGCGGCAAAATGGAGCTTCGTGGCCGAAGCAGCCCGACTTTGTTGCCGACGATTTGGCGGCTGCCGTCGATTGGATACTGAGGGAAACGAAATGAAGCGTTCGCGGACGCAGACGGCTGCGGGGTCGAGTTCGGTCGATCTCCTTGCGCTGGCGGAGTATGTCGAACAATTTTCGGGCAAGACGGTTATCGTGCTGGGAGATTTCGTTGCCGACGAATTCCAGTTCGGCGAAATTTCTCGGGTGTCGCGCGAAGCGCCAGTTTTGATTCTTCGCCATCGTGAAACGCATCTCGTGCCCGGCGGCGGAGCGAATGCGGCCAATAATCTTGCGGCATTGGGCGCCCGCGTCCTGCCAATCACTGCGGTGGGAGACGATGCTGCCGGTGACGCGCTGATCAACCATTTCAGAGAAAGACGGACGGACGTTTCCGGAGTAGTCCGCGTTAAGGGATATACGACACCCACGAAGACGCGCTTCCTGGCGGGTTGGGCGCACACCGCCGGACAACAGGTTTTGCGCGTTGACCGCGAGCCGCTCGCGCGGCTGCCGCCGGCCAGCCACAAAAAAATTGAAAAGCTTTTACGCGGCAAACTGCGTGCGGCGGATGCGCTTGCCGTCTCCGATTACGGTTTTGGTGTGGCAACGCCGGAACTCGTGCGTTTCGCTTCGTCAAAACGTAAAAAGCTGGTGGTCACGCTCGATGCGCGTTACGGCCTCGCGTCGTATGCGCGGTCTGGAGTTACATCAGCGACTCCAAACGAAGCTGAGCTCGAAGCTCTGCACCATACGTCGATCGGTCGAGACGTCGAGGAGTTGGCGCGCTGTGGAGGCGCCACACTTTTGGCCATGAAATTAAAGTCTCTGCTGGTCACGCGCGGCCGCGATGGCATGGCGCTCTTCGAATCTCCGGCGCGGCTTACGCACATTCCCATTCACGGAACCAATCAGGCTGTGGACGTGACCGGCGCTGGAGACACGGTCCTTGCCGCATACACGCTGGCGCTCGCGTCGGGCGCGTCGCCCCTGGAAGCCGCTCACATCGCGAATATTGCGGGCGGGCTAGTGGTGATGAAGCGGGGGACGGCCACGGTTACGCGAAGCGAATTGTTCGATGCCATTCGTGGCGAGGCTTCCGGATCTGGAGCCAGCGGCTAGATCATGCGCCACGCCATTTCCAAAATTGTTTCGCGCGAGGATCTCCGCGAACTCCTTAGGCAGCGCAAACGTAACGGCGATCGAGTCGTCTTTGCAAACGGCTGTTTCGATACGCTTCACGTCGGCCACGTTCGCTATCTGGAAGGCGCGCGCCGCGAAGGCGACGTCCTCGTGGTTGCGGTGAACAGCGATGCGAGCGTTTGCGGTTTGAAAGGTCCCGGCCGTCCCATTTTGCAGGAATCCGCGCGTGCCGAGCTGGTTGCCGCACTCGGCGCCGTCGACTACGTTGTGATCTTTGGCGAACAAAATGTCGAGGCGCTGCTGGAATTTCTGCGGCCCGATGTTCACGCGAAGGGCACAGACTATACATCTGAGACCGTGCCGGAGCGCGCCATCGCATCCCGCCTGGGAATACGCGTCGCCATCGTCGGCGATCCGAAGGATCACTCCACACGCGAATTTCTTGACGCCGTTCGCAAGGCTCCGCATGCCTGAGCCGCGCTTCCTGGTTCTGCGGCTGGGCTCGCTGGGAGATATCGTACACACCTTCCCTGCCGTCGCCGCGCTTCGCGAAACGTTTCCTGCTGCGGAAATTGTCTGGCTCACGCACCCTCGTTGGAAATATCTTGTGGAAAGCAGCGGGCTTGCGCCCGAGGTCCGAACAATCGAGACCCGCGCGCTCTCTTCCCTGCGACAAGTCGTTCACGGCCTGCGGCAGTCCGCTTGGGACGCGTCCATCGACTATCAGGGTTTGTGGAAATCCGCCGGACTGCCTTTTTTTGGTGGCGTGAAGCGCCGAATCGGATTCTCTTCGCACACTATTCGAGAATTCGGTGTGCCCATTCTTTACAGCGAGCGCGTGAAGACCACTTCAATTCATATTGCCGACCAGAACGGTGAGCTTTCCCGCCGCGCCGGCGCACGAAAGCGTGCCGCGCCCGTGGCGCTGCGTGTTTCCGTCGAAGATGCCGCCAAGGTTCGCTCGCAATTGCAGAACGCGGGCATTGACCGCTACATTGTGCTGAGTCCCGGCGGAGGCTGGCGCGCGAAATGTTGGCCGGCCGAGCGGTTCGGAGCGCTCTGCCGAAAAATTCGAGATGCGTTCGGACTTCGCTGCGTCGTGAATTATGGTCCCGGAGAAGACGGTCTCGCGAACGCGGTTCGCGAAGGAAGCGGCGACGCCGATCCTTTGCTCTACAACGACGAACTCGGCCCGCTCATGGCCGTCCTGCGGTCCGCGCAATGCATCGTCGGCGGAGACACTGGACCGTTGCACCTGGCAATTGCGCTGGGCACTCCCGCGGTGGCTCTCTTTGGCCCCACTGACCCGGCGCGCAACGGTCCGTACCGCAGCCCTTGCGGCGCAGATACAAGTGCAGGCCGCGATACCGATCCTGGCTATGGCGATATCGTGATTCGCACTCCGAACAGCGTCACATCGCATGCACGGAATAACCAGACCGACCCCTCGATGCTGGCGATCAGCGTCGACACGGTGTTCGCGGCCGTGCGGCGCCGCATCGGTGCGGTGTCATGAGCTCGGTCGGCCCCGCAGCGTTCTTCGCCCGCTGGCGCGTACGATTGGGTTATCCGCTCGCACTAGTTGTTTTGGCGCTTGCGCGGCCCACTCCACGAAGCATTCTCTATGGCGCATTGGTGGGTGCCGTGGGTTTGCTCGTGCGGGCTATGGCAGCCGGACATCTCCACAAGCAGGAGGTTCTCACCGTCACCGGTCCCTACGCGTACACGCGTAATCCGCTGTACTTCGGCAGCTCGATCCTGACGCTGGGTACAGCCGTCGCCGCTCATTCCTGGATTTCAGCGATTGTTTTGCTTGGCTATTTTGCTTTGTTCTATTCCATCGTCATGCGAAGGGAAGAGCGGGAGCTGCGTTTCCATCATGGTGCCGCGTTCGACGAATACGCCTTCGCCGTACCGTTATTTGTGCCACGGTTTTCGCCAGCGAAACTAGCGGGCAGCCGCACCTGCGCGTTCTCGCTCGCGCAGTACAAAAAGAACCGCGAATACCGCGCGGCGATTGGATTTCTACTGTTGTTGGCTCTTCTGTTGCTCATCTGGCGTCTGCGCTTGCCGTAGGGAATCGCTTTCGGGGCCGGAGCAAGGCGCAAAGCACGCAATCTCCAAACGATTGCCGTCCATGAGAATGTGAATCGCTCCGTCCCGATCCGTCCGCAGAATCCGCACGCCAGCGCCCTCCAGCCGCTCGATCGCTTCGGGGCTGGGATGGCCATACGGATTGCCCTCTCCGCCAGAGATGATCGCGACACGAGGCCGCACCGCCGCCAGGAAGGCGGGCGTCGTTGAATTCTTGCTGCCGTGATGACCCACCTTGAGTACGCCTGCCTGGAGCTCGACCTCGGTATTCTCGTCAAGCATGGCGCGCTCGACGGCTTTCTCGGCGTCGCCGGGAAGGAGGAAAGTGCGATTGCCGTAGTGCAGGCGCAGTACGAGCGAGTCATTGTTCTTCGCCGATCGCGCTATTTCGCTCGCCGGAATTTCGGGCCAGAGAAATTGTCCTTCGACGCCATCCCACAGAAAGCTCTGTCCTCGAATTTCGTGTTCGACCGGGATCCCGTTGCTGCGCGCCAACTCCTCGAGCTTCGCCAACGCGGGCGAGGCCACCTCACGTCCGATCCACAGTTTCCCAACGCGGAAATTCTGGAGCACTGCCGTCAATCCGCCCAGGTGATCCTGGTGTGCGTGGGTCAGCGCCACCACGTCAATCTTCTGAAAGCCGCGCGACCACAGGTACGGCGACACCTCTCTTCGCCCGGGTCGACGCCGTGCCCGGGAAACCCTCCGAACGCACCGCCGCCGTCGATCAGCATGGTTTTTCCAAACAGCAGCCCGGCCAGAATTGGCAAAGCCGCCGCCACGAAACCCGCAATCAGGAAAAGATGCGACGCACTTGCACGCGCGAAAACTTCACCCAGGCCGAGCACAATACCGCAAACAAAGGAAGCGGCAATCGCGACGGCCGGGAGCTTCACGGAGCGCGCTTCAGTCTTACGAGCGTTTCAATGTGAAAAGTCTGCGGGAACAGATCGAACAGATGCATCTCGGAGATCTCGTAGCGGAACGCCGGAGCTACATCGCCATCCTTCTTCTTGCCGGATCCGGTCAGGATAGCCAGGTCCCGCGCCAGTGTTGATGGATTGCAAGACAGGTACGTGATTTCCGGTGCACCCAACGCCGCCAGCGCTGTTGCCGCAGCCACGCCGAGTCCCGCACGTGGCGGGTCGAGCGAGACAAAGTCCGGTTTCTCCTGCGTCTTGAGCAGAAATTCTTCGGCATGCTCGTTGTGGGAGGTTATCGTGATGCCCGCGCTCTCCGCGTTCGCGTACAGGTCGCGCGTCGCCGCGAGGTTCGCGTCCACGCTCACCACTTTGTTGAAAGTCCTCGCCAACGGCAGCGTAAAAAATCCCACACCGGCGTACAAATCCAGCGCAACGTCGCCCTTAGCGCCCGACGTCATTGTCTGCAGCAAATCTTCGACCATGAAACGGTTGACCTGAAAAAAAGACAGATGGCTCACGCGAAATCGAAACCCGCCCGCCTCGTGAAACAAAAATCCAGGTCCAGTTAATTCGAACCGGTCTTTGCTCTGGTCCAGCAGCAGCAAGCTCTCTATCTTTGGCAGGGCGTTGCGAAACGCAACCGCCAGTTCTGCCGCGGGCTTCGGAAACTTTTCAAACGCCACGTTCAACGCGATGTTTTCATCCTTCGAATCGACGAAGGCTTCGATTTCCAAAACCTTCTCCGGCAAGAACCCCGCACGCGTCATGTTTTGCAACTGTTCAAAGGTCTTCGCCAGCGTCGGTGAGAGCACCGGACAGACATCGATTGGCACGATCACCGAACTTTCCGGTAAATAATAACCAAGAGCCAAAGGCTTCGAGTCGCGAAGCGCCCACTGCGCGCGGTTGCGATAGCCGTAAGGCTCGGCGGAGTGCTCTTGAATGGGACCATCCCAGTTGATCCGTCCAAGCCGCGAGAGCGTTTCCCGCAATATGGTCTTCTTGAATTGCAGTTGTTCCGCTGCCGGAATGTGCTGGTAGTGGCATCCGCCACAGTTCTGAAAGTGAGGGCAGAGCGCCTTCTGCCGCTGGGGCGCCGGAGACGTGACTTCCAGCAAAGTACCCCAAATGAGTTTGTTGCGCTTCGTTTTGATGGAGGCGCGCACCTCTTCCCCCGGAATTACGTAAGGTACGAACACCGTGTTTCCGTCGGCGTGCGACAATCCATCACCACCGTACACAAGCTTCTCAATCGATAATATTAACTCATCAGTCATATAATGCAATCCATT
>Ga0182015_10007144_pt1 | contig 10977 bp, 10 predicted proteins | sample 712P3MmetaG_FD_120478 | JGI IMG/M metagenome (GOLD analysis project Ga0182015, IMG submission 120478) | Permafrost microbial communities from Stordalen Mire, Sweden - 712P3M metaG | ecosystem: Environmental > Terrestrial > Soil > Wetlands > Permafrost | place: Sweden: Stordalen | collected...
ATCGCGTAGCCTGGAGCGGGCTGCTGGGTTCGTATGCGGAATACGCGGCTCAGCCCGCGGACCGCCTGGTACCGGTTCCGCAGGGCATAAGCGACCAACAGGCCGCGGTCGCGATGCTGCAAGGCATGACGGCGCATTATCTGTCGCACGATACCTATCCTCTTAAACGCGGTGAGACGGCGCTGGTTCATGCCGCGGCCGGCGGCGTGGGACTGATCCTGGTGCAGATGGCGCACAACCTCGGAGCGCGCGTGATTGCAACGGTCTCGACCGAGGAGAAGGCGAAGCTGGCGCGCGAGGCAGGGGCGGATGACGTGATCCTCTACACGCAAGCCGATTTCGAGGCTGAGACTAAGAAGCTGACCGGCGGCAAGGGCGTGGATGTGGTCTACGACTCCGTAGGCAAGACGACATTCGAGAAAGGGCTGAACATTTTGCGGCCGCGCGGAATGATGGTGCTGTTCGGCGGATCGAGCGGTGCGGTGCCGCCGTTTGATCCCATCGTCCTGACGCAAAAGGGATCGCTGTTTCTGACCAGGCCCTCGCTGGGGAATTACATCGCCACGCGGGAGGAGTTGCTGGCACGGTCGGGCGCGGTGTTTGGCATGATGGCTGCCGGAAAGCTCAAGCTCCGCATCGGACATACTTATCCCCTGGCCGAGGCGCAGCAGGCGCATCGCGATTTGGAAGGACGGAAGACCACCGGAAAGCTGCTGCTGATACCGTAAGTTGTAGCGCCGGCATCTTGCCGGCTATATCATCGCGAGTCTACCCGTACGGTGCCAATGCTTCCCCGCTGCGGGAAGCCGCCGGGACGGCGGCGCTACAAGGAAAACTATGAAAGCGATCCGCGTGCACCACACGGGCGGGCCGGAGGTAATGGAACTGCAGGACGTTCCAGTTCCTCAGGCGAAACCTGCCGAAGCAGTAGTGAAGGTCGCGGTCGCGGGGGTGAACTCGATTGATGGCTACTTCCGCGATGGCAGATATCGCACGCCGCTGCCGTTCATCCCCGGACAGGAGGGAGCCGGAGTTGTAGTTGCGGTTGGCGCCCAGGCCAAAACGGTGAAAGTGGGCGACCGTGTGGCGTGGAGCGGGGTGCTGGGGTCCTACGCAGAGTTCGTGGTGGCGGCGGAGGAGCATCTGGTGCCTGTGCCAGCATCGATCAACGACGAGCAGGCGGCCGCTTCGATGGTGCACGGCCTGACCGCACATTACCTGGCAAACGATGCGCACAAGCTGAAGGCAGGAGAGACGGCTCTGGTTCACGCCGCGGCAGGCGGAGTCGGGCTCCTGCTGGTGCAGATGGCGCACGCGATCGGTGCGCGGGTGATTGGCACGGTTTCGGGCGATGAAAAGGCCCAACTGGCGCGCGAGGCCGGCGCGGACGAGTTGATCGTCTTCACCAAGCATGATTTTGAAACCGAAGTGAAGCGTCTGACAGACGGCAAGGGCGTCGAAGTGGTGTACGACGGCGTGGGCAAAGCAACCTTCGAGAAGAATCTGAACGTGATGCGATTGCGCGGGATGCTGGTGCTTTACGGCATGTCGAGCGGTCCGGTGCTGCCGGTGGATCCGGCGAGGTTGTCAGAGAAAGGGTCGCTCTATATGGCGCGCACCACGCTCGCGCATTTCACCGCGACCCGCGCGGAGCTGCTGGCCCGCACCAGCGCGCTCTTCGGCATGATCGCGGAGGGCAAGCTGAAACTGCGGATCGCTAAGACGTATCCGCTGGCAGACGCGCCGCAGGCGCACCGCGACATGGAAGCCCGCAAGGTAGCCGGCAAGCTGCTGCTGATTCCGTGATTCCCCGGGGCGAGCGTTTGAGCTAGTTGTGTGCCTGTGTCGCTTGCTGCGTCACGATCTGCCCCGCCTTTACGTCGTACACGAAGCTCTGGTCAGCATCGTTCGTATAGATATAAGTTGCGATACCGGCCCGCCGAATCATAGAAAGCTCCCGGCTCGCAAGAATCATTCGAAAGCGCATCGCGCTCGCGCGTTCGCTGTGGATGGTCAGCGTGTCGTCGGAAACCTCCGCGTAACCCATGACACCTCCCCTTTGGAATTCAGCATTTATTCCCTTCACCAGCCTTTGCCGGGTGTCTGTTGGGGTTTTTCCAGTCGGCGAGAATCAAGGCGCAGGCTCCCTTGACCCCGCTGTTAATGCTGCTTTTTTCCTTGGTCGAAAGCACGGTACCGAGCATGTCCTCGACCGCAATCTGATTGTCACGCACAAACAAGCCAGCCTCGATGTGGTTGAGGCTCACCTGATAATCGGCGTCCTGCCGGCTCGTTGTGATTTGTACTTCTGGGCAAGCCTTGGCGAAGTCCTTCGCCATCTCCTGCGACTGGTCGCGAAACGCGTTCCAATTGTTGCCCACCGATTTCGATGTCAGATAAACATTCGGTGTTTCCTGCCCATGTGCCGCGACCGTAGCTGCAAGAATCCCGATGGCAACCAAGGCTTTCACGTCCGCACCTCCGTGGATGAGGCGACTATAATCCGAGGCGACACGCAGTCAAGTGACGCATAGCCAAAACGCTAAATAAATTATTGCTCCGGGGTTCAGTCTGGGAATTGCGGCGTTCTGCCTTTGCAGCGAGGTGAGCTGTTTCCTGTTCCGGGCGAACTCAAATCAGACGAAGATTCGGGAAGTCCACAGCATAGCGCGTGGCATCGCGGGTCATCAGCCTGTCGGCTTGCAGCAGCGCGTGCGATGCGATTACGAAGTCCGCCGGCAAGCGCTTTGGCTGACCTCCGCCGGAACGGCGGCGGATAGCATAAGCCGCGAAGCTTGCCGCCGCTAATTGCCAGACATCTTCTCCAAGGTCGAAATCGACTGTGATGGTCATCTCCCTGAGCAATTTCTGAACGCGCTGCGGGTCGCCTGTGGGAATGGCCGAAAGCTCGACGAATACTGGAGCGCTTAATACCAGCGCTCCCTCCGCGCGAACTTTCGACAACCGAGCGGCAATCGCGTCGGCCAACGGTCCTCCCGACCAGAATAGGGATAAGATGTTGGTGTCAAGGGCCGTCCTCATTCGTAATCTTTATCGCTTCGCATATCGTCGATCCAGGCCTTTATCCCCTCTTCCCCGCCGGGGAACGGGCCCAAGATTCCGATGTACTTTTCGAAGGGGTTGGGTTCCGAGCGGGCCGGCCGGATCACGTAGCGACCCTCCTCTACCACAAATTCGACGCGGTCGCCGGTTTCCAACCCAAGACGTTTGCGAATCTCTTGCGGGACGGTAATCTGGCCCTTACTGCTGATTGTGCTGGAGTTTTTCATCTTTACTTTTATTCTTTACAGTAAAGATAATTGTCTTTACCCAAGGAGTCAAGCATTTTTCCACTATGGCTTTCGGTTGTATTGTCTCGCGTAAGCCGGAACCTCCCGCGCCGGATCGAGCCGCGGATCGTCAATCGGCGCGCCTGCCACCATTTCCAGCGGCACCACGCCCGCCCAAGTGGGGAAAGAATAATCTTCTTCATCGTCGATCGGCGGCCCGACCCGCACCTTCGCTGAGAATTCCTCGATTGGAACGCGCAACACGGACGTCGCTTTCAGTTCACGCTCATTAGGCTGCCGCGAGTCCGCCCAACGCCCGGGAATTATGTGTTCGGACAGCAGCCGCAAGGCCTCGAGTTTTTCCCCCGGATCATCCACCAAAGTCGCCTTTCCCAGCACCACCACCGAGCGATAGTTCATTGAGTGATTAAAAATGGAGCGCGCGAGCACCAGTCCATCGAGCAACGTAACCGTAATGCAGACCGGGACGCCGTCCTTTATCTGCCGCAACATGCGGCTGGCGGCGGAGCCGTGAATATACAAGTTGTCGTCTCTGCGCCCGTAAGATGTGGGAATCACAAAAGGCTGGCCGTCGGCGACGAATCCGGCATGGCAAAGAAATCCTTCATCGAGGATGCGATACGCGGCTTCGCGATCATAAACGGCGCGCTCCGCTTCGCGGACCAGACGGGTCCGCGGCGTTGGTGTATAGGGTTGGGACATTGGGAAACAAACTCCGGGCAAGCGCCAAGGATGGTGAAAGGAAAGTGTAGCACCCGGTTAGCGGCGGGGCCGCCGCTTCGGGCTTTCGTAGCGCGATCCGCAGCAGCGTATGGCCTGGATTCCGTGGAGTCACGGAATCCAGACGATGGCCGATTTAGAAACCAAACCTACCAGTTGAATTTCAACGCGAACTGGAACTGCCGCGGATCGTAAGCCGCCGTGGCCTGGCCGGCGTTGGTAAACAGCGGGCTGACAGCGGCCACGTTATACCGGTTGGCGATGTTGAACATGTCGGCGATCAAGTCCATGTTGTAGCGTTCGCTGAAATAAATCCGCTTGGCCACGCGCATGTCGTTGAAGATCGTCCAGGGCTGAAGGCCGGCATTGCGGCCCAGGTTGCCGTCGAGAGACTGGAGCGTTCCGTTGAAGTCCGCGCCGCAAGGTTCCTGGAAAACTCCCGTTGGAGAGTACTTCGACGGTACCGAAGGATAGCCAAGAGCGGTACATCCCGCGTTGACGAAAGTGTTGGGCCGGCCCGTCAGCGAGGATAGCTGCAGATTGTCGTCGTTGCCGGTGATGATATTAAAAGGCCGGCCGGACGCAACCTCGATGATGGGAGCCAAAGTCCAATTGCTGAAGAACTTGCTGCTGAAGCCATTTCCCCCAAGCCTACCCGACTGGTAGACGCCGCTGAAGACGAAGCGCTGGCGTTGATCGAACAGGGACGTGGAACGGTCCGCGGAGGGGAAGTAGCTGTCCTGCGGCGTGAGGGTGGACTGTAGATCGGTCGAATCGTCGATGGCGTGGGACCAGGTGTAAGAAGCCAGAAATTCGTGGTGGCTCCTGAAGCGCTTGCGCAGGTTGGCGGTGAGACCATGATACACGGAACTGCCGTTCGAGTAGTTAGCGTCCATGTCGCCGAACGGGACGCAGTTGGCGAGCGAAGTGGGATCGCAATTGGCATTGAAACCCTGAGGGACCAAGCTCTGCAGAACGCTTTGCGCCAGGCCCACGCAGGCTGCGCCGCCCGGTACGCTTGAGAGGTAAAAAGCGGCAACCGACGGGTTCAACCCGGACGGACGGAAGAAGTTCATGAGCGAGGAATCGACGTAAGGAGTCGTGCCCGCGAGGCCGCAGCCACTCACCGTAAAGGGACTACTTGGAGTTTGGCCAGCCGCCAGGGCTGTCTCGTAATTGTCGATCATCAGATCGCCACGGATCGTGTTGGCGTTGATCGGCCGGTTGAGATGGCGCCCGCCGTTGAAGTTGTAGGCCAGGCTGAAAGCAAAACCATCGCCCAGATCGCGCTCGATACTAAAATTAACCTGCTGCGAATAGGCGTAGACAAAGTTCTTGGACTGCGGATAGCCAAAGGGCTGGAAGGCCAGCGCCAGGGGCGACGAAGAACTCAAATAGTTCTGGTTGAGAAAAATCGACTGGGGAAAATTCAAAGCTTGAAATTGCTGCTGGTTCGGAAGAAATCCCAGAGCGCTGGTGACCGCTGGGTTGATAGAAGCGGCGCAGGGATTGGCCAAGCTGGGAACGTTGATGGGCAGTCCCTGAAAAATCGGGATTGCGTTTAGGTTGCTTGGGCTGCCGGCCCCGCTGCACCCTCCCGTTCCGGCGAACGCCAACTGGCCGCTAGTGGACCCGTCGGAAGCGTCTCCTAGGAAGTAGAGGCCGAGCAGCGGATGGTCATAGAAGATGCCGTAGGAGGCGCGGACCACGGTTTTGCCGTCGCCTTTCGGATCCCACGCCAGGCCAAAGCGGGGCTGGACGTTGTTGGTATCGGTCTGGATTCCCTTTTGCAGTCCCAGGAAGTTGTATCCTGCCAGCGCAAGTGCATCCGGCGGCTTGAACTGCGGTGCAAACTCGACGTCGTAACGGACGCCGTAGTTTAGCGTGAGCTTAGGGCTGACCCGCCAGGAATCCTGCCAGAACGCGCCCAGCGGCTTGTTACTGAATGAATCGCTTGGGCTGCCGAAGCCCTGGATGAAGTCTCCGGGAAGTCCCGCACCGTAAGCCTGCACGGCGTTTAATCCAGGAATGGCGAGGCCGGTCACGGAAAATCCAAGATCGGCAGCACTGATAGAGCCGAAGTCGTAAACTCCGCCGTAATTCACTGTGAACGTCGCGGTGAGAGGCAGATAGTTGAAATCCACGCCGAACTTGGTCTGATGCCTGCCGATCGTCCAGGAGAAATTGTCAGTGAACTGGTAGCGCTGTTCTACTCGCTGGATGTAGGAATAGGGCTCGCGGCCGAAATAGGCGAAACCCGGAATGTTTACGGCAGGGTCGGAGCCGCTTGGAATCTGCGTATTGTAGAAATAAGAAAGCCCGCGGCGCGCATATTGAAAAGTAAACTCATTGACCTTGTTGGTGCCGAGGGTCCATGTGTCTTTCACGACTCCGCTCACGTCGCGGTATGTCTGTTGCGAGGTGCGCGAGTATGCGTTTTGCCCGAAGGGTTGATCTTGACCGCTGACCTCAATTCCCGTCACCGTACTCGGACTCACGTTCGCCCGCAGCGTCAGCCGGTTGTTGTTGTTCACGTTATGGTCAATCCGCAGTGAGTAAAGGCTGGTGCCTTCGAACACCGGAAAATTGCCAACTTGCGAGCTCAGCGATGTGAAAGACGTAGGAACACCGTTGCAGAGCGGCGCCGAACTGTTGCACGATGTAATAAATTGCGCCAGAGGATTGCTTCCATTGGTGGGAGCGGGCAGTCCTCCGGGAGCGCCAACTAACAGCCCAAAAGCTGCCGGATAACTGCCGTTGACGGCAAGGCCGGAGGCTGCTCCCGTCGTGATCGCGTACTCCTGGAGCAGAGATAAGGGCAGTCCGGGGGTGCTGAGGAAGTCCGCCTGTTCTGGCGTAACTTGAATCCCAAACGCTCCCGCGGGAGCGCCAAAGAAGGGCGACGCGTCGAAGGGCACCAGTCCGAAGTTGCCCTGGCCGATGTCTGAAAATCCGGTCTCATGCCGCCGCGTAACCTCGTACGAGAAATAATAGTAGGTCTTGTCCTTCTTGATCGGTCCACCGAAAGCGGCACCGGCCTGAACGCGGGTGTAAGCGGGATTCGGAACCGTGCTGAACGGGTTCACCGCTTGAAAATTCCGGTTACGCAGGTAGCCGTAGACGTCGCCGTGGAAATCATTCGATCCCGAGCGCGTGATGATGTTGACCACCCCGCCCGCGGCGCGGCCATATTCGGCGCTGTAACTATTGGTGATGATCTGGAATTCCTGCACCGCCTCCTGAGAAACGGTGGAGCGCACGCCGTTGGTGGAGTTGTCGGTGGCGTCGGCGCCATCGACATTCACCAGGTTCGAGCGCGCGCGCTGGCCGCTCATGTTTAGGCCGGAAGTGGGCGCGGCACCGGTGTTCGGGGCGTTGTCGCGTACCACCTGCGAATCGGTCAGCGTGAAGTTGATGTAATTGCGGCCGTTGATCGGCAGATTGTCGATGCGGCGCTGTCCGATCGTGTCCGTGGTCGAGGTGCGCGACGTCTCCACCAATTCCGCCTGGGAGCTGACTTCTACCACTTCTTTGCCGGTAGCCACTGCGAGCTCAACCGGAAGCTCCACTAGTCCGCCGACCGTGATGCCGACATCCCTGGCTTCGGCCTTGCCAAAGCCGGGCGCTTGCACCGTGACCGTATAAGTGCCCGGCGGAAGCAGTCGGGCGCTGTAGCCGCCTTGGCCGTCGCCGGTGGCGCTGCGCTCCAAGCCTTTGGCAAGGTCGCTCACCGTGACCGTGGCGTTGGTCACAAGACTCCCCTTGGGATCCTTCACCGTTACAAGCAGATCGCCCGTGGCGACGCCGCCCTGCCCCAAGGCGATGGAGCAAAGCAATAGGGCAAACAGTGAGAGGGAAAAGGCTTTCAGGCTGTGCATGGTGATCCTGCGGATCATAGAATGTCCCCTGACTCCGGCACTTCAAGGTGCTGGCAGAAACAACTCCAACGGCGAGCGGCAGAAATGTTCACGAGATTCCGGGCGATTAGGTCCCGCTGGTTTTTACACCAGAAGAGGCAGCGAAAACAAGGCGGGACTGATAAGGGGTGGTGTAAGAGTTAACCCGCAAACGGAGACGCCGGGCAAAAGTTTCGCACAAACACCGCTGTGGTGTCTGTGACATCTGTCACACCTCTAGGACAGAGCGGACAGGCGAACCGGGACGGCAGGATTTTGTAGTCGCCCCAGGAGCATCGCCGTGCCGCTCACCTGCTCATAGCGGTCGACCACTCGCACTGCAGCGAACCTGGAGTTCGGCCAAGCCAATGCCAGGTAGATCCGCGCCAGCGCCACGGTGGTATTGCGGCGGAGTAGAAGCGCATCGCTCACCAGTTGGTGAGCCGCTTCGGCAACTCGCGGATCGCCGCTAGCTAGGGCTGCCTCACCCACGCGCACCAGCACTGCGGCGTTTCTTCCTGCAGCCTGAGCATAGACGGCCATGGCGCGCAGACGCTCACGGCGCACCAGACGAAACTGCGCCGGCGGCAGACGACGCCGCAGGTATTCGTCCTCGGCAGGGTTGATCAAATTGCGGAACGCTTCAATGTCGATTGGACGGATCGCGCCGGCCAGGTTGGCGCTTCTCTTGGCCTGCAGGCTTTGCGTTACAGCGAGGCGCAGAATAATACTCAGCGCAAGTACAGCGGCAATGACAAGGACGATGGCCAGATTCATTATTGTAGTAAACGCTCCAGTTCCCGGTTCCAGATGTCGAGATTATTCTCGGGCAAAGGAGCCGCAGACGTAGTGGCACTCTTCTGGGGGACGAGGAGGTAATAAAACCAAATCAGCACGCAGAGGTGGTACGTGGCCATGTTGAGAAAATCTAGAAGGTAGGTTCTCTGCCCAAAGAGCCATTCGGTCATCAGGGCCCAATAGGCCACATAGACCCCGGCGACGATACCGAGGCCAAGGACGATACCAAAAACAGAGCGGTCCCACCTCAGGTGAAAGTGAGCGGCGAAGATAAGAAGAGAAAGAATTAATCCACACTGCACCACACTTACGCTTCTACCCAGAATGCGCGTGGCGGAAATCAGCCAGAACGTCGTGGGATTCGCGTGCGTAGCGACGATCGTCGCCGCAAATACGAGAACGATGCCGACGGCACTAACGAGTGCCTTCGCCGTTCTGCCAAGCGGAGGGTACTGACGCAAGAGGTGAGTAAAAACCTCACCAATGACGATGAACTTTACGAAAACTTCAACGACCAAGAAAACAAAGTAGCTCCACCAATAAACCGGGCCGGAGATCGACGGACTCACGTCTATGGCATAGATGGCTATTCCTCCCACCGCCTCAAAAATGGCGTAACAGAAGAAAGCCGGGAACTCCCTGTGAAGTCCACGCCTTCGCATCAGGAAGGCAAGAACGACGAGCAGCACGTTGGGTGCGACCCACAAGTAGTGCCACAAAAGTGAATGCGGTTGCAGCATAACCGTCGTTCGGCACTATACCGCCGAACGGCAGAGTCGGCAACACCTTCGTGAGCTGCGTTCGTTTTTTGTAACTGCCTCTCGACTTACGGCTTGCACAAGCCAGTACTGCCGGAACAGTTGCCGCCGCCACTTCCGCCATCGGCATGGGCTATCGTTGGAACTACCAGTGTATTCAGGAAAAGAAGGGCTGCAGCAGCGACGAGTAGCAGGCGTTTCACAGTTGTTTCTCCTTGTTTTGGAAAAGCGAAACGTGATACTTTCACGGTGCCTGCCTAACCGAACAGAGCACGGACGGCCCGTATCTTGTTCGGAATTCGTAACAAGGTCGCAGGCCCAATCTAGCTCTGCAGAAGCGCGAGCAACCACGCTGGCCGGAGCCTTCGAGCTGCCGGATGAGTCGGCGCATTTGCCTTTTTCACGGAAGCGGCGCTCTCGGTTGAGGCGGCGAGCGGGCGGACTGACGGCAGCAGGTAGTAGAACCAGATCAGAACGCACGCGTGGTAGGTGCCCATATCGAGGAAATCGAGAAGATAGCGCCCTTTGAAGAGAGCTCCGTTCGCGCAAGTTGCAAAAACGCCAAGACCAACACACGCAGAGATGCTCAATCCTAAGGCGATGCCGAAGCCCGTCCTGTCCCAGATCAGATGGTGATACGCCGCGAAGAGAAAGATAAATAACAAAAGGCCGGACTCGGTTATGTAGATCACTTCTTCGAGGATGTGGGCGTGCGAAAGGATCGCGTAATTGGCGATCGGAGCATGCGCGGCAGCCTCCACCGCCAGCGCCACAAGAACCGCCCCCGTGCAGACGATCAACCGACTCCCGAGCCTGGCCACGGATGGCCGGGGGCGGACGAGATGAGAGAACAGTTCCCTAATGACGGCCAGCTTCACCAATCCTTCGATAAACAAGCTGGCGATGTCGGCGGCCAGTAGTTATCACCGCTGACTGAGGGGAGACGATCAAGCACATAAAGCGTGAGCCCCTGCAGAGCCTCGTAAACCAGGTAAAACAAGAAGGCTGGGAAGAACTTGTGGAGTCCCCGGCGCCAGGCGAGGACAGCCAAAACCACGAGCAGAACGTGAGGCCCGACCCACAGATAGTGCCACAGAAATGAATGCGGCTGCAGCATGGCCGTCGCTTGGCACTATACCGTGCCTCTTCCGGGGCTGCAAGGATTAAGGAGTCACAACTGTGGAATAAGACGTCCATCTCATTAGGGTTTCTCTTCGTCATTGAGGTTGAACGTGGTATTTTTGTGACTAGGCCGACATTCGGCGGACTCTTCTAAGACTTCGACTCCTAGGAAACGAGTTCATGACGCTGAAATCCGCTCTACAGGATCTTCGCGAAACCACGCTGGCCGCCATTTCCGGGCTGCTGGCGAAACTCGCCTATTTGGGCTCTCTGCGCCGCCACGAAGGCGGCTACCAACACTGGGGCATGTCGCTGGTGCACGGGGAAGAATCGTCGGACCGCGCCCTGAAGGCGGCTCACAGCGAAGTGCTA
>Ga0182015_10007146_pt1 | contig 10976 bp, 8 predicted proteins | sample 712P3MmetaG_FD_120478 | JGI IMG/M metagenome (GOLD analysis project Ga0182015, IMG submission 120478) | Permafrost microbial communities from Stordalen Mire, Sweden - 712P3M metaG | ecosystem: Environmental > Terrestrial > Soil > Wetlands > Permafrost | place: Sweden: Stordalen | collected...
TGCCGTCCACCTTCCAGCTCGCGGGTCGCTGCTCGACTTTCCAACTCGCCGGTGGCTCGATCATCCGTCCAGGTCGCGGAGCAGCAAAAACAAAACCAGCAGAACGCGTTTCAGACCCAGCTCGCGGCCGTCGGGATGGAACCACTCCTGCGGAGTGTGCGCGCCGCCTCCATGTCCGCCGGCGCCGATGGAGATGGCAGGCAGGCCCATGGAGAGCGGAACATTGGCGTCGGTGGAAGCGCAATCGAGATGCGAGCGGATGCCCAGGTGCGAATCCACCGCGCGAACGGCCTGCAAAATGTGGGCGTCGTCCGGAAGGCGTCCGCCGGGCCGCGATCCGATTTCCTTGATCTTGGCGGTCACTTTGCCGCCGGTGGCGCGCTCGTTTTCCGCTTCCAGCGCTTGCTCCACGGTGCTGGTCAACAGCGCGGCGATCTCATCCAGCTTGAGCGGGCTCTCCGATCGGATGTCCACTTTAGTGCGAGCTAGCGTGGGAATCGAGTTGATGCTGGACCCGCCTTCGATGATGCCGAAGTTGTAGGACGAGCGCGGGCTGCCGGTGCTCGGCAAGCGTTGTTCGGAGAAGGAAACGATGGCGCGGGCCAGCGCGTGTATGGGATTGGCGAAGCCGTAGTCGCTCCAGCTATGCCCGCCGGGGCCGCTGATGGTGACATCGAAGCGTCTGCTGGCGAGAGCTTGCGAAGTGACGTGATCGACGTTCGGGCCATCCAGAATCAGGAAGGATTGAATGCGCCCCCCGGTGGAGGACTGCCGGCACAAATAGCGCATGCCGCTCAGGTTGCCCTCGCCTTCCTCGCCGACGTTGGCGACGAAGACCAGATTGCGAAAGTCATCGCTGAGATCGGGGAACGAGGTGATCACGCGAGCGATTGCGAGCAATGCAGCGAGTCCCGCGCCGTTGTCCGCTGTGCCCGGACCGTGCAGGCGGCCGTCGGGCGTTGTATAGACCTCTTCATCCTTGCGCGGCGCCAGCACCGTGTCGAGATGGGCGGTGAGAGCGATGTAAGGTCCGGTGCGGTTCTCTTGCGGATGTGCGATGACGTTGCCGCCGCGATCGATGCGTGCCACACACCCCAGCGCGCGAAACTGCGCCAGCATCCATTCGGCGCGGCGCTGTTCGAAGAACGTGGAGGCTGGAACGCGGCAGAGCTGAAGATGCTGCTCGTTGATCCATTGCTTCTGCCGGACGAACCATTGCAGCGCGTCGCGCAGGGGCGGCGTACCGGCCAATTCCGCGGCTATTTTCGAGAGCGGCGGGTCCGCGGGTAGGGCAACGGATTTGATGGAAGCTGCCAAATGCCAGTTTAGCAGGGGTTTCTGTTGCGCTCTTGAGAATCGCTGATGGCCGGGGGTGGTTAGGGAGCTTACGGAAAAGGGGCGAGCAGGTGGCGCAAGTGGGTGTGTCTTGTGTATGCGGCAGCGCATTTTTTCAAATTTGGCGAAACGAACCCACGTTTTACGCGCGAATTGGTGTTTGTTTCGCATCGGGTCCAGAATATCGCGAGAAAAGCCCGCTGGAGTGCGATGCGCGGGCTAAGTGGGCGGAGGGGGAGGAAATCGAGTTGAGAGTGACACGTGAATCGGCGATCAAGTTGGCGGCGGCCGTAACTATTGTGAGGGCTTGCCCTCGACCTGAGAGCCCGCGACGGTGACCTGGTCGCCGATTTTCAGCGAGTCGTGACACCAGCCGAGACGTCCGCGGGAAGGGCAACGGATTTGATAGAAGCTGCCAAATAGTTTAGCTCAGGCGGGCGAGAAGCTTCTCGGCTTCGGCGTGGCGGTCGAGCTTTCGGAGGAGTTCGGCGTAGTTGCGGATGCAGGTGATAGTGTCGGGGTGTTCGGGTCCGAGCGCCTTTTCGTAGATGGCGGCAGCGCGACGAAAGAGCGGCTCAGCCTCCGCGTAGCGGCCCTGGTTGTAGTAGCTCCACGCCAGGTTGTGGAGGCTAGTGGCCGTATCGGGATGTTCGGGTCCGAGCACCTTTTCGGAGATGTCGAGGTCCCGGCGGTGGAGCGGCTCGGCTTCGGCGTGCCGGCCCTGTTCGCCGAAGAATGACGCGAGGTTGTTGAGGCTGGTGGCGGTGTGGGGGTGTTCTGGGCCAAGCGCTTTTTCGCAGATGGCGAGGGAGCGCTGTAGGAGCGGCTCGGCCTCGGCGTCGCGGCCCTGCGCACGATACAGAGACGCCAGGTTACCGAGGTTGATGGCGGTGGAAGGGTGTTCGGGGCCTAGCGTCTTTTCTTTGATTGCGAGGGCGCGCTGATAGAGCGGCTCGGCATCCGTGTAGCGGCCTTGGTTGTAATAAAGCAGCGCAAGGTTGTTGAGGTAGACGGACGTGGACGGGTGCTCGGGCCCGCGTGCCTTTTCGTAAATGTCGACGGCGCGGCGGTACAACGGCTCGGCCTCGGCGTATCGCGCGCGGCCGTCGAGATAGCAGCCAATTCGGTTGAGAAGACGGGCTGCCTCTGCGGAGCCCAATCCCAGCTCTTCCACAAGGCGAGCCGCCAGTTTGGCATGCGGAAGTAACCGCTCGCATTGAGGCCAATTCGCGAACTCCGGGAAAGGGAAAACGTTGTTTAGCGCACGTACCGCACGCCCGGCCAACGCGCGGCACTCCTCCGTGCTCATTCCGTCCTTGACCACTTCTTGCACCAAGCGATGAATGTAGAGGTTCTTGTTTTCGGCATCGCGATGGATCAGAGCGAACCTCCCCGCTTCCGCAATTGCCTCAACCCAAGCCAGCGGTTTGGAAACCAGCGTCTCAATCGGCTCACGCCATTCCTTTCCCGCCTGCGTGAAGACTTCCTCTGGGATGTCATCCGGCGCGAGAAACGCACAGCCACGCACCACGTCGGCCGCCGCTGGATTCGCGGTAGCCAATTTGTCGAAGGCCAGAGAAAACGTGATAGTTACCGACTTATGTTCCGTCGCCAGTTTGCCCCGTCGAGCGCGTAACGCCGCACCTTCCTTGCGATAGAGTTCCAGATATTCCTCGAATGTGGAAGGCGTTTCCTCTATGAACGCCCCAGCCTGATCCAGCGCCAGAGGAAGGCCGTCCACTTCGACGGAGATTTCTCGAGCCATCGCAAGCCCAGCCTCCCTCTTTGCGCGCCGCAGCAGGAACGAAGCGCCTTCCTCGGGATCCATCTCCCCCAGCTCAACCAGTTCGGCAATCCCTCCAGTAGCCTGCAACCGCGTCGTGATCAGCACGTGACCGCCCACGGCAACGGGCGCGAATTCGCGAACCAGTAGAAGATCTTCGATCGTGTCGACGTTATCAAGGATCAGCAGCCATCCTGAATTCGACTCCAGCCAGACGCTCACCGCCGCCGCCACAACGCTCAGGTCCTTCTCGTCCTTCTGCGGAAGGTCCAGAATCTGTGCGAGAGCGGCGAACCCGGAAACAAGCGCATCGCGCGAGTCAGCTACGCTCCACAACACAACCTTGTATTCGCCGCGATAAACGTAAGCGTACTCGACCGCAGTTTGCGTCTTGCCCATCCCACCGATCCCGCTGATAGCGGCTGCCCCTTTTGTCAGGGCCTTCCGAACGTCCTCCAGTTGCTTTGCGCGCCCAGTAAAGAAGGGATTGCGCGGCGGTACGTTCCAAATCGCGTTTCGAAAGTCCGGTCTCGCCTCCCGACGTGGCAACGCGGGAGCTTTGGTCTCACCGCTCAGAAACCGGCGGAGTGTTTCATACCCACCTTCGAGCAGGAAGTTCGAATACTTGCGGAGTTCCAGCGGTATGTGCTGGCGGTCGCCCTCCTCCAGCAACACTGGGATGATCCGGTCATTCACACCCCCGGCTTCGTAAAGCTGCTGCAGAAATGTCTGGCTTTCGTAGGCGACGCCGTGCCCTACACCGATCTCTTCCTCGCCGTCCCATCGTCGCCGATAAGTCTCCGTGCACACCACCAGGACAAACTGCGCATCCCGAACCTGATCCTTCATCCACTGAATCCAGCCACGAGCCGGAAAGCTCTCATACTGATCCAGCACCGCATCGATGCCGTTGCTTCGCAGCCGGTTGGCGAGCGCCAGAACCTTGGCTTCGTGCGCGGGCGAGTCGTGGCTATAGCTGATGAAGACTTTCGGGGTCGGCACCGCATCTATTCTAAGGCCTTACCGAGCATAAGGACGAGATTTTCCTCGAAAGGCCGCGCGATTATTTGCAGCCCGATCGGCAGCCCGTTCGAAGACAATCCACACGGCATCGACAGGGCGGGGAAGCCGAGCACGTTGAACCCGCGAACGAAACGCGTGGTCAGCATCCGACTGTCGTGCGCCACGCCGTCGAGGGTGATCTCGGTCTGCCCGATTCGCGGCGCAGTGATTGGCGTGGTGGGCGTGAGCAGGCAATCGATGCCGCGGAACAGCGCGTGGAACTCGGTGAGCAGCAGCTTGCGGAGACGCTGCGCATTCACGTAGTCGGCGGCGGGAATCAGCGAGCCCTGGTCGAGCAGCGCTAGCACGTCGGAGCCGAAGTCGCCACGCCGATGCAGATGCGCCTGATGCACGGCAGCGGCCTCGGACAACAGAATCACCAAGCCGGCCCGGTTCAGAGCTTCGATGTCCGGCACCTGCACCGGGACCACTCGAGCGCCCAACTCCTCGGCTCGATGGGCCGCGTTCAGAACAGCCGCTTTCACCTCAGGAGCGACCGTGTCGAAATAGAAATTCTCCGGCAGCCCAATTCGGATCTCGCGAATCGACGCCGGCCCTGGCTTGCGGCGATCGAGATCGGACATGGCGTCCAGCGCGATGCGGATGTCGTCAACCGTCCGCGCCAGCGGTCCCACGTGATCCAGACTCAAGCCCAATGGCTGGACTCCGGCGCGGTCGACTAGGCCGTAAGTCGGTTTCAATCCCGCAACGCCACAGAACGACGCCGGAACGCGAATCGAGCCCCCGGTGTCGGTTCCGGCCGCGACGAACGCCATCCCGGTTGCCACTGCCACGGCCGAGCCTCCGCTCGATCCGCCCGGCGAATGTTCCGGATTGCAAGGGTTTCGAATGGTCCCGAAGTGCGGGTTGTCGGAAGTGATGCCGTACGCCAGCTCGTGCAGCCCGGCTTTTCCGACCATGATCGCGCCAGCCTCAGCCAGCTTCTCTACCACCGCGGCATCCCTGTCGGGCACGAAATCCGCGAAGATCTTCGATCCGGATGTCGTGCGGATGCCCTTGGTCCACATCAGGTCTTTGTGCGCGATCGGAATGCCGTGGAGCGACCCGCGGTCGGTACCCTGGGCGAGTTCGCGATCCAAGTCTTGAGCGCGGGCCAGCGCCGATTCGCCGGTTACCGTAATGAAGGCGTTCAGGACAGGATTCAGCTTGGCGATCTGATCCAGGCATTGCTTGGTCAGCTCCACCGAGGAGACCCGCCGGGACCGCAACGCTTGAGCAGCTTCGGCGATGGTCATTCGGACTGCCCGGAATCAGGCCGGAACGTAAGAGCCGAATCGGCCTCGGGCCCAAGATGTTGGGTCTCGCGGCGTAAGGCATCCAAGAGTTGGCTAACCCTGGCCTGGGCGCCTGCAAGCTGGGCACCCTCAGGTCGAGCGGGCGGAATGTTAGGTTCCAAACTGATAACCTCCCCTAGAGCTTGAGTTTAGCTAACCTATACCTCCGTGTCAGGCTAACATTTCACGCTCGACCTGCCGATATCTTAACCGGCGAATACCTTATGTCAGAAGTGTCTGAACGCCGCAGGAAGGCGCGCCTAAAACCAGTTCGGAACCCGCACGAGGTCACGTTGCTGAACGTGCCGGGATCGGCTGGTGAAATACAGGCCAAGGTCCTGGATATGAACGAGATCGGCCTGGGCGTGGAGACGGACTGCGTGCTCGAGCTCAATGCCGTCATCATAGTGAAAGGACAACTGGGGCAGGACGGGGCCACCAGCAAAGCAAGGGCCCGGGTGGTGCGCTGTGATGCGATTCCAGGTGGGTACCGGACTGGATTGGCCCTTGAAAATGGGCCGGGGCAAAACGGCAAGGCGGGTGAAGCGGTCCCGGATCACTATGAGGTGTTGCAAATCAGCCCCAACGCAGACCCGGACATGATTCATCGCGTGTACCGATTGCTTGCGCAGCGCTACCATCCCGACAATACAAGCTCTGGAGACGAGAAGGCGTTCCGCGCCATCACCGACGCCTATGAGACGTTGAGCGAACCAGAAAAGCGCGCCGCTTACGATGTGCATCTGCATGCCTACCGGCAGGTCCGTTGGCGCATTTTCGATCAGCGGCAGGCGGCCATCGGGAAGATCGCCGAAAAATCCAAGCGGCGGGGACTCCTGGAGTTGCTGTACACGCAGCGCTGCAATGAGCCCGAGAAGCCTTCCATGAACCTGCACGAATTGGAAGACCTCCTGGGCTGCCCGCGCGAGCATCTCGAATTCAGTCTTTGGTACCTCAAGGAAAACGGCCTGGTGGTTCGCATGGACAATGGCCGCTTCGCCGTCACAGCCAAGGGCGTGGATTGGGCCGAAAAGGAAGAAGCTTCCGAGCGCCTGCGTGAGGACCGCCTGCTGCCGGCGTCGCCGGGCGCTGACGCCCGCCACTGATCTGAACGAATTTCGGCGGATCGCGCCAGGCGTCACGGTACAATGGCAATGATGGTTGCGGCCCCGGTGACGCTCTCCAAGTTGAATGAATTGGAGGTGTCGCTAAACTCCATCATTCGTGGCAAGGCCGAAGTGGTCCGGCTCTCGGTAGTGTGTTTGCTGGCCCGCGGGCATCTGTTGATCGAGGACGTTCCGGGCGTGGGAAAAACCACGCTGGCGCAGGCTCTGGCGCGCTCCGTGCATTGCCGTTTTCACCGGCTCCAGTTCACTAGCGACATGCTTCCCAGCGACGTTTTGGGCGTCACCATTTACAACGCGCACAGCCAGGAATTCCAGTTCAAGCGCGGTCCGGTCTTCACGAATTTTCTCTTGGCGGATGAAATCAATCGCGCTACGCCCAAGACGCAGTCGGCGTTGCTGGAGGCGATGAACGAAGTACAGGTCACCATCGAGGGACGGTCGCACGCTCTGGAGCAGCCCTTCATGGTTGTGGCGACTCAGAATCCGGTGGAGCACCATGGCACCTATCCGCTCCCGGAGAGCCAACTGGACCGCTTTCTGATGCGCATTCGCATTGGCTATCCCGAGCGCGACGCGGAACGGGAAATCGTTCGCGGGCCCGATGCCCTGCACGCCGAAAACGCGGCGGCGGTCCTGTCCGCACCGGAGCTTTTGCGATTGCAGGAACAAGCGGCGCAAGTGGTGATCGACGATAGCTTGGTGGACTACATGCTGGCCATCGTCGAAAAAACGCGCAATCACGAATCGCTGGCGTTGGGCGTAAGCCCGCGCGGATCCCAAGCCTTGTACCGGGCCGCGCAAGCGCTGGCGCTGATGGAAGGACGCGAATACGCGATTCCGGACGATATCAAGCGGCTGGTGATTCCGGTGTTCGCGCATCGCATCGCGATCAACGCCCGTACGTCGCTGGCGCAACGCAGCACCGAACTGAGCGAACGGATTCTGCAAGAAATCATGACGCTCGTTGAGGTACCCTTGTAGCGCACGTGCCCTGTGGCGCACGCACTCATGCGTGCCGCGCGGGCACTCGTGCCTGCGCATATAAATAAATGAAAACAGCAATTATCGGCCTGCCCATGGTAGGCAAGACATCGTTATTCACTATCCTGACGGGCGTGCATGAAGCCACGCGCGTCGGTTTGATGGAAGCTCGAATTGGGATGACCCAGGTTCCGGACGCTAGGCTGGACGAGCTGGCCAAGATCTTTGAGCCGCCCAAAATCACGCACGCCACGGTTGAGTATCTCGACTTTCCCGCCGTTTCCAAAGAGGCTTTGCGCGACCCGAGTTATCTGGCGAGCATGCGTGTAGCGGACGCGCTGGCCCATGTCTTGCGGCTGTTTCAAAGCGACACGGTGCCGCACGAGAAGGGATCGGTGGATCCGGTCCGCGATCTCGAAGACGTTGAGATCGAGCTGATCTTGAGCGACCTGGTGGTGGTGGAAAAACGGATGGAGCGCCTCGAAAAAGAACGCAAGAAGATCAAGAGCACAGAGCATGATCGGGAGTTCGCGCTTCTTGAACGCTGCAAGGCTACGCTAGAGCAGAACGTCGCGCTGCGCGCCCTCGAGCTCACGCCCGACGAAGAAAAACTGATTCGCGGCTTCCAGTTTCTCTCGCAGAAGCCCATGCTGTTCGTTCTGAATATCGGCGAGGAGGACGCCGGGCGCTTGCACGAGATCGAAGAGCAGTACCGCAAAGGACCGCTCGCTGGGCGCACCAACACGGCTGTGACCGCGATCTGCGGCAAGATCGAAGCAGAACTCGCCGAGCTTTCGGCGGAAGAAGCCCGCGAGTATCTGGCGAGCTACGGCCTGAAGGAATCCGCTCTCGAGCGCCTGATCTCGGCGACCTACGCGCTGCTCGGCTTGATGAGCTTCCTCACGGCGGGCGAAACGGAAGTGCGCGCCTGGACCGTTCCCGCGCACAGCACGGCGCAGAAAGCCGCGGGAGCCATCCACAGCGATTTTGAGAAGAAGTTCATTCGCGCCGAGGTGGTGAACTGGCAGGCTCTTATAGATCACCACGGCTATCCAGGCGTACGCGAAAAAGGTTTGCTGCGCCTGGAAGGGAAAGAATACATCGTCAAGGACGGCGACGTGCTGGTGATACGTCACGGTTGACCGAGGTGCCGGGCTCGTAGTGCGGCCTCTGCGACCAAAGCAGCGCGAATATCGCGGCTGCGAGACAACTCCACGCGAACCAGTCGCCATAATCCGTGTACACAGTGGTGCCGTCGCGAAACGCGAAATGCATCGCGGCCGTGGTTTCCTGGTACATCGGAAGCCGCTCATCGACCCTGCCGGCCGGATCGATCACCGCGGTAATGCCATCGTTGGTGGACCGGATCAGCCAGCGGCGATTTTCCACCGCGCGCATGCGGGCGACCTCCAGGTGTTGCTGGCGCGCGGCGCTGTGCCCGAAATAGCCGTCATTGGAAATATTCACCAGCAGGTTCGCGCCGCCTTTGACGAACTTGCGCACCTCATTGGGAAACACCGATTCGTAGCAGATGAATACCGCGAGCCGATGCATGTCCATTGGAAATACAACGATGCGGTTTCCTGGGACGAAGTCGCTGATTTCTTGCGTGATGCGGTTCACGAAGCCGAAGAATGGGGGTACGTACTCACCAAAGGGCACCAGGTTGATTTTGTCGTAACGGTCCACCAGCGCGCCGTCGGGGGCCAGCAAGACGGCCGAATTCAGCGGGGCGCCTTCCGGCGTGTCCGCAACCGTGCCAAACAGAAAATACGCGTGCGTCTGTTGCGCCAACTGCATGGCTTCCTGATGAAACGTGGGATCGCGATAGTAATAGAGCGGGCCAGGGCTTTCCGGCCAAATGATGATTTGCGGGTTGCTCCGCTCGGCCGCCTCCAGCGATTCGCGGATGATGTGGTCGCGTTCGGCGGCGGCGGAGGCCGACGTCCATTGCTCCTCTTCGGACATGTTGGGTTGCAACACCAGCGCGGTTTCGGTAGGCGTTTCGCGGGCGGGCAGGTCAGGGAGAAGCAGCAGGCCGGGAACGATGGCCAGCCAATACAGATGCTTGCGCCCGCGCCGCAGAATCAGAAGCGCCACCACCGCCGACATCAGCGCAAAAACGAACGAAATACCGTAGACCCCGGCGAACGGGGCAACGCGCAGCGGCAGCGGCATATCGATTCCCGCGTTACCGAGAGTGAGCCACGCGAACCCGAACGTTCCGTGCGTCCGCTCGATGCCCGTCCAAAGCGCCGCGATGGCCGGAATCGCGTAGCGTGTCTTGAGCAGCACCGCCGCCAGCAAGCTGAAGATGGCCAAGTGCATCGCCTTGGCAACGCAGAAGAGCGCGAAAGTGGCCCAACTGCCCCAACGTCCCATCCCGCCATGCACCTCCAGCACGAATTGGATCCAGTAACAGATGGCGAACCAATAAACCATACCCGCGAACTCGCCCAGCAGGAAGCGCCACAGCGGCCGGGGCTCCAACGCAAGAGCAATCAGCAGCGGGACCAGCGCAACCGGAGCCAGCCACGGCAGGCCGAAGCCCGGAAAGATGAGGTTCGGATACAGCAGAATGAGAAGCATTGCCGAGAGCAATGCCAGGGTGAAGTTACGGATGGAATTTTTCAATACTTCCGCATGATCGGATTCTTGAAGCCCGCGGCTTCGAGGTTGGTGCGCGTCTGGGCCTGTGTGGGAGCATCCGCGAGCGGTCCAACCAGAACACGGAACACGCCGTCCTTGGGCGCGGGAGCGAGCACTGCGTGGAAGCCCTTCCGGGCCAGCGCTTCGGCGATGATTTCGGCATCCGGCCGCGTGGTCGCCACCACTTGCCAGTATTGGCCACCGGCGAGTTGGCCTGGCAGGGCACGCTCGGGAGGGGGACTCGCGTCACGTTCGGGAAACGGCTTGGGCTTGGCTTCCCTCGCCGAAGCAGGCGTGGGTTTTGCCGCCGGAGGAGCCGCGGCGGGTCGTTCCGGTTGTGTAACGGACGGGGGCTTTTGAGCGCGAGCCGAATCGTCCGCTCCAGCGCCGGTCGCGGACGGTTGGGCCGGCGCGTCGGAGGGCACGGGGGAACTCGAACTGTCGGCGGGCGCGGACTCCGCCGGATGCGCCTCGCTGTTGGATTTCGCCGCCTCCGCGGCACCGGCCACCGGCGAAGAATTCCGCCCCACGATGTAGCCCATCGAGAAAAACACGCCCAGCAAAGCCACCACGATCACGAATACGCTGATGAGCTGGCGGTTTCCTAGTACAAGTTCAAATTCGCCTTCGTCGTTCTTGGGCAAGTTGGATTTAGCCTTCCAGTTTCTTCTCCGGTGGTTTCTTCCCCGCCAGGTGATCGATCGCCCCAGCTAAAGACGAGAATATATCGATCGGCAGTGGGAA
>Ga0182015_10007147_pt1 | contig 10976 bp, 7 predicted proteins | sample 712P3MmetaG_FD_120478 | JGI IMG/M metagenome (GOLD analysis project Ga0182015, IMG submission 120478) | Permafrost microbial communities from Stordalen Mire, Sweden - 712P3M metaG | ecosystem: Environmental > Terrestrial > Soil > Wetlands > Permafrost | place: Sweden: Stordalen | collected...
GACGCCGAGCTGGCCCGCACCCTCGCCGCCGAAAACGGATACCAGCTAAAAGTGAAGCAGATGTCCGCCTCCATCGATGGCGAGCGCCAGCAGATGAACTCCGAGCTCCAGCGCGCCCAGACCTCCGTCGAGGAAAAGCAGCGCGAGCTCGATCAGGAACAGCGCGTCGCCTCCAAGCTTGTCGACAAGCTCGCCAAACGCCGCGTCTCCCCCCTCGATCCTCTCCTCTCCGCCACCGATGGCTACATCCAATCCATCGCCTCCGAAAACATCGTCTACATCAACCTCGGTATGGGCGACCACGTCGTTCCCGGCATGACCTTTGAAGTCTACGGCCGACGCGAAGGAGTACCCAAGCAGGACGACCTCATGTCCGACGACGAAATGCCCGCAGGAATCGCCTCAATCGAAGTCGAGCACGTTTTCAGCGGCGTCAGCGAATGCCGCGTCATCAAAACCGAAATCGGACAGCACATCGGCGTCGGTGATCTCATCGCCAACCTCGTCTACGACCGCAACACAAAATACAACCTCGTCGTCTACGGCGACTTCGACCTCGGCCAGACCGGTAACCCCAAATCCAGCGACGCTCAAAAGATCAAGGCCCTCGTCACCGAATGGGGCGGCAAAGTTCAGAAGGGTATCGATGTCGACACCGACTTCGTCGTCATGGGCCTCGAGCCCAAGGTTGATACTTTCACCGCCGACGAATTAAACGACCCCCTCAACAAGCAGCTTCAGGACGACCAGAAAGCCGCCTACGACGCCTACCAGGCTGAGCTTGAAAAAGCCGTCAAGCTCGGAATCCCCGTCATGAACCAAAACCGCTTCCTCTACTTCTGCGGCTACTACAACAGCGCCCAGGAATAAGCTTCCTCCAGCAATAATCCCAAAGCCCACGGAAGGTTTCCGTGGGCTTTTGTTTTAATTCCATTTGCAGGCAGTTGCCCCAAGTCCGAGAATCTTCCCCCTCCCAGCCCCCGACCAAGTTCTCACGTCGCAATAAAGAAAAGACGATGTTCCCCGTGAAGTTGACGCGAGAATCGGGACGGCTAGTATCCGCCAGACGGAAAATACCGCCCTTTTTCTCGGACCTTGATGTCACAAGACAGGAAATTGCTGCCGATGAGTCTAGCTACTTCCATGGAAGCGCCTCCTCAAACTCCCAGCCCTGCCCAAACGCCAGAGCCCGCTTCCGACAACACCGCCGAATTCGAAATCCGCCCCCAGCGCGGCTGGGTCGCCATCGACTTCAAAGAACTCTTCCACTATCGCGAACTCCTCTTTTTCCTCACCTGGCGCGACGTCAAAGTCCGTTACAAGCAGACCGTCCTCGGCTTCGCCTGGGCGATCCTCCAGCCGGTCATGAATGTCATCATCCAAACCGTCATCTTCGGAACCGTTGCCGGTTTTGCTTCCAAAATCCCCATCGAATTGCAAGTTCGCAAAATCCCCTACGCCCTTTTCAGCTACGCCGGAATTCTCCCCTGGATGCTCTTCGCCGTCGGCGTCGGTTCCGGCGGTAACTCTCTCGTCAACCAGCAAAATCTCCTCACAAAAGTCTACTTCCCCCGCCTTTTCGTCCCCGCCTCCGTCATCGGCGCCGCCCTCATCGACACCCTGATCTCCCTCGCCGTCTTCCTGGTTCTCATGGCCTGTTACCACGTCGCCCCCGTCTGGCCGATCGTTTTCGTTCCGCTCCTCCTGCTGCTGACATCTTTGGCCGCGACCGCAATGGCCTTCACCCTTTCATCCCTCACCGTCACTTATCGCGATTTCAGATTCCTCATCCCCTTCATGGTTTCCACCTGGCAACTGATCAGCCCCGTCGGTTATCCCCTCGATCCCCATCGCCAGTGGATCCGCTGGCTTCTTCGCCTGAACCCAATGTACGGAATCATCAACGCCTTCCGCTCCGCCCTTCTCGGCCAGCACTGGGATTTCCCCGGCCTGGTCATCTCGCTCGCCGAAGTCGCCGGCCTCCTGATCTTCGGCCTCTATTATTTCAAGAAAACCGAACGCCGCTTCGCCGATATCGCCTGACAAAAAACCCATGGCCGCTGCAATCACCATCGATGGAATCAGCAAATGCTACCAGATCGGTCTGCGCGCTCAGCCCTACCACACGCTGCGCGACACGATCATGGCCGCCGTCAAAAGCCCCTTCAAACGCCTGCGGGGAATGGCCGGCAACGGACCCGATCAGGGAAAATTCTGGGCCCTCAAGGACGTCTCCTTCGAAGTCGAACGCGGCGAAGTCATCGGAATCATCGGCCGCAACGGCGCCGGTAAATCCACCCTCCTCAAAATCCTCAGCCGCATCACCGAGCCCACCGAAGGCTGCGCCAAGCTCAAGGGCCGCGTTGCTTCCCTCCTCGAAGTCGGCACCGGTTTCCACCCCGAACTCACCGGCCGCGAAAATGTCTATCTCAACGGCGCCATCCTCGGCATGCACAAAGTCGAGATCGACCGCAAATTCGACGAAATCGTCGCCTTCGCCGAAACCGAAAAATTCCTCGACACACCCGTCAAATATTATTCCAGCGGCATGTACGTCCGCCTCGCCTTCGCCGTCGCCGCACATCTCGAGCCCGAAATCCTCATCGTCGATGAGGTCCTCGCCGTCGGTGATCAGGAATTCCAGAAAAAATGCATGGGCCGAATCCAGAAGGTCGCTCAGGGCGACGGCCGCACCGTCCTCTTCGTCAGCCACAACATGGGCGCTCTCCGCCGCCTCTGCGACCGCGCCGTCTACCTCCGCAACGGAACCGTCGAAATGGTCGGCGAAGCCAACGCCGTCGTCGATACCTATATGAACAGCACCATCGGCGTCGAAGACCTCAATCTCCTCACCCGGCCCCGCTTCCCATCCCTCGTGGCGACGCTCGAACGCTTCACCATGGTCCCGCCCCTCGGAAAAGAAACCGTCGTCTCCGGTGGCCCGGCAACCTTCGAATTCCTCCTCGACGTCAAGGAACCCGTTCAAAACGCCTGCCTCGGATTCATGTTCAATTCAGAAATCGGCTACCGCGTCCTCGGTCTCAATAGCCGTCTCGAGCTCCGCGGGATAACATTAAGTCCCGGCAAGCGAACCGTTCGCTGCCGCGTCGACTCATTGCCGCTTAAGCCCGGACGCTACATCATGGATGTCGAAATCCGCAGCCACGCCAAGCCCTACGATTACGTCGAGCACGCCACCGCCGTCGATGTCGAATTCGACGACTTCTACGGCACCGGTGAGATGCTCTGGAATTATGAAGGCAGCATCCTCCATCGCACCACCTGGGAAACATAAGGGGCCAAGACAATGTCACAAACACGCGATCAATTCGATTCTCTTTCCAATGCTCTCAGCCAGGTCTCCATGGTCTCGGCCAATTTCGGCAACGCCTCCGTCTTCGAATCCGTCCTGGCCGACTGGGTCCAGTTCCTCGGCGGAAGGCCCCGCGAAGTCGTCATCGTCGACGGCGGCAGCAAGCCCGAAACACACGACCTTTACTGGAAGCTCTTCAAGGAAAAGAAAATCGACAAGCTCCAGGTGATCCACGCCGATCACCCCGAGAATGACAAGGACAAATGCTATTACCAGGAACACCTGGTCGGCGCCCTCGCCGCCAATCCTTACATCCTCTTTTTCAAATCCGATACCCTCCCCTATCGCCAGGGCCACGACAACTGGCTCGTCGAAGCCATCGAATATCTCGACCGTGACGACACCTTCTCCGTCAGCGGCAGCTTCAATATTCCCAGCAAGCACCACGAAGCATGGCCCGGTTGGTATTTCAGCGACAAGTGCAGCCTCAACTTCGCCCTCATGAAACGCGAAACGTTCATGAAGGCGATGGAGGAATTCGCCGGCGAATACATCGCCAGCGGTTTTCGCACCACCAACCCCCTGCCTCCCATCGCCCGGCGCTACGTCATGGAAAACGCCTTCGAGCGCTACATGAAAAATCATCAGCTCTACAGCCTGACTCGGGTCGAAGATTCAACCTGGACGGTTTTCCACACCAATGTTCAGGGCAAGCCGCTGGTTCAGGTGCGCGAAAATTATCTCGCCCGCAAAAACGTCGGACGATATATGAACGCGCGAATCTACAATCGCGTCTGGGGCGGATCCTATTACGGCCTCCCCGACCTCCGCTGGGTCCATTTCAAATGGAGAATCAGCGAGTGCGTTGTTCAGCCCATGAAGCGGGCCCTACGAAGGTTGCTCGGAAAGCCCGCCGCGGGATAGTCATGAAAATCAATTTTCTTCTGGCCTATGCCGACATGTCCGGCGGAACACGGGTCATCGTCACCCATGCCCGCCAGCTCATCGCCCGCGGCCATCAGGTCCAGGCCTTTTCAACCCCCCCTCCTCCTCCCGGACTCCGGAAAACCGTCCGCTCTCTTCTCCGCCGCGGCACCTGGCCAAAAACACGCAAGATGGGCCCATCCTTCTTCGACAGCAGCGGCGTCCCCCACACCATGCTCCCAAAATATCGCCCCATCGCCGATCACGACCTCCCCGATGCCGATGTCTCCATCGCAACCTGGTGGCAAACCGCCCCCTGGACCTGGCGGCTCTCCCCCCGCAAGGGAGCAAAAGCCTATTTCCTCCAGCACCACGAGGGCTGGGCCGGGTTCCCCGATGAAGTCGATAAAACTTGGCGTCTCCCCATGCATAAAATCGTCATCTCCCGCTGGCTCGAGCAGATCGCCCGCGATAAATTCGGCGACACCGACGTTTCCTACGTCCCCAACAGCGTGGACATGACCCTCTTCAACGCCCCCCCGCGCGTCCGCCAGTCCCGCCCCACCCTAGGTTTCGTCTACAACACCATCTGGTTTAAAGGCCCCGGCGTCGTCCTCAAGGCAATCGAACTCGTCCAGCAACAATTGCCTGAAGTACAGGTAATCGCCTTCGGAACCACGCCTCCCGTAGACTATTACCCGCTTCCACCCGGCACAAAATACTCCATCCTCCCAAAACAAACCGACATCAAGGATCTCTACTCCCAGTGCGATGTCTGGCTCTGCGCCAGCCGCAGCGAAGGCTTCTATCTGCCTATGCTTGAAGCAATGGCCTGCAGGTGCCCGGTCGTTTCAACCAAAGTCGGCGGCCCCCTCGACACCATCCGCCAGGGCGAAAACGGATTCCTCGTCGATATCGAAGATCACGACGCATTAGCCGCCCGCATCCTTGATGTCCTGAGATTATCAGACGAAAATTGGCGCAAAATGTCCGATGCCGCTTACTCGACCGCCAGCCGATATACTTGGCAGGACGCCGCCGTCCTCATGGAAGCCGCGTTAGAACGCGCGATGGACCGCTCCCGGATACCTCACCGCATCGGCGCCTGAAAATCGCCGACCATGGTTTCCCGGCACCCAACCGCGCAATTATTTAGCAGCGCGTGCGCAGCACCGCGGGTTTATTATTCTCAGCTTCGGTCGGAGCCCTTAAAAAATGCTAGGAATCGAAGGTAACCTCCTCGCCGCCCTCACCCTCCTCTGCTACATCCCCTTTGCAATCACGCTTTTTGCCTTCCTCCCCCCGCGCAAGGCCGTCATCTACGGCTTTCTCATCGCCTGGCTCTTCCTCCCCATGTCCCACCTCCCCCTCCACGGCTTCACCGACCTCAACAAAATGTCCGTCGCCTGCGTTGGAACGCTCCTGGGCGCGCTCATCTTCGACAGCACCACCGTCTTCTCATTCCGAGCGAAAATATGGGACATCCCAATGCTCATCTGGTGCATCTGCCCCTTCATCTCCTCCATGGGAAACAATCGCGGTCCATACGATGGCCTCTCTTCCCTTGCCTATCAAACCACAAGCTGGGGCCTACCCTATCTCGTCGGCAGAATTTATTTCAATGACCTCAAGGGCCTCCGTGAACTCGCCATCGCAATCGTCGTCGGCGGATTGATCTACGTCCCCCTTTGCTGGTTCGAAATCCGTATGAGCCCGCAGCTTCACGCCATGGTCTACGGCTACCACCAGCACGATTTCTCCCAGACCATACGCTACGGCGGATATCGACCCATGATCTTCATGGAACACGGACTCGCCGTCGCAAGTTGGATGGGAACCGCCTCCCTCACCGCCTTCTGGCTTTGGCGCTGCAAAACCGGCGAGAAAGTTTTCGGCATGGGCATGGGCTGGGCCTCCGTCATCCTCATCGGCACCACCCTCTGTCTCCGTTCCCTCGGAGCTGAATGCCTCATGATGGTCGGTTTGATCATGCTCTCTCTCACCACCTATACCCGGTCCCTCCTCTGGATTTTCCTCCTAACGCTCATCCCTCCCACCTGGGTCACTATCCGCACGGCCAATTGGTGGGACGGAAAAAATTTCCTCGAATTCGTCGAGAAGCACGATCCCCGCACCTACGAGTCCATGCACATGCGCTTCCGCAGCGAACGCATCCTCGCCGATAAAGCCCTCACGTCCCCCATCTACGGCTGGACCCCCTGGCACTTTATGACTCCGCAAAATAAAAACGAAACACGCGGAGTCCCCGACCAGCTCTGGATCATCGCCTTCGGACAATTCGGACTCATCGGCCTCGTCTCCCTCACCGTCGCCCTCCTCATGCCGATCTGGCTTGTCGCCCGCAAAATCCCCGTCCGCTACTGGCTCCATCCCGGCGCCGCCGCCCCAGCCGCCCTGGCGATGATCCTCACCCTCCACATGATCGACAACCTCTTCAACGCCATGATCAACCCCATCTTTATCATCTGCGCCGGAGGTCTGACCGCCCTGAATTTCACTTTCCGAACAATTGCCGCTCCCCAATCCATCCACAGCCACAAAACACCGGCCATGACCCTGACCGTCCCACCCGGTAGCGCACCGGCCTGAACCTACGGTATATAACAAGTAACAAATTATGCTGGACAAACTTCGCGACAACACCAGTTTCCTGCATTTTTCCACCCGCGAAATTGTTGCGTGGTCGAAAGAATATGTGCAGCAATTGCCCCCCGATTATGTCCCTCGATTCCTCGATATCGGCCTGGGTAGCGCGCGTGATCTCTTAAGCATCCGCCAGGCGCTCGGAAATCGCCCGGTCGAGTTGATCGGCATCGAAAGCCAGCCCTCACTCGTCGAGCAGGCTCGCCTCCATCAAATTGAAACGCTCTCGGTGAATATCGAAACCGAAGCAATCCCCCTGGCGAATGCTTCACTTGATGTCGTTATTGCCAATCACGTCGCCGAACATCTCAAGGAGTTGTTCTGGTTCTTCGGGGAAATCAGCCGCCTCTTGAAGCCCGGAGGCATCGCAATGATCGGCTGTCCCAATCTCGCCTCCTGGCATAACCGCGCCGCGCTCTTATTCGGACAGCAACCGCCCGCGGCCAAGCTGCTCGGAGCCCACGTGCGAGGCATCACCATGTCCGGCTTCCGGGATTTCATCGAACACAGCGGCTACTTTAAGGTCGTTCGCTCCAAAGGCTCCAATTTCTACTTTTTCCCCGTCCCCCTCAATCGCCTTCTAGAACGCATGTTTCCCTCTCTTTGCGCATCAATGCACTTTCAACTTCGCCGCACTGACAAGCCGGGATCATTCCTCAAAATTCTCGATGAACCGATTCCCGGAATCGGCGACACTCCCTATCGCCGCCATGCGGAAAACACCAATGTAGAAACCGTGCCGCAATGAAGTCCCCGGATATGAACTTCCCCCCGGGCTCCACCCCGTTAATCAAAAATTGTCCTATCGAATCCTCTATCCCCAAAAACCTGCAACGGCCCTCTCCTTTTTTCTCCGCCCGCCGCAACAAATTGCGCCGACGCACCCCGCTCACTATGCCGATGATCTGTTAACATTACACCCGGAAATTGGTATATGGCAACACTGGAACTGACGATTGAACCCATAGAAATCCACACCCGCGCCCCCGAGCGCGAAGACCGTGGAAACCGTCCCATGAAGCTGCTGGTTATCATCATCAATTATCGGACCCCGCAGATCACCATCGACTGCCTCGCCTCCCTCGCTCCCCAAATGAGCGATGTCGATGGCGCTCAGGCCGTCGTCGTCGATAACGCCTCCGGCGACGATTCCGTCTCCCTCCTCCGCCAGGCCATCCGCAAAAATCGCTGGGATAATTGGGCCGCCGTAAAAATCGCCGACAAAAATCTCGGCTTCGCCGGTGGCAATAATCTCGCCATGGATACCCTCCTCGATCATCAGGAAGCGCAATACGTTCTTCTTTTGAACAGCGACACCATCGTTCACCCCGATGTCTTGCGCCATTGCCATGAAAAAATGGAAGCCGATCGATCGATCGGCGTCATGAGCTGCATGTTGCTCAACCCCGACCAAACCGTCCAAAACGTTGCCCGCCGCCTCCCCACGCCGCTCCGCATGACCGTCAACACCTTCGGCCTCCCCTGGCTCATGCCCAAAACCTTTCACTGGGCTGACCTCGACGATCTCACCTGGGATCGCCGCACCACCCACCGCGAAGTCGAATGGGTCGGTGGCGCTTTCATGTTCATCCGACGCCGCGTCATCGATAAAATCGGTGGCCTCGATACCCAATTCTTCTTCTACGGCGAAGATGTCGAATTCTGCCACCGCGCCCGACAGCACAATTGGAAAGTCTGGTACGATCCCAGCGTCTCCATCGTCCACCTCGGCGGCGCTTCCAGTGATCCCAGCCGGCTCAATCCCGCTCAGCGCGACACCCTCACCTGGCAAGCCCGATACCTCATTCAGCGCCGCTGCTACGGCCTCGCCGCCGAAATCCTCCTCCGCGCCGCCGACATCACCAGCTCAACACTCCGATTCTTAAAACTCCTGATGTTCGGCGGCCGCAACACGCCCCAATTCGCCGCCGAACGCAATATGCTCGCAATGCTCCTTCGCTGGCCGACCACCGCCAACAAGAGGTGATCTCCCATGCCCCCCGGAGTTCACCCGCGGCTTCGCATCGCCCTGGCGCTCCCGGGCCTCCACCGTGTCAATCGCGGCGCTGAAACCGCCTTCCAGCAAATCGCCCGCCAACTCGCCCATCTCGGACACCGCGTCACCGTCTTCGGCTCCGGCCAGCCGCATCCCGGCGAACCCTATCAATTCCGCCACGTTCCCTGCATCCCGCGCGAAGCTTTCGAGCACTGGCCCACCCTTCCCATCCTCCGTTCCCACTACGCCTACGAAGAACTAACTTTCGCCGCCGCGCTTATCCGCCAATATCGCCCCGCCGATTTCGACGTCTCTCTCGCCTGTTCATACCCCTTCACCAACTGGGTTCTCCGCCGCGGACAAACCCCGCACGTTTTCGTCACCCAGAACGGCGACTGGATGATTCGCAGCAATGACGCCGAATATCGCTTCTTCGATTGCGACGCCCTCGTCTGCACCAACCCCGAATATTTCTCCCGCCACTCCGGCAAATATCCCAGCACTCTGATCCCCAACGGCGTCGATCCCGAAATCTTCCATGCCGGCCCCGCCGATCGTCTCGCCTACGGCCTCCCGCTCGATCACCCCGTCGCCCTCATCGTCAGCGCCCTGATCCCCTCCAAATTCGTCGCCGATGGAATCCGCGCCGCCGCCAAAGTCCCCGATCTTTTCCTCGCCATCGCCGGCGACGGCGAATGCCGCCACGAAGTCGATGAAACCGCCCGCCTTCTTTTGCCCGGAAGATTCCTCCGCCTCTCCCTCCCCCCCGAAAAAATGCCCGGCCTCTACCGCTGCGCCGACGCGCTTCTCCACATGAGCCGCGACGAACCCTCCGCCATCGCCTACGTCGAAGCCCTCGCCACCGGCCTCCCCATCGTCGCCCACGACTGGGAAGTCACCCGCTGGACCCTCCCCGATCACGACCTCCTGGTTGATACCTCAAGCGAGTCCGCCGTCACCGCCGCCCTCACCCGCGCCATCGCCGATAAATCCCCCGAAAGAATCCAAAACCGCCGCGAAATCGCCCAACGCAGATTCTCCTGGTCCCAAATCGGCCATCAATATTCCAACCTCCTCCTCGAACTCTGCGCCGCCCCCTCCACCGCCCCTCATCTTTCCCCCTCGCCCGATACTCCGGGAGAGGGCTGGGGTGAGGGTCATTCTTCGTCCCCTCAACCCAACCGCGCCCCTCATCTTTCCCCCTCGCCCGGTACCCCGGGAGAGGGCTGGGGTGAGGGCCCTTCTTCACTCCCCGACGTCGGCGTCGTCACCATCGGCCGAAACGAAGGCGACCGCCTCATCCGCTGCCTCCAATCCGTCCACGGCAAAGCCGCCGCCGTCGTCTACGTCGATTCCGCCAGCGACGACAACAGCGTCACCCGCGCCAAACAACTTGGCGCCGATGTCGTCCAGCTCGACAAATCCACCCCCTTCACCGCCGCCCTCGCCCGAAACCTCGGCGCTCAGCGCTTAAAAGAAATCGCCCCAAACCTCAAATACATCCAGTTCGTCGACGGCGACTGCGAAGTCCGCCCCGATTGGATGCCCCGCGCCCGCCGCGAGCTCGAATCAAACGAATCCCTCGGCGCCGTCTGCGGCCGCCGCCGCGAACGCTTCCCCCGCCGATCCATCTACAACCGCCTCATCGACATCGAATGGAACACGCCCCCCGGCCCCGCCCTCGCCGTCGGGGGCGACGCCATGTTCCGCCTCAAAGCCTTCGACGCCGTCGGTGGCTACGATCCCACCGTCATGGCCGGCGAAGAACCCCAGCTTTGCCTGCGAATTCGACATTCACACTATACGATCCTCCGCATCGAGGCCGAGATGACCCTCCACGATGCCGACATCACCCGCTTCAGCCAGTGGTGGCGCCGCCACGTCCGCGCCGGCTACGGAACCCTCGACGTCAACCGCCGATTCCAGGTCGACGGCGAGCGCCTCTTCGGCAAAATGGTCCGCAGCGCCCCCATCTGGGCCCTCGCCTGGCCCGCCGCCATCATCCTCGCCGCCCTCATCGCCGGCATCGCGCGCGGCCCAGCCGCCGCCATCATCGCCGCCGCCGTCGTCTTCGCCGCC
>Ga0182015_10007148_pt1 | contig 10975 bp, 9 predicted proteins | sample 712P3MmetaG_FD_120478 | JGI IMG/M metagenome (GOLD analysis project Ga0182015, IMG submission 120478) | Permafrost microbial communities from Stordalen Mire, Sweden - 712P3M metaG | ecosystem: Environmental > Terrestrial > Soil > Wetlands > Permafrost | place: Sweden: Stordalen | collected...
CGCCGCACCCTTGCCCTTGGTATAGCGTCACACGCGAGACGCCGTCCTCAAAGCGGCCTTTATCGTTCATGCGGCCGGTGCGCAGCAGTTCGCTCAGCACGTCCACCAACCCGGAACCGCAGAGGCCTTCCGGCGGCACATCGCCGATCACGCCGAGACGGAAGGTCCCATCGTCGGCGATCGCCACTTCTTCGATCGCCCCGTCCAGAGCCGGCATACCGCAAGTGATCGCTCCGCCCTCGAAAGCCGGACCCGCGGGACAAGATGCCGCGACGATGTCGTGCTTGTTGCCGACTATGAGCTCTGTGTTCGTGCCGATGTCCATGATGGCGATCAGCCGCTCCTCATGGGCAAGATCCACGGCCAGCATCGCGGCCGCCGCGTCGGCGCCCACGTGGCCGCTGATGATCGGCGCGCCATACACCCGCGCTTTGGGATGAATCGGCAGCAGGCTGCGCAGCCCGGTCTGAACGAGGCTGGTCGTCGTGCGCTTGCCCTCGGCCAGTTCAATTTCCGTGATCGATCGGTATGGCGTTTGCCCAATCGAATACACGCTCTGGCGAAAAAAAAGATCTCGCATGGTGGAATTGCCCACCACTACCATCTCGTAAATGGTCTTTGGATCGACAGGGAACTTCTCGATCGCGTGGGTCAGGTAGCCGGCCAGCGTGCGCAGCAACAGTCTTCCCGGGTGATCCGTGTCGTAAGCGATGCGCGACATCACTTCCGAGCCGCCGAAACGCTGCGGATTCTCAAACGAAGTGTCCGCAATCAGCTCGCCGCTCTCGAGGTCGAGCAGGCGCAGAACGATCGTCGTCGTCCCAAGGTCCATAGCGAGCCCATGGATCGGCCCGGTAGAGCGTTCCACCTCAGCTCCATCTATAAGGATGCGGCCACCGTCGCGTGTCACTGCAGGATCGAGTTGGAGCGGGGGGCCGACGGGCAGACCGAATGCGTGGCGCTCGATGCGCATGCGCCCCCGCCGCATGGTATGGCAGCGAACCTGCCCGCTGGCGCCGGTCACAAATGTCTGGCACGATAGGCGAAACTTTCCCTTCAGATGCCGCTCCGGCTCGGTCATCGCCGAAAGCGCGCTCATCCCTTCCACGACTTCCACCATGCACTCTCTGCACTTGCCCTGCTTGCGGCACGACGTGGGAACATCGATGCCCAGGCTTTCGGCGTGCTCGAACAGCGACAGCCCGCTCCTCGCTTCGATGGATTCCCCGTTGATGGTGAGAGTGACGGCCATTTCCGTGGCGCCCTACCAGCCCTTCGCTTCGAGTTCCGCTTTCAGTGCTTCGGCAACCTCGCGCGCCGAACCCTCGCGTTCCTCTTCCTCGCTCCATTTCCACTGCGCCAGGTAGTCGTCGGCGGCTTGCAGTCCTCGTTTGGCGGCGAGGATATCGATCTGTTGCATGAATCTCTCGTCCAGCATCAGCGTGACGTCATCCGCATCGTCCTCGGCCTTAATCTGCGTCGGGATTTCCCGCCAGTAGAGAATCCTGTAGGTGGCCACTTTGTTACACCTGTGCCGCCAGCCGCAAAAACAAATCCACCGCGGCGGAAGCGTTCGCTCCGTACCCATCGGCGCCGATCTCGTCGGCGAACATCTGGCTGATCGGCGCTCCGCCCACCGCCATCTTGATATGCGTCAGCCCCGCCGCGTTAAACCCATCGATGACCGTCTTCATGTACATCATGGTCGTCGTCAGCAGCGCGCTCATGCCGATGATGGTCGGCTTGCACTTCTCGGCCGCTGCCATGAATTTATCCACACTCTGATCCACGCCGATGTCGTGCAGCTCAAAACCCGCGCCCTCCGCCATCATCCCCACCAGATTCTTGCCGATGTCGTGCAGATCGCCGCGCACCGTGCCCATCAGCAAAATACCTTTGGGCTTCGTGGTGCTGTCCTTCGAGGTCAGCAGCGGCTTCAGCACCGCCATGCCCGCCTTCATCGCCCGCGCCGCGATCAGCACTTCCGGCACGTACAGCACGTTGTGCTTGAAGTCCTCGCCCACCACGCTCATGCCCGCGATCAAACCCTCATTCAGCACTTCCTGAACGGTCCGCCCTTCGGCGAGCGCTTCCTTCGTCATCCGCTCCACCTCGCCGGCGTTCCCCTCGTACAGGTGCTGGTTCATCAGGGCATAATCGGGCATCGATCCTCTTCCTTAGCGAGCGCTTGCAATCGCGCTCGTACTACGCTTCGCATTGAATTCCTCAAGAGCCTCCAGCATGGCCACGATATTCTCGCGTGGCATCCCCGGGCTGGTGCCGCCGCCGACCGAGAGAATGATTCCCTCGCCGCCCGATCCCTCCAGCACCTCGAGCGTCTCATCCTTCACTTCCTCCGGTGTGCCGCGCACGCCAATTTCCAGCGGGTTGACGTTGCCCATCAGGCACATCCTGTCGCCCACACGCCGTTTCACCTCGGTGATGTGCCGCTGCTTGCCCCAGTTCAGCACGTTGAATCCCGTATCCGGCAGATGGTCGAGACACGCATCGACCTCCGCATCGTTGTGGTACACCTTCACCCAGTCCTTCGGAAACGCATCGCAGATGCGCTTCAAATAAGGGTGCGCAAACTCCAGGTAATGCTCTTCGTTGATGAACCCAACGATGTCGTCGAGGATGAAGATGCTCTCGACTGTGTCGCCCATGACTTTTTGCTGCGCCTTCAGCCAGTCGATGATCACCCGCGTGCACAGGTCGATCAGCTTGTGCGCGCCCCCGGGGTTCTCCACTAGGTCGATCATGAAATTTGTGGTGCCGCGGACAAATCCCGCCGTGCACAGCGGCCCGCGCGATGTGACCATGGGCAGGATGTAACCCGCATCGAGGATGCGCTGCCGCGCCATCCCGATCCGATGCAGCGTCAGGCCGGCAAAACCATCGGCCTCCACTTCGTAATCGGGAAACTGATCCATATCCTCGAGGTGGTAGAGGGTGTGGTATTCACTCGGGGTGTTATCCTGCCAGAATTTGATCTTCGCCCCCAGCACCGAGGGCTCCGCCGCCATCCCGTACTCCATCCACCACGAAGGGATGAAGATGATGTCCGGAAACTCGCGCATGATCTTCAGGTTCGATTGAAACCACAGCTCCGGATCGAGGAAATAATCCAGATGCTTGATTCCGAGGTACCCGGGAATCCATGGGCTGTCGACGATCAGTGCCATCGGAATCTTGTCCAGTTTTTCGCGGCGCGCCGCTTGCTTAAACGTCTCCCACTGTTCTGGCAGCATATTTTTTCCTCCCGGTCACCCTGAGCCCACGCACAACCTTTGACCAGATGAGAACTTGTCTGAGGGCTCACAGCTGCGCCGCCCGGAATGCGAAAGCGCCGCCCACTGCAAGGCTCCGCTCATGGAGCGGAGATATTGTTTACCATAACAACTAATTCTCTCAAGATCAAAAGAAAAGCACCGGGTCCGGAAGGCGCGCTTCATCGCTCAACCCATTGATTCCATGGAATATGTGTCGCCCCAGCGGGTAGTCAGACCAGGTCGCCTGAGAGGGTGCCGCGGGCCGCTCAAGGAATCGGCCCGCGGCTTAGCTGAGAAACAGCCGGACGAGCCGATCAATGGAGTTCTGCCACATTTCCTGCTGCCACGACCAGTCCGAGGCCGAAGAAATCCCTCGGTGGTGAAGCTCCACTATCGTGTTGCGGAAGTCTCCATTCAGCCGGACGTAGACGAGGCTCTCGGGCGTCGTCCAGTCGCCGGTCATCGTCCATGTGAAAAGCATCTTGCGGCGCCGGCAGATGCGATAGGTTCCGCGGATGATCAGATCTCGCCGGCCGCGCCGGTAATGATCCAGCCGGTAGCCGTTCTGCTGTCGCCATGCAACCAGATAACTCTCCGCATCGTCGCCGGGGAGAGAAATCCAGCTCTCGAGATATTCAGGCTTTGTTAGAGCCTGAAAAATGCGAGCAGCGTCAGTAGGAATGGTAAATCGGATCGCGATCCTTAATGCGTCCCCAAACTCCTGATCGGGACCGCCAAAGTACCTCGTCAACTTCCTGTCGGTTGTGCACTCGGTGTTCATCATGGGGGAATCCCTTCCCTCCCGCTACAGCAAGTGCGAGTCCAGACGAGACCACAACCGGAGTTTTGTGACGGAGGCTCGATAGTCGGGACGGGCCGCCCTCGCCCCAGGACAGATCTCGGATTCATCGCTAACAGGCGTCCCGCCTCCGGCTACGCTTATGCGGTTCCTGGAATTAGTGCAGTTCGCTCTTTGCTTTTTCGTATTCTGTGACGGAAGGCCAATCCCGCGAGGCGAAACGCACTCCGCCCAGGATGAAGTCGATGATCTGGGGCGGACAGCAACCCCAATCAGCGAATTTGCGATCCAGAAATCGGAATCCCGCCTATTGATGGACCAGCCGCTGAATCCGTGATCGGTAACTACGGCTCATAGAAACCTTCTGACCGTTAATCAGCATCACTGCAGCCTCCCCCTCCGCATCCATCCTGACTTCCTTCACAAATTGCAGGTTCACGATGGAGGAACGATGCACGCGGAGAAATGCCCGTGGGTCCAGCCGCTCTTCCATGTGGGCCATCGTCTCGCGCAGCAGGTGCGTCTCATCCGCCGTGGAGATGCGCACATAATTCTCCTCAGCGGCAATCCAGCGGATCTCTGAAACCGGCAAAAACAAAATGCGCCCCTTCGATTTGAAGACAATGCGCGTCGCATAGCGGCTCGACTCGCCATCCTCCACCCCATTAGGGGGACCGCCATTGGCGTGCTGGCGAATCCGCTCCAGAGCCGATCGCAGCCGTTCCGGTGTAAACGGCTTGAGCAAATAGTCCACAGCGTGGACCTCGAAGGCGCGCAGGGCGTACTGGTCGTATGCGGTAGTGAAAACGATGCGCGGCATGATCAGCTCCGTATGAGACGAAAGCGCATCGACGACGTCAAAACCGTCCATGTCGGGCAGGTGGATGTCCAGAAAAACCACATCCGGCCGGGCGGCGCGCACCAGTTCGATCGTCTCCGCCGCCGTCCCACACTCCCCCACCACCTCGCAATCGGGTTCGTCGCGCAGGAAGATGCGCAGCTTTTGCCGCGCCAGTACCTCGTCATCGGCCAATGCAACCTGGATCGTCATACGTCAAATCGTGCAGCTTCTTGCGTGCCGTTTTGTTCCAGCTGTAATGGCAGCGCGATCGTCACATTCACGCGGCCTGAACCCATCTCACGAACCGAGAGCGACCCGCGCTCGCCGTAATGCAGCCGAAGGCGATCTCGTACGTTCGCCAGTCCGACCCCCCGCCGCGGCAATTCTCCGCGTTCCAGATCGAGGCCGTTGCCACTATTGACGACGCTCATCCTCATTCGTTTACCGTCCCTGCGGATATCGATCGACAGCTCTCCCTCTCCGGCACACCGGGCAACGCCGTGGACATAGGCGTTCTCGACGATCGGCTGCAGGATCAGTGCCGGAACCAGAGCGTCGTGCAATTCCGGCTCAACCAGAACCCTCTGCTGTACTCTTCCCGCGTAGCGCTGCTGCTGCATGGCCATGTAAATCTCGATGAACTCCATCTCTTTGCGGAGAGGAACCAGCTGCACCTCGCCCCGTTCGAGCGTCATACGCAGCAGGCTGCTCAGTTGTTCCAGCATCTGGTCCGCCGCGTTGACGTCGGTGCGCATCAGGCTCGAGATGCTGTTCATCGCGTTGAAGAGGAAATGCGGATTGAGCTGCATGCGCAGCGCGGCCAGCCTCGCCTGTACCAGCTGCACCTGGAGCTGCGCCGCCGTCGTTTCCTTCTCCCGAAACTGCTGGTAGTAGGCCACCCCGCGCAGGAACAGAAAAGCGCACCAGAAAATCGCCATGCTGTCGACGAATTCCGCACCCAGTTGGAAACTCAGCCGGTGCCAATAATCCATGGGCGGTCGGTCCACGGGCACCCTTGGAAAAAACATGACCCAGATCATCTCTTCCAGAATGCTGGTCGCGATGCTGAGAGGCAGCGCGCGTGTAATCAGCGATACGACGTTCGCCTGTACGATGAAGGGCCGCAGGAATCGCCACATCAGCCAGCAAATTGCGCCCCAGATAAGAAACTGCATCCCCCACATTTCGATCAGAAACAGCACGCTGATCCTGTAACCCCAGCGGTGCGCGTTCATCCATTCCTGCAGAGCGAACAAGATCCCGACCAGCACCGAAGCGCTGATGAGGATAAGCGGATGCATGAAGAACGGTTGCTCGGGTTCGTGTCTATCTGGGGGTAGAGTCACTTCGTTCGCTCGTCAGCCTCCTGCTGTGGTGAAACCCGGTCTCGATGCGGCCAGGTCTTAAGAGGGCGGTACCGTAGTCAGCTGTCCGGCGTGGTCGCGTTCCGCGGGAACCACGACGGCCAGTACTGGAGGCATACTCCTGAGACAACGGACGGTACGTGCAGGATAGCGGCTCGGTTCCCCCTGTTCAGGAGCATTCATCCTTCTTGCTGGCCATTGGAGTGGCTCGATCTCCGGCTGGTCCCCAGGCTGCACCGTTCGTCACAAGTTTCGAATCGGTCCCTTTATTGGGAAGCGATGAAAAGGGCGCGCGCGACCGGGCGCAGGTGTTCGAACTCGGACGCTTGAGTCCGGTTTTGGGCACCCGCCGTTGCCGCAGCCCGCGCGACCGCTACGCCAGCCAACCTGTTTTCAGCAGGTTGCCCTCGCTAGCAGTTTGGCCATGAACGGGCTCTCCTGTTGGAAAGCAACATTGACCCAGCAGTGCTGAAGGAACGATGCATCAGCGCTCGCGCCTGGAATCAAGGAGGCACGATGGTACTCCGGACGGTCCTGGCCGATGACGAGCCGCTCGCGCGGCGGAAGTTACGGCAGATGCTTGGCGAAATCCCAGGAGTGGAAGTGGTGGGAGAGGGCGCCTCAGCCTGTGAAGTTTTCGATGTGGTGCGCGAGACTGCGCCGCAACTGCTCTTCCTCGACATTTGTATGCCCGTTTTGGACGGATTCACTGTGCTCGATCAGCTCAACGCCCTGGCCGGTCCTGCCACGCCCCGCGTCATTTTCACCACGGCCTGGGATACCTATGCGCTCCGTGCCTTCGAAATGAATGCCGTCGACTACCTGCTCAAGCCCTTTACGGCGGAGAGGCTTCGCACCGCGGTCACACGGGCCATCGCAGAGATCGGCGCGGCAGGAAAGCCTGGTGGCCGGCGCGAAGGCCAGAGCCACAATGGCGGCAAGTACACCACCCGCATGGTCTTCAAATCGCGTGGTCGGATTCTCTTCCTTCCCGTGACCGATATTCGCTGGATCGGTGCTGAAGAAAACTACGTGCGCATCTGCACCAGGACCGAAACGCACCTGCTCCGCCAGACCATGGCCGATCTCGAGGAGAAGCTCGATCCTGCAATGTTCGCGCGGGTTCACCGTTCCGCGATCGTCAATCTGCAGTACGTCAAAGAGGTGCGCACAGAATCCCGCGGCGACTTTGCCGTTCTTTTGGTCAACGGACAAAGGGTTCCGATGAGCCGCAGCTATCATGCGCGCATTCTCCAGTCCTTCCAGACCGCGGGAGCTCACGTAGCGTAACGCCAATGCCCGGGAAAGCCACGCATCCCGCAGTCGTAAAGAAACTCCCGCCTCCTACGAAGATTTTCGTTGACAAGTACGAACACCTTCGTATATGGTCGCGACCATGAAACGAAACCGGCATCCCTTACCCCGGCCAACCGAAGGAGAACTGGAACTCCTGAGCTTCCTGTGGGAGCGCGGTCCCTCCACGGTTCGCGATCTGCATCAGGAGGTCAGCAGCAAGCGCGCTCTCGGCTACACCTCCGTGCTCAAGCTGCTCCAGATCATGACGGAGAAGGGACTGGTTGAGCGCGAAGAGGCGGGGAAGGCCCACATCTATCGCGCCGCGGCGGCCCAGCACGTAACTCAGGATCAGCTTGTCCGCGACATCAGCGAGCGCCTGTTTTCCGGCTCGGCCGCGCAGCTGGCCATGCACGCTCTGGCCATGGAACCGGTGAACGACAGGGAGCTGGAAGAACTCCACAATCTCATCGAGCAAAAGAGGCATCGCCAATGACACACCACTGGGAAGCTCTCGGATGGACGCTGGTCCATTTCCTCTGGCAGGGCGCAGCCATCGCGCTGGTTTACAGAGTTGCCGATCGTGCTCTGGCGCGCCACAGCGCCAACGCTCGCTACGTGCTCGCTCTCGCCGCGCTGCTCGGCATGCTGGCCGTCTCCGTCGCTACCCTCGCGTACGAGGAGGCCGCCTACTATCAGTCACCGCCGCGAACCGGCGCCGCAGCGCCCCACTTTGCTCTGGCAGCGCAGCCCGTGGCCGCGCCCCTGTCGGAAACTGCCCGACCGCAGCAGCCCACACCCATCGACCGCATGTCGCTGCAACGCCTCATGCCGTATCTGGATGCGTTGTGGCTCGCTGGCGTCCTCTTCCTCTCCATGCGCGCACTCGGTGGATGGTGGCTCATTCGCCGCCTGCGCCGGCGCACGCACCAGCGCGCGCCACACACGTTGCTTCTCCGCCTCGATGTTCTCCGCCGCCAGATGGGAATCCGCCGGCTTGTCGATCTGCGCCTCTCCGAGCGCATCGCCAGTCCTTTCACGGCTGGCGTTCTTCGCCCATGGATTCTGCTCCCCGTCACCGCGCTCACCGGCCTCAGCTCCGAACAGCTGGAAGTCGTGCTCTTCCATGAGCTCGCGCACATCCGTCGCGCCGACTATCTCTGGAACCTTCTGCAAACCATGGTCGAGACACTCTTCTTCTTCCATCCCGCCGTTTGGTGGATCAGCCGCCGCGTTCGCGAAGAACGAGAACTCAGCTGCGACGATATCGCCGTGAAGAAGTGCTCCGATCCCACTTTGTACGCATCCGCGCTGCTGCGCATCGAAGAAGAGCGAAGGACCCGGCCCCAGCTGGCCATGGCTCTCGACGGACATCAGTCGCGCGCCGGTCTCCGCGCCCGCATCCTGCGCATTCTCGGGACCACCGAGGCGCGGCCCCGCGGCTTTCGCCCCGTCTCTCTGGCCGGAATCGCAGCCGCGCTGATCGTCTTCCTGTGCCCGCTGCCCAAAGTCTTTGCCAGCTTCCGCGCAATCCCGAAAGTTGCCACTTCCATCGCTCCCATCGCCAGCAACGTCGCGCACCACGTCGTGTACAAAGCCATCCACCCTGTGTTGCAGGCCGCGGCGCCCGCGCCCAAACCCAGCGCCGATGTCCCGGCGCCCATTTCGAATGATGACCAGCAGAGCGCACCGAGCGAACCGGCGCAGAACCCCGAGCCAAAAACCGCGGGCCACTCCGACTACATCGACGAAATGCGCGCCGCCGGCTACGATGTCGACCTCGACAAGTACATCGCGATGAAAGTCCAGGGCATCACGCCGGCCTACGCTGCGGAAATGTCGAGAGAATTCGGCGCCAAGCTTTCCGCGGACAAACTCATCGCCCTTAAGGTCCAGGACATCACCACCGGCTACATCGCCAAAATGCGCGCAGCCGGCCTCGATGCTCCACCTGACAAATTCATCGCCATGCGCGTCCAGGATGTGACGCCCGAGTATGCCGAGGAGATGGCCAAAGCGATAGGTGCCAAAGTGACGGCGGACAACCTGATTGCCATGCGCGTCCAGGATCTCACGCCGGACTACATCTCCAAAATGCATGCCGACGGCTACGATGCCGATCCTGACAAACTCATTGCCATGCGCGTGCAGGACATCACACCCGAGTATGCCGATGCCATGGCCAAGGTCGGCTTCGGAAAGCCGACGACGGAGCAGCTGATCGCGCTGAAGGTGCAGGACGTGACTCCCGAGTACGCAGCCAAACTCCACGCCGACGGCATCGACGCCTCGAGCTTCAACGACCTCATCAAGTACCGCATCTTCAACGTCTCACCTGAATTCGTCGCCGGAATGAAATCCGCGGGCTTCGACGCGATCCCCGCAAAGAAGCTCGTCGAGCTGCGCGTGCAGGGTGTGACGCCGGAATTCGCAAAGGGGATCAGAGCCCAGTTCCCCGGCGCCACCGTCGATGATGTCGTCAAAATGCGCATCTTCAACATCGACGAAGCCTTCATCGCGTCCGCAAAAAACCACGGATTCGAGCCCCTGACCATCGAGAAGCTGGTCAAGCTGCGCATCTCCGGCATTCTCGATGACGCCGATCAGAAAAAGGAGAGCCAGCCGTGAGCCTTCGCCCATTCCTCCTCGCAGCCCTGCTTCTGTTCGCCGGCAGCCGCCTGTTCTCCGCTCAGGATCAGTTGCAGACCCTGCACGGCCATTGCAGCATCGCTCCGTCCGCGATGTCCGGCCGTGTGCAGTTTGAGATGGAAGACGGTGACTGCGACAGCTCCGAGCGCCATTGCCACAATCACGACAGCGACGAGCTGCCGCTGAGCAATTTCACCGGCCTCGCCCTCGCCGACTTCGAGCGCGAAGGCGCGCACCTCGAAGCGAAAATTGTCGCCGAAGCCGGCACCATTACCTGCGCGGGCGAAGTCCACGGCCTCGCCCTTACCGGCGATTACGCCTTCCTCCCGGATTCCGCATTCGTGGAACGCATGGGTAAGCTCGGCTTCACTGGCTTCAGTTCCGAAAAGCTCGAAGCTTATACCCTCTTCCACATCGAGACGTCGTGGGTGCAGTCGTTGCTGGAGGCCGGCGTCAACGATATGGATTCCGGCAAAATCCTCGCCCTCCGCATCTTCAAAATCGACGCGGCTTTTGTCAGGGCGATGGCCGCCCTCGGCTATCCCAATCTTTCCGCCGACAAGCTCATCTCCTTCGGCGTGCAGGGTGTCAACGCGGACGAAGTGAAGCAGTACCGCGCGCTCGGCTATCAGCCCAACGCCGATGAGCTGATTCAGATGCGCATCTTCAAAGTCACTCCCGACTTCATCCAGCGCATGGACGACCGGGGCCTCGGCAAGCTCACCATCGGCAAGCTGGTGCAGATTCGCATCTTCAA
>Ga0182015_10007149_pt1 | contig 10975 bp, 8 predicted proteins | sample 712P3MmetaG_FD_120478 | JGI IMG/M metagenome (GOLD analysis project Ga0182015, IMG submission 120478) | Permafrost microbial communities from Stordalen Mire, Sweden - 712P3M metaG | ecosystem: Environmental > Terrestrial > Soil > Wetlands > Permafrost | place: Sweden: Stordalen | collected...
AGCAAAGACTTCAGCTCGTCCATCGCTTTCTTGGGAACGAGCGTTTTCATCTCGCCAGATACGCCTGCAAACTTTTCTACGCTACGTTCGATGTGCGCCAGCCGGTGGCCGTCGGTTGCAACCATGGTGATCGACTCCGGCTTGAGCACCATTAACGCGCCATTCAGCGTGTAGCGCGACTCTTCGCTCGCGATGGCGAATCCGGTTTTGGCGATCATGGAGCGCAGAACTTGCGCCGGGATTTTTACCACTCCCGCAGTTGGAAACACTGGCAGGCTAGGAAAGTTGGAGCGCGCCATGCCCACCATCTTCGTGTTCGACCGACCGCAGCGGATGCTGACCCAATGATTTTCCAGCAGCTTGATGGTGATGTCTGCATCAGGCAGCAGCTTCACATAATCGTGCAGCTTGCGCGCGGGAATGGTGCAGGCGCCTTCTTTTTTTACCTTGGCGATGCACGACGTTCGCAGGCTTAGATCCAGATCCGTGGCGGTGAGCGAAAGCTTATCGCCGGCTGCTTCAAACAAATAATTCGACAGGATAGGAATAGTGGTCTTGCGTTCGACCACGCCTTGGGTCGCCGTGAGCTCTCGCAAGAGTTCAAACTTGCTGACCGTAATTTCCATGGTGGTGGTTCCCGCCGCGGTTGCGATTGCTTCTACCGGCATAACCTGAAGTCCCCCGGCCAAGTGGCACTACTTTGAATACATCCCTTATATCAAAATAAAAACCTATAAAACCAGCATTAACGGCGGGAAAGAGAAAAAAATAAGGTCCCAGCGGAAACTCCGGTTCACCCTCCCAATTGCTCGGTCAATTTGTTGAGCAAGCGGTTCAAATCCTTGTCGGTCTTGCGCACGCCGTCGATTTTTTCTACCGAGTGCAATACCGTCGTATGGTGCTTGCCACCAAACTGGCGGCCAATTTCGGGTAGCGATGCCTCGGTCAGATGCTTCGCGAGATACATGGCAATCTGCCGCGGATAGACAATGGCCCGCGAGTTATTTTTCGCCTTGATCTCCACCAGACGCAATCCAAACTGCTCCGCAACCGATTTTTGAATTGACTCGATCGTCACCTTCCGGGCCTGGGAATCGATGAAATTCTTGAGCACCTGCTGGGTGTAAGGGAGGGTGATCTCGGCCCCGATGAGCGACGAGTGCGCCACCAAACGGATGAGCGCGCCTTCGAGTTCGCGCACATTAGAGCGAATGTTTGACGCGATGTACAAAGCCACGTCGGTAGGCAGGGTGACTTTTTCCTGTTCCGATTTTTTCTGCAGGATGGCGACCTTAGTCTCTAAATCGGGCGGCTGAATATCGGCGATCAGCCCCCACTCGAACCGGCTGCGCAAGCGGTCTTCTATCTCCGCTAATTCCTTCGGAGAACGATCGCTGGCAATCACGATCTGCTTCATCGACTCATGCAGCGCGTTGAAAGTGTGGAAAAACTCTTCCTGGGTGCGCTCTTTTTGGGCCAGGAACTGGATATCGTCCACCAGCAACACGTCGACATTGCGGAACTTGTCGCGGAAGCTGGTCATCTTGTCGTAGCGCAGCGAGTTAATCATGTCGTTCGTGAACTTCTCGCTGGATACGTAGCAGATGGCCAGTTGGGGCTGCCGCTTGCTGACCTCGTGGCCAATGGCCTGCATCAGATGAGTCTTGCCCATTCCAACGCCGCCGTAGAGAAACAGCGGGTTGTAAGCCTTCGACGGACGCTCGGCAACCGCCTGACAGGCTGCGTGTGCGAACTGGTTGCCGCTGCCGATGACGAATGCGTCGAATGTATACCGCGGATTGAGTTGCGCCGCTCCATCCCAATCGAAGCGAGATTGCGATGGATGGGTGGAAGGCGCCGGGAATCCAGAGAGGCCGCCATTGTGACGGACGGGCGTTTCGGCGGGATCGTCCCCCGGTGGAACGAACTTCACTTCCTGGTACTCGAGACCCAGATTGTCCAAGGCCTCTTGAATCAGGTCGGCATATTTGTCGCCCACCTGGCAAAATTCAGCCTTGGGCACCCACACGAAAAGTGTACCGCCACTGGAGTGACTGTAACGAGTGGGCTTCAACCAGGTGTCGTAAGAATGCCGGTTGATCTTTTTTTCCAGCGCATCGAGAATGCGCAACCACGGATTGGGAGCGAGCGTTGAACTTGAAGCCGACATAGAAGATTCTTAGTGGTGCTTCCGCCCTAGGCGAGCGGGTTAGAAAACAACTGATTGCCGTAAGAAAGCGTGCATTTCCAGCCAGTCAAACCCCGCACGGCAGTGCGAGTTTCGCTGGAGTGTGCAAATTTTTCAATGAGCAGGAACGGTCCGCATACTAGCACAAAAAAATTGGCTGGCGTAAAACTTCGCGAAAGATTTTTCTTCCAGTTCGAGAATTCGAAACGCGAAAAAAAAGTCTGTCAAGTAGCGAATTTATAACTGCCGCGAGCATGGTGCAGAGAATGATGAAATTGGAATGCTCCAGAAAATGTGCACGCGATGAATTCGTGTTACCAACTGATGCGCCGATCCAATTTGATCGTGATGCCAGTTTGCCCGTCTGCCCTGCGTCATTTATACTTCTCATTCGCCTTATAGCTATTATCGCACCGACTAAAAGAATCAGGAGCAGCGAAGTTTCATGCCCAAGAGGACATTCCAACCTAACCGGCGTCACCGCTCGAAGACGCACGGATTTCGTACTCGGATGAAGACCAAGAGCGGCCAAGCGGTGATCTCGCGTCGGCGCGCCAAGGGGCGCAAGCGGGTGTCGGTGAAGCCCGGCTTCCGTGAGTAGTCGATTCCCTTTTCCGGAATTGAAGGCAATTCCGCAACCCGAGTTTGAATCGTGAATGATGTCGCCGCACTTGCCACGAATGCAGGTGTTAATTTGTCCGGAGCCGGCAAACGCGCCAGATTTACTGACAGTATGCGGTTGCTCCGGCACCCCGATTTCGAACGCGTGTACAAAAAAGGGCGCCGCCATTTCGCCGCGCACATGACCGTCTTTTATTTGTTGCGCGAACGAGGCGAGGGGTGGCGTGTTGGATTTACGGTGGGCAAGATATTAGGCGGAGCGGTTGCACGGAATCGCATCAAGCGAAGATTGCGCGAGGCAGTTCGTTTGCAATGGCCTGGAGTTTGTATCCCGGCCGACGTGGTTGTCAATCCGAAAAAGTCAGTGCTCAAAATTGAGTTCGCTGATTTGGAGAATGAGATCGCCAGCGTTTTTGCAGTAATGCAGAAGTCGCTCGGCAAAAGGACCCAGTAATTTCAGTTGTTTTCGTCCCGAACTTAGCTGTCGTCCCGGATTTAGTTGTCATCCCGAGCAAGGCGTGGGATCTGGGTTCTTCGAGCGACAAAGGAAAACCTGGATTCCTCGTCGCTTCGCTTCTCGGAATCACAACAGATGGAAAAGGAATGACACGGGAATGAAAAACCGGATGAATCAAATTCCTAAGGCAATCGTGCTGCTATTGCTCAAAGCATACAAATGGGCGATATCTCCCATGTTCCCGCCGACGTGCCGTTACGTGCCGACTTGCTCAGAATACGCAATGGAAGCGGTAGATCGATACGGCGCAGTGCGCGGCAGTCTGATGGCAGTCGTGCGCGTGTTGCGGTGTAACCCGTTTGCGAAGGGTGGGCTCGATCCGGTTGTGAAATCCGAGACAAGACTGCATAGTTCGGGCCTGGGCCTTCCGCAATCAACAGACCTGTGCAGTCATTGAGAAAGTAAATTTGGCAGAATTCCAAAATCCTCAGCAAGAACCAGGCATGGAGCGCCGGCTGCTCCTTGTCTTCGCGCTGACTTTCGTCGTCATCATATTGTTTCAGCCGATCCTCAAGAAATATTTCCCGCAATCTCAAGCGCCTGCCCCAGCACAGCAAACCCAAAATAAAGTTCAGACGGCGCCGCAGCCTCCATCGCCTAGCCCAGTCCAAGCGGCAGCAATGGTCCCAGTGCTGAACGCCCGCGCCACCAAGCAATCGACTTCTGAATCGGAGACTGTAGTCGAAAACGATCTATACCGAATCACATTCACCAACCGCGGAGCGAAGGTTAAGTCCTGGATTCTGAAAAAATACGACGACGACAAAGGGCATGCCCTGGATCTCGTCAACAACCTCGCTGCGGAGAAGTACGGATATCCGCTCTCCTTGTGGACTTACGACGACGCCCAACGAAACAAACTGAATTCCGTGCTTTACGTGGCTTCCGGTTCAGGCACTCTAAACGCCCCAGCGAAGATCACGTTCGAATACGCTGATGGCGATGTAGCCGTTCGCAAGAGCTTCAGCTTCGACCACACTTACGCAATACGCGTCGAAACCTCCGTGATGTCGAAGGGGAGTCAGGTCGCGGCTTACCCTGCCTGGCCTGCCGGCTTCGGAGACCAGAGCACTCTTGCCTCTTATCACTCCAGTCAAATCGAGTATCAGTACAACAGCAACATTGAACGACTGGCCATTAAGAAAGTGAGTGGCGGCAGCACCCTCCGCATACCATTCAACTGGGCGGGAGTCACAGATCAGTATTTCGCCGCCGTCTTCATCCCGGACGATTCACAGAATTACGCTGTAGTCACCCTTCGTAATCCTCTGAACGTTCCTAAGAATCCGAAAAACCCAAACCTCCAGGACACCGCCCCTGTAGAGGAGTTGGGAGCCGCTGTCGGTAATCCCAGTGGCCCGACCGCATCGCGGATATATGTGGGACCAAAAGCACTGTCGACGCTGGAATCGATTCCGGCGCCAACCATCGTCGGCGCGGAGCAGGATCTGCGTGGGCTCATCAACTTCGGATTTTGGGGAGTGATTGCACGCCCGCTTTTCTTGTGGCTGCGCTGGACTTACGACTTCATCCACAATTGGGGCTGGGCGATCTGCATACAGACATTGATTATCAATTTGGCGCTGATGCCGCTGCGCATCTCCAGCATGAAGTCCGCGTTGAAGATGCAGAAAATTCAGCCGCAGATGAATTCGGTCAAAGAAAAATACAAGAAGTACGGCATGCGCGATCCCCGGCGCCAGGAAATGAACACGGAAATCGGCGAGTTGATGAAAAAAGAAGGCGTCAGTCCGGTCGGCGGCTGTTTGCCGCTGGTCATCCAGATGCCGTTCCTGTTCGCGTATTACAGTATGTTGGGCTCGGCCCTTGATCTTCGGCATGCACTCTGGTTGTGGATTCCCGATCTGTCATCGCCCGATCCCTACCATATACTGCCAATCGGAATCTTTATCACCATGCTGTTTATGCAGCGCATGACACCGCAAGCGGGAATGGACCCGTCGCAACAGAAGCTGATGAACGTGATGATGCCGGTAATGATGGGCTTCCTCAGTTGGAATTTTGCCTCCGGCTTATGTCTATACTGGGCAGAAGGCAACTTGATCGCGATCGTACAGCAAATGGTAATGAACCGAACAAGTCTGGGCCGCGAAATGCGCGAGATGGCGGCCAAGCGAGCAAGGAAGAAAGAGAAATGAAGCTATTAGCTGTTAGCCTTTAGCTCTTAGCTTGAACCGGAGCCGGAACGCTACTAGCTAAGAGCCAAGAGCTAAAAGCCAAAAGCTGCTTTCCTATTGAAATGAAGCTATTAGCTGTTAGCCTTTAGCTCTTAGCTTGAACTGGAGCCGGAACGCTACTAGCTAAGAGCCAAGAGCTAAAAGCCAAAAGCTGCTTTCCTATGCCTATTCCTGACAAAATCGCAGCTGCGAAAAAAATCGATGCGCTGCTTCGCGGCGTTGTTACTCACGGCGGCCTGCACCTCAAATACCGCATCACGGTTGATCCGCCCCTGCCCGAGGAACGGGATTGGGAGCGGCCGGAAATTCTGGTCGAGCTTTCCGGACCCGATTCTCCTTTAGTGCTGGAGCGCGGCGGCGAACTGCTTCGTGCCATTGAAACTCTGGCGATCGAGATGCTCCGCCTGCCCGGCAACGAGCATGAAAAAATCAACTTCGATTGCATGAATCAGCGCGCTATGCGGCTCGAAGAACTTCGCCTGGCAGCCGGCGTTGCTGCAGACAGAGTCCGCAAAACGAACATGCCATACGAATTCGCGCCCATGTCTTCGCGCGAGCGTCGCATCGTTCACCTGGCGTTGCGCGATCAATCGGACTTGCATACCGAGAGCCAGGGCGAAGGCGGTCGCCGCTGTCTCGTCGTGTATCCGAAAGACTACAAGCCCGCAAGCAAGCCCGCCCTGCGGAATCTGCCGTAGTCTATTAATTAGTAGCGCCGCCGTCTCGGCGGCTGTCGGGGGCATCCCGCCCACACCCGCGAGGGCAAACGGAACCGCTACAATCCTGCTGTGAACCTCGACGACACAATCGTCGCCATCGCCACTCCTGGGGGACGTGGTGGCATTGGCGTAGTGCGACTGGCCGGCCCGGAGGCAAAGAAAATTGCGCTACCGATGCTGCGGCTAAAGAACGACCTTGATCCCGGACGAGCGCTGTTCGGTGAGTTGATCGAGCCAACCAAGGAACAGTTGGGGACAGCCGCCCCCGGCTGTCCAACCGAGCAAAGCTCAGCAGGTCGCATCGACGAAGTTGTCGTCACCTACTTCGCCAAACCCCACTCCTACACAACCGACGACATTGTCGAAATTTCCGCTCACGGATCGCCCGTGGTCCTGCATCACATAGTCGAGCTGGCAATGGCTCGCGGGGCGCGCCTCGCCGAACCGGGCGAGTTCACAATGCGCGCCTTCCTGAATGGGCGAATCGACCTCACCCAGGCGGAAGCTGTTCGCGATCTCATCGACTCACAAACTCTTTACCAGGCCAAGGTTGCCGCACAGCAACTCGAAGGCGCACTTTCGCGCCGGCTGCAACCGATCAAACAAAAACTGGTCGAGCTGATCGCAACCCTCGAAGCCGGGATCGACTTCGCCGAAGATGACATCTCGGTTCTTCCCGCAGCGCAGATTCTTGAACGTATAGCCGCAGTTCGCGCACCGCTTGAAGAACTCGCCGCGTCGTTCGCCTATGGAAAAATCGTGCACGAAGGTTTAACCCTTGCCATCGTAGGCCGCCCAAACGTGGGCAAGTCGAGTTTGTTTAACCGGTTGGTCGAACGCGAGCGGGCCATCGTGACTGCGACGCCAGGCACTACGCGTGATCTGGTCAGCGAGACAGTTGCCATCGGCGGAATTCCAATCAAACTAATTGACACCGCCGGTATTCGCCGCGCCCTCGACGAGGCCGAAAGCATCGGTATCCGAAAATCCATGGAAGCGCTGGCCGACGCCGATCTCGTGTTGGTCGTGGTCGACGCATCTCACCCGCACGCCGAAGAAGATCAGCAATTACTCGGTCAGGCGCAACAGCGAGCAACCATCGTGGTGGAGAACAAGTGCGATTTGACGAGTCGCGTGCGGGCAGCTGAGCAAAGCTCGGCAAATGGGAGCAGTGTCGTTCGCACTTCGGCGACTACTGGCCAGGGAATCGCCGAATTGCGAAACGAAATTTTGCGTCACGTCGCGGGCGACTCGGGAGCTCATCGCGAAACTGGATTCCTCACCAACCTGCGCCACCAGGAAAAAGTCCGCGAAGCAATCACTGCGCTAGCCGCCGCCAGATTGGCAGTCGAAAATAAAATTCCACACGAAATGCTGCTCCTCGATCTTTACAACGCGCTGCGGCCCCTCGATGAAATCACGGGAGCCACAACCACTGACGACATCCTTAATTTGATTTTCAGCACCTTCTGTATTGGAAAGTAAGCTCGGATTGAGGCATGACGTGTGGGGGCGGACACTCTTGTCCGCCGCTTTTGACGTAGACGTTTTCTCTCACTATTACAGAAGAATCGTTTGCAAGCATCACTCCTCAAGTACATAGTTCTAATCCCGCTGTCCATCTGTAACTTTGGGCGGCTTCTACTGGTACACCCTGCCGACCCACACCGATCAAAAGCCGCGGACAAGAGTGTCCGCGCCACACCAGCAAAATCCTCTGTACAATCGGCAGCGATGCCAATCACGGTTCGATCATTTGCCAAGGTCAATCTCGGTCTGCGCATTGGCGCGATTCGGACTGATGGCTTTCACGAACTGCGAACCGTGTATCAGACCATCGCCCTGCACGACATAATTCGAGTGCGGGTTGGGCGCGGATCAGGCATTGAGATTCGGTGCGACGATTCGCGCGTGCCGAAAGACGATTCGAATACCTGCTACCGGATTGCAGAACACGCCATGACTGTGCTCAAGGCGCGTGGCCGCGTCGTAATCGAAATTGAAAAGCGTTTGCCGGTGCAAGGCGGGCTAGGCGGTGCGTCCGCAAATGCTGTTGCTACCTTGCTTGCCCTCGAGCGGGCTTTGAAGAAAACTTTGCCAGCGCCGGAACGTTTGCGGATTGCCAGCGAGGTCGGTTCGGATATTCCACTATTCTTGATTGGCGGTACGATCCTTGGCATTGGACACGGCGAAGAAGTTTATCCGCTACCAGACCTGCCCGCGATCCCATGCGTGATTGCGACTCCCGAGATTGGAGTTTCGACTCCAAAAGCATTTGCGGATTGGGACGCGCTGATTGAGGACAGACCTCAGGGGCTAAAGCCGGTCCGTGAAGCGACTGCTGGCACGGCTGCAGCCGTGCCCTTTCCGGACGTGACTCGGGTTTGGCAAGGGCACGACTTAAGTCGTGCCGAGGGTGTAAAACGTAAGTTAGCCGCCGGGGAAACTGCCGAGCTTCGCTCGGCCCGGACGACCGGGGTCGGCCGCTCTCACCTGGGCTCTTCTGACTTCAAATTGACGCTTCCTTCTTCGTCCGATAGAATGAGTGAGTTCGGTCGCGTGCTATCGGCGTGGCTGGGCGCTCTGTCCCAGGTTAAATCTGGGAGGGCTTCATCCGGTGTCCCTGTGAGCAAAGGCAGGGGCCTGGCCGAGACCCCGCTTCTCGACCTCGTCCGTACCGGGATCGAAAACGACTTTGAACGCGTCGTCTTTCCTGAATATCCCGAATTGCGAGAGGTTAAGCGTGTGCTCGAACGAGCGGGCGCGGTGTATGCGTCGCTATCCGGCTCCGGCTCCGCGATTTATGGGTTGTTTGCGTCACGCGAGGCAGCCGCGAAAGCTGCGGCTCGGCTGCGTGAAGACGGCACCCCAGCAGTGGCAACGACCACGCTGACGCGCCAGCAGTACTGGAACAAGATTTTCGATTGCCGATTCTAAGCGGCGGGTTACACTAGAGGAGCCAGCCAATCGTCAACCGAGAATTGAAATCTGTTTTCAGGAAAACTGGGCCGTCGACTAATGGTAGGTCAAGTGCCTTTGGAGCACTTTGTCTAGGTTCGAATCCTAGCGGCCCAGCCAGAAAAGCGGCTTTTAGCTGTTAGCTCTTGGCTCTTAGCTTTCGAGCTAGGCGTCGAAGGTTCAGGCTAAGAGCTAAAAGCTTAAGAGCTGAATTACTATGGCAACTCTTGCGACAGCGACGGACAAAAAGCCTCAAATGGGCGCCGAGGAAAAAACCGAGCGCAAGCCTCAACGCGGGCGCGTGGACGATAAGTTCAAAATCTTCTCGGGCACCGCTAATGAGGCATTGGCCGACGAGGTTTGTGCGTTTCTCGGCATGAGCCGTGGCATGGCGTTAGTAACGCGATTCGCTGACGGTGAGGCATACGCGCAAATTCAGGAAAATGTGCGCGGCGCCGACGTTTTCGTGATGCAGCCCACGTGCCGCCCGGTGGATGAGCACATCATGGAATTGCTGTTCATGATTGATGCGCTCAAGCGGGCATCGGCGCGTCGCATCACGGCCGTGATTCCGTATTTTGGCTATGCCCGGCAGGATCGTAAGGATAAACCGCGGGTGCCGATTTCAGCCAAGCTGGTCGCGGACCTGCTGACGACAGCGGGCGCCGATCGAGCGTTGATTGTCGATTTGCATGCGCCGCAGCTGCAGGGTTTTTTTAATATTCCGGTGGATCATCTTTTTGCGTCTCCGGTGCTGGTCGATCATTTCAGAAAGCTGAACCTGCCGAATCTTACCGTGGTTTCGCCGGATGCGGGCGGCGTGGAGCGGGCTCGATTCTTTGCGAAGAAAATGGATTCTGCTCTGGCTATCGTCGATAAGCGCCGTGTGGAAATGAATGTTGCCGAAGTGATGCACGTGATCGGCGACGTTAATGGCAGGACTTGCCTGGTAATCGACGATTTGATCGATACCGCTGGCACCTTGGTAAAAACTGCCAGCGCTCTGATACAAAATGGCGCGAGCAAGGTTTACGCATGCGCATCGCATCCTGTACTTTCTGGCTCTGCGGTGGAAAACATTTCGAAGTCCCACTTTACGGAAGTGGTGGTCACGAACACGATTCCGCTGAGCGAGGCGGCACGCACCGAACCGAAGATCAGAGTTCTGTCAATCGCAGGCTTGATCGGACGCGCGATTCAATCCATTCACGAAGAAACGTCGGTCAGCAAATTATTTCTATAGATAGGAATTAAGATTATGCCAACTGCAACCGAAAACAATTTACTGGAAGCGCAGCCGCGGACGGCTGGCACCAAGAATGATGCGCGCCGCGTGCGCCGCGAAGGCAAAGTCCCGGCGGTTCTGTACGGCGCTGGCAAAGACGCTGTGCCGGTAAGCCTTGATCCGCGCCAAGTCTCGCGCATCTTGCACTCGCAGACGGGCTACAACACCATTTTTGATCTAGCTCTCGATGGTGGCGAACGCACCAAGGCGATGATCGTGGACTGGCAATACGAGCCCATCAAAGGCGCATTGCTGCATATTGATCTTAAGCGCATCGCCATGGACAGAAAGATCACCGTGAATGTCCCAATCGTACTGAAAGGCGAAGCTGCTGGCGTAAAGCAGCAAGGCGGCATTCTTGAACAGATCCTTCGCGAAGTGGAAATCGAATGCTTGCCCGGCGATATTCCCGCATTCATCGAGGCGGATGTAAGCGAGTTGGTTTTCGGCAAGGTGCTCCGCGTATCTGATCTTCCGCATGAGGACAAG
>Ga0182015_10007150_pt1 | contig 10972 bp, 10 predicted proteins | sample 712P3MmetaG_FD_120478 | JGI IMG/M metagenome (GOLD analysis project Ga0182015, IMG submission 120478) | Permafrost microbial communities from Stordalen Mire, Sweden - 712P3M metaG | ecosystem: Environmental > Terrestrial > Soil > Wetlands > Permafrost | place: Sweden: Stordalen | collected...
GAGCAATCGATAAATCTGAAAGAGCAAGCGACAAAGTTGAAAGAGCAAGCGATCCCGGCTCCGGCCCGGGAGCTGATACCAAGAGCCCATGCGGCAGCATTGGCCGGCATCGGGGACCTGGCGCCGTCGACAATGGTGATTCCAAACGCCCACTACCTCGATCCGTCCATACTGCAGGCGGAGCTACGCACAACGTTCTCGGCACCATTGCTCGTGTCACCCAGCTCAGCGGTGCCCAATCCAGGCGACTACCTCACCATGGACCTGATGGGCAAGCCCATTGTTTTGATTCGGGGCGCAGATCGGCGTGCGCGTCTGTTTCTCAACATCTGCCGGCATCGCGGAGCCCAAGTCGTCGAGGGCTCGGGTTGCAGCCGTCGCCTCACCTGCTCCTACCACGGTTGGGTCTATAACGCCGAGGGCTCGCTCGTGGGTGTACCGGGCAGGGAGGGCTTCGGCGACCTTGAGGTCGGCACGCTCGGGCTGGTGGAACTCCCTACCGAGGAGCGCCACGGGTTCGTGTGGGGCATGCGAGACCCCGATGGAGTCCTGGACCTCGATGCTCACCTCGGCCCACTCGACGCTGAGCTGGCTGCCTGGGGATACCACTATGACATTGCAGCGTCCATGGAGCTGGAACTCTCATCGAATTGGAAGTGCGCGCTCGAGGCATTCATGGAGACGTATCACTTTCCCTACGTCCACGCGAATTCGATGGTTGGGCAGTTCACCTATGCCGACATCGTCACATTCGATCAGATCGGCCGTCATCACCGACTAGGCGTGCCGATACATTCCATCGGCACAGCACCAGAGCCCGCCGAAGGAGAGCATATCGTGGTCATCTACTACATCTACCCGTGCACGGTGATCGCCACCTCGATGCTCGGGGGCGAGATGCTGCAGTTCTACCCCGGCGCCGACCCGTCGACCAGCACGATCCGCCACACAATCCTGTCTCGCCAGCCGATCTCCGACCCCGACGCCTTCTACGAAGATTATGTGCCTTTGATGCAGGCGGTGATCCGCAACGAGGACGCTCCGGTGCTCGAGCGCTCCGGGATTGGTCTCGGCGCGGGTCACACCGACGTAATTCTGGGGCGCAACGAGATCGGCTGCCAAGCCGCTCACCGCCAGATCCTCGCCGACCTGGCCGGCTACTTCGAAGGGGCGTCCGAAAAGCCGGTCGCCCTACGCGTGGGCAACTGAGCTCAGGCCGGGACCCACTCCCTTGTATTCTCGGCCCATACCAAGCGATGACCGCCAAGATCAAGTGGATGGACTTTGAGTGTTTCATGTGGTTCTCACTTCTGAGGTATCGATGCCGCCAAGCTCGACGAACGGGACCTTATCGGTGCCAATGTGCGTGGCGGTTGACATTGAGCCTGTCATCACCTAGCTCAAGGTGCTTCAGGCTCGGGAGGAGGGCAACCTCGACGGCAACGTCGCGTCAGTTGACGAGGGTGCCGGTTCGGTCGCCCTATGCCGAGAGCTCTGCGAGGCCGCGGGACCCCCGCGGCCGAATCTCCTGGTCAGCTGAGCGATGAACACGGCCGCAATTGACCTCTACTCGCCGGACGTCTACGTAGACGGGGCCCCTCACGCCGCACTGGCCGAGCTCAGGCGCACGACGCCTGTGTATTGGCAGGATATTCCCGGCCAGCCGGGTTATTGGGCTGTGCTCAAGCATGCCGACCTCGTGCACGTCGCTCGCCATCCGCTGCTCTTCTCCGCAAGAGAGGGCGGGATCATGCTCGAGGACGCCCCTCCCGAGCATCTGGCAATGATGCGCAACACGCTGCTTGCCATGGACCCGCCCCGCCACGTCGACTTCCGTCGACCCTTGGTACCAAGCTTCAAGGCTCAGGTCATCTCGGGGCTCGAGGAGCGTGTCAGAATTATCTGTAGGCAGATCTTCGACGAGATCGGCGATGCAGAGGTAGAGTTCGTTCATGACGTCACCTCCGGCCTCCCGTCGCAAGTGGTTGGCGAACTAGTCGGAATCCCTGCCGAAGACTGGCCACGGATCCACCGCTGGTCCGAGATGAATACGTCGCGTCAAGACCCGGATTTTCAGCAGCAGGACGGCGAGGACGCCGACCCCATCATGGCCATGGCCACGTACGCCATCGAGTTCGCCGGCCGGCGTCGCCAAGAGGCTGCTCGCCTTGACCTTGCCTCGCTTATCCTTGGCACCGAGTTTGGCGGACAGCTGATGACCGACGTCGAGTTTGGCTCTTTCTTCGTGCAGCTGGTCGGTGCTGGCAACGACACTACCAAGACGATGCTCTCGTCGGGCCTACTGGCGCTTCTGCAACACCCCGACCAGCTCGCCGAGCTCCGGTCTGATTTGTCGCTCATTCCGGGAGCGGTCGAGGAGATACTCCGCTTTGCCAATCCGCTGCACTACTTTCGCCGTACCGCAACGGCTGCTACCGAGTTGTGCGGCATCCAGATTGCCGCAGGCGAGAAGGTGGCGATGTACTACACCTCGGCCAACCGCGACGAGGACGTGTTCGATGAATCACAGCGATTTGACATCCACCGGCACCCGAACCCGCACCTCTCCTTCGGGATTGCCGAGCACTACTGCCTCGGTGTCCACATCGCCCGGCTTGAAGGCCGAGTATTCTTTGAGGAGCTTCTGGCCACGTATCCGTCGATTGAGCTGACCGGCGAGCCAGTGAGGACCCGCTCGAACCTCAACAATGCCCTGAAATATCTGCCGATCCGGCTCAGGCGAGGCGGATGATCATCGCGCCATACAGCTCGAATGACGTCGTGTATCCCAGGTTTGTGGGCACACACCAGTTGGGAGCCCTTCATCTGAGGGAGCCTGCCCGGCAGAGAATATATGTGTTCGATCATCCCTGACTCTGCCCGCTGCCGGCGGCTGCTCGGCTTGTTCATCGGTCACTCAATCCGAAGCAAGAGTCCCTGCGCGTTCATGAAGAATCCCCCAGCCGTGACGAGCGCTCGTTCTGGGCCCCTGACCTGTCGATCGCCGGCCAGACCCTGCAGCTGCAGGATTGCTTCTCGGATGTGCCCGGACCCCTGCGTGCCGCCTTCAGAGAGCGCACCGCCGTGGGAATTCACGGGCACCCGACCATTGATCATAATTTGGCCGGATTCGTAATCTCGGTTTTCCGCCAGGAAAACGCCCGCTTCGCCTCTCCCGCAGAAGCCGGCGTTCTCGATCCAGTTGAGCGTGATGATGGTGAAGCCGTCATAGGGAAAGTAAAGGTCGATGTCATCGATCCAAAAATCGCCCTTTGCCTTCAGGGATTCAATCACTACATGTTGCCCATTGCGCTCCAGGCTTCTTGATTGATCTTCTTCGTTCTGGTCGGCCATGCCAAGAGACACGGCGTTGACAAGCACGGGGCGGTTGGGCAAGTCTCTCGCTCGTTCGGTGGTCGTAATGACGAAGGCGTCGGCCCCATCGACCGGGACATCCATATCAAGAAGGCAGAGCGGCGACCTGATCATCCGAGCCGCAAGATAGTCATCCATTGTCATGGGCTCACGCATGGCAGCGAGAGGATTGTCAATTGCATTGTGTCGGCTGTTCAGCGCAACATAGCCGAAATGCTCTCGAGGCGCATTGAACTCGTAGATGTATCGAGACGCCCAGCCTGCATAACCCACGGCTCCGGCCATTGTCTCCGGCTGCGGCATGCCAGCGCCAGTTGCCTGTCCTGTGGCGCGGTAAGGATCCTTCAGCGACGAGGCCGTATTCCACGGAAGGCGGTAGGCCGCGTGGTAGCAGAGCACAACGTCGCACAGGCCGGCGGCAACCGCTCCGACGGCCGCCGCGACAGGATTCACCATCGGCATCACCGGGTTAGCGAACCACGTGAGCTCATCGATTCCAAGTCCGGACTGGATCCGACGAGCTTCTGGAGTCGAGGTCCCACATATGCCGTCGATGTCGCTCGCTCGGAGGCCGCATTGCTTTAGTACGGCAATGCAGGCTCGAAGCGCTAACTCGACCTGGCTCTGCTCGGTGTTCTGGGCCTGGAAGCCAGTGGAGGCGGCTCCGGCGAAGGCTACGAGGTCCCTCGAGGGGTTGCGACTGCTGGTCATTCAGATTTTTCAGATGTTTGGAGCCGGAAGACCGGCAGTGGGGTCGCAGTTCGCTCGATCCAGTCGAGGCTGACCCGTTTGCCGATCTCGATTTCATCGTTGTTCGCACCAACAATCGTGCTTGTAAAGCGCACCTTCTCGTCAAGTTCAACTGTCACCACTGGATAGGGCACTGAATAGTCGACCCCCTCCGCAGGAGGACCTTGGTGGAGGAAGACGACCAAGTAGATCGTGCCATTTCCGGACACAGGTGCGGCTTCAACGTTGAGCGACCAGCATGCTGGACATGTGGGTATGGGGGGATGATTCCATGTGCCACAGTCTTTACAGCGATTGATCCGCAGCTGCCGTTCCAGGCGACCCCGATAGTGCTCAGCGTTGTCCCGATCAATAGGATGCCCCCTAAAGCGCACGACAAGTTCCTCGTCGCTGATGTCTAAAACCATGAGATTGCACCTAGCATTGGTAGAGTCATATGAGTCTCCTACCAGCTGACTAACAATTGACGCGCTTGTAGTACGACATTGTCATCAGCTCGATGAGCTGATGATCGGGATCACGTACGAAAATACCAGTGCCCATGTCCGTGTCCTCGAGGACGAGCCCACCGAAGCGAGCGACGAGCTGGCACGTTTCGGCAAGGTCACCAACACTGAGCGAAAGATGTGTGAGGCCTATCTCGTTCATCGGGCGTGAACGAGGGTTCACCGGGTGAGCGCCTTCACCAGCAAAGTGCAGCAGTTCAAGCACGATTCCGCCGCCCCGCAGATAGCAGACGGTCAGCCCCAGCGGCGATGGGAGCCGGAGGATGCGACCACTCGGCTGATCGGGGAGTTCAAGTTGACGCCAGAAGTCGAATCCGAGCGCCTCCTCATAAAAGGCACGTGATCTCCCAAGGTCTGTTACGGCGTGGCCGATGTGATTGAACATCAATGGTGAAGCGGTGTCGCTCACAAATGACCTCCGGTCCATGAATGCGAGCGTTTCTCAGGGTTTCTATGCACAAGAAATGTATCTCAGTGTGATTGCCACAACACAAGGGCCGACGCCCGATGTCTGCCTCGTTGAAATCACCGATTGCGTCATCTACTTAACGCATCATAGATCGTGACCAAGAGTTGGTTTGAACTTGCAAACGAATCGGGCTCTTCGTTGTGGATCATTGAGCGGGAATGCCCCAAGCCACAGGCAGGAAACCAGGTGGCGAGACCGGTCAAGGTGTGGAGGTGTCAAGCGCGTCGTCACGCACCGATGTGTGAATATTACGGCGAAATGGCGGGCTTTCGGCTTTCGGCTTGCGCAAGGTGTAGGCCTTCTGGCGGTTCGTGAGGGCGGAGGCGGTCTGTGATCGGACGCACGTTCGTCCGCGTCGAATACGACAATGAAAACGGGAAAACTTGCAGCGGCGATCTCTTGGGTGAGATTGCCCACCGACACGGCTGATCCAGGGCCGAGCACGATGGTCGCTGGCACAATCTGGCCACGTTGGGGTCTGTGAGCCCCACAACGCCCGCCGCCTCAACCCAGGAAGTTCCGCGAGGGCCGCCTCGACTTCAGGGGAACTGTCCTCGGCAAGCGCGCCTCCCTCCCCAACGTTGTAATAGAATGAATTATATCACTGCGCATGGATATGCGCTAATTTGAGTGTCCGCCCCGCCCCCTAAGCCCCCCCTGGGGGGCGGGGCGGTTTCATCAGGCTAGGCGGGGCGGTGCCGGCTGAATACTGAGGTCTAGCAGGCACAGATCACATCGTCAGCTGATGACGATGTGATCATCATTGCTTCGCAAACGCCCACCTTCCCTCTCCAAATTGCTGCCATAGAGGTGCCCAGTTCACCGCACGTGAGCGGGAGGCTAGCCGTCACCACCAAACAAGATCGCATCGACTTAGGTTCCACTTGCAGCTGCGCCATCAGCAACCTGGTCGATGGGGGATTGGGAGGGACGTTTTGCGAGCCCCTTCCATTAATCGGCGGGGCCGGGCACGCGGCGGATCAGGAGCGCGCGCGACTACGGCTGATCCAAGCGACTCGACGACGAGGTAGATGATGAGGCATGCTTGTCTCACCTGACTAGGCGTATTCTGTTTTCAACGAAGATCTGTTGGCCACGCGTGAGGAGTGCGTATGCACGAGCTGGTGATTAGAGGGGGCACGGTGGTCGACGGAACCGGTCGGACTCCTCGAACAGCAGATGTCATCGTCGACAGCGGGCGCGTGACCGAGATCGGCAGAGCCGGGACAAGGGGGCGTCGGGAGATCGACGCGGACGGACTCATCGTTGCGCCCGGCTGGATCGACATCCACACGCACTACGACGGCCAAGCGATGTGGGATCCGTTGTTGGAGACATCCTCTTCTCACGGTGTGACCACTGCGGTCATGGGTAACTGCGGGGTCGGCTTTGCGCCAGTTCGAGCAGCAGACCGAGCATGGACGATCGCACTCATGGAGGGCGTGGAGGACATTCCCCGCTCGGTGTTCGAGCACGGTCTGGAATGGGACTGGGAATCGTTTCCCCAATACCTCGAGGCGCTGGACGCTCGACCGCGAGTCATCGATGTCGCAGCCCAGGTGCCTCATGCGCCCCTGCGCGTCTTCGTGATGGGTGAGCGGGGCATCGATCACACCCAGGTACCGACCGAGAGCGAGACCGATGAAATGGGCCGCTTGGCGGCCGAAGCGATCGAAGCCGGGGCTGTCGGCTTTTCGACTTCTCGTTCGCGCACCCACGTTGCATCCGACGGACGGCCTATTCCCTCCCTCAGCGCAGCCGGACCAGAGCTGATTGGAATCGCTAAGGCGGTCGGTCACACGAGACGTGGCGTATTTGAGCTCGTATTCGAGGACGGCGAGATCGATGAACACCTACTGCTCGCACGATACATGTGCCAGGCGAGCGGGCGGGGGCTATCACTTATCACCCTGCAGCGACCTGGTTACCCTGCCGACGCCTACCGAGACATCCTGCACGCGCTCGAAGATGCACAATCCGAAGGAATCGACATGCGCGGCCAAGTAGCCCCGCGGCCGATTGGTGTTCTGATGTCGCTGGGGAGCCGTCTCAACCCCTTGCGAGCATCGGAAACGTTCATGGGGATCGCGACCACCGCGCTCGGGCACATCGAGTTGGCGAAACCAGAGGTCCGCGATCGAATCCTCGAGGAGGCGCAGGTCGGATCGCAGATGCTCGACAGGTTTCCATTCCTCTTCGAATTGGGCGATCCGCCGCGGTATGACCAATCACGGGACGAGGATTTGCGAACCCGGGCAGTAATGGCGAACACACGGCTGCTCGATCTCGTTTACGAAATTCTCGTCGCAGGCGGGACAATTTACGCACCAGCGGCCAACTTCATCGAAGGCAATTACTCCGCTATTCGCGAGATGCTCGTCCACCCGCTGACTGTCCCTGGGTTGAGCGACGCAGGCGCTCATAGCACGGTCATTGGCGATTTTGACTTCCCGACGTTTCTTCTCAGTCACTGGTCGCGAGATGTCGACAGGGATCAACGCCTTCCGATTGAGTGGATCGTCAAGCGACAGAGCGCAGATACTGCCAAACTAGTGGGGCTAACTGATCGCGGTACCCTCCTTCCCGGGCGACGTGCTGACGTGAACCTAATCGACATCGCCGCGTTAGGTTCGACCGCTCCGCAACTCCGGGCAGATCTTCCCGGTGGTGCCTCGCGCCTCGTAGGCCATGGTACGGGCTATGTCGCAACTCTCCTAGCGGGACACGTGATCTTTGAGCGTGGCCAGCACACCGGGCTCTCGCCTGGTCGGGTGGCTCGACCTGAACCTTGAGGGGATAATTCGTTGTCGGTGATCGGGGTCACCTCCGAGGAGAAAGCTGCGCTTGCTCGGCACGCCAAGCGGCTTGTCAGTCACCGTGTTCAAAAGATGACGTCTCCGTCCCGGATCCGGCTGTAGCACCGTGCTCGGCGCCGACCTCGCCCTCGACAACTCGAGGACGAGGTCCTTGTAGCGAGCCGGCACAATGGGCGCCGAACATATCCTCCGGCTCGCATCGCTCAATGCACACGCTCGTCGAACTGGATGGCATTGCCCTCGGGGTCCCGAACGATCAGGCCCCGCACGAACCCGCCGGGTCGCTCCCCAACGACAGTCGTGTCCGCTCCGGTGGCGGTGGGCTCTGACACAATGGTGATCCCCGCCTCTACGGCCCGGCCCCAGACCTTGTCCAGGTCGTCTACCCAAAATCCGCCATGGTGGATGCCACGCTCAAAAAGCGGCTTCGGTACTCCCGCTGGCGCTCCGGAGAGCTGCTGATCGAGAACCACAAACGGCTCGTCCGGGCCTTCAGTCTGTCGAAGGTAGACACCTCGTCGGCGGATGACTTCGCCCCCAACCGTGAATTCCTCGATGGCGTCAAGGGTCACGTGCAACCCGACGACCTCCGTCCAAAAGGGCAGGACCTCGTCCACCTCGCCGACCCCGATGGCAATGTGGGAAACGTTACGGACGGGCACACCTACAGGATAGCTGCTGGCCCTCCGGTATGCATACTCCAGCATGGTCCTGCCTCGTCTGTGTCGCTATTGTCGATAATGGCGGGCACACGTGCCCTGCCCACGGTATCGCCGGACAATATGGCTGCGTTGTAACGTCGTCATTGGCGATCAACTGCACCCGGCGACTCTAGCTCGATAGCCGGCGTGGTCTCTAACAGCGAGGCAGCCTCCGGGTCGCACCGGCCTCAGATGGCTTCGATCGGGACCGTTCAACGACTGGTCGCTCCCGTTTCAGCACCGAAATCCACACGACGCCGTAATGATCATGGCCAGCCGCAGGGCCCACCCACGATCCGTTTTTGTCGTGTTTGCAGAGAAGATGAACCTTGTCCCCGTTGCCACCCGAGCTGCAAGTTGCTCGCTGGCGGAGGAACTTATATCACTGTGCATGTATCTAGGCTGGCTTGAGTGTTCCGCCAGCCACTTTGGGGGGTCGACGGAGAGACTGCCGTTGCGATTCCTAAGGGAGCGATTATGGCCGAGGCGGACGGGGGGAACGGCGGAGGCACCGCAACATAGGTCCTTGGGGGCGTCGATCGCGTCGCGAAATAGTGGGCCGTTGTGATGCAGTGTTCCGACTTCGCGAGGGTTACCCGTGGCGATCGCCAGGGGAGAGATCGACGGCGTTGCCATCGATCTCTCGAGGGCGGTCAACATCGCATCGACCATCTTCCTCGGGAGTCTCGACTCGAAGTCGGTGGCGCCAACGATCGCGACATGTATTGGCGTCGAGTGCCGATATGGGGTCGCGGGTGGAGTGGAGATCACGTACCACGGCGGTGTCCTTGCAATGGGTTCACTTCCGCTTGGGTGGAACTGAATCACTAGCAGCGACCAAATCCGACGAACTGAGCAGCGACTGGTGAGTGGCGGACGATCGGCCGATCATCGCTTTCGTGAAGTTGAACGACCACCATGGACAAGGAGATCACATCAGACGCGGGTTGCGCCCATGTCCAGCGGGATCTGGGCTCCCGTGACTGTCCGCGACTCGTCGCCGGCCAGCCAAAGTACTGCATCGGCAATCGTATCTGGGGAAGCCAAAATTGGTTCAGCCAGGATGGCGCCTAGCGACGCCGCGTAGGTGGGAAATCGAGCGACCAGGTCGATCAGCGTGTCGTCGTGGCCCATCGGTGTGTCCACTCCCCAGGGATGGATCGAGTTGACCCGGATCTGATGCGGTCCGAGTTCGATTGCAGCGGCTTTGGTGAGACCGACCAGGGCATGTTTGGCCGACACATAGTGAGCTTGGGCCGGTAAGGCCTTGAGCCCGGCTACGGAGCTCACGAGAATTATGGAGCCGCCACGACCCTGTTCGATCATTATGGGTGCGGCCGCTTTGAGGGTTTTCCATACACCGGTGAGATTGATATCGATAAGGGTGTTCCACTGCTCCTCGGACATCTCCCAAAATCGGTTCCAATTATTGATTCCAGCGTTAGCGACAACTACGTCGATCCCGCCTAATTCGGCGGCGCCGTCCCGACACAGTGAGTCCATCGCCTTGAAATCACGAACGTCGACGACCCGGGCTACGATCCTCCTTCCCTCTCCGCTGACGAGAGCCTTGGTCTCCTCCAGCTCAGTTCGAGTTGACGGCGGATACGGCGTGGGCGCAACGGGGCCACAGACGTCCAGCGCGAGAATATCTGCACCGGCACGCGCCAGCCGTAGGGCATGGGCCCTCCCTTGGCCTCGCGCAGCACCCGTAATAAACGCAACTTTTCCGTCCAGTCTCGTCATTGAATCGCCTTCTCTCGTGTTTCGAACTGAAATCTGGGGCGTCAAGCGGCCCCGTGCATTCTCAATGAGGCTGTTCAGGTACCTCTCGGTTCGTCACTCGTCAATGATTTGAGCTGCTGCTGCTGGTGCCACGTGTGGTTCGGTTCCACTCTGAATTGCCTCGGACGTCGTAGACAGGAGAGGAACTGCCAGGTGACGATCCGCAATGCTTCCGTGGGAGTGAAATCGAAGCCGTACATGTCATGCTCGTGGGACGGTAGCACATCTCGTCTGTCCGAGGTAAGAGATGCGACTCGCGCTCAATCGAAACGCAACGTACGCCTCATAGCTCCTCCATACTCCGACAACGTCCAGCCGACAATGATCACAAATTCTGGGATCTGAGACATCCACGTGGTCCTTGACCACTCTGCTCAAAAGGCGCCGGCGGTCATAACGTCGCCTCGAGGAGCCCAAGCGAGCACGGTGGCGCCTTCGTTTTTGGCCCACCTCCCCTTCGTGGTTCAACCTGATCGAGTGCTAGAGGGTTCACCGAATGTCTGCGAAGTAGCGTGTTCACCCGGGTTTCCGAAGTTGATCGAGTGAGTCGAACTCAAGGGGAGGCCGACA
>Ga0182015_10007151_pt1 | contig 10969 bp, 12 predicted proteins | sample 712P3MmetaG_FD_120478 | JGI IMG/M metagenome (GOLD analysis project Ga0182015, IMG submission 120478) | Permafrost microbial communities from Stordalen Mire, Sweden - 712P3M metaG | ecosystem: Environmental > Terrestrial > Soil > Wetlands > Permafrost | place: Sweden: Stordalen | collected...
GGCGGAGTGCAACAGGAATCCGCCTTGCCTGGCCAGCACAAGAGTGTGCACAATGCGCAGAACGGCGTCGATGGAATATGGGTTCGCGGTCTGGTGAATGATGCCGCGACGCGTGCCAGGCTCCCATTCAGCGCGAAAATCGCCGCGCTCCAGTAGCCACCGGCCCGAATAGTAAGTTACGCTCACATCTGCGTCGGGATTGGCAAATGGAGGTGCGGTCAACTCCACATCGAAATCGTATTCAGCGCGGTCCTCATCGCTTACAAACCCGGAATAGCGATTCTGCAACAGATCGAGGAAATCCGCATCGCTCGTGTTCACCCTGACGGGGACATCGCCGATGGCAATCACCACGCTGTATGGTTCGATTTGTGTGGCTAGTCCTGGCACGGAACCGGCTCCTGTGGAGCGGATTTCGCCGAAGCATGAACCATGCGGTGCAGGTAGACGAGAGCTCGCGCCGCAGGAACGGAGCGGCTGACAATCTTTGCGGTCAGGCGCTTAATCGAGTTCAACTCCGCCGGCACTGCGATTAACCTTCCCGCGCGGATCAGGTACGAGACTCTTCCCAGCAATTCATTCTTCGCTACGGGACGATCTGGTGCGGGCAACGCGTCGCCCTGGGTAATCCATTGCGGATTCTCGGCGTCTCCGGCCTTGCCAATGACGCGATGAGCACAAAGTTTGCCTTGCCGCCCGACCACCACGACATCCCCGGTGCGCACTTGATCGTGCATCACGCGCTCGACCACCAGCGTGTCTCCGGGCCAGATCGCAGGGAGCATGCTCCAACCGATAGCGGGAAATCGAGCTGGGCCGAAAGAGCGCAGAACCTCACCCGCCAGTTCGCACTTTAAGGCGTTCCCTCGGTCCCGCGCAGCGTCGACTGTCGGGCTCATGACGCCTTATTGCTTAGTCCCGAGCAGCCTTCCTGGGTGGTATTGACCTTGCCGCAGGAGAGGGCCGAGGTCACGAAAACCTGGTCGAAGCGAAACCCTGGCTTCTCGTACGGTTTCTTGATGGTCGCCGCGGATTGCGGCTCTTCGCCGGATGAATGATTCATGGCCATAAATGTTCGTCCCTCGCTTACTGTAATGCCGACTGCGACGCCTGCACCGCGCAGCCCACGGAGCTAGACGTCCCACAGGTCGTCTGATTGCTCAGAGTGGAGAAGTATACCTGAGAAGTCCCCGCCAGCGTTCCCGAGCCCACCATATTGTCGATGATAATTGCGCTCGTGCCACCGGCCGCGGCCAGCGCAGCGGTCGCGATCGCACCCACGTTCGTCCATACCAAGGTTCCTGTGCCGTCGTGTGTGGCGCCGCCCGCCGTCGGGTTAAATGTCGGAATCGTACCGCCGGAAGTACCGGCGGTCGTGACCAACTCAATGTTGTTGTTGGGGTCAAGGATCAGCGCGCCCTTGTTGTATGCATTATCTTTTACCCAAGCGGCCGGAGTAAAGGCAGACTGCACTCCCTGATCCAGCCAGAACACCTCGTTATCCGGCGTGATGCCGCCCACGGTCGTACTCCAAGTGGGGGCCGTCGCGCCTGACGTGCCTAATGCAAGCACCACCACCTGAATCTGGAAGTGGCTGTCCAAGACCTCCTGGCCCACTGCGTATGCCGTCGACGGTTGCCAGGGCGTGACCTTGAAATTGAAGATGCATCCGCCGGCGGCGCAGCCAGACGACACTCCCTCCGCCTTCGCGCTCTCAAAGATCCACTCCGTTGCGCCACCCGTCGCATTCGGATTCAGGATATCGGTCACGGGAGAACAGGGCGTAGTAGTGTTCGAAAGAACTGGCCCCGAGTTTACGGTGCCGAAAACCCCGGCCGTAATTGGGACTTGATACAGGATCGGAGGCCCGCCGGTATTCCCGCAAACATAAAGATTGCCGGTAGCGTTCACCGAATTCTTGTACGTGCTGTCAAAGTCTCCATCGTACAAGGGACTGGGATTGGGCGTGCTTCCGTAGGCAACGCTGTCGCCGACCACCGCCTTCGATCCCACGGCGCCGGTAATGAAAGCGGTGCTGAGCACGTAAACCGCAGTGCAAGCAGTGGCCCCCCCATCGCAGTTTGCCGTGCCGTCGCTCGAGGCGAACACGTATACCAGTCCAGCAGTGGAATCCACCTCCGGACTATCGACGATTCCGGTACCATGATCCAACTGGCCTGAGATCGTTACTCCGCCCGTGGGGCTTACGCGATACAAGAACCCACCGAGGTCCCCTACAAACACATTCCCCGACGCTCCGTCGTAAACCGGGCTGGCGACGGGATTGGGATTGGTTGGGTTGACCTGGACCGGCCAGCCTCCGGTTGTCACTTCAGTCAGCTGTCCCTTGAATACCGGATTGAACTTATGCAGCCAACCGTGGTTGTCGCCCACGTAGGCTGCGTCTCCGCTGTAATCGTAGTAAACGGAAGATGTCGTATCGTTGGCGGGCGTGTCCAGCGGGTCGGTGAGCAATGCGGTTGTCATGCAAGGCGCCGTGGGGCAGGCTGCATATAGAGCGGCAGATTCAGGCACGAGGGTCGTCGGGCTGCCAACGCTTTCCCCCGCGGAAGCGGCCCATTTCAGCAAGACCAAGTTCCCCTCGTCGCCTGCGTTGGTTTGCACGAACGCTACTTGGGTGCCGTCAAGCGAGTACACAGGAGAAGTCAGGATCTGGCCGCTGGTGTTGTACGCCCAGTAGCCCGAAGGCACCGTGCCGCCGCAGCCGGAATAAAGATTGTCGTACGCCACAATGCTGGCCTGCGAGATAGATCCTTCAAGGCCGGTGCTGTAGATGACGAAATCGGGTTGCGCGGCGCTTCCGCAATTGGCGGTGGTGCCGAGGAACGAGAACTTCGCGGGATAGTTGCCCGCGCCAACGCTGCCTCCGCTGCCCAGGCTCTGCTCCCAAAGCCCCTCCGGCTTTCGACGCCTGCGCTCCCGTAAATCCTTCACGTCTTCATTATTCTTGCGGAGCTGTGAAGCAAGCGCCTCACGGCTCTGCGCGGCCGGCAACATGACCGGCAATTGGCCGCGATAACGCTGCTGCCAGTAGCGAGGGTCCCGCTGCACCCGCTGGGCCTGTTCCGTCGTGGCTGGCCTGGAGAAGATAAGACTGCGATGGCTCCAGTCGTTGGGTACGGGGATGGTTGCCTCCTTTCCCGACGAACCTTGACCGAACAAAGCTGGAGACGAAGCGAGGACTCCGAGAACTGAGACACCGAACCACAGCAAACGCAGCTGGTTGCTTCTCATTTTTCTCCCTGATCCTTTTTATCCCTGATCTTGCGGGCACGCACAACGGCCTGAATGGTAGCGGTCGACACCAAATCCCTCCGCCCGTCTGCATTGGACTATGGGCTAGCGCGTTGGAAAATAATCATACACCCGGCGGTTTTGCGCGAGTTCCGAAAATTCGCCCGCACAGCCGCAGATTTCCACAGGGATTTCCACTCCGCAAAGGATGACCGCCAGAGCGGGTTAGCGCATCTACACCGCCGGTTTAGCCGGCTGCGCGATCAAGCCGGAAGCGTGGACGTAGGAATCTGTTGGGCGCGGTTGCGAAGCTCTTCGAACAGAACGGTGCTCAAGTAACGTTCGCCAAACGATGGCAGAACCACCACAATCAGCTTTCCCGCATTCTCCGGACGCCGCGCCGCCTGTAGAGCGGCGAAAACCGCGGCTCCGGAAGAAATTCCCACGAAAATGCCTTCTTCCAAAGGCAGCCGCCGTGCGGTGCGAATCGCGTCATCGTTGCTGACTTGAATGATCTCATCAATGTAGTCGGTGCGCAGGATGCTGGGAACAAAACCGGCTCCGATCCCTTGAATCTTATGCGGTCCGGGCTTTCCGCCGGAGAGAACTGGACTCTCGACCGGCTCGACGGCAATTGCCTTGAATGATGGCTTCTTAGGCTTGATAAATTCGCAGACGCCAGTGATGGTTCCGCCGGTGCCAATGCCTGAGACCAGAAAGTCGACTCGCCCGTCGGTGTCGTTCCAAATTTCGGGTCCCGTGGTCTCGCGGTGAATCTTCGGATTATCCGCATTGTCGAACTGCTGCAGCATGTAACTGTTGGGAGTGTTCGCGAGCAACTCCTCGGCCTTAAGGATGGCTCCCTTCATTCCCCTGGGACCCGGCGTAAGAACGATCTCCGCGCCGAAGGCCAGCAGCAGTACCCGCCGCTCCAGGCTCATGGTTTCCGGCATCGTCAGAATCAGTTTGTAGCCTTTGACGGCGGCCACAAAGGCCAAGCCAATGCCCGTGTTGCCGCTCGTAGGCTCGATCAGCACGGTCTTGCCCGGGTGAATTTTCCCCGCACGCTCCGCCTCAGTGATCATGCTTACTCCGATGCGGTCTTTTACGCTGCCCACGGGATTCTGGCTTTCGAGCTTGGCTACCACTTCGGCCACGCAGCCTGCCGTGACCTTATTGAGCCGCACCAGCGGAGTGTGGCCAATCAACTCGGTAACGTTGTTTGCGATTTTCATGATGATCTCCTTGTTCTTGAACGGCGGCCCGTTGGACCAGTAAGCCTACTACACTAGTAGACTATTTCGCCACATCAAGAAAGTAAGGGTAGTGTCCTAAATCTGCTGGGACACTCCCAAAGTAAGGGATCCAGCAAATGGCGGAAGCGTGTGCGAGTCGAACGCACCGGTGACAGGGAAACCTGCCGCCCGCCGGTTTTGAAGACCGGGATGATCACCGGACCACATGCGCTTCCGTGCCCATTCAGTCAGTAGTCCCGTAGATTAGCACTGTTGTTCGTGGCCTGCGAGGGACGCGACCACCGATGTGCAAATTCTTTCACGTTGACAGCCCCTGCTTGCAAGAGGACACTTTCAGATCACGACTGCTCAACGATAGTACTGCCTGCGATAGTACAGAGGAGCGGTTCCCATTTCCGCGGCCAAAGGCGGAGATAGAGCATGTCCATACGCACACCTGCGTCGAGGAGGACTAAATGAAGACTCTCCGTCGTATCCGCGCATCTATCCTGTTGCTGCTTGCGTTAGTTGGGGCACACCTGTTCGCGGTTGCACAGGAGGGCAGCTCTTCCTCGGAAAAATCCCGGCTGATTTGCGGTACGGACGAATCCGGATTCAACGGGATGGACGGCCAATTGGCCGAAGTCCGCACGGATGGGCCCTCCCTCGTCAGCGCCGTGCAGCTCTACAACCTCAGCGTTCCGGTCAATGGAATTACCTTCGCCTCCACTTTCTTGTGGGCGGGACAGCCGGAACCTGTGGGAAGTGTGGCTGGCAACACCCTTCAAAAAATCAGCGTTGACCTGCCGCCAACCGTGCTGTCTACCATTGAGCCTGGAAGCAACTCTTTCTCTCCCGAATGCTGCAACGAGCAAATGGTCAGCTTCAAGGGAGGTCTGTATCACGCGCACTACAGCGATGTTATCCAGCGATTGATCATCGATTCTTCGGGGAACTCGGAAGTGGCGCAGACCTATGCGCAGACCGACGTAGTCGGCATGGCCAGCGACGGCGACAGGATTTGGATCTCCAAGTGGAATGAAGAACAGGTGGGAATCTGGGATCCGCCTAGCAACACTTTCACTGTGGTCTTCAGTACTCCTGGCGAAGCCGGCGGTTTGGCATGGGATGTCGAGAGGCATGTTCTTTGGGTAGGCATGGAGGGCGGATCGGTTATTCCGTACAGCGCGACAGGAAAACAGCTGGGCAATGGATTTCAGCCCTTCGGCAGCATTGACGCTACCATTGATGGGCTGGCGTTTATTCCCGCGACAAGTTCCGACTAACTGGGTTCCCAGGACCGCGCTAATGAAGCTGGGTGCCGATTTCTCTTCGGCACCCAGCCCTTCCGTCATTGGTCATCCGCTAGAGCGTGGGCGCGTGCCCCTGCCCCATCTGCACTCCAGCTACTTCGGCTGCGGCACGATCCTCAGATACGGCTTGGGCGACTTCCAGCCTCCGGGGTACTTCTGTTGCGCTTCCTCGTTCGACACTGAGGGCAGAATGATGACTTCGTCGCCAGGCTTCCAGTTCACCGGCGTAGCAACCTTGTGCTTCGCCGTAAGCTGCATGGAATCGACGACTCGCAGAATTTCGTCGAAATTCCGCCCCGTGCTCATGGGATAACTCAGCTGGAGTTTAATCTTTTTATCCGGACCAACAACGAACACCGTGCGCACGGTGGCATTGTCTGCCGCGGTGCGTCCCTCCGAGGTATGCCCGCTCTCGGCCGGCAACATGCCGTAGAGCTTGGCAATCTTAAGCTCGGGGTCGCCGATCATCGGGTAATTCACCTTGGCGCCCTGAGTCTCCTCAATATCAGCGGCCCATTTACCGTGGCTGCTCACTGGGTCGACGCTGAGGCCGATAATCTTGGTGTTGCGCTTGGCGAATTCAGGCTGCAGGCGCGCCATATAGCCAAGCTCCGTGGTGCATACGGGAGTGAAGTCTTTGGGGTGGGAAAACAAAATCGCCCAGCCGTCGCCGATCCATTCGTGAAAATTGATTGTGCCCTGCGTAGTTTCGGCGGTGAAATTCGGGGCGGTGTCATTGATGCGTGGGATTCTGGGGGTTTCGGTCGCGGTCTCTGTGCTCATTTTTTCTCCTAGTGAATTCGATTCGCTCGAAATTATGAAAGTGCCCAGCTTTCAAATTCGGGTGAACGTCGCATGAAAACGAAACCCACCCGTTTCGCTGGGTGGGTTTGGAAGAAATCTTATTCGCTCCCTATCCACACCTCGGCGCACACATGCAACAACAGCACATGACGCGGATGTTGGAAGGGCTAAACACACCGTTAGAATAAAAGCCTGCACTCGCGCTGTCAACCGAGGGACAGCCTCTCGGTTCCGTGATCTAGAGTTTTCCTGCATCGCAAAAGTGGCTCGCGGCATCTGTCTTGATGCGGCGCTGCCCTCGCCAAAATTCAATTCCCTGTCGCTCCTCGAGGATATTCATGAGCCAACCATCGCGACATCTGAAAATGGCACAGTGGGATGTTTTCTCTTCGCGTTCGCTTGAGGGCAATTCCGTGGCCGTGTTCTTCGATGGCCGTGAGTTGACCGATGCCGAGATGCAGGCCATTGCCAAGGAAATGAACCTTTCAGAGACGACGTTCGTGCTGCCCTGCGACGCCGTCACCGAACGGGAGCAGGGGATTCGCGTACGCATCTTCACCGTGCAGGAAGAACTGCCGTTCGCCGGCCATCCGACCCTGGGAACGGCGTTCGCCTTGCGCGGCCAGAGTGGGAGCAAACAGATCGCGCTGCAACTGAATGTCGGGAGAGTTCCGGTAGATTTCGAAGACAACGCGGGACAACCGGCGTTCGGCGAGATGACGCAGATCGATCCGACTTTCGGAATGCGGCACGAACGGGAAGCCGTCGCACAGGCAACCGGATTGCGCATGCAGGACTTCGACGATTCCCTGCCCATTCAAACCGTTTCCACGGGAGTTCCTTTCACCGTGGCGCCGCTCAAATCGCTGGCCGTTATGCGAGATTTACAGATTGATCTGAGCCGCGCCGCGGAATATCTGGCCAGAACCGAGGGCAAGTTTTTTTATTTCGTCACGCGAGAAACTGTAGACCGCGAAGCCAGACTGCACGCCCGCATGCTGTTTTACAACGGTGAAGACCCGGCGACGGGCTCAGCCGCAGGCTGTTCCGCGGCCTGGATGCTAGCGAACGGCGTGGCCAAACCCGATGAACACGTACTCATTGAGCAGGGTATCGAGATGAAACGCCCCAGCCGGATTTTCGTTCGCGCTTCGCGGAACGATAACCGGGTAGTTAACGTACGCGTGGGCGGGCACTCCGTTGAAATCATGCGCGGCGAAGTTTTTCTTTAGCCGGCCCCGCGCAAGCACATGCAGAATCGCGCCGTTCGCGACGTCGAAGAAAGTCAATGGCCAAAATCTGCCATTTGCTTCGGCGGTACTTTACAGGGTTGATCCCTTCCCGTTAGCATCACTTCGCTCTTCTATTCTTCGTGAACAGAGAAAACTCCGTTTGTCCCGGCGCACAACCGGCGACTTGCGGAACCGGACGGTGAATGAAACCTAAGCGCACGATCCTGTGTGTTGATGACAACGAACAGTCGCTTTCTTACCGCAAGATCATTTTGGAAACCCGCGGCTATCGCGTAGCGAGTTACTCCCGCGGCGAAGAAGCCCTGGAGCGCTTCAAGCAGGGAGGGATCGATTTGGTGGTCACCGACATGGCTATGCCCGGGTTGGACGGTCCGCAGTTGATCGCCGCAATCAAGAATCTAGCGCCCCAGGTTCCGGCAATCCTCATTTCGAGCAAGGCCCGCGTCTACGATCATGAATCGCAAGCGGACGTATTCCTGGCGAGGGGGATGTATGCGCCTGCGGATCTGCTGGAACGAATCCGCGTGCTTCTGGTGCGCAAGCGCGGACCCAAGCGCATGCAACAGACATCGGTGCAATTGCCCCAGCGCCAGGGAGTAGCCTGACGCGGTTGTCTGGCACACGCCACTCTGTAAATCTCATCGTGTAAGATCAAGCCTGGCATGGGCGCATTCATCGAAGCCATTGATCTTCACAAAACCTATCGCGTGGGAAAGATCGACGTGCCCGCGCTCCGTGGTGTCTCCTTCGGCGTGCAAAAGGGAGAATTCGTCACCGTCGTCGGTCCTTCGGGGAGCGGCAAGTCCACCCTGTTCTACCTTCTGGGTGGACTGACGCGAGCCGATTCCGGCCGCGTAATCATGGACGGCGATGACTTCGCCACGCTCTCCGACGCCCAGCGCACTCGCATGCGCAAGCGCAAGATCGGATTCGTATTTCAGAAATTCAACCTGTTACCCACGCTCGATGCTCGCTCCAACATTGCAATCGCGCAGGAAATTTCCGGCAACGGCGACCGCGACCCCGCATTCTTCCTGCGCATTTGCGATCTATTGGGGCTCACCAAGCGCCTCAACCATCGTCCGTCTGAACTTTCCGGTGGAGAGCAGCAACGCGTGGCTCTGGCTCGCGCTCTGGTCAACAAACCCGCGGTGGTTTTGGCGGACGAGCCCACGGGCAATCTTGACACGGAGAACTCGAACGCCGTTTTGAAAATGTTGCGGCAGTCAAACCAGGAATTAGGCCAGACCGTGCTGATGATCACGCACAACCCCGAAGCCGCCAGGTTCGGGGACCGCATCATCCACATGCGCGACGGCCACGTCGTGCAGCCGGAAGAAGATCCGCAGTGGGCGCCGCACTGAGAGCGTCATGGGGTACGTTGCCCCGGCGCAACGCCTCATTTATAATCAGGCTCGTTGAGCGGGAGTAGCTCAGTGGTAGAGCGCGACCTTGCCAAGGTCGATGTCGCGGGTTCGACCCCCGTCTCCCGCTCCAGACTTTTCAGCGCACCAGCCCGTGATTCTCCTCCCGGGCGCAAGTGGACTTTTTCCTCCAGGAACGCTAGTTTAGTTGACGGAGGGCGCGGTACCCAAGTGGTAAGGGAGAGGTCTGCAAAACCTTTATGCGTCGGTTCGATTCCGACCCGCGCCTCCAATCTTTCCTTGCAGTTGCCTGTCTGCCTTGCAGTTAGGTTCGAATTGAGCTTTCGTGTTGATTGGGCCTAGATGGGGCAAAATCGCCTGGATCTGGCCTCAGGGGCGGACAAAAAGCGGACACGATTTTCGCCGCTCAATTTGGCCTCTCTTCCTGCTTACTCGCGAGCTTCTCGGCCGCTCTCAAGATCTCGTCGTAGTGGAGCATCGCGCTGCGCTTGTGCTCCGCGGTTGGATGCACGTAGCGCAGCACGAGACGAATCGAGCTGTGACCGAGGATCGCAGCTGGCGTAGCAAGGTCACCCCCCTGCGCCATGCGCGTTGCGAAGGTATGCCGGAAGTCGTAGAGTACAAACGTGAATGCAATTCCGGCTTTCAAGGCCACTGCACAGATTCGGTCATGCGTACCGTTAACCTCGTAATGTGCTGTCCCGGATTCCGGGACGATGGAAAAATCCATTTGGAATTACCATTCATCCGTCGAGCAAGGATCAGTCGGCTCTCGCTCGTCAGGTCTAACGTCCATCGTGCTGAAGGTGATTTTCCGCTCGTTATCTGCAACTGACCTCGACCCAGATCAATATCCGCTTTGCCCAGCCGTGTGACTTCGTCTGGGCGCATGCCCTGGTTCAAGATCAGGCGCCCAAGATCGTTGATATCTCTGTGCTTCGCTGCGCGCAGAAAATATTGCCGTTCTTCGTCAGATGTGAGTACGTGAATACGGACAGTAGCGGCGTCTGACGGTATCTTTACGTTGCGCACCGGGTTCTCTCTCGCCCACCGCTGCGTCACTGCATAACCGAAGAATTTGGAGATCGCATGGAGGTCGTGGCGCAGAGTGATGTCCCTAATTCCGTGCTCGTTCACACGCCAAGCTTTGTATTCTTCCAGGCGTCCTTCATCGATTAGACTCACGGGCTCTTTTCCAAAAAACTGTTTGGCACTTGTGAGACTGGTAGCCAGCCTGCGGTAGGTATTCGGATGGGCTCGATAATTCATCGTTGCCCATTCGAGGAAATCGCATATCGCTTCACTGAACTCGAGCACTCGGATCGGGCGAAGCAGGCGGCGGCCCTCCCTTAGGCCTTGACGGTGCTCTGACTCCTGATCCTGAGCCTTTCTCATATTTTGTTTTGTGGCGACCAAGTCTGTCGTTCCGCTGTATTCTCGGCCGTCTAGTTTGAAGCGGTAATGCCAAATCCCGTTTCGCTCTCTGAGTGGCATTGTTTGGGTTTTTGAGGCACCTCCCAGCAGTTTCTCAAGCGCCATGAGACCTGCCTTACAAGCAGGAGGTCGCAGGTTCGAGTCCTGCACTGCCCACCACTCTCCGCAAGGTCCGGCCCGGGGACATGGGTAACAGAATGTACCGGCTACATGGGTAACACTTTTGGACCGAAGGGATTTTCCAGCGGTTCCAACACACGAGTCTCCAGATCAAAGTATCCTAAGTCATA
>Ga0182015_10007153_pt1 | contig 10969 bp, 7 predicted proteins | sample 712P3MmetaG_FD_120478 | JGI IMG/M metagenome (GOLD analysis project Ga0182015, IMG submission 120478) | Permafrost microbial communities from Stordalen Mire, Sweden - 712P3M metaG | ecosystem: Environmental > Terrestrial > Soil > Wetlands > Permafrost | place: Sweden: Stordalen | collected...
GCAGCCCCGCATGTGCGTCGCTTGGCCCGCGAAATTGGAGTTGATATTCACAGCGTGCAAGGCAGCGGCCCGGGCGGCCGCATCAGTGAAGACGACGTAAAACTGTGCGCCAAGAATGCGCTCGTGGCCGCGGCCGCCGTGGCACAGTCTCAACGCGGAACCTTCGCCGAGCCCGACCTGCCCGATTTCTCCAAGTGGGGGAAAACGGAACGCGTTTCGATGCGCGGAGTGCGGCGCAAGACTGCCGAGCATCTTCGTCAGGCCTGGAACACGATTCCCCACGTCACCCAGCAGGATCGTACGGACATCACCGAACTCGAACAGCTTCGAGCCCGCTTCGCTCCCCGCGCCGAAGAAGCCGGCGGCAAGATGACCGTCACCGCGATCGCCTTGAAAGTGTGCGCCTCGGCCCTGAAAGTCTTTCCCCAGTTCAATGCCTCGATTGATATGGCGAAAGAAGAAATCATCTACAAGCAGTACATCAACATCGGCGTGGCCGTGGACACGGATCGCGGCCTGCTCGTTCCCGTCATCCGCGACGTGGACAAGAAAAATATCGTCGAATTGGCGGCGGAGATGACGCAACTCTCCAAGAAGGCGCGCGACAAGAAGCTCACTCCGCAGGAGATTGAAGGCGGAACATTCACCATCACGAATCTCGGCGGCATCGGCGGCACCGGATTCTCTCCCATTGTGAATTATCCCGAAGTCGCCATTCTCGGCCTTTCGCGTTCCCGCATGGAGCCGGAGTGGGTGAACAACAAATTCGAGCCGCGCTTGATTCTGCCGCTCTCGCTCTCGTACGATCACCGGTTGATCGATGGCGCCGACGCCGCGCGTTTCCTGCGCTGGATCGCGGAAGCCTTCGAGCAGCCATTCTTGCTGTCGGTGCAGGGATAGAAGAAGATTAACCGCTAAGGGCACGAAGGCCCACTGAGAAAACTCTAAGCATAAAACCCTTCGTGATACTTCGTGTCCTTGGTGGTTGCTTAGGTTTTTGTTGGCGAAACTCTAATCCAGAATAATCTAAGGATAAATAACGCAATGGCAAACAATTCCAATCTCCGTGTAGCAGTAATCGGTGGCGGTCCCGGCGGATACGCCGCCGCATTCCTGGCCGCCGACCTCGGCATGAAAGTTACGCTGATCGATCCGGAAGTCAACCCCGGCGGCGTCTGCCTCTATCGCGGCTGCATCCCGTCGAAATCGCTGTTGCACGTGGCCAAGCTGCTCGAAGAAGCCGAGCAGGCAAAAAACTGGGGCATCGAGTTCGCCGCTCCAAAAATTGACCTTAACAAACTTCGTGGATGGAAAGAAGGCGTCGTCAACAAGCTCACCGGCGGACTCGGCCAACTTTCGAAGCAGCGCAAGGTCGACTTCGTGCAAGGCAAAGCCTCGTTCGTAAATTCAACCACGCTAAAGGTCACAAAGGCGGGGAAAGAAAAAGCCGAAGAGAACCTGACCTTCGATCGCATCATCATCGCCACCGGATCGCGTCCCACCGTCGTGCCCAGCCTCAAGCTCGACAGCCCGCGCCTCATGGATTCGACCAGCGCTCTCGACCTCCCCGACATTCCAAAAACGCTGCTGGTAATCGGCGGCGGCTACATCGGATTGGAACTCGGCTCGGTCTACGCGACGCTCGGCACCAAGGTGACCTGCGTAGAAATGATGTCTGGCCTGCTCCCCGGAGCCGATCGCGACCTGGTTCTCCCTCTGCACAAGCGCCTCGAAAAACTTTTCGCCGCAATCCTGCCCAACACCACTGTCAAATCGCTCAAGGACGAAAAGACCGGCATCCGCGTAACCCTCGAAGGTCCAAACGTAAAAGAAAAAGAGCAAGTATTCGATCGCGTGCTGATGTGCGTAGGACGCCGCCCGAATTCCGAAATCCCCGGCCTCGACCAGACGAAAGTCAAAGTCAACCAGAAGGGATTCATCGAAATCAACGGACAGCGCCAGACCGCCGATCCCACCATCTACGCCATCGGTGACGTAGCCGGCGAGCCCATGCTGGCCCACAAGGCAATGCATGAAGGACGAACCGCCGTCGAAGCCATCGCCGGCCACAAAGTTGCCTTCGAACCGAATGCGATTCCCGCAGTCGTCTTCACCGATCCCGAGATCGCATGGGCCGGCCTCACCGAAACTCAAGCCAAAGAACAAGGACGCGAAATCACCATCGCCAAATTTCCATGGGCCGCTTCGGGCCGCGCCGTCACCATCGACCGTCCCGAAGGTCTCACCAAACTGCTCATCGATCCGAAGACGGAACGCGTGCTCGGTGTCGGCATCGTAGGCGCAGGCGCCGGCGAACTCATCGCGGAAGGCGTGCTCGCGATCGAAATGTGCGCCCTCGCGGCCGACATTGGCATGACCATCCATCCGCACCCAACCCTGTCGGAAACCATGATGGAATCGGCGGAAGTCTTCTACGGACAGGCCACGGACATCTATCGTCCAAAGAAGTCGTAGTGGTGATGAATCACACGGTGGAGCGACGGGCGCATCGCCCGTCCGCGGTGAGTCTCATCACTTATATTGGAACTTCAATGAGAAAATTGCCGCTGTTAATTCTTCTTGTTTTCCTGTCTGTCCCCGGGCTCATGGCCCAGTCCGTGGGCGGCCTGCTGAAGAGCGGCACGCAAGCTCAGCAAACTCCCGCCTCGACCGACCCCCTGCGACGTGAGACCCCGTCGGGTGCTGTAGTTGGATTTCTGGAAGCAGCCCAGGCCGGAAACTCCCGAACCGCCGCCGATTACCTGCAATTGAGCACCGTGCGCCGCCAGTCGCAGGGTCCCGACCTGGCCGACAAACTGAAGGTCCTCATGGACCGCGCCTTCGTGGGCAGCCTGCGACGCCTCAGCACGAGTCCCGAAGGCAGTCCCGATTACGGCGCAGCCGATCAGCAAACCATCGGAAGTTTTTCCAATGGCGATGCTGACGTTCCCGTCGTTCTCGTGCGTGTTGCCGATCCGAATTTCGGAAAAGTCTGGCTCTTCTCCTCCGAAACGCTGAGCAAAGTCCCCGAGTTATACGACACCGTCGAGGCTCACCAGGTCGAAAGTAAACTTCCGCAAAGCCTGGTCCGAAACACCTTTCTCGGGATGCCGCTCTGGCAATGGCTGGCGCTTTTCGCCGCGATTCCAGCGGCGCTCGCGATCGGCTGGGCCGTAGTTCTGCTGCTCGCGATTCCGCGCCGGCTCTGGCTCAAGTTCAGACATCGCCCGAACCTGCACTCTTACAGCCGCGTGTCCACGCCGCTGCTCGTCTGCTTCAGCGCCCTGGCCCATCGCCTCATGGCCCACTACCTCGGCCTGCCGCTATTGTCACGTCTTTATTACTACCGGACCATCGGCGTTCTCATCAGCATCGGTTTCTTTTGGTTTCTGCTCCGCGTCACCAACCTCACCATGCAGCGCCTGCGCATCCACGCTGTCAGCGCCGGCCGCATCGGCACAGGAACCCTGATGGTGCTCGCCCAGCGCCTGCTCACCGCGCTGGTGGTCATCGTCGCCGTTCTGGGCACGCTCGGTATCCTCGGCTTCAACCTCACCACCGTGCTCGCTGGCCTCGGCATCGGAGGCATTGCCATCGCTTTCGCCGCCCAGAAGACACTCGAAAATCTTTTTGGCGGAGTGTCCGTCCTCGCCGACGAAGTTATCCGCGTCGGCGACTACTGCCGCTTCGGCGATCGCACCGGAACCGTCGAAGACATCAGCCTGCGCTCCACCCGCGTTCGTACCGATGCACGCACCGAACTCTCCATCCCCAATGGCGCCCTCGCCACCATGAACATCGAAAACTTCACCCGTCGCGACAAGATTCAATTCAATCCTGTGCTCGCGATCCGCTACGAGACCACCGCCGACCAGTTGCGCTATCTGCTGGCTGAGATTCGCCGGATGTTATACGAACACCCGAAAATCGAAAGTGACAGCGCCAGCATCCGCTTCGCAAATTTCGACAATAGCGCCTTGCGCCTTGAGATCGCCAGCTACGTGCTCACCCGCGACTCCAACGAATTCGCCGCCATCCGCGAAGACCTTTTGCTCCGCATCATCGACATCGTCGGGAAGTCGGGCAGCGGCTTCGCTTTCCCCTCGCAGACCCTGTATTTATCGCGCGATTCCGGCCTTAATAAGGAGAAAACCGCAGCCGCCGAGCAGGAAGTCCAGCACTGGCGCGATCAGAATGACCTGCCCTTCCCCGATTTCGCGCCCGCGGACAAGTCGGCCTTTCGCGCTTCGATCGTCTATCCTCCACCGGAGTCTGCCACCGGAAAACAACAGCGCCAGCCCTGAAACCGCCTTCCTGGAGCCTGTTTCCGATAAACTATAGACAGCCGCCGCTTACCCCCGTAACTTGCGGCTTTCAGCGCCGCTTCCTAGCATTAACAAGCCATGCCCCATGCTCTGCTATTGTCCCCGGATGACCAGGCTGTCAGCGCCATCTCTGCCGTCTTGGAAGAGATGTCAGTGACGTGCGAGCGTCCCCTGGACGGAGTCTCCGCCGCCCAAAAGCTCAATTCGCAAAGCTTCGACCTGGTTTTGGTCGATTGCGAAAATCTTCCCGCCGCCAAGCTCGTCTTTGACGTCTGCCGCCGCGGAAAAAACGGCATCAACCCCGTTCCGATCGCGATTGTCGATGGCCGTGCCGGTCTGCCCACCGCATTTCGGCTCGGCGCCGAACTCATTCTCACCAAGCCGGTCGCGAAAGACCAGGCTCGAAATACCGTCCGCAATGCCGTCAGTCGCGTGCGAAAAGAAGGTCAAGCAAACGAGAGTGTTCCCACCCCGCCTCCGGCCGCCACCCTGCACCATGCGGTCGGGACTGTAGAACATGCGCAGGCATTCGCCGCAGCCGCCGTTTCTTCGCAACTGACGAACTTCGCCGATACTGCTACAAGCCACGTTTCAGCCCAAGTTTCAGACGCTGCCTCAGACGCTGCTCCAAACGCCGCTCTGGACGCGGCGTCCACAATGCTTTCCGCGCCGGCCTCCACAGCGACGATGCATTCCGCGGTGGACGAAATCGATGCCCCGGCCGCGACGCCAGAGGCGAATCCGGAATCCGCGTCTTCAGTCTCATCTTCACATTTCACGTCAGAGGCATCTTCTTTGTCGGGGTCATCTCCAGCGCCGGCATTTGCGGCCGATTCGCACCCCCCGCTCTTGACAGATCCTTCCGACGATCCCGTGCTCGCGGAACTGGAAAGAGCCGAGCTCGAAGAATCACTACGAAAAGAATCGCAACAGAAGAGTTCCGAGTCGGATAAAGCCGCCGCGCAAGCGGAAATCAAGTCTTTCGACCCGATCTTTCCGTCCCACTCGCAAGGAACCAACCGGAAAACAAGCGGCGCGCTCGGTGCGGTCCTGATGCTCGCTCTAGTCGCTGGTGTCTTATGTGCCGCGTGGAAGTATCAGCCAGGATTCCGAGACTTCGCTCAACCACAAGTTAACCGTGTCCTTGCCCTCGTTGGAATAGCGCCGTCGCCAAGCGCACCACCGGCCTCGATGCCAAATCCCACGGAGGCTCAGGCGGCCCCAGCGCCCGAAGCGCAGTCGTCCAGCGACCCGAATCAGGCACAATCGACCACCCCAGACTCCGCGGCGCCTTCAGCATCAGCATCAAGCGCAGCCCCGGTCGCCGGGACAACTCCTGCCCAGCCGGCAGCGGTCCCGCCAGCGCCAGTTCCGCCGCCGACTTCCGCGGCCACCAAGGCAGCTCCTCTTGTTACCGAAACCAGCAAACCCAGCAGCAGCCAGCCCAGCGACGGCAAGCAAAACGTTGGCGCCGGTTCGTCCAGCGCCCCACTGCCAGGGGAAGACACCGCGATCGTTCTCTCGTCCAAGGGTGCGGAAAATCGGCTGGCTCACAGCGTTCCGCCGAAATATCCCGTCGAAGCGAGCTCCACGCAGGCGCAAGCACAAGGAACGGTTGTGCTCAAGGAGATCGTTGACGAAAATGGCGACGTCGCTGCCGTGCGACTGGTCGAAGGCAATGCCGCCCTCGCAACCGCCGCCATCAATGCCGTGAAGCAATGGCACTATCGACCCTATATCCGCGACGGAAAGGCCCTGCCCTTTCAGACCATCGTGATCGTCGACTTTCAGCGGCCTTAAGAACAGCCCAGCGGCAGAACGTCGTTAGTCGTTAGTCGTTGGTCGTTCGTTGCAATTACCCCCGTAACTTGCTGGTACCCACCACATTACCTAGGATGGCCTCATTATGGGTTACCAAGCTTTACTCTTCTGTCCCGATGAAAAAATGGCTCGCGTCGTAAGTCAGGTGTTCAGCGAACTGGACTTCACTGTAGAGCCGGTTCATGAACCGTTTGCTGCGGTTAAGAAGTTGATGGCGCATCGTTATGACGCGATCGTCGTCGACTGCGACAACGAACAGAACGCTTCCCTGCTCTTCAAAAGCGCGAGAAATTCCAGCTCCAATCAGAACTCGCTGGCCATCGCCGTGGTCGAAGGGCAAATGGGCGTGGCCAAAGCCTACCGCATCGGCGCCAACCTCGTACTGACCAAGCCGGTGAATGTCGAGCAGGCCAAGGGCACGCTTCGCGTCGCGCGAGGCCTCTTGCGAAAGAATTCTGAAGCTGCCGCCAGCGCTTCCGCCGGGGCAACTGCAGCAAGAACAACGCCCGCGTCCGCCGGCAGTTCATTCCGGCCGTCGAGTCCAGCCGCGGCAGCCGCCGTTTCGCAAGACGTCCCGCAATTTGAAGCTCCGCCGGCGGCAGCGTTTCCCGAGGCATCTCCGCTTATGAGCGCGTCGGCCGACTCTGCGGATCAGACAGCGGTTGCACCCGCCGCCGAAGACAGCACAGAAATCGCGGCGCAGTCGGCATCCGCGCAAGTGCACCAGCCCGCTTCTTCCATCGCAATTAGGAATGACGTGGTCCAAGGCGCGCACAAAGACACGCCCCGATCAGCACACGATCCGAGTCCCGTCTCCTCGTCAGCCACAGGATCCGCCGCGGCCCCGGCTCCGGCGAAAGAACTGACGGCACAGCCGGCGCGACAGAAAGAGGGCCAGGCACTGGAATCGGTGACCACCAATACCTCGCACCAGGCCGCTGCAACTCCAAATCCTAATCCCAGCCCAACGTTCAGCTCGTTGAGCATAACCGGCGGCCCGACTTTTGCCGGATTCGGCGAAGGAGATTCCGATGGACCGGGAGTTAAGAAAAAACTCCTGATCGCGGCTGTCATCATCCTGGCTCTGGCCGCGGTCGGCTATTTTGGTTTTGGTTTCGGGAAGCCGGGCAAGCCCAGCGCGCCGCCTCCGCCGCCGGTAAGCGCGCCGCAGAATTCAGGACAGCCGGCTCCGGCGGTGGCGCCAATCTCTTCGCCGGAACCCGCGCCTTCGACGAGTCCACCCGGTCTCGCCAGTTCCGCAACCCAGCCCTCAGCTCCTGAAACTGAAGCGCCCGCACCCCTCGACAAACCCTCGCCTACCGCGAGCAATCCACCCGCAACTCGAATTGCTCTGGATGCTGCGCCCGTAGCGACGAAACCCGCCTCGCCTCCCATAGTCGTGAAGGCGAATCCCGTGAGAGTCAGCAAACAGCCTCAATCCGAGGACGCACCTGCCCTCCAGGGTTCGCTCGCCGCCGCATCGGTCCGCGACAGCAACTTAAGCGGCCTGATGTCGTCCGCATCCTCGAGCGTTTCCAGGCCCTCGCTGGCAACCGTGAAACTCTCTCAGGGCGTATCCCAGGGACTTCTGATCAAGCGCGTTCAGCCCAAGTATCCGACATCCGCGCTCGCGGTTCACAAAGAGGGTGCAGTGCAGATCGAAGCGACCATCAACAAAGAGGGCAATGTCAACAATCTGAAAGTGCTCAGTGGAGACGCCGTTCTCGCGCGCGCCGCGCTGGAAGCCGTTCGCCAGTGGAGATACAAGCCCTACTACCTGAATGGCGAGCCAGTCGAAATCCAAACCCAGATCACAGTCAACTTCAAAGCAAACTAGCAAAAGTCAGTCAGCTGTCAGTTGTCAGCTGTCAGTTCTCAACCAATACATTCTCATTTGCCGATTCTGGAATATGCCGCTCGTCTCGTGGCCAGTGTCCCCAGCGCTTTGAGCAACCTCCAATAGACTGAAAGCTGAGAGCTGATAGCTGATAGCTGACAGCTGAAAACTGCCCTAATTCAGTTGCTCGTCCAGCGACCGGTGTCGCGGCCGCCCCGGATGAGCGCTGATGCTGCGGAACTTGTCGTAAAGTCCGTGCAAGTCTTCGCTCAAGTGCCGCAACACCTGCCCGCAGAAATCAACGTGCAAACGGAGAAACGCCACAAACTCCTCGCGCGGAATGTACGACACCAAAGTTCGGTCGCCCGCCTCAGCCGTGATCCGATACCTCTCCCCGCTCATGCTCTCACTCAGCCCCAGCATGGTGCCAGGGCCCGCTACCTCCAGCAACTGGGCTTGGTTCTGACCGGTCAATAGCAGAACGCGAACCTCGCCGCTCTTCACCAGATAAATGCCCGTGGCCGCAGAGCCCTGCTCAAACAATGTGGCTCCTTTCAGGAACAGCCGAGCCGATTCGATCGGGTGAAGAGCCTGCAACAAATCGGGACTCCACTTGCTGGGCGCATGCGAAAAGGACACAATGGAACCCCCTTGACTCGGCCCATTCTGCCTGCATTGGAACCCGCGGGATGTGATTTGGATCACACTTCCCTGTGATGAGCGACCGGAATTCCTGCGTATAGGCCTTCGTTCAACGCAAGGAGACTGTCGCATGGAACATACGCCGGCTCAATGGATGGCTGGTCGCGAGGGTGCGTCCGTCTACTTCATCGGCAGCAGATTGCCGGAGGCGAAGACATAAGTTTCGGTCTTATCCAGCTTGATATTCGATTGCTTCGAAGTGAGCATGACGGCGCCGTCCCGGTTGCGTGCGGACTCGACGTCTTTCATCACGACGCGGTGTTGCGGAGTATCGGAGCCTAGCGACGGCGGCACAACACCGGGATCCGTGCTCGGGTCCCGAGTAGCAGCAGGCCCCAACGGACTATTCCGGATGTTCCCCGACCCGCTCCAAGGTCTCGGCCCGTTGACGGGGTCTGCTGCACTGTAAGAATGATCCTGATTCTCCGCAATCGTCACCGGATAATACCAGGCGGTCAGATAAACCGCTTTCGGAAGATCGAGGCTGGCCGCAACCGATCCGTTTCTCCACTGCGCGGACTCCAGGCGAATCGCCAGCCGCGATGGGCCCGTGGCGGATTTAGGCGCCGACTCGATCACCTCGCCGGATAAGATGGCATAGGGTGGAATGACGACGCCGTTGACCAGAGTGGCCAGCGTAAGTTTGCCGCGCACTTTCGTTCCGACGGCGGTCGCGCCCGCCCTTACGTTTTGCCGCATGATGACAGGAAACTCCAATCCCGCCGCGGAATCTGACGACACAGGCTTGGTTTGACCAAGCGCGGCAGATGCGAGAAGGAGGGTTAAAAGGGCGCGTGCGGCAAGCGTTTTGGTGAACATCTGCGTCCCCTCTGCTGGTTGCCTGGCCGGGACACCGCTTCGCTGAGGATGACTGCTATTTTACCGCAGCTCTTTCTTCGCGCCAAGATGTTCGCGCTAACATCGATCGTCAGTGCGAAGTGTCAGGCTTCTTGCTGAAAAATCCGTTCATATCCGGAGCCTGTCCGGCGAGCCCGGGTAGTTGCTCGATTCCAAGCGCTCTCAGGCTCAAGCGCAGAACACTTTCGTGGTGAAAGAGCTCGTCGCGGGTGGTTCCGGCCGGGGTCCGCGAGCTGATAATCACCGCTGCAACGTGGCCTCCGCCTTTCAAATCACTGCGTTTCGGATCGTATCGAGAATCAGCTTTCGGACCGGCCTCGCATCCTTCATCAAAAACGATCACGAGCAGGCCGCTGCGTTTGAAAGTTGGCGATTCGATCAGCGGCTCCATATTGGACTTCAACCAGGTATCGACTCCCTGCAGGGCTCGGTGATCTCCGCAAGTAGCCTTTTTTCGGGTCACGGGATTGTTGTGACCGTCGTTGTAAAGGTTGGGAATGATGAACGAATAATTCGGCAGACTTTCGCCCTGCAAATCGCGGGCGAAGTTATCAAAAGGAACAATGTTGGGCGCTTGTGAAGTCTGCCCGGAGCTCTCGCGAACATTGGCAAAATGCGCGAATGGGTTATGGTGCTTTATATAAGGAAAGTGGTCGCCATCGAGGTAGCCGGCGCGCGGTATGCTCTCCGCGTATGCTCTCCAGGTTTTGTGGTTAGCCGTGAGAATGCTGGCAATGTTATCTCCCGCTACTTCGCCAAAATAATTGTTGGCTAACTCCCCAATCCAAAGTGCTCCGGTGCCGCGTCGGCCGGCGGTTAGATAGAAGTAATTGTTGATGGAGGGGTGAGTATTCGCGTAATAGTTCGCTGCCACACCGTACTTTGCCGCCAGCGCGTTCAAGTATGGCAGGTCGTTTGTATTGCCGATTACGTCTTCATAATTCTGGTTCTCTTCGACGATGACGAACACGTGATCAAAGCGAGTGGCCTGAACCGGAATGGGAGCCGCAGGAGTTTCCGAAGCGCTCGTTTGCTGTTGGAAGCAGGCCGCCCCACTGGCAATGAGAATGAGTAGGAGTAGAAGAACCAGCCATCGCAGTCGCATACTCGGCTAGCATACAGCCGGTCGAGGGGACTGTGCGTGATTATGAAGTTACGACGGCAGGGGCGCCGCGCTTTCGGAAGCGCGGGCTGCTTCGACTAGGCACTCAGGCCCGACCTTACATCGGATCGGCGCTGAAACCTGAAAATATTAGGCGCTAACCCTGACCGAAACCAACTCGGGATTGCAGTGGGAATTCTGCATCGATTTGACCGCGTCTTCCGCCGTAAATCTGCCCATCACCAGGGCCAGCTTACGATTGGTTGTGGTTTGGATGGGAAGACGATCGATCCGCAGCACGTATTGAGGAGCGTGCGCACCGCC
>Ga0182015_10007155_pt1 | contig 10965 bp, 10 predicted proteins | sample 712P3MmetaG_FD_120478 | JGI IMG/M metagenome (GOLD analysis project Ga0182015, IMG submission 120478) | Permafrost microbial communities from Stordalen Mire, Sweden - 712P3M metaG | ecosystem: Environmental > Terrestrial > Soil > Wetlands > Permafrost | place: Sweden: Stordalen | collected...
CGTTTCGGTGGTGCTCGACCTGATTGTGCAATTTCACATCTACTCAAAACTGACCTCAGGAACCTCCAAGCCCGATCAGCAGGCCAAGCCCACACTGCCCGGTCCTTACTCGCTGCCGCCCAAACCATAAGCTTTTGCAAATTACGATTTACAGGCCAAATTTGCCCACTTTGGTGCTGAATTTCTCCCGTTCGCCGCGTTCCTTCGAACTCCCCACGTATGACAGCCGCTCATTCCGCGACGAACGCTGTCTTCTCCGTACTCCGCCGTCCTACAGAGTCTTGCCGCAGTACGACCCTCGCAAGACTGTCCCAAATCGGGAGGAATTCCTGTCCTACAAGGGGTCTAACGGTCTTACAGAACCTCTAATATCTCTCCCCGCTGTCTTACATTCGCCCATTCCGCCCGTAAAACAGGTCTCCAAACCGTCAACTGGCTGTAATACAAGCAGTCTCGCTCCCGTCCCAAGGCCTTAGAATCCGCCCAACGCCGTCTTACAAACCAAAAATCCTCCTTCAAACCACCACCAGGCGTCCTACAAGGAACACTCACCGTTCGCTCCCTTCCTACATAAGAATCAACTCAATCTGCTGGCCCGATCAATTGGCAAACGCTCATTAGAATTCCCGGCGGATCCCCGAAGGCTCCTTGACCATTTCTAATTACTCACCCGAGCCCTCGCCGCCCCCGCGAACTTCCCCATCCCCCTTCAATTAGCCCGCGAAACGCCGCCCGCCGCACCCCCGCTCCGCCCACTCCGTGCGCTAAGCGCCGTCCGCCCCCACCACAAGTGCCCGCACCGCAGCTGCCTTAGTTCGCTCGCTCGATCAGCGCCTCAAGCTTCTCCTTGTGCTTCGCCCCTCGGACACTCTCCACCCCGGCTGCACGCTCCGCCGTTGGTTTAGTCTCGATCACCCGCGACGCCTTCGGCTGGCCCACACGCTCCCGCGCCAGCGCCTTCACCGCCTTCGCCGCCGAGAATTTCGCCTGCTTCTTCTTCTTCATGACTCTGGCCTGCGCTCCCTCTTTAGCCCGGTTGCGTTTCCCTGATCCTTGACGCTTGTTTGATCTGTTGAGTATTCCGAATCCCTTGCAATTCCCTGATCCGGTGACTCTGCATGTTCCCTTGCGTTTCACTCACCCATTGGAAGAGTATGGATGAGATTGAGTTCGAGCGAAAGCCCCGGTCCGCTCCGCGCCGCCGGAGCACTCGCCCGCAATGCCGGGAAGGTCTGAAGCCATGGAAGAGCGAGAGTTTTTTAACGAGACCACCGAGTCCAGAACCCACACCATCAACTGCCCCAAGTGCGGCCAGGCCGCCGATTACAAGGTCACCTGGATCGTCCGCCGCAAACGCGCCCAGTTGCCCCGCAATGCAGACGAGCGCGACCGCGCCCGCTTCGCCAAGGCCCAGTCCTACATGGTCCGCCGCGACGACAAGCTGGCCTGTTCCAACGTCCGCTGCCGCAAGCCATTCGAGATTACCCAGCTCCAGTCGATCGCCTTCCTCACTGAGTAGCTGCACCATCCGCCCCTTTGGCGCGAAGAGCCGCCCTCCTTACCGCAGGCACCCCTAGCACAGGGGTCGGTCAAAGGTGGCGGCACGCAGCCGAAATGCTCTAAAATTAGGCCAGTCGGCGCGCCTCACGCCCACCTGCAACCTATTCCAGCCCCGCATCTAATCTCAGGAGACTCAGATGGCGAACCCCCTGCTTCCCCCCGAAGAGCGCAACCTCACCCCCGATCAGGTCGAAGCACTCGACAAGCGGCGCGACCTCGGCCACACCTTCCTTGTCATTGCCGGGCAGTTCGCAGTCATCGCCACCATCCTCCTGCTCTGGGTCGGACAGGACCTCACCTACTCCCCCGGCTGGGCCCACCCCATCGCGTACTATTTCGCGATTGCCGTACTCATCATCGCCGTCTTCGGCATCACCGGCATGGTTCTCCGCCGTGGCACACCGCGCCTGGACTGACAGGGCCTGAATTGGTCCGCGCTTCGAATAAATCACGTCGCCACAGTTCCTTACCCTTATTCGTCTCATAAGCTGTAGACTGATGTCTGCCGATGGCCACCTTTTCCCCAAATGCCGCTGTCGTAGCCGCGCCGCCCCGCCTGACGGATAGCCATGGCCGCGTCATTCACGACCTGCGCGTCTCCATCACCGACCGCTGCAACTATAAGTGTGTCTACTGCCGCACCGGCGAAGTCGGCGCCCAGTATCCAGAACTCGCCATCGAAGATTACCTGCGCCTCATCCGTCTCTTCGTCGGCCTTGGCATCACCAAGGTCCGCCTTACGGGCGGCGAGCCGCTATTGCGCCGCGGCCTGGTCGATTTGGTCAAGGCCCTTGCAGAACTCCGCACCATCGACGGCGACCCCCTCGATCTCGCACTCACCACCAACGGTCACCTCCTCGAGTCCCTCGCCGTCCCACTCCGCTCCGCCGGTCTCCACCGCATTACCGTCAGCATGGACGCCGTCGACGCGCCCACCTTCGAACGCATCACCCGCATCCCAGGCAGCTTCGACACTGTCCTGCGGGGCGTGCGCGCCGCCCGCAAAGCCGGCCTCACTCCGGTCAAAATCAACTGCGTCCTGCTCCGCGGCTTCAACGACGACCAGATCGAAGCCTTCGCACACTTTGCGCGCCAGGAGGAGGTCGTTGTCCGCTTCATCGAGTTCATGCCGCTCGAAGAAGGCCGCCTCTGGACGCCCGAGATCGTCGTCCCGCTCAAAGAGATCGTCTCTCGCATCTCCCGTGTTCTTCCATTGGTCAACTTGCCCCCGCGCGAAGCCAGCGAAACCGCCCGCCGCTACGGCTTCTCCGACGGCAACGGTGAAATCGGCATCATTGCCCCCGTCACCCAGGCTTTCTGCGGAGCATGCAGCCGCGTTCGCCTCACTTCCGATGGCAAAGTCCGCACATGCCTCTTCTCCCAGGTCGAACACGACCTCTATGGCCACATGCGCGCCGGGGAATCCGATGCGGAACTGAGCGCCTACATCCACCGTATTGTGCAAGCGAAGGAAGCACGCCACCACATCGGCGAGCCCGGATTCCTCAAGCCTTCGCGCTCCATGGTCCACATCGGCGGCTAAAGCATTTTTCCGAATTACTGTAGACCGAAACAAGAGGCTCAAGGGTCTTTTTCCTCAAGAAAAGGCCACTTGCTATGAATCTCGAAAAGCCACAACCATTCGGAAAATGTCTTAAACGGCGATTCGCGCGTATCCTGAGTTTGTTCGCCAACTGGCGCAGCAGCGAAACTATCCGGGCGCTGCTTTCGTATCCTTGTCTGGGGAACCCCACCTGAAATATCGAGCAATCTGCGCCTCGAATCGCCCGCTGGGGACCCTGGACCACAAACAACGGATGACAAACAACTCGCAGAACCGAATTCCGATTGACGATCTGCTGGTCTTCCATCAGTTGGCGCGCTCGCTCACCTCGAGCTTCGACCTCGACACCATCCTGCGCACCATTCTCGAGCACATGGAGCGCATCATCGAGGCCGACCTATGGACCCTCCTCATTCTCGACCAATCGGCCGGCGAGCTCTACTATGCCCTTGCCGCTGGTGGCGAGCAGGAGGCACTCCGCGGCCTTCGCGTCAAGGTCGGTGATGGCCCTGCCGGCTGGGTCGCCGAGCATGGCGAAACCCTCATCGTCTCCGACATCGGCGACGACCCGCGCCTCAAACAAAGCGAAGCCGACCGCGCGCGCCGCGTTCGATCCGTCATCGCGCTGCCTCTCCGCGGCCGCAAGGGAACACACGGAGTCATCGAGATCATCAATCCCCGCGCCGAGCAGATGACCGACTACACCATCGCTTTTCTCCACATCCTCGCCGACCACGCCGCCATCGCCATCGAAAATGCCCACGACGTCACCAGCATTCAGCAGCTCACCATCACCGACGACTGCACCGGCCTCTTCAATGCCCGCCACCTCTACCACGTCCTCGATCGCGAGCTCAGGCGCAGCGCCAGCCAGGGCACGCACGTCAGCCTCGCATTCCTCGACCTCGATCGATTCAAAGAAGTCAACGACGTCCATGGTCATCTGATCGGCAGCGAACTGCTCGGACACACCGGCCGCCGGCTTCAACAACTCAGCCGCCCCCAGGATCTCTGCTTCCGCTATGGTGGCGACGAGTTCGTCATCCTCATGCCCGACACCCGCGCCGATGTCGCCGCGTTCCAGGCCTCGTCGGTGCTGGGAGCGCTCATGGAGACGCGCTTCCGCCTGAAGAATGGCATCCTTCTGAGCGTAATGGCCAGCCTCGGCCTCGCCACTGCGCCCGCGGACGGCGCCACCGTCCACTCCATCATCGGTACAGCCGACACGCGCATGTACGCTGTCAAATCCAACGGCCGCGGCTCGGTCCGCGGCGCTTGACAGATCCTGCTGCGGGCCCTCATTCGCTCACGCCATGCCTTCGCCGTGCCCCTTACGCCATCGGCTGTGCCGTCTCCCGCGGCTCATGCACCGTCCGCTTCGCAAAATAGATCGACACGACCGTTATGTCGTCGGTCTGCCCGAAGCGTTTCGCTGTCTGTGCAATGTAGCGCGCTGACTCATTGCTCACCTGCTGCGTGCGTTCAAAACCGAACAGCTCGCCTTGCGGATTCGACGCCTCCACCACCCCATCGGACAAAAAGATGAGCCGGTCGCCAACCTTGAGTTCGAACTCCTTCTCCTCATATTGCTGGCCGGGAATCACGCCCAGCGGCAGGTCGGCCGCCAGGTCCATTTCGCGCCCGTCCCGGTACGGGTGCAGGTGGCCCGCATTGGCAATCGTCATCGTTCCATCGGGATAGATGCGGGCGCAAACGCATGTGGCAAAGCTGAGCACCGGTCTCTCGCTCGAACCAGGCAGGGATCCCGCGCCAACCAGCACATGGTTCAGGTTGTTCAGCACCGTTGCCGGATCGTGCGACAGTTCGTTGCGCAGCGCGCCCACAAGAGTGCTCGCATTCATCGCCGCCTGCAGCCCTTTGCCGCTCACGTCGCCCACCACGATCAGCATCGACCCGTCCGGCTGCGGAAGCACCTGGAAGAAATCTCCCCCCACGCCGTTCACCGGCAGGTATGCGCTTTCCAGCATGAAGTTTTGGCTCGACGGCAGCTTCGTCGGAATCAGCAACGACTGCACGCTGCGCGCCGCCTCAATCTCCGCCGTAGATCGCTGCTCTTCCTGGCTCACGTGAATAAACCGGTGGAAGATTACCGCCAGCAAGCTGAACAGGAACACCGTGTAGGCTACGATGCTGATGGGAAACTCGACCGGCCCAAAATGAAAGTGATGAAATGCGAATCGAGCCGGAATCCAGTTGTTGTTGGCGGCGTAATCGAGAACCGTCCCCGTGGAATCTGCCGTCGCCGCAAGGAAGAACGGCAGAAGCATAATTCCCGCGTCGGGCCGGCCCTTGCGCCACGCTCGGAACAGCAGCACAGTGATCAGGACGGTAAAGGCGATCTCGGCCAGGACTGAAAGGTATTCGTACGTTTGCTCGAACCCAACCAGCGACACGATTGGCAGCACCAGAACGCAGATCTGAAACACGCGGGCGGTCCGGCGATAGGCGCCGCCAGTAAAGTGGAGGATGAACTCCAGAGTCGCCGCCATGAACACGCGGCCCGTCCACAAGTTGATCACCCCATACACCGACAGAGGCAGCAACGCCAGCGTCCACGCACTATCGCTCGTCCCTATCAACGACACCGAGAGGCAAAGCAGCGCCAGCCAAAGGTACTCTGCGTGTTTGCGTTGCGCCATGTAGAGCGTCGCGCCCAGCACCGCCACGCAAAAAAACAAACCGCTCACCAGCATGCCGGCCAGCAGATGCTGGTCCCACAGCCGATCGATGGCTGCCGCGAGCCTCTCGGCAATGTCGTTCTGCGCGCCGACCTCAACTTTGTCCACCAGGCCGCGTCGAATGGAAGTGTTCGGCCCTGCCCAGCTGCGAATCGCGATTAAAATCGTCCCGTCCGCCTTGGCCCCTGGCAAATGCACAGTGATCGGCGGCGATTGATACATCGACGGGTCCGCCGTCATTCCCCGCGTGTGGCCCGCTTCCACTCCGTCAAGGTAAACCGCGAGCTGTCCCACCGAGCTACTGGTAACAAGCAAATCCAGCGGAGGATTTCCAGCAGGACTGTTCAACTTCGCAAGCTGCTCGACCGGCAATCTAAGCCGATACCAGCCATAGCCCGCGTAGGCATCGAGCCCCTGCTCAGTGAGCGACTTCCTCAGCATTACTGTCTTCCAAGACGAGTCATCAAAACCCGGATCTGCCCAGCGCGGATCATCGCCCACCTGAAACCGCCATGGACCATCAAGCTCAATCGTGCCGTGCAGATTGACATTCGCCGCGGTGGTTTGGGCGGAAAGCGGAACGGCTGACACCGCCCCAGCCTGCGTCTGGGCGGCAAGCGGGGTTACGGCAGCGCACGCCACAGCAACCCAGCAGAGTGCCCTTTGAGAGATAAGCCGCGCCGCTCGTCGAACCATCTTCATGTGCCTTCCAAGCTTGAAACAGAATGTGCAGAGCGAATCATCGGTCCAGATCCCGGCATTCTCCATCCCTCCAATTCGCGAATCAATTCGCGCTCCGCTTACTCTTCTTCCAACACTCCCTAGCCCTCAGCTTCATCGCCAGCCTCAGCATCCCCCGGCTGGGGCCGCTCCGTCACTTGCTCCGCCGCAATCCGCTCCAGCTGATTGCGCCAATCCAACTGCTCCACGAAAACCTTCGACTCGCGCCAGTTCGGCTCCACAATCACGTGCAACTCGAGATAGACTCGCGTCCCCAGCAGCGACTCAATCTTCCGCCGCGCCGTCGTGCCAATCTCTTTGAGCTTCGATCCGGCCCTGCCAATCAAAATTGCCTTCTGCCCGTCCCGCTCGCAGTAGATCGCCGCCGCAATCCGCGTCAGCGGCAGCCGCGCCGGCTGCGCGTTTTTCTTCTTCTTCGCGGTGCCTTCCGGTTTGACCTCCGGCTCCTCATACGCCTCAATCACCACCGCCGACGCGTACGGAACCTCTTCGCCCGTCTCTGTCAAAATGCTCTCGCGAATCAGTTCCGCCACCATGAACCGCTGCGGCTGATCTGTGTACTGATCCTTGGGGAAATACCGCTCTCCAATCGGCAGCACGTCCACGATCCCGAGCAACAGCCGATCGAGCCCATCTCTCTTCCGCGCGCTGATCGGAATCACCTGCGCAAACTCGTATTGCCGCGTCAGTAAATCGATCATCGGCAGCAGCCGGTCCTTCGGCACCAGGTCGATCTTCGTCAACAACAGAAACACCGGGCAGTCGATCTTGCGAATCAGCCCGAACAGAAATTCATCCTCGCTCGTCCACACGTCGCGCTTCTTCTCTCGCTCCGTGCCTTCGGCGACCGCCAGTTGCACCCGCCGCGTCGCGTCCATCAGCACCAGCACCAGGTCGCGCGTCTCCAGCGCCTCGTAGACTTCTTGCAGCATCCGCCTGTCCAGTTGCGACCCCGGCTTGTGCACACCCGGCGTATCCACAAACACAATCTGCGCCGCCGGATGCGAGCCCTTCTTTGCCGCCACCTCTACCACGCCCATGATCCGATTCCGCGTCGTTTGTGGCTTGGGCGAAACAATAGCCACCTTCTCGCCGGTGAGTGCGTTCAGCAGCGTGCTTTTGCCGGCGTTCGGCCGGCCCAGAATGGCAACAAATCCAGATTTCAATGCAGTCTCGTGCTCCCAGCCTTCATTATCCCCGAAGTCTCTCGGTCAGACAGACGCGCGCCGCACAAATGATGACTGGGTGCCCCAGGTCCCTCGCATTTTGGGACCTGGGATTCCAAATACTCGATGGAGGAGTGCCCCACCCTCGGCGCGCACTTGTTTTTTGCGGCTGGGGTGGGAGACCAAGAAGCTGGGTGCCCCAGGTCCCTCGCATTTGGGGACCTGGGATTCAAGAATCTCGCTGCCGCATTGCTATCATTTTTCCCATGCCGCCCGATCCAACAAAAACCGAAGGCCACACCGCGCGCCTCATCCTCCGTCCGCTCGCGCTCAACGACGCCGACCAGATCCAGGCGATCTTTCCCCAGTGGGAGATCGTCCGTTTCCTGCGCGATATTGTCCCCTGGCCCTACCCGCCCGGCGCCGCGCTCGAGTACGTTCGCGACATTGCCCTTCCCGAAATGAATCGCGGCGAATCCTTCAACTGGACCCTCCGCCTCGCCATCGATCCCGATTGCATCATTGGCTTCCTCCATCTCAAGATCGGCGAATCCCACAATCGCGGATTCTGGCTCGACCCCCGCCATCAGGGCCAAGGCCTCATCACCGAAGCCTGCGCCTGGGCCAACGATTTCTGGTTCGATGTGCTTGGGGCACCAACCCTTCGCGTCAGCAAAGCCGTCGCCAACACCGCCTCGCGCCGCATCTCTCTTAAGCACGGCATGCGCGTCATCGGCACCGAAGTGGCCAACTACGTCTCCGGCCGCCAGCCTTCAGAAATTTGGGAACTCACCGCCGCCGAATGGCGCGCGAACAAGAAAAGGATTCAACTGGGATGAAGTACGCGTGCCGGTTGCCCAAGTCTCGAACCCGCGACTCGGGATTCTCGTCCGACCCGACACCTCAGGCTGAGGCCAGCTGGCTGAAGATATCCGGCAGGTTCACGAACAGCGGCGTACCCTTCACCTCAAGCCGCGTAGCCTCAATCCACTCTGTACCGATGCACATCCGCCCTGTCCGTATCTTCGGATCCACTATCCACACCGTCTCCACGCCCATCGCACGATAATCCTGTGTCCGCTCCTGCGTATCCGAGTAAGTATCGTCCGGAGAAAGTATTTCAATCACCAGCATCGGCGGGTCGGTCAGCACATCTGGCTGCGGTCCGGCAGTCAACACAACCAGATCAGGAATCCGAACCCGGTTCTCTGAAACGCGGACCCGTTGTTCCGTGCTGCCCGTGATTCCCCATTCCTTCTCATGGTTGCCAAACCAGTGCGCTAGCAGCCACTGCACACGTGCATGTTCCCACTTACCCACGTTCCGCTCCCTCAATTCACCATCCAGGTACTCGCGATCCGGCCGGAAGGTCGTTTCGAGGTAGGCGGCCATCGGGATGCGCGAGATCGTAGCCATATTGTCTCTTAGCATAAACCTGAATGACTCTGGTGGCGCGTGAGCAACACTTCCGAAGAATCAAAATACTACGTCTCGGGCCGTTTGCCCTCAAAAATGCGGGAACTCACCGTCGCCGAATGGCGCGCACAAAAATCGCAGAAGATCTAGTCCCTGGTCCCAAGTCCCTTAGTCCTTTCTTCTCGCGTCTTCTCCACCGGCGGAAACACCCTCACCCGCTCCACCCTTCGGTCCGTCGACGCCACCACCTCGATCCGCAGACCATCCTCCAGCAGCACCACCTCGCCCGCGTGAGGAATCCGCCCCTCCACCTCGCTCACCAACCCACCAAGCGTGGTGGCCTCATAGGCGTCGCCCACTTCCACCTCTTCGCCAAACAGATCGGGCAGCTGATCCACGGGAAAGCTTCCCGGAACCACCCACACGCCGCCCGCCTCGCGCTGCGGCTCCTCGATCGGCGTCTCCACCTCGTGCTCGTCGCGGATGTTACCCACAATCTGCTCGAGCAGATCCTCAATCGTCACCAGCCCCGATACGCCGCCGTACTCGTCAATCACGATGCGCATGTGCTGCTTCTCACGCTGCATCTCCCTGAGCAGTTCGTAGCCGCGCTTGGTCTCCGGCACAAATACCGCCGGTCGCTGAATCTCCAGCACCTTGCGCGTCTGTGCATCTTCGTCCGAAATCTGCAGCAGGTCATGCGCAAACGCAATCCCCGTCACGTTGTCCAGCGACTCTTCGTACACTGGCACCCGCGAAAAATTGTTCGCCTTCAGCTCGTCAAGAAATGCCGCCAGCGTGATCTCCCCCGGTACCGCAAACACTTCCGGCCGCGGAGTCATCACCTCGCGCACCAGCATGTCGCCAAACTCCACCGCCGACCGCACCAGTTCACGATCGCTCTCTTCCAGAATGCCCTCTTCTTCGCCAGCCTCGAGCAGCGCTTCCACATCGCCTGCCGTCTCCTCGTCCGCGCTCGCCGGCTGCTCCGTCAGAGAGCCAACCGAAAAGAAGAACCGCACAAACACCGTGATCGGCGTCATCAGCCACAGCAGTATTCGTATCGCCCACGCAATCCGCCGCACCCACCGACCGCGCGTGCGGCTGAACAGCATCTCTGGCAGCACCTGGTTGCACACCACTACCACGAGCACAACGCCCAGAACTGCCTGCGCAATCTCCGCGTAGCTTGGTCGTCCCAGGTGGGGCCCGCGATCAAACAGAACAGCGCCAAACTCCAGCGCAATAATCGCCAGCGACAACTGTTCCAGAACACCCGCGCAGATCGCCGCATGTTCTCGCGTCAACCCCAGGTGCGGCTCAATCAGCTCTTCCCACGCGTCAAGATTCTCTTCAATCTCTCGCGTCAGAATCTTGCCGAACTCCGCATACACGCGCCGCATGTAAGACGCCAGCGTCAACACCGCCGCCAGCAACAACACCATCGCAATGGCCGTAGCGCTCATGGCCTCACAGCCTTTGGCTTTGGTAGATGCATGGTAGCGCCGGTCTCCAGACCGGCTGTAGCGGGGGCCTCCGGCCCTCGCCGTTTCTTTTCAGCACCCGACTTCACCGGCTTCGGAACGACTCCCCTGAGTCGAGGCTTTGTATCAGGGCTCGACTTTAGTCGTGCCGTCAGAGCCACCGAACCAACATGGGCTTTAGCCCCTGCATAAGCGCTCGTCAGATGAAGGGTACGGGCTTTACAGCTTGCGGAAAAACTCATTCGTGGCGAGTTTTGTAACAAGGGCACGGCTTTAGCCGGGCCGCAAATGCAACAAAACAAAGGACGGGCTTTAGCCCCTGCGGGACTCTCTTC
>Ga0182015_10007156_pt1 | contig 10963 bp, 6 predicted proteins | sample 712P3MmetaG_FD_120478 | JGI IMG/M metagenome (GOLD analysis project Ga0182015, IMG submission 120478) | Permafrost microbial communities from Stordalen Mire, Sweden - 712P3M metaG | ecosystem: Environmental > Terrestrial > Soil > Wetlands > Permafrost | place: Sweden: Stordalen | collected...
CTGTGGTGCGCCGGGATAAACCGGCATGAGGAAGGAGATGAGAGTTCTCTACGTTGAAGGTGTAGCGATCCGCGACGGCCCTGAGTCATGCGTGGGTATCCGTGAGGGTGCTCGCGAAGCGTTGACAGGGGTTCTGCGGGCGGGGCGATTGAGCCGCGAAATTCGGATCTGGGTGCCGACGCTGTCACAGTGGCGGAAGGCGAAACCCCGGGTGGCGCTAGCGCGAGCCATGCGGGGACCTGGCGCGGTCAGAGGAGCTCAGGCACGTAGGAAAGTCCTCATGCGCGAGAACCGGGAGGGCCCGTGGTTGGCCTGTCTGGCTTGGATGCCCTGTCGTTTGTTCGCGGGGTGGTGTGGCCGGGTCGGGTCCGTGAGGGGAACGCTGTGGTGGTAAGCCCTCGATGAACGATCATGGGCAGTCAGACGGCCTCGTAGTACCTGCGAAGCTGCCGAACAATGCTGCTGGTGGGGCTGCGGAGGTAGTGGAGGAAAGGAGGCCGGCCGAGGGGAACACGGCCAGCGAAACGCGCCCCGGACGCAGGGCCGGAGTGAGCGTGAATAGTGACCTGGATCGTGTGCGTCAGGTAGCAGTGAAGGACAAGCAGGCACGGTTCACCGCGCTCTTGCACCATGTCACCGTCGATCGTCTCAGGGCGGCATACCGGATGATACGGCCGGGTGCTGTCCCCGGGGTCGATGGGGTGTCGTGGCGTGAGTACGGGCATGACCTCGAGGAGAACCTCAAGGAGCTTCATGCTCGCGTGCATCGGGGCGCGTACCGGGCGACTCCTGCTCGGAGGGTGTTCATATCGAAGCCGGACGGGCGGCAGCGGCCGCTCGGGATCGCCGTGCTGGAGGACAAGATCGTCCAGCGGGCTCTGGTGGAGGTGTTGAACGCCGTCTATGAGGAGGATTTCCTGGGTTTCTCGTATGGGTTTCGGCCTGGGCGTAGCCCGCATGATGCGTTGGACGCGCTCGCGGTCGGGATCGAACGCAAGAAGGTGAACTGGGTGCTTAAGATAGACGTCAAGGACCTATTCGATCGGCTCGACCAGGGCTGGCTGATGAGGTTCTTGGAGCACCGGATCGCAGACCGACGGGTCCTGTGGCTGATCCAGAAATGGCTCAGAGCGGGAGTCATCGAGGACGGGAAATGGTCGAGAACAGAAACGGGGACGGCGCAGGGAGCTTCGGTTTCGCCGCTGCTCGCAAACGTCTTCCTTCACTATGTTCTTGACCTCTGGGCAGAGCAGTGGCGGCGGCGTCACGCACGCGGGGACGTGATCCTGGTGCGTTTCGCTGACGACCTTGCTGCTGGCTTTCAGCATCGTTCTGATGCCGAGCGTTTCCTTGCCGGGGTCCGCGAGCGTTTCGCGGAGTTCGGTTTGGAGATCGCGCCGGAGAAGACGCGCCTGGTCCAGTTCGGCCGTTTCGCGGCTGAACGCAGGGCCAATCGTGGGCTCGGTAGGCCCGAGACGTTCCAGTTCCTGGGGTTCACGCACTTGTGCGCGAAAACCCAGGTGGGACAGTTCAGGGTGCGCCGGGTCACGATCAAGAAGCGGATGAGCACAAAGCTACGCGAGCTGAAGATCGAGATGCGTAGACGCGCTCATCTCCCGATCCCCGTCCAGGGACGCTGGCTTGCCAGTGTCCTTACCGGGCACTACAGGTATTTCGCGGTGCCCGGCAACATCAACGCGCTCGGGGCCTTCCGCAACGCGGTCATCAGGCTATGGATGCGCACGCTCAGGCGTCGCAGCCAACGCCACCGGATGACCTGGGAACGAATGGCCCGGATAACGCAACGATGGCTACCCACGGCAAGCATCCTGCACCCTTGGCCAAACCAGCGCTTCGACGCCAGAACCCAAGGCAGGAGCCCAGTGCGTTAGCGCGCACGCTGGGATCTGCGCGGGGGGCCGCCGGCAACGGCGGTCCCTACCGCGATTCTAGGTCCCGGCGTTGAGTTAGCGCTCGCGCCGGGGCCGCTTTGGTATTGCGTTCCGCTTGCGACTTATAGTGTATGGACTCATAGTAGTCAACCAGCAAGGCTTGCCCAATGCCCGCGCTGTCGCCCATGCACGCCGCATTCGGCAACGCGCTACGCGAGCTGCGCTCCGAGCGAGGCGTCTCGCAGGAAGCCGTCGCGCTGGAGGCTGGACTCAATCGCGGCTACTACAGCGGCATCGAGCGGGGCGTCCGCAACGTGGCGCTCGCCAACATCGTCAAGATTGCGGACGCTCTCGGCGTACCCGTATCCGACGTGTTCGCGCAAGCTGAGGCTATCCAACGGCTTCGGCTCTAGGCTCGATGATGGACGCTGAGCGGTAGACGCTCGCCGAGCTGGCAATACAATCTGTCGCATGACGACGAAGGAGCGGCTACATCAACTCGTGGACACGCTGAGCGACCGGGAAGCCGAGGACGCACTGCGGCTGCTCGACGCCGAGCTTCAAGCGCAGACGCAGGTCGAGCGTCATGGCGAGACCGAGATCGCAGCGCTGCCAGAGGGGTGGGGTACGACCCTCACGGGCGAGCCGATGCCCGATGTAGTAGCCGCCGTCCGTCGCTCGCGCGCAGCGCACTGACGACGTGCTTGTCGTCGATGCCTCGCTGGTCGTCGAGTTCGCCTTGGACAGACTCGGCGAGCAAGCAGGCCTCTCGTTCGGCGCCGAGCAGGAGTTGGTGGCGCCCTGTCTGCTCTGGAGCGAGGTGCCATCGGCCATCAACGAGATGGCCTTCCGAGACGAAATCTCCCGCGCTCTGGCAACTCGCGCCATCGAGCGCTTCCTGGCCGGCAAGCTTCACGTAAGCGAGCGTCGTCACCCCGAGCTGACGATCACCGCGGTTGGTATCGCCTCAGAGCTTGGATGGGCGAAAACCTACGACGCTGAGTATCTCGCGCTGGCGCGACTGCTCGATACACGCGTCGTCACGCTCGACCTGCGCCTACGTCGCGGCGCTGAGCGCCTCGGTCTTGTCGTAACGCCGGACGAGCTGACCGGGGCGGCCGAACCGGAGTCGGCAGCGGCCGAAGACGAGTCGCCGGCGTCTGGGTGAGGGGGGCGCTTGAGCGCTTCATGCGCGACGGTTTATGCCGGCATTGATCGGCCATGCCGCGGGAAGGCGCCGCGAAGGCGGAGCGCGTAGGGTTGTCCAGCGACGCCGAACGCCACATGGGCTTCGCCGGCACACGGAGCTTGGTGACTTGGTCGCGTCCAAGATCCTTGAGTGGTACGCGGAGGCGACGCGCGAAGGATGACCTAGCGGCACGCTGCACAGGAGAAAGTTAGATGCAAGAGAGCTTCAGCGTGAGCCTGCTGTTGGCTCGCGATCAGATCGTCGAGAAGGCGCAGAGCGTCGTCGAGATCTATGCGGCGGCGAGGAGGGCATCGAGGGGCCGCTCGAACCCGTACTCAAGCCTCACTGTGCTGCTGCAGCAGATGCAGCGCGAGTACGAGGACCGGTTTCTCTACGAGCTGATCCAGAACGCATACGACGCCCATCCTCCAGAAGCCGACGGGCAGATCGCGCTCCTGCTCGACGAGCTCGAGGGCGAGCACGGGGTTCTGTACGTAGCCAACGGCGGGGAGCCGTTCGATCCCGACAACTTCGAGGCGATCTGCGAGCTTGCACAGAGCAACAAGGCGCCCGACCAGTCGATCGGGAACAAGGGTGTCGGGTTCAAGAGCGTCCTTCAGGTCTGCGCCTGGCCGGAGATCTACTCGCGCGCCGGATCGGAGGCGGCAACCTTCGACGGGTTCTGTTTCGGGTTCGCCGGTCCGGACCATTACGAGGCACTGTGTAACGGCGATCGGGAGCTCGCCGACGCGCTGCGACGAGATGTCGCGCCCTACTTTCTCCCCGTCCCGATCGACGAGCTTCCGGCTGCGGTCGAGCGCTTTGCTGATCAGAACTTCGCCACCGTAATTCGGCTTCCCTTGGATAGCCCGACTGCCCGCGTTGTCGCTACCGATCGCCTCGAACGGCTCGCGAGCGAAACGGTGCCGTTGCAACTCTTTCTGCCGCGGCTACGACGCCTTGAGATCGCTCGTCACAGTGCTGAGGAGCATTCGGTGGTAACTCTCAACCGCGAGGCGATGGTGATCAACGATCCTCGACACGACCCGGACCAGCGATACGAGTTCGTCGAGCTCGGCGATCAGGGCGAGTGGTTCGTAAGCCATCGTCGGGTGCGCGCCGAGGAGATGTCCGAAGCAATCGAGGTGAGTATCGAAGCGAAAGACCTTGACCCTGCCTGGCGTGAGTGGTCAGAGGATGCTTGGGTTGCCGTCGCCGTTCGACGAGACGGTCATCCCATCCAGCCTCGGCTGTACACGTACCTCCCTATGGAGGGGGGGACTGAAGCCCCCTTCCACGGACACCTCCACGCGCCGTTCTCGACCAAGCTCGCTCGAAACGCCATCAGCGAGTCCGTCGCGCTGAATGCGCGACTGCTTGATTACGCCGCGCGCGCGGCGACGGCCGCCGTAGTCACGTTTGCGGCCGACGAAGGAGTGCTCACACCGACGGCACTCGTCGATCTGCTCGCCTGGGACGAGCATCACCACGATCGCGTCACGGAGAGCTTCATTGAGACAGGCGTCGATATGAAATCGGCTCAGGTCCTCCCGATTCACCGGCTGCCCGACGGCCGCACGCGAGGCGGATTCGACTTCACTTTCACATGGTTGTACGAGACTGATCTCCTGCGGCCCGAACTTATCGCGCGCGATGCCGCGGTAGAGCTCGTTGACTCTGCGATCGCGGGAGAACGCCTGGCCAGGCTCGAACGATATTGCCGGGCGTTCTTCGGGGATGGCTTCGCGCCGTCAGCAAAGAGCAGGGCGGAGTGGGTCGCGTCTGCCGCCGCCACGATGCTCGAGCGGAAGGCGGGATTTCGCACATGGGATCGCTTCTACGGCGACATCGCTGTTCTCTTTGCGGACAACCCTGATGCGCTCCGCGGACACCGTGTGCTGCTTGGTGACGACAACGCGCTGCATGCGCCGCCGGCCGACTCCCAGGATCTCGACCAGCCGCTCGTCTTCTTCCCGCCCGTGCGTGAACGCTCCGACGACGACGAGGCCGTGGAAGGCGACTTCGACCTCGCGCCTCCGGCACTCTTGCGAAGACGTCTCGTCCTTCTCAACGAGAGCTTGCGATGGAACAGGCAGGAGGGACGCATCCGGCGGGCTACGCCAGCGCGCCGCTTCCTGCAGGACAACAGGTTGGTCCGTCGGTTCGACACGATCGCCCTCCTCGAGCACACCGAGCGGGCTCTTGCTTCCAGTTCGAGCACAACGCTTGCCCGCGAGGCGCTGAGCTTCGCCTTTCGGCTTTTTGCTTCCGCCCGAAGCATCCGTGAGGACGAACTACGGCGCGTGAACCTGCGTGTTCCGTGCGGGGGCAGGTGGGTAGCTGCGTCAGAAGCATTCTTCTCCACAAAGTGGAAGACGGAGCTGGCAGGCGAGTTGGCTGAGGTGGTCGAGCGCGCGGGACCGGTCTCCAATGAACTCGCGAGTGTGGCGAGCAGGCTCCTCGATCCCCCGGGTCAGCGTCCTTTCTCTGTTACCAACATCGAACGCTGGCGTAAGTTCCTCACAGCGATCGGCGTTCGCGATGGCCTTTGGCCGCAACCCGTTCGGCGCCCGCCCGACAGCTGCCAGGGGCGGGAGCTCGGCAACCCCGAGCCGCTCATCGCGCGCTTCGGACTCTCGGGCGACGACGCCACACGGTGGGTGGCTGCCGTGGAGGGGGAACCACGCGAGACGGCCAGATACCCGTACACGCCGTATCGGCCGACGAGGCCAGTCACGACTCTGCCGGGACAGCGTGATTACGTGTCATTCGACGACCGCACTCGCAGCGTGTGGGCTCGCCTCGTCGTGGCGGGACTCGAGCGGTGGGGCCACGCGGATCTCAAGGTAATCTGGTCCCGCTACCTCGCCCGGCACCGCAGCGACAGAAACGCAATCAATTGGCCCAGCCCGATCCAGGCGTTCCTCGCGGAGACAGAATGGCTCCCAATCACCGAGCCGGGTGAGCGTCGCGAGGAGGGATTCGTCCGCCCCCGCGAAGCTTGGTTCTACTCAGAGACCGTGGGGGATCGTCCGCCCCAGTTCAGTCCACTCGTCAGCACACGCATTCGCCGCGCGCTGAGCGACAGCGGCGTCGCTCAGCAGGCGATGAAGGGCCTTGGACTCGGCGACTGGCTCGACCCTAAGCAGTGCCCCCAACTTCTCCGTCACCTGGCCTCCCTCCTTGAACAAGGCAGTCTCCCAGAGTCGGGGCAGTGGGCGTTCCGCAACTCCTTGCTCGAGGCGTGGTCGCGAGCCACAGCATGGAATCCCGGAGAGTTCGCCGAGGCGATGGCAGATACCCCGCTCGTCGTCAAGCGCGATGGCGTCATCGAGACGGTGCTGCCGGCCGATCTCGACAGTGAGGACCTCTACGTTGTCCCGGCGGGGCGATCGTTTGCCGCGCGAGTGCTCGAGGCCGGCGGCCTCCCACTACTTTCGGTGAACGAGGCCGATACCCAGGCGGTGAAGTCCCTCCTCGACGGCCTCGTGCGCGGCCAGGTTAGGACGGCTGACAGCCTCGACGTCGAGTTCGTTGTCGATGGACATCACTTTGAGCCAAGCGCCGCGGCGGCCAAACTCGTTGACAGGCCATACGATTGGCTGCCCAAGCTCCTCCAGCTCGTTCTGGAGGTCAAGCGCTCACGTTTCGACACATCAAGCGCGAAACGCAGGGGCGAGGTCATCGAAAAGCTCAACCGCATTCGGCTGTATCACGCGCACGAGGTCCTCATCAAGGCCGGAGAACTCACTGTCACCCCGAGCGGGCCGAACCGCGAGGTCGTCCCGATCGACGACCCATCCAACCCGACGCTAATCCTCCAGGCGCAAGACGGCAACGAGAGTCTTGCCGAGCTCGTAGAGGTCGTGCCCGGCCTTTGCGAGCTACTGGGCATCACGCCCTACGAAGACGCCATCGGTCGGTCGATCGAGAAGCTGATCGCGATGGGCGTCGAGTCTCCGACCCCACTCGATTTCGCTCAGGCGCTCCACATCGACCCTGCCCGTGTCGATGAAGTCCTGTCGCACGTGGGCGCACCAATGAACGCCATCGTCACCATGATCGCTCCGGCGATCGCATGTCTTGCAGATCACACAGCAGCGCTTGCGCTCCTTGAGAAGCGTGGAGCGATCGTTGATGACGCCGCTCTTGCGGACCTGCTTGAGGAGCTTCTCGCTGGAGCAACCACCGTAGGCGCCGACCAGGTGATCGCTGAGGCTCGCGTTGCAGGATCCCTTGACGACCTCCGCCGAGGTCTCGGCATCGACTTCGCGCAGTTCAACGCCGCGCTCCGAGAGCTGGGCGGCGAGTACGCGCCGATTAGAAATGAGGCCGCTCACGCTCAGGCGCTTCGCCACTACGTGGAGGTTCACCGGGAAGAGCTGCTCCTCGGGCTGCGGCGTCGCTTCCTTCAAGCGTTTCACGACGACCGGTCCCTCGAGGACTACGCCACAAACCGAGAGCTTCAAGCTCTGCGGCCAGATCCCGCATGGCTTGACGATCATGACATCCCACCGGACGAGCTCATCGCGAAGCACGCTGTCCTGTGGATCGAGAGTCTCGGGGAACCCCCCCTCGCTGGCGATGACCGATTGCTCCCACTCAGCACGCTGAGGCCGGCCAACCGCGAAGTCGTCGCGGCGACGACGACCTTGGCGGCACGCTGTGTGCTCGGCTGGGCGCGAAAAAACGGGGTGACGCCGTCCGACGTATGGAGGGACGGGCCCGTTGGGTACATGCTCCATCAGGTTCTCCGGAGCGGTTGTCTCGACTTCGAGCCGCTGGACGAGGGCGCTGTAATCGAATTGCTCGTACGCAGTGGGCACTGGCCCGAAGGTATGCCACCCTCCCTCGACTTGTCCGACCTCGGCCTCAGCGCGACCGATCTCCAAGAGGAGGAGGACGCCGAGGCGCGGGAACGTCGCGAACGTTTGGAGCAGCGTCGCCGCATTAGCGTGGACGGCCAGAGCTTTTCCGCCGAACATAACGGCTACGGGGCGCTCGCCACTCACGTTCGGTCCTCGATCAGACCGGATCTGCTGACGTCAGCGCGAAGGGTCGCCCGGTTGGGGCTTATGTCCGAGACAAGCCCCACCTCGCGAGAGCGCAGTCCCGGAGCGAGAGGGGGAGTCGTGCGGGCGCCGTCGCTGAGCGATCACCAGACGAAGGCAATCGGCCTCGTCGGCGAGACGGTCGCGTACGAGTGGCTCCGGCATCGCTATCCCGAAGCCTGCACACCATCGTCCTGGAGGTCGTCCTATTGCGAGACGATCGGCCAGCCCGCCGGAGACGACACGCTCGGGTACGACTTCGAGATAGCTCTGAAGACCGTGACGATCTTCTTCGAGGTCAAGGCCACATCCGGGACAGACACCATCTTCGAACTCGGCGAGAGTGAGGTCGGCAAGGCACGCGACTGCACGCGCAGTGATCGGTTCGACTACCGGATCGTATTCATCACGGATGTCCTCGACGCCGACACACGGCAGCTGTTCCTCCTCCCGAACCCGATGGATCCCGGTAACCGGGACCGCTTCCGCTTCCCTGGTTCAGGACTGACGTGTGCATTCCGGCTCGAGGGTTGAGCCCTGAAGTACGCTCGGCCAGGATCCGCCGCGCTACATGGGCCGCCCAACAGCGATCTCGACGAAGAGCCGAGCGGTCGCTAATGGGTCCCTTGTAGACCTCGGCCGAGGCCAGGAATCGACAAGCCACTTCGGGAATGCTGCACTAGCCCCATCGCCACAAGCAGCAGCTCGGCGCAACGAGCGAAGCGTTCGCGGCATATCGACAACGCTTGTCGCGCTGTTCGGTGCTGCCAACGACGCAGCACCGAACAGCAGCAAACAGCTCAAACAGACCACATGCACGGGTGTGCGGGTGCTGTGTGGGTCCTGTGTCGGCCTGGCCCGTCATGCCGAGGTCTACTGCGGTGGCGGCGATGAGATTGGTTGGCCGGTTCGGGGTGGTTGGGGTCTATACCCGGTGTGCAGAGACGCAGCCCCACAACTCGGTGGCCGTTTCGTCGGCCTCGCGGTCATTAACGGTAGTGGTGACCGCGTCCAGCATTGGTGCCGCGAAGGGCGGCGGGTATGCCCGGTATCTCGAGGGCAAAACGGTGCAGCCCGAGCGCGGCGACTACTACCTCACGCCCGGCGGCGAGCCGGCGCAGGCACCGGGCCGCTGGCTTGCCTCACCGGACACGCTCGCCCAACTCGGCATCGAGAGCAGCGTCGTTGACGGCCCGGACTTCATCTCTCTCATGGAGGGCAGGCACCCGAGGAGCGAGCGTTGGCTGCGCCAGGCCGGCGCGGACGGGAGTCGGGGTGGCGGGATCGATGTGACGTTCAGCGCTCCGAAGTCGGTGTCGGTGACGTGGGCGCTCGGCGATGAGGACGAGCGCAGGGTCATCGAGCGGGCGCACCGGGCCGCGGTCGATCAGGCGCTCACGCACTTGACCGACACGGTGCCGACGGTCAGGCGCAGGTATGGCGCTGGGGTGGTCGAGGAGCCCGCACGGGAGCTAATCGCCGCTGAGTACCTGCACACCACCGCGCGCGGTGTGATGGATGGCGATGCGCCTGACCCGCAACTACACAGCCATGTGGTCGTGACGAGCGCGGTCCGGGAGGACGGGAGGACCGTCGCGGTCGCCTCCCGGCCGATCTTTCGTTCGGCTCGTGAGGTCGGCGCGTTCTACCGTTCCGCGCTCGCGCACGAGCTTTCCCAGCACGGCTACGAGATCAACGCGGGGACGGGCAAGGAGGGGAGGTATTTCGAGATCGCTGGGGTGCCGCAGGGTCTGGTCGAGGCGTTCTCGGCGCGTAGCCGTGAGGTCGCAGCGGCGGCCGAGCGTTTCCGAGCCAAGTGGGGGAGGGCGCCGGAGCGGGGGGAGCTTCGGCGGTTGAAGCTTGAGAGCCGCAAGGCCAAGCATCCGGTGACCCGTGGGGATCTGCAGCGGGTGTGGGATGAGAAGGCCGCACGCCACGGCTACACCCGCGAACGACACGACAGGCCACAGGACGGTCGAGGGCGGGAGGGTCTGCTCGAGGATCGCGTCGAAGGACGATTGACCGAGCGCGCCGCGACGTTCGAGCCTGGTGAGCTGCGAGCGGTGTTGCTCGAGCAGTCCGCCGGCGAACTCGCCCCAGCAGACGCGCTCGACCGCGCCCGGACGATGATCGCCGAGCGTCGCTTGCTACCGCTGGAGGGCGGGCGGATGACGACTCTCGCCGTGCGCGCGAAAGAGCAGGCGATCGAGCGCCAGGTCACGCAGCTCGCCAAGCCTGCCGGCCGTGACGTAGGCGAGCAGGCACGCGCCGTCGCTACCAGCCAGCTCGCGGAACGGATCGGCTCGCATCTCAGCGACGAGCAGTTCCGCGCGCTCAAGACGATCACGGGCCCCGAGCGGGCCGCGATCGTCGTTGGCCCGGCCGGCACCGGCAAGGGCGTGGTAATCGACGCAGCCGCCCGCACGGAGCAGCTCACCGGACACACGACGTTCGGGGTTGCGGTGTCGGGCTCGACGGCGCAGCGGCTTGGTCAGGACAGCCCCGCGCTTACGGGGCGGACTCTCACGCTCGACGCGCTCGTCGCAAGGGCGCAGCACGGCCGGCTCTCCCTCGATGCGCGGACGACGGTCTTCTTCGACGAGGCGGGGATGGCCGACACAAGCAGACTCGCCCGGCTGACCGAGACGGTCGAGCGCTCGGGGGCGAAGCTCGTGGCGATCGGCGACGGCGCGCAGCTCCCCTCGATCGGCGCCGGCGGCATGTTCGACCGGCTCACAGAGATCGCCCCGAGCGCCGCCCTGTCGAACGTACGGCGAACGCTCGACCCTGCCGAGCAGAGAGCGTGGGCTGACCTACGCGCGGGCCGCTCC
>Ga0182015_10007157_pt1 | contig 10962 bp, 10 predicted proteins | sample 712P3MmetaG_FD_120478 | JGI IMG/M metagenome (GOLD analysis project Ga0182015, IMG submission 120478) | Permafrost microbial communities from Stordalen Mire, Sweden - 712P3M metaG | ecosystem: Environmental > Terrestrial > Soil > Wetlands > Permafrost | place: Sweden: Stordalen | collected...
AGGAACACCCGCCGGTGAAAGACACGGAAGCTGATGATCTGGATCACGACCGACATCGTGACGATCACGAACAGCCCTCCTATGACCGGCAGCAGCAGCTGCACGTTCATGGAAAGGCCGAGGCAGGCAAGGCCCGTCCCGATCGAAAGCGAGCCCGTGTCGCCCATGATGATCCGGGCCGGCGCGGCGTTCCACCAGAGAAAGCCGACACAGGCTCCGCCCATCGAAACCGCCACCAGGGCCAAGTCGAGCGCCGAGTGCACCCGGTAGATCGCCGGGTGCCGGTACTGGACGAACCCGACGAGGGCGAGGAACCCGCACACGAAGGCCGCCGAGCCGGCCGCGAGGCCGTCGAGGCCGTCGGTAAGGTTCACCGAGTTGGCCGTCCCGAAGATGATCAAGCTGCCCCAGATCACCCAGCCGACCACGCCCAGCTCGAGCCCGGGAAGGTCGTAGCGGGTGAACGAGAGCGTCGTGCGGACCCCACCCAGGTGGACGTTCGCGATGCAAAAAGCGACCGCGACTGCCACCAGGCCGAAGGTCTTCCAGCGCTTGTTGAGCCCGAGCGAGCGCCTCCGGCTCACCTTGATCCAGTCGTCGGCCGCGCCGACGGCGCCCGCGGCGACGATGGCTGCGAGCACCAAGAGGGCGGGCCGGGTGAAGGGAGCCGACGTGCCGACATGGCCGAGGCAGTAGCCCGCTACCACCGCCACGAGGATGGCGAGGCCGCCCATCGTGGGGGTGCCCGCCTTCACCGTGTGGTGCGCCGGCCCGTCGACACGGATCTGCTGGCCGATGCGCCAGCGGATGAGCCAGCGTAAGAGGATCGGGGTCCCGAAGCCCGAGACGAGGATGGAGACCGCTCCCGCGGAGAGAAGAGGGATCACCGCTCGGCCCGGGCCCGGCGCAACTGGACGAGCTCTTCTGCGACCACTTCGCGATCGGAGAACTCGAGGGACCGGCCGGCGACTTCCTGGACGACCTCGTGCCCCTTGCCGGCGACGACGACGACGTCGCCGTCGCTCGCGGCCTTGAGCGCCGCGGCGATGGCCCGGCGCCTGTCGGGCTCGACGATGAGGCGCCCTTCACCGTCGCATCCGGCACGGACCTCGGCGATGATCGCGAGCGGGTCTTCGCTGCGGGGATTGTCCGAGGTCAGCACGGCGAGGTCGGCATGGCGCGTCGCGACCGAGCCCATCATGGGACGCTTGTCCCGGTCGCGCTCCCCGCCGCAGCCGAAGACGACGACCACTCTCCCCTCCCCCGTGCTGGCCTCGGTCCGGGCGGTCCGGAGTATCTCCTCGAGGCCGGCCGGGGTGTGCGCGTAGTCGACCACGACTTTGACGCCCAAATCGTTGGGCACGACCTCGAGCCGGCCGGGAGGGCCGACGGCGGCCGAGAGCCCGGTCGCGATCGTCGCCGCGCTCACGCCGAGGGCCCGCGCGGCCGCGGCCGCGGCGAGGGCGTTGCGGACGTTGATCTCGCCGCCGGGACGCACGCGGACCGGCTCGCCCTCGAAGCAGAAGCGGCTCTCGCCGAGACCGACCTCGAGCTGGGCTGCTTGGTCGATCGAGAAGGCTCCGGCCGGGATGACGACGGTCTCGAGCAGCCGCCGCCCGAAGGGGTCGTCCTCGTTGACGACGGCCTCGCGGGCGTGCTCGGGGGTAAAGAGCAGCTCTTTGGCCGCGAAGTAGGCCTCCACGGTCCCGTGGTAGTCGAGGTGGTCCTGGCTCAGGTTCGTGAACACCGCCACGTCGTGTCGGTAACCGTCGAGGCGGTGCTGGGCGAGAGCGTGCGACGACACCTCGAGGGCGACCGCGGCGCGGCGCGAGTCCCGGGCATGGGCAAGGGCGCGCTGCAGATCAGGCGCCTCCGGGGTCGTGCGGGGTCCGCCGAGGGTGCCGATCACGGCCGTGGGCCACCCGTTCTCCTCGAGCACCGAGCGCAAGAAGTACGTCGTCGTCGTCTTGCCGTTGGTACCGGTCACCCCGATCGTCTTGAGCGCACCCGCCGGGTCGCCCCACAGCACGCAGGCGGCCAGGGCCATCGCCGGGCGGGCCTTGCCCTTGCCGACGAGCAGTTGCACGACTCCGGCGGCCCCGGGGCCTAGCGGGCGCTCGCACACGAAAGCCACCGCGCCCGCCCGCGCCGCAGAAGGGGCGAAGTCGTGCCCGTCGACGCGTGCCCCCGGCAGGCAGCAGTGAAGGGCCCCCGCCACGACGTTGCGATGGTCGTAGGTCACAGCGCTGACCACTACGCCTGCCACCTCACCGATGATCCTCTTCGGCGCCAGCCTCGCCACGAAGTCCTCGAGGCGGACCTGTGGGCCGGGTGGAGTGCCCGCGGGACCGCTCACGGGGAGGCGGGCGACGAGGTGCCCGCGGCGATGCCTGTTCCGCCCGAGGGGGCGATGTCGAAATGGCGCAGCGCGTAGCGCATTATCGCCGAGAACACCGGGGCCGATGCCAGGCCTCCGTAGATGAGGTCAGGGTGGCTGAGCATGACAAAGGTCGTGAGAGCCGGGTTCTCCGCAGGGGCGAAGCCGACGAAGGTGGCGCTCCAGGCGCCCGCTTGGTAGCCGCCCGTGGCGCTCGGGATCTGCGCCGTGCCCGTCTTGCCGGCGACGGCGTAACCAGGGATGCGAGCCGCGACGGCGGTCCCGTCCTCGGTCACCTGCTCGAGCATCGGCAAGAGCTCGTTCACCGTGCGGCGCGAGAGCACCCGCCTTTGCTTCGGGGCCGCCAGCACGTGCTCGGTCCCGTTGGCCCCGATGGTCGCCTCCACGAGCCGCGGCGTGATGAGCTCGCCGCCGTTCGCGACCGCGTTGTAGGCGTCCAGGATCTGCAGCGGCGTCACGGCTTCCCCGGTGCCTATCGGGACTGTCCCCATCGAGGAACCGGACCACGTGCTCGGGTCGTTCGGGCTCGGCACGATGCCCGAGCTCTCACCGGGCCAGCCGATGCCGGTCGGAAGACCGAAGCCCAGGTCGCGCAGGAAGTAGGAGAGGCGCTCGGCCCCGAGGCGATGGGCGATCTCGATCGTGCCGATGTTCGAGGACTGGGCCAGGATCTGGGTGGCTGTGAGCTGTTCTGTCGGGTGGTAGTCGGCGTCACTGAACGGCCAGCCGCCAAGCGAGATCTCATAGGGCACGGTGAACACACTGGCCGGGGTGATGAGACGCTCTTGGAGCGCCCCGGAGATCGTCACCAGCTTCATGACCGAGCCCGGCTGGTAGACCGAGGTGACGGCCAGGTTCCGGTCCGCTGGGATGACCTTGCCGTGCTCGACGGTGAGGTCGACCATGGCCAGGATCCCGCCCGTGCGCCTGTCCTCGACCATGGCGACGCCGGCGGTGGCGTGAGTGGCCTTGATCTGTTCGGAGAGCGCCGTGGTCACCTCGAACTGCAGGGGTTCGTCCAAGGTTAGGACGAGGCTCGAGCCCTGCCGGGCGGCGGTGACGTCGGTCGGCGAACCGGGAAGGCCCTCCCCGCTCGGGCCTGTCGGGATCACCTCTGAGCCCGCCGAGCCGGCGAGCCGCGAGTTCTCCATGTACTCGAGCCCGGAAAGGGCGCGGCCGCCGAAACCGACGATGCCGAGCACCGGGGTGAACAAGTCGCCGTCCGGGTCGACCCTGGAGACATCCGGCGAAAAGGTGATATACGGCAGGTCCAAGGCGGCCACCTTCTCCTCAACGGCCTGGCCTACCTGGTAGGCGAGACGCACGTAGCCGCTCGGCTCGTTGAGCTTGGCCCGCAAGGTGGACTTTGGCAGCTGGAGCACGGCGGCAAGGCGGCCGAGTCCTGCCCCGTCGTCGTGCACCAGGTAGTCGTCGGCGACGACATCGACTCGGGACGCGGAGGCCGCCAGCAGGTTGCCGTTGCGGTCATAGACCGCCCCCCGCGCGGCCGGGAGCGGGACGCGCTCGTAAACCTCTTGGGACCCGTACGACGCGTAATGGGCGGCATCGACGCCCTGGATCTGGACCAGGCGTCCCGCAAGACCGGCCAGTGCCAGGGCTGCGATCACGATCATGGCGACGAGGCGCTTACGGGTCCGAACCGGCCTGCGCACGACTCTGGACCGCGCTGGGGTGCTCGGGCGAAGCGGTCGCGTCGGGCGGGGGAATCGGGGCGGGCGGAGCGATGAGGCCGGCGTCGTCGCCCGGGACCTCGAAAGCCCGGTGCTGGTAGAGGTGCGCCTCCGGACAGGATCGGCGCCCCGCTTGCGCGCCGGAGCCACTCGGCGAGGCGTGTCACGGCGTGCGGGCGAGGGCGACTTCGAACCCGAGCGGGACCTCGCCCCCCGGCCGGACGGAGTCAGCTCTCTCACCCGGGACGGTTGGTCGCGCTCGATGGGCTCCCGGTACCGGAGGTCTTGGCACCCGGACGGCTCTTTGCAGATCTCGTCACGTGTCCGGCCGCACCGGAGGCGGCGGCGCTCGCTCCGGCCTGTTGCACAGAAGGACCGGGATTGACCGGCGGGAGGTAGGTCACCGACGCGGGAGCGACCATGCCGAGCTGGTGCTCGGCGATGTTCAGCACTCGCACAGGTGCCTCGAGCTCGGCGCGTGAGATCTGCAGGTCCTGCTGCTGGGCGACGGTCTGGGTGAGCGCGGCCTGGAGGGCGTCGACTCGCTGCTGGTCGGAGGCGACGAAGGTGTGCGCGGCCGCCGTGATGCCGAGCGCTCCGACAACAAAGGCCACCCCGAAGGCGCGCAGCACGTTCGCCTGGCGCTTGAGCGACCGGGGCTGAGAGCTGCGCCGATCGACCACATCGAGCCGTGGCCGGGGCGTAACCCGGTCGTCCGGCCTGGCCGGGGCCTCGAGCGAGGGCAGCCTTCGTGCCGCGGCGGTGCCGGCGCGAGCCGAGACCGCCATCAGTCCGCCCCCCCACCGAGCCGCTCCGCGGCACGCAACCTCGCGCTCGCGGCACGCGGGTTGCGGACCGCCTCGGCGGCGGCCGGGAGCCGGGCACCTCTCGTCAGCACCCGCACGGTTCCCACCGCCCCACACACGCACGGCAGGGACGGCGGGCAGGTGCACCCACCGCTCGCGGCGCGAGCAAAGTTCTGCTTGACGAGCCGGTCCTCGCCCGAGTGGTACGAGAGCACGACGCAGCGGCCTTTCGGCGCCAGCATCTCGAGGGTGCTGTCGAGGGCGGCCGCGAGCACCTCGAGCTCTTGGTTGACCTCGATCCGCAAAGCCTGGAACACCCGCTTGGCCGGGTGTCCCGGCCGCTTGCGGGCGACGCCTGGCAGGTAGTGGTAGATGACCTCGACGAGCCGGGTTGTGGTCTCAATCGGCCGGCTGGCCACGATCCCCTCGGCCAGGCGGCGGGCGAAACGCCCTTCTCCGTTCTCGGTGAAAAGCTGAGTGAGCTCGGCGACACTGAGGCCGTTCACGACGTCGGCAGCCGTCACGCCTTTCGAGCGGTCCATGCGCATGTCCAAGGGGCCGTCGAAACGGTAAGAGAAGCCCCGCTCGGGCCTGTCGAGCTGCGGCGAGCTCACGCCGAGATCGAACAGGACTCCGACGACGGGCCGTCCCCGTCCCCTCGTGGCGAGCACATCTGCGAGCTCGTCGAAGCGTGCCTTCACGACGAGTGCCCTGTCCCCGAAACGGGCCAGGCGACTCGAGGCCTCACGAACGGCCTCGTCGTCGGCATCGAGCCCGATCAGCTCGTGGCCGGCCATGGCGTCGAGCAGCGCCGCGGCGTGTCCCCCGCCGCCAACTGTGGCGTCGAGGAGCAGGCCCGCGGGAACGGGCTCGAACATCGCCACGACCTCGGAGACCATCACCGGCGTGTGGTCGAACTCCTGGTTCATCCGCAACCCCCCGACCAGATCAAGGGAAGGGCATCCCTCGAAGTGAGGATGAGACAGGGCGGAGAGGGTTGGAATGCCATCCGGCACTTCGGCCGAGGGGCTGCGGGCAAACCAGGAGCTACATCTTGGCGACACAGGGCGCCGACAGCGCGCCGGCGTGATGAAACGCACATCACTCACGGCCCGACCCCTCGGGCACGGGCGCGCCGGGCCGGCGTGACGACCAGCGTTCCGGCGACCAGAGCTCGACCCGGTCGAGGACGCCGACGAAGAGGACCTCGGTCTCGAGCCTGGCGATCGCACGCAGCTCGGAGGGCACGGGCATGCGGTTCTGGCGGTCGAACTCGACCCGGGTCACCAACGCCGCCCAGTCACGCAGGTCATTGCGTGCCTCGATACCGAGACCGTCCTTCGCGTGCTGCCGCTCGGCCTCGAGCTCGAACTCCTCCTCGGGCCAAAGCGCCAGGCATCCGTCGGCCCCGGGAGTCAGATAGCCGTGCTCTTGGAAGTGGGTGCGCATGCGCGAGGGGAGGATGACCCGACCCTTGGTATCGAGCGAGCGGGGGAAGTTCCCGACGAACTTGAAGCCTGGCGACAAAGCAACCTTCGTTCCCACTGTCAAGGGGCAGCCCTCCCCGGGTCCCCACTTCGACCCACTCTATGGCTAAAACCCCCACCCGTCAACCATTTTGATGCGCGCTCCCCCACTTCTGGCACCCTGACGGGCCCGCCGGACCGAGAGGCGCGCGAATGCCGCCACCGCAAGCTCGCGGGGCCGGCCCGGGCGGGGTCACGGGCGCGTGGGCGCCGCTTTCGGGTCTTTCGGTGCGGGCCTAGGAAAGTCGGCTCAACAGCTCCGAACGGAGGGGCCCGGCAAGGTGCTCACCGTCGCGAAGACCGGCCGAAACGAGCGCGCCCCGAGCTTTCGCCCGGCGCTGTTCGGGCCCGCTCACCAGCTCGGCGAGCCCGAGCGCGGAGTCCCCGAGGAGGGCCATGCAGTGGATCCAGGCCCCGGTGCGCTCTCGGCGCTGGGACATCCCGACGACCTTGCGCCCGTCTACTGTGACCTCACCCGCGCCAAGGCCTGCGTAGCACAGCACCTTGGACCAGGGAGTCTTCACGATCGTCCCCCGGTGAACCTCGATCCTGCCGGCGGCGGGCGAGGTGCCGAGGACGGCGGCTATTGCCTCGGCGAAGACGTCCCCGAGCCAGTAGAAGGACTTGCCGACGTCCGGGTGGGAAAGGTCGTCGCCTTTCGGAACGAAGACGTCCAGCCACACCTGACGTCCGGGCTCGACGAGAACGGCACCTCCCCCGCTGCGCCGGCGCACGAGGTCGGCTCCGGACCGGGCGAGCCGGTCGGCGTCGAAGTCGCCAGCCGGCTGGGCGCTGCCGATCACCACGGCCGGGCTCACGGGTTCGCACAGGCACGCAAGGCGCCCGCGGGAAGGCTCCGGCTGCTCGCCGTGCAGCACCGCAGGTGTGCCGCGTCGCTCGAGCACGGGCCAGGCCCGGCTGCTAGCGGAGGAGGCTCTAGCGCTCAGAGGCCGACGGCGTGGCCGAGGACAGGCTCGACATAAGGAGCCCACTCGTCACGGACCTCGCCGCTCGCGGCAAGCAACCACAGGTGCGAGCGCGGCGCCCGTGGCGTTTTCGCGAGCCGGAAGCCCGCCTCGTCGAGCAACCTGTCTTCCTTGCGGCTGTTGCACCGCCGGCAGCACGCCACGACGTTGTCCCAGCTGTGCGTGCCTCCCCGGCTGCGAGGGACGACGTGGTCGATGTTCTCGGCCTGGGCACCGCAGTACTGGCAGCGGTGACCGTCACGCACAAAGACCGAGCGGCGGGTGACCGCCACGCGGGCTTGATGGGGCACGCGGACATAGTTGACGAGCCGGACGATCGACGGCTCGGGGAACTTCGCCCTGGCCGAATGAAGGTCCTGGCCGGTGCCGTGGAGAAGCTCGGCCTTGTCGGAGAGTACGAGCACGAGGGCTCGTCGCGAAGCTACGACCGAGAGCGGCTCGAAAGACGCGTTCAGGACGAGCGCCCGGCCGACCATCTCAGCCTTCTTGTCGTCCCGGAAGACCCATCAGCCGGAGGCTACCGCAACCGCGTGCGGCGACGTGACACCTTGCACCAGACGAGCCAGGCGACGACATCGGCGGGCAGCGGCCGGGCAGCCACGTCCCCGTAGGCGGTCTCCATGCGGAATGCCAACCAACGGGGCGACGGCACCGGAACCGGCGGCCAGTGGCGCCACCAGTTCCGCGGCGCCATGGCGAGCGTTTCGACGAGCGCGATCGGCCAGAGCGCGGGCCGCCGCGCAACAGCCACGACAGCCCCGATCCACCAGGCTCGGCCTTTGGGGAACACAGCCGCGGAGATGGCCGCCCCAGCCCGGGTCGGCACCCGCCGGCTCACTGCGCCCGCTCCGGCACCGTGACGAGGCGGCCGACACCTCGCCATCCGACTGCGGCCGCTCCGAGCAGCGGCCCGTCAGCGCGAAGGCCGACCGTGCGCACCTTGCAGCCTTTAGCGTGGGCGATGCACGCACGCTCGTCGAGCTCGCGTTGGGCAGCTTCGAAGAACGCCCGGCCGAAGCCGAGCGCTACCGAGCCGCCGACGAGGGCGAGGCGCAGGTCGAGCAGGCCCGCAGTCCAGGCAACGGCACGCCCGACGAGCCTGCCGGCGCGCTCGACGATCTCGGGGGGGGCTTCGGCGGCGGGCCTGCCCGTGATCTCCTCGATCGCCGACCCGGACGTCTCGGCTTCAAGGCACCCCCTCGCCCCGCAACGGCACTGCCTCCCGGCTGGCTCGACGACGAGGTGGCCGATGTGGCCGGCGTTACCGCTCAGGCCGTCAAGCAGGCGCCCGTCGAGGACTATCCCACCACCGATCCCGGTCGAGACGACCATGGCGAGAAAGTCCGCCACTTCGCGACCCGCACCCGCCCAGGCCTCCCCGAGGGCGAGCGCCTTGGCATCGTTGTCGATGAAGACCGGGAGCGTGCCGAACAAAGGCAGGGCCTCGAGACGTGACCTCAAGGGAAAATCCCGCCAGACCGCGATGTTGAGGGGAGAAATCGTGATGCCGCGAGCGGTCATAGGCCCGCCCGTGCCGACACCACAAGCAGCAACGGCCGATCCCATCTCCCCGGCCCGGCCGAGGGCGCCGGCGACGAGCTCGCCGACGGCAGCGAACAAGCCCTCGCCGTCTAGGCCACGCGGGGTGGCGACCTGATCGCGCGCGAGGATGCCGGCATCGGCGTCGACAAGCCCGACGGCGAGCTTGGTGCCGCCTATGTCGAGTGCGAGGCACACGTCCCTGGGGCCGCTCGAAGCGGGGCCGGCGACGCTCAAAAGCGGGCGGAACGACTTAGCTGCGGTTGCCGAAACGAGACCGCAGGCGGCGGCGCATCTCCGAAAGCTCGTCGCCCATGCCAGAGCGGCGTGGTGAGCCTTTGAGGCCACCGAAACGGGCAGAGTCCGACTGCCTGACCCGGTAGACGTAGACAACCGCGGCACCGAGCATGATCAAAAAGCCGAGGCTGCCGAGGAGCAGGGACGAGCGAAACGCGACGAGCAGGAGCACAAAACCCGCCACGAAGGCCACGATCCATCCCTTGGTGGACCGCGGAGCTTGGCGCCGAGAAGACTTTGTGCTGACGCGATCGGCAAAAGCGCGGTCGTGCTCGTACAGCTTTTGCTCCATCTCGTGGAGGATCCGCTGCTCTTCTTCTGAAAGTGGCATCGTCACCCCCTCTCGGATGCCTCTTGTCGCACAACCTCAATCATTTCACACGGCCATAGGCCCTACAACGGCGGGGCGGTCGTGACGCTACCGAGATCCGGGCCGGCCTCGTCCGCTTGCGCCGATCTGTGTCCGGGCGCAGCGAGAATGGCGCCTGCGGGCTCAAGAAGGCCCCCAGTGCGAGTCACCGGGCTGTTTCAGGCGCAGGCCGGACTCGCCGACGAGCGCGGCGGGGCCGACCGAGGCGGTCCCGTACCGTTCCCGGATGGCATCGACCGCCGCGTCGAGGTCGCCCCGGGCGGCAAAAGAGGCGTGCGCGTGGCCATCGGCGGGTTGATCCGGGTCCCACAGCGCCAGCTGCTCGGAGGCTTCTTGCTGGCGTTGCTCGAGCGAGGAGACTCCCACGCCTAAAAGGCGCACCCCGGGGCGCACGTCGGTTGCCGCCAACAGGGCCGAGGCGATCTTCACAAGCTCGGCTGTCGAGGCGACCGGACGCGAGAGCGAATGCGACCTCGTGATGGTTGTGAAATCGCCGTAGCGGAGCTTCATCGTGACCGTTCGCCCCTGCAGGTGGCTCGCCCTGAGCCGGCTGCTGACCGAGTCCGACATGCGCACGATCTCGAGCCGGAGCCGATCGGGATCGTGTACGTCGGTGGCAAAGGTCTCCTCGTGGCTCACCGACTTCACGGGCCGGTTGGGCACGACCGGGCTGTCGTCGCGGGCCCAGGCGAGCGCGTAGAGCTGCGCGCCGGCGGACTTTCCGACAAGGCGCTCCAGATAGCTCGGGTCGATCCTCGCCAGATCTCCGATCGTGGCGATGCCGTAGCGAGCAAGACGCTCGGCTGTGCGCGGCCCCACCCCCCACAGGTGCCGGACCGGACGCGGATGGAGGAACTCGAGCTCTTCGGAGGACTGGATGACGAACACCCCCGGCCCGGCGACGGGCCCGCGCGCCGTCGCAATGGGCTTGGCGGCGCGCGAGGCAAGCTTGGCGAGAAGCTTGCAGCGGGCGATCCCCACCGAGCACGAGAGCTGCAAGTCGTCCGCGACACGCGAACGGATCGCCTCGCCGATCTGCCTGCTGTCGCCGAAGAGTCGGTGGCTGCCTGAGACATCGAGAAAGGCCTCGTCCAGCGAGATGGGCTCTATGAGCGGGGTGAAGACCTCGAACACCTCGTTCAGCTGCCGGCTCACCTCGCCGTAGCGCCCGTGCCTGCCCGCCAGCACCACGGCTTTCGGGCAGCGCCGGCGTGCCTCGCCCATGGGCATAGCCGACCGCACCCCTGTGGCCCTCGCCTCATATGAGCAAGACGCCACCACGCCGCGAGCACCCGTCCCACCGACTATGACCGGTCGGCCGCGCAGGCTGGGGTCGTCGAGGACCTCGA
>Ga0182015_10007158_pt1 | contig 10961 bp, 6 predicted proteins | sample 712P3MmetaG_FD_120478 | JGI IMG/M metagenome (GOLD analysis project Ga0182015, IMG submission 120478) | Permafrost microbial communities from Stordalen Mire, Sweden - 712P3M metaG | ecosystem: Environmental > Terrestrial > Soil > Wetlands > Permafrost | place: Sweden: Stordalen | collected...
ATCGGCGTGCGCAGGCGCGCGGGTTGGCCGTGGTTGACGACCGCCATGATCTTCCTGGCGTTTTTGCTGGCGACTCACGATCCGCTGGCGAGCCAGAAATGGCAGAAGACGGTTAAGGCGGACGTGACCACCCTTGGCACGGACGAGGCGAATGGCCGGGTGCCGCGTCAGTTGGGTTTCCTGCTTCTGGGAGTTGTGGGCGTGGCGCTGCTCATGCGGCGGAGCAACGTGCAAATGCGGCCGGACATGACGATCGTCTTTCCGCTCGGCATGGTGACATTGTGGGCGATTATCAGCATCGCGTGGTCGGCGGATGCCGCAATCACGGTTAAACGGCAGATCGTGCTGCTCTTCATGCTGCTGACGGCGCTCGGGCTTATCCGGCAATACGACATGAAAACGCTGGCGGAGATGTCGTTTGCAATTATGCTCGGCTACTTGGTGGTGGGCATCGCTGCTGAAGTGGCATACGCGCCTCGGTCCGACCCGGGAGAAGAATACCGATTTGCCGGGACGCTGCATCCCAATCACACGGGGCTTAACGCAGCCTTTTTGCTGCTGACGAGTTTGTATCTGGCGCGGCGCCGAGAAGACCAGCGATTTTTGTTATGTGTTCCCCTCGCGCTGCTGGTGGTGATCATGAGTAAGTCGCGCACGGCGTTGGCGGGAACAATCGTTGGCTGGGGAGCGTTCGCGCTGGCGGTGCGTCCGCTGAAGCAAAAGATCGTCCTGGTTCTAGCAGTCACCGGGATTTTGGCGGCGGCGGTGATGCTCGTGTCCACCGACGTTATGCCGCATCTCAGCGACGTGATTCTGCTCAATCGGAAAAATAGCGATCCGATGACCCTTACGGGGCGGACAACGGTGTGGCACTATGTCTGGGAATATTTCAGCGCCGACTGGGGAAACATGTTAGCCGGTTTCGGTTATGGCGGATTCTGGGACAAGGTAACCGCGCAGGCCGTTTCGCAGAAGGCACATTTCAAACTGGCCGAGGCGCACGACGATTACCTGGAACTTATGACGCAGCTTGGGCTGGTCGGGCTTTTTCTTTATCTTTGGGGTTTGCTCGGCGTGCTGGGCAAATCCATTTCGCGAGTGAGGCGATTTCGTTCGGTTGACGCGGCATTTGCCATCGGATTAATCGCGTTTACGCTGGTGCATTCGATCGCGGAATCCGCGATGACGCTGCCGGTCTTTACAACGCTGCTGTTTTGGTCGGTCCTGGGCTCGGTGGCGCTGACGCGGGCGAACGAACGGGAGATGGGGGGCTTCGGCTGATGGCTGCGCCGCGCGTGCTATTGGTTTCGGCTGATTTTCCGCCGTTTTTGAGCGGTGTCGGGGATTACGCCGACAAGCTTGCCGCCTCGCTGCATGAGGCGGGGGCGGATGTGACCGTGTTGACGGGCATATCAACCGATGCAAACGATGGCCAGCGTCCATTTCGCGTGGTTCGGTCGATTGCCAGCTGGGGACTCAACCAGCGCAAGGCGATTCTTGCCGAGTGCAGGGACGGATACGATGTGGTTCACCTGCAATATCCGGGGGTGAATTATGGCCGCGGGCCGATGATCAATCTTCTGCCGGTTTTGCTGCGGATGTCGGGTCCGAGTCCGCGCAAGGTTTTGACGGTTCACGATTTTCGCGTGATGCGCCGCCGATGGCGGGCGCGCGCCGCCCCGATGATTTGGGCGGTGGATGGGCTGATTCACGTTGACGAACGCGATTGGCCTTCGATCCGCGCCTGGGGCATCGGACAGACCAAGCCCCGGGCGCATATTCCCATCGCGGCGAATTTCGAGCCGGTTGCGGTGGATAGTGCGTCGCGCGAGCAGTGGCGATCAGAATTGGGATTCGCCGGCGATGAAACCGTGATCGCATTCTTTGGGATTCTTTATCCGCACAAGGGCGTTGGTGAATTGGTGGATTCGGTGAGAGAATTGCATCGTCAGGGGCGTAAAGTTCGGCTGCTGGTGCTGGGCGATTTCGATCGCAAGGCGCCGTGGCGAGCCGGGATGGAGCAGATGCTGGCCGATCCTTTGGTGCGCTGGGTGCGAGGAGCTTCGCTGGAGCAGGTCAGCCGGGGCTTGCATGCCGCGGATTTGTGCGCATTGCCGTTCCACAGTGGGGCGTCTACGAATCGCAGCAGCATGCTGGCGGCGCTGGACCATGGATTGCCTGTTGTCACGACCAACGGCCCGGCGACACCGCCGGACTTTGAGAAAATGTTTGATGTACGGCTGGTGCCGGTAAACGATCGTGCGGCGCTGTCGGCGGCCATCGCGCGGCTGATGGACGATCCGCCGCCACGGGATCGCCTGCGGAATTCGGTACTGGCGCGCCGGCGAAGCTGGGCTACAATTGCCGCTGAAACGATGGCGTTTTACGAGCGGATCATTGACGTTCGATGCAAGAGCCGGGGGGTCGCATGAAGATCCTTCACGTTCACAATTACCATGCCGGGCGCGGAGGCATGGAAGTTATTTACGAATATACCACCCGCCTGCTTCGCCAGGGCGGGCATGAAGTCATTGAATTGACGTTGGACAGCAAATCGCTGGATTCTCCGCTGAAAAAGCTGGGAGCGTTTGGCAGCAGCGTTTATTCGGTTTCGGCGTACCGGAAGACGCGGGAATTGATCGAAGCGCATCGGCCGGACTTGGCACATGTGCATAATCTTTATCCGATGTTCTCGACTTCGGTGATTAGCGCGTGCCGTGCGAAAGGCGTTCCCGTGGTTATGAACGTGCAGGATTACAAGCTGACTTGCCCGATGGGACAGCATCTGCGCAACGGATCGATCTGCACCAAATGCCTGGATGGATCGGTCGTCTGGTCAGCCGTTCACGCGTGCAAAGGGGGGCGGCTGGAGAGCGGGGCGTATGCGATCAGCCACGGAATTACGCGTCTTCGGAGGGCGTATCAGCGGGGTGTAGATTTGTTCGTCACGCCGGCGCGGTTCACGGCGGATTATCTGGTGCGAGCGGGGTATGACCGCTCGCGGATCGTGGTGATTCCGAATATGTCCGACTTGCCGCCCGCGCCGCCGGCAAAAGGCGACGGGGAATATGCCGCGTTTGTGGGAAGAATCAGTCCCGAGAAGGGGCTGGATGTTTTGATCAATGCGGCGCGGATTTCTAATATTCCTGTGCGCATCGCGGGTAGCGGGACGCTGGCCAATCGGGACAAGTTGCCGGAGAATGTTCGATTTGTAGGTTCGCTTTCTCGGGAAGCGCTACCGGAGTTTTATTGCGGCGCGCGTTTTGTCGTGATTCCCAGCATTTGGCAGGAAGTCTTTTCTGTCGTTACCCTCGAAGCTATGGGCATGGGAATTCCGGTGATCGCATCGAAAACGGGCGGCCTGGCGGAGGTTTTCGAGCACGAGCGGAGCGGGATTTATGTGCCGCCGGGCGATGCACAGGCGCTGGCCGGGGCGATGCGCCGGCTTTGGGATGACCCGGCATCCTGCCGCCAAATGGGAGAGGCAGCGCGCCAGGAGGCGATTGAGCGTTACAGTCCCGAGGCGTTTCTGGAGCGGCTTACCGCGGCATTTGAGCGCGTTCTGAATCAGCGCGGCGCTCGGACCGTGGAATCACTTGCGGTTGCAAAGCAGGACCACAGCGAGAATTTCGTATGACGATGTTGTCGGCAAATGATGAACTGGAAACGGTCGAAGGCGCGCCGGAGTCGCTGCGGATCGCCGTCGTCGGTCCGCGCGGGGTGCCGAGCAGTTACAGCGGCGTGGAGCGAATCGTCGAGGAGCTTTTTGAAATCATCGCCGGCGAGGGGCACCGCGTGACGGTCTATTGCCGGCCTGGGGTGCTGGATTCACCAACAGGGATATATAAGAGGATGCGGCTGGTGCGCGCCCCGGCTCCGGGCGGGAAGAATTTCGAGACCTTAAGCCACTCGTTTCTCAGCACGCTGCACCTGCTTGCGCGTGGCGACGTTCACGACGGGGGCATGCCGTTCGATGTTATCAGCTATCACACGATCGCGCCGGGACTGTTTTCGCCGCTGGCAAGACTTGCGGGAATCCCGGTGGTCAACCACGTTCACGGCCTGGACTGGCAGCGCGAAAAGTGGCGCGGCCTCGGGTCGCGGGTTCTGCGACAGTGCGAACGGACGATGGTTCGAAACGCGACGCGGATCGTCGGCGTCAATCCCGATATCGTCGATTACTACCGAGCCAATTATGGAATTGAAACCGCCTTGCTGCCCAACGGCGTGCATAAAGTCAGCGACGATTTCATCCCGAATGCTGCGGTTCTAAGCGAATTCGGCCTGGTTCCTCGCGGCTATGCGGTGTCGATCAGCCGATTGGTGCCGGAAAAGCGAATGCATGACACCATCGCGGCTTTTGCCGGAATCCCCGGCGACTTCAAGATGGTCTTCGTGGGCGAAGGCAAACACAGCCCGGAATATGTCCAGCGCATTCGCGAACAGGCCGGCGGCGATCCGCGCATCATCTTCACGGGCCTGCAGCAGGGGGATGCGCTGGAAACGCTCTTCCGGTCGGCGCGGTTTTATGTGACGGCTTCGGAATTAGAGGGATTGCCGTCTTCCTTGCTGGAATCCATGGAGCGGCGGATTCCGGTCATCGCCAGCGACATCACTCCGCACCGGCAATTATTGCAACGGGTTCCCGGCTACGACTGGTTTTTCCCGGTGGGAGATGTCGCGGCGCTGGCGCAATTGATAGCCGCCGCCTGGGCCGATGATGACAAGGTCCAGCGGCTGGCGCAGGGAGCGCGGGATTTTGTGCGAGCCAACTACAGTTGGCCGGTGCTGGCGGCGGCGATTCTGGGACAATACCGGTCAGTCGTGAAACAGAGTTTGGCCACGCGCGCGTAGATAGTTGGAATGGGCATCCTCGATTTTATTACGTCGCGAGCTTCGCGGTTCATTGATTGAAATTTTACCGCGAAGGCGCGAAGGGCGCGAAGAAGAAATCGATCTGGTTACGCGGCCTAATCATCATTGAGCGCGCTCTTTAGATCTGGCGGAGGGATAATCAAATTATTTTCCGTGAGAAGAGCCGTCATTGACGGGCCATTGATCGTAACGGTCGAGCATTTGGTTTCCCCATTCGATGAATCCGGGGCGTTCGGGGCCGAAATCATTTTCGCGGAAGATGTTGCCGAGCGGGGGATCAATTTGCTGTCCGCCATTGATTGCTTTCAGCTCGGCGAGGCGCGAGCCGTGCGTGACATTGTTTTCCACGAGGTTGTGGGTGAGCAGGCGGCCATCGACCAGAATTTCCGGGCCGGCGTTGATGCCGTGAGCGAGCAAGCCTTGGAGCGAGATCGCCTGGGCGCGGGAATCGACGACGGTGTTGCCGCGAATGAGGTGATCGTGGCCGGCGCGGTTGACGAGGATGCCGATGTTGCAGTCGATGACGCTATTTTTCTCGACGGTGACGCCGCGGGTGTTTTCGACTTCGATGCCGGATTGGTCGGCGTCGCGGATTTGGTTGCCGCGGATCGTCACGTGATCTCCGGTTTCGTCGCAGTGGATTCCGATGGAGCTGTCGCCCGGGCTGCCCCAGCGCTGATCGGAGATGGTGTTGCCCGCGACCAGCACGTCGCGAATCCCGCCGGACCAGAGGCGGATCGCGGCTTGCCAGGGCTCGATGGGCAGGCGGCAGTTTTGGGTGAAGCGGTTGCCGCGGATTTCCGCGCCGTCCGCCAGCACCATGAGAATGCCACAGGAGTCGTTGCCGCGAAATTGGTTGCCCGCGATCAGGAGGTCGCGAATGGCACTGGTCGGTGGACCGCAAAACCACACGCCCCGGCCGCGGTTGTAAGAAATGTCGCAGTCCTGAATTTCGATTCCCGCCAGATCGTTTTCGGCCCAGACCGTAATAGCGCCGCGGTCGGTGCGGCCGGCGTGGCAAATGGCGATGGAATGCAGGGCAACATGACTCTGGCCGATCGTGATGCAGACATCCTGGTCTGGGATCTCGTAATGGACCTCGCCGGAATGCGGATCGCGGCCACCGGCAGGATGAACGTATAGCCATGTTCCATCACAGAAAAAGGTTCCATCTCTGGCGGAAACCTGGGACGGGGATTGAGTCGGTATCAGGGGCGGTCCGAGGTTTTCCCAGACTGATTCCAATTTGCGATCGAGTTCAGCTCGATAGACATTTGGCGAATCCGCCGCGGAAAATTTTGCGGAGGCGATTTGATCGCCGCCGTCGATGCACGGGCGATTGCCCTCGCCATACGCGCCAAAAATGATGGGATGGCGGGGTTTCCCGCCGGCAGTAAGCGTGAGCGTTTCGTGCCAGACGCCGCCGCGGCGAAGCAAAACTTCATCGTCGCCTTTGAGCGGCGCGGCCGAGGCTCGAACCAGCGTTTGCCAGGGATGATCCGGAGATTTTCCGTCGGCGATATCGCTGCCGCCCGGGGCAACGAAATAGGTGGTTGCGCGGATAACGCTCGATCGGGTGAAGACGAAGCAAATCAGGATTGCGACGCGCCATCGCAGCCGGTTTTTCCAGGCCATGCTGCATGATGTGCATGATGCTCGAAGCAAATCAAGAGGCGCGGGTCAACCGCCGACTACGGGCAGGGTCATATACGCGGCTCCATCGACGCGGGCGGCTCGAAAGGCGCTGGTGGCGGCAGTGGCGATGCCGCTGATGGCGCGCTGGGGCGTGGAATCTTTTCCGGTTTCGATGTCGGCTGCGATGGCGGCGAGTCCATCGCCGAGTTTCGAACCGATGATCCCCATTATCGCCAGCGTCGATATGTTATTGCCGGGCTGTCTTGCGGCATTAACAACGAAATTGAAGGTGCGGTCCGTGTCGAGTTTCCAGTTGCCGTCCACTTGCTTGAGAACCAGCATCGCGCCAGACCAGTGACCGAGCGCGGGAATCCGATCCGGCCCCGAGGACATGAAGGCGTCGGGGGCCAACGGAATTTTGACCTGTGCGATGTCGCCGTCCACGGTTGTTCCCAAACCGCCGGGGAATTCGAGGATTTGGGAGAGGATGGTTGCAAATGTTCCATGACCGGGGAAATCGTCGAAATTCAGACCGGGAACATTCATCGGTCCGCCGAATTTATCCTGCCAGGCTTTTAGAAGCCGGCAGACGCCAGCCTGCTCGATGAAGAAGCCGCGGCCCGCCGCGGCGGCGTCAGGATCGACGCCGTCGTCGCAGAGGCATTGGGCAATGGCTGCGCGGTCGTTGGATTGAATCGCCGCCGACAGCTTTTTGAGCGCGTCGATGGGCGTCGACTGATCCATCGGCTGGGTGTCGGCGGGCGCCACATCCGGCGGCGCTACGGCAGCGGCCATTTGCGTTGGGGCTGGTTGGGCGGGAGATGGGGTCGACGTTCCGCCATTGCTCACGACAACGACAGCGGCGGTGACGGCAACGCCGGCGCCGATGCCGGCGGCGATCTTGGGCCAGGTCCAGGCTAGCCGGGAAAAGATGCCCGCGCCGGATTTTGCCGCTGCGGCGGCCTTTGCGGTGGAAAGCCGGATGGCGGAGCGGGTGAGTTCGGCTCCGGCCGGTTTTACGGCCATGCCGAGCGACGCGGTAATGGCTGCCGATTCGGCGGTGATTCCCCTGGAACTGAAATAGGAGCGAAGTTTCTCGATGGCGCGGAAGACGCGCTGCCTGGCGGCGTCCTCGGAAACGCCGAGGATTTCGCCGACTTCGCGGAGGCTGCGGCCTCGGAAGAACCGCAGCAAAAGCGCGTTGCGGTCGCGCTCGCCCAGATGAGCGATCGCGTCATCGAGGAGTTCTTCGGTTTCGGATGAGGCAGCGCGATCGGATGCCGAAGGGGATATCGCTTCATTTCTCATGGATGCCGCCTTTTGTTCCGCGGCCGATCTCCGGGCCGCGGCGCGCTGTGCGTTGGAACAGCAAAACCGGGTTGTTGTGAAAATCCATCCCTCGAGGACGATGTTGGATGGCAACCTTGCCGCCTTTTGCGCCAGAGTGGCAAAGACCATCTGGGTTACATCTTCCGCAAGGGCAATGTTGTGCAATTTGCGCAGGCATTGCGAGTAGACCGAGTCGATTTGCGTTTCAACGACTTGGCGAAACGCCTCCGCCGAGCCGGTTTGGACATATTCGCTTAATGCATTGTTCATGATGTCGCCTTTCGTTCCCCAGTGAACACCCGGCCGGATGTAAAGGATAACAAAATTTCCGGAATTTGATGGGTGATGCGAGATGAAGGGCCCGGCACTCCATAGACGCGAAACAGACACCGCGTTAATCTAGGTTAGTAGGCTTCATATCAACCACTTTTGAGGAGACGCCATGAATCGCCTCGCTTCCACTCTCTTTGCCGTCGCGGTGATGCTCGCGATCGGCCTGCCCGCAGGCGCACAGATGAAACGCCTCAGCCCGCATGAGACCATCAGCAGCGTCGTAAGCGGGGATCGCGTGATGGTCATCTACGGCCGGCCGTATACCAAGAGCCCCCGCACCGGCGAAATCCGCAAAATCTGGGGCGGCTTGGTTCCGTACGGCAAGGTTTGGCGCACGGGCGCGGATGAAGCCACGCTGCTGGTTACCCAGCAGCCGATCGTTCTGGGCGGAACGACAATTCCAGCGGGGTGTTACAGCCTTTGGACGCTGCCCAACGAAGACGGCACGGCAAAGCTGATCATCAACAAGCAGATCGGCCAGTGGGGCGAAGACGCGCGCAATCCCAAAAATGTTTATGACGAGGCCAACGATGTGGCGCGGGTGGATCTGAAGAAATCGGATCTGGACGATTCGGTCGATCAATTCACGATGTCGATCGAAAAAGATCCCGATGTCAAAGGCGGCGGATTGATCAAATTGAAGTGGGAAAAGACGCAATACGCAGTCGCGTTCACGGTCGCCAGCTGATCTATCGCTTTGATGAAGATTGTCACCAGCACTTGCCTGCTTCTGCTCGTGTGCGGCATCGCGCGGGGCGCACAGGCTACGCCCGCGGCGATTTTGCAGGAGCTGCGCAGCTTCGATCAGATGGGCAGCGTGCTTTATATCGCGGCGCATCCGGACGATGAAAACACGCAATTGATCGCCTACCTGGCGCGCGGGCGGAACTATCGCACGGCGTATTTATCTCTCACGCGCGGCGACGGCGGGCAAAATGTGCTCGGGCCGGAACTTGGCACGGAGCTGGGCGTTATTCGCACCCAGGAATTGCTGGCGGCCAGGCGCATCGACGGGGGCAGGCAATTCTTTTCCCGAGCGGTCGATTTCGGTTTTTCCAAGGATTATCGCCAGACGCTTCAGGTTTGGGACAAGCGGCAGGTGCTCTCGGACATCGTGCGCGTCATTCGCACGTTTCGGCCGGATGTGGTGGTGACGCGTTTTTCCACCGTTCCCGGAAATACGCATGGGCATCACACCGCTTCGGCGATCCTCGGGCTGGAAGCGTTTAAGCTTGCCGGCGATCCCACGGCGTTTCCGGAGCAACTCACCGACCCGGCCGTCTGGCAGCCCAAACGGATTTTCAGCAACGGTTTCGGAATCGGCCTGCGCGGCGGCGGCGGGGGGGCGACGACTCGGCCGCAGGCGGATATTGTGCGAATCAACGTGGCGGGAACTGATCCGGTGACCGGCATGTCTTTCGGCGAGCTGGCGGGGCGCAGCCGATCGATGCACAAATCGCAGGGCTTCGGAAATTTTGTGGGCGCCTCCGGGCGCGGTCCGGCAAGAATCGAGGCGTTTCAGCTTCTGGCCGGCGAGCCGGCGGTTCATGACATCATGGATGGGATCGACACAACCTGGAAGCGCGTGTCGCTGGGCGCGATCGGCGATGCAGCGGATGCTCTGATCGCCAAATTCAACAGCCAGGATTTGTCGGCCAACGTGCCGGCGCTTTTGGAAATCAAAAAGCAATTGGCGGCTGCGCCGGCTGATCCGCTTATCGACGAGAAGCGTTCGCTGCTCGATCACATCATCGTCGAATGTCTGGGACTGGAAGTGGAAACCACGGCAGCACATGCGGAGATCGTGCCGGGGGAAGCGGTCAGTTTGCATGAGCAGGTGACGTTGGACTCGCGAGTTCCGGTGAAATGGGTGGATGTTCGTTATCCGAGCATCGACAAATCCGAAGTGCGCGATTTGGCGATTGCGTCGGGCGGAAACGAGACGGCTGCGTCTGATTCGACCGTGACTCTTCCGGCAACGATGCCCGTGAGCCAGCCCTACTGGCTTCGCGAGCAGGGAACGCCCGGAATGTTTCGCGTGGATGATGCGAAGCTGATAGGGCGGCCGGAAAATCCACCGGTGTTTCCGGTGGAATACGATTTCGAAATCGGGGGACAGAAGATCGCGGTGCGGGATGAACCTGTGGAGGTTGGAAGCAGCCGGCGACTGGATGTGATTCCGCCGGTTTCGCTGAAGTTTGTCTCGGATGTCCAGCTTTTCGCGCCCGGTTCGCGGCGAGCGGTGACGATTCAACTGACCGCGTTTCGGTCGAACTGCGCCGGATCGTTGAAACTGATCGCGCCTGACGGATGGCAGATTGTCCCGGAGAGTCAGCTGTTCCAACTTGGATCGGTCGGTGAACAAGCCAGCCTTACGTTTGCCGTCACCGCGCCCGCGCAGGCGGCAGTGGCAACAATGATGGCCGATGCGACAGTAGGCGGATCCCATTTCAACAATCAGCGAATCGAAATTCACTACAGCCATTTGCCGTTTATTTTGCTTCAGCCGCCTGCCCGGATGAAGGCGGTTGCGCTCGATCTGGCGATTCGGGGGCATTCCGTCGGATACATCGCCGGGGCGGGCGACAATACCGCGGACGCGCTTCGGCAAATGGGATATGCCGTCACCGAATTTCAGGGGAATGACCTGACGGCGGAGAAATTGCGCGGCCTGGACGCGATTGTGATTGGCATTCGCGCGTTTAATGTCAGGACCGATTTGGCAGCGCATCTGCCGGATATTTTCGCGTATATTGAAGGCGGCGGGACGGTGGTTGCGCAATATAACC
>Ga0182015_10007159_pt1 | contig 10960 bp, 9 predicted proteins | sample 712P3MmetaG_FD_120478 | JGI IMG/M metagenome (GOLD analysis project Ga0182015, IMG submission 120478) | Permafrost microbial communities from Stordalen Mire, Sweden - 712P3M metaG | ecosystem: Environmental > Terrestrial > Soil > Wetlands > Permafrost | place: Sweden: Stordalen | collected...
TCTAACACCTCAGCAATGTCACCAAGTTTAATGTGCGGATTCTTACGAAGCTCACGGACATTTTCTAGAGCTCGCACCGTAAGTCGGCGCGGCTTCATATCTAGATTACTGTGATTAGTAATGTCTCGGATTCTCCCGCCCTTCCAGTTTCCAATATTGTGTGGCTGCCTGTCGATTGGTTTCCGCCATTTTGTAAGCTTCTCAAATTGGGAGAATCGTTCACGCACACCGTCAAAATCGGAATCAATAACAAGATTGTTATTTTCGTCCCGCAACTCAACGCCCGTTTCCTCATCCCGTTTCGGAATGAGTGAGAATCCTTTTCCCATTTTAAAGCCAACACGGCGAACTAGCTCGGCATGGATTGGATAGTTGATCTTAATTGCTTCAGCCAAGCTTGCCGGCGCGAGCTTTTGGGCAATCAAGACATTCCCTCTCAGGTCGGCCTCCGAACGAGTAAAAATTCTACGAGGTAGCTCCACAAGACTGAGTATTCTAAAATTATCAATAATCCACTGCCGTACATATCCATACGAGGAAGTGCAAAGATAGCCTTCAGGCAAGATAATTCCTACGCGCCCGCCGACGGCCAACAGCTTGAAACATTTTTCAATGAACAGGATTCCTAATTGCTGCGCAGCATGTAGTCGCTCAGTTTTCGTCCAACGCCGGCTTTCCTCATTATATTCCCATACATACCCTAGATCGTAGTGAGCCAAAATCTCAGCTCTTCGCTCGAGACTATTTTCGCCAAACGGCGGATTGCATAGAGCTATGCCAATTTCTCCCGCCCAGCGTTCATAGTGTTGTATGGAATCTTCGCACAAAAACCCGCTTTGACCGTCTTTGTGCAGAATCATATTTACAACAGCTAAATCGAAGGCCATTGGATCCGCGTCGGATCCTTTAACTCTCTGAACGATATCTTCCTCTCCGAGCGCAAGCCGCGACGAAATGGCGGCTGTTAAAAAGTCGCCAGTTCCCAATGCCGGATCGGCAATCGTGTCATTAGGGCCGATGCGAACCATATCAACCATCGCTTCAATCAAGCTGATTGGCGTGAAGTATTGGTCGAGCGATTTCTTAAACACAGCGGGAACAAATGACATAAAGACCTGCTGCATAACCTCACTGGGGGCGCTAGAGAATTCGAGCCCCTGAATTGCACGAACGACGTCGCGCAATGCTGTTTCAGGAAGTGACGATTCCGCCTGTGGCTTGAAGAGGGTTTCTGCCCGACTGTAGCGTTTCGCTGCTACTTGATAGCAACTTCCAACCCGCTTTTTAAAATCTTTGTCCAGCCCCGGCATAACTTGCAATGCAAGCTGCTTTGAGGCGGTCTTGGCCGCATCTCTTTCATCGCAATAACGCGCTAGAATTAGTTTTACTGTTTCTTTGTAGCGCGTGTGTTCATCATTTATTTTATGCGATCTAAGTACGTTTGCGATGCTAAATAAAACTCCCATCAAATTCTTGGGTGGAACCAAGACGTCGACAGTGATGGGTTTAGACTTGTATTTGCCTCCGAAAGGAGGAAGGTTGGCGATTGTATCTTGATTGACAACAACAATCGTCTCGTCTTCCTCTTTCTCGGTACGTTTCGTAAAGAGAATTTGATTGATGTCGTCCCAATAGATTCCGACTACGTTCATGCTTGGCAGCAAACGCAATGCCGGTTCTAGTTGATATTCGACCCCAGACTTCTTTGACTTTGAGTCTCGCTTAACTTCCGCAACGAGCACCGCATTTTTAATTCGTTCCGCCTTTTCCAAATTTTTAAGGTGACCAACAGGTTTTTGATAAACGACCAGGTCAGCGCGAAGTTTGTTGCGACCCTTTTCCCCTAGCTTTGTAAGGATCACAGTCTCAACATCAAAGTGGGTTTTGGGATAACCCCTCTTAAGCAGAAAATTGATAAGATCAATTCGTCGAGCTTCCTCTGTGATTGTGAGACCATCTGATGCGAGCGCCGAGGAGTTTAAGGGACCTCGAATCGGGCACGTCAGCAATTTCTTGTTTCCTTTAGGAACAATAGCTGTGCTCTGGTCCTCATCCGAAGTGGAAAATTCGTCAGACATTCCGGCCCTCATGAAGCAGCCAAAAGTGAAGTGTCATATCCAGCTTTTCGATTCCCGCCAAAAATCTTTGAATCGCGTTGGCGATAGTTCAGTATACCTGACGGTGTGCTGAATGTTGCGGTGCCCCAGATAGGCTTGCAGGGCGCGCGTGTCATGCCCCTTGTTAGCCAGCGCGTAGCCGCAGGCGTGCCGGAGCATGTGCGGGTGGGTCTTGAAGCCAAGCCTCGCCTCAGTGCCTGCGCGGTCCACCATGCGAGCAAAGCCAGCGGTGCTGAAGGGCGCTCCTCGCTCACTGGTGAACACGAACGGGGAGGCGGGTTCCTGCTCGCGCTGTAGCCGTCGCAGGGCTCGCAGTTCGTCCCCGAGGATCGGATGGGTGCTTGGGGTGCCTCTCTTGACCCTGCGGACATGCAGCGCTCCCGAGGCGAACTCGACCTGATCCCACCGCAGGTCAACAAGCTCTGCCGCCCGGAAGCCATGCCGGTAGGCCGTCAGGATCATGGTGGCATCTCGATGCCCCCAACGGTTCTTCCTCGCGGCGGCTATCAACCGTTCGACCTCGGCCTCAGTCAGGTGCTCGCGGGTCCGAAGATCGGCATTGGGTCGCCGCTTGGGCGTGACTGTTCGTTTTACGGTGGCTGGCGCGACCAGCTTCAGGTGCGCTTGCGTCATGTTTTTGGCCCTCACAGTCAAATTGACTGTTCGGACAATGCTCGTTCTTCGAACTGTTGATCAACGCGAAACGCGTCGCTGTCGGTGAGTCATTTTGACTCACTCGCCGCGTCGCCACCGCTTGCTACTGTCAGTTGGATAGGAAGCGGGCTTTGCGATGAGCTACGTAATTGTCACGCTGATACTCGCCGCACTCTTTGGGCTCGATGGTCCGTGGCCGTTCGTTGCGGTTCTGATCGCGGCGTTTACGATCTATCTGTTTGGCTGAGAGTGAGCCACAAGCGCGCTTGGAATGCCTTCGAGAACTCTAGCGGCTTCAGACGAAACACGCGTCGCTTGCCGCGCTCGCGCCACGTCGGCACTTAACACCAGCCGCGAATGGGTCCTCTCTGCGCGGAGGATTTCAGGTAAACTCTCAGAAAGCGACTTTCAAAATACCGCTAAAGCCCACACTGTTGTTGTTCCACTCTGAAGCGCAAAGTGCGCCCTTGCCAAAGGCTACTCGATGGCGTGGTTTATAGTTGTTAAATTTCAAACAAACTCAACTTCAAGCAACTTTTGGCGCGGTGTTGGATGCAGCTTCCGTTTCGCCGTCTGGCGTGCTTCCACTTTCAAATTCCTTCGCGGCCGCGATTGCGCGCGCAGCCTGCTGGTCTTGCCATTCTGCGAGAGTCGTATTTGATCCCTTTACGCGCCAACTAGTACGGCCATTATCGTTTCGATTAAAGATTACAGCAGAAGCTGCGCTAGGACTGGTAAACGTAACGTCTTGTGCGAAGCGCAACAGTTTAGGATCATCGCTTTTGACGAGCTTCCTGCTATCAATGAGTTGCTGGCGCAAGCCAGCATAGGTATTGATGTAGTCTCCGCCAGAACGGGCAGTAGAACCCGCCAAGACAACGTATTCACCATCCGCCTCGAACGCCCGGGCCGAGACGCCAAATATTGTATCACGCAGCTCAAGGTCTAGCCGTCCGGTTTGCGTACCGGTAGAAGCAGGATGCTGCACCGCTGTTGCATTCGGTAGCTCTCTCAGAAAGTCAAAACCAAGAACTGGTAGGAGGAGAGAAATCTGTTCAACCCAATACAACATATCTGCAATGTCGTTCTCCGGTAGCGCGGTATAATCCGGCGCGGTGCTGTTCTCGACCGAAGCGCGCCCCGCTTGTGTCGCCCTCGCAATTAGACGGCTCTCAAGAAACCCAACATGCGCCTCCGTTAGATTTTGGTCCTTGCTCGTTACAATGCACAACCGGTCCCAAAAATCCTTGTTGTTGTCATGAGAGCGGATACGGTCACCGATGTTCGTACTCTTGCCAATGTAGACAAGTTGCTGACCCGCAACTTGGGGATCATCGCCGACTAGGAAGTAGACGCCCGTCCCTCGGGCTTCTTGGCGCTTCAATACATCCGGTAAGCGAGAGCGCGGAGCAACCAAAGCTCGCCCTGTCCAACTCAAGATTTCAGCCGTCATCAGACCGGTGGCGGCGCCATCGACTAGAAAGAGGCGAACGGTACGTCCTGCGGAGAGTCCCATGGCTTGCCTTGCTGGCGAACGATTTGCGGCTCTGGCTCGAACTTTCGCACATCCACCGCAGGCACGACAGCCTCTATATCTTAGGGCGCTTTTACTCGCTCAAGAGCTTCGACAGAGATACAGAGAGTGCCTCAGCAATCCTGGCTATCACGAGTAAGCTCGGGTTCCTCTTGCCTCTCTCTATGCCCCCTAGATACGTCAGGTCGATCCGAGCGTCGAACGCAAGCTGCTCCCGGGTCATCCGGCGCTGCTGACGCAGCCGACGAACGTTTCTCCCGAGTATCCCGCGCCAGTTCCGCATTTGCAGAATGGCACACGATCCGGCATATAGTCTCCAGGGATTATAGTCCCTATTGCGAGGCTGGGCTAAGCAATGTTCAGAAAAGTAAAATGCGCTCTTTTAATTGCTGTGAGCTTGTTGGTGACCAAAGTAGCTCACAGCGAAGCTGATACAATTCATGCTCGCGTCGTGGGGCAACATGGCTTCATGGATACCGATTGGTACGTTTGCCCATCATGGGACGTTTTTCAAAAATTCAACAAATTATTGAAAGACGACGCTGAGGCAGCGTTCGTACTTGGTGACCGCGACTGCATAAAGGTGCGGGATGAAACTGAAGTTGTAGTGGAGGACACCAATTATTTTTGGGGTCCGGCCGCAACGTGCGTTAGGCCGATTGGATCGCCGGATTGCGGCTGGGTTTTGGTTGGGTATGTAACAACGGCGCTTTGCCAACCGGTTTATGTTTCGATAGGCCAGGGTCTGCGGTGTGTCGCCAGAAAAGAACAAGACAATCCGCAACGACTTTGGAGTGCCGGCTATTCTGGAAAGTAGAGAACAACGCTCCTAGAACCTAGCAAATGACCGAAGACGAGCGCATTTGGGCCGTTAAGGAACTGCTGTTTGACTATGTGAAGAGCCCCTCTCTGCGCCACATCCGCGACCCGCACTCGGTAATCAGATTGGCCCAGCAAATAGTCAAGCGAATCGATCAGGGCAATTCGATCTGGAAGAAGTGGGATGGACAGCGCGAGGTTCTACTGAAATCTGCGGTCGGGTGCTGGATACCCATTGAAGACCTACGGGACTTCCTCAATCACATGCCTGGACCACACCTTACGAGGACGGACGTTGCTCAGCGCCTCATGGCATTTGAAGAGGAGGAATCTCTCTACCCGAATGAGGATTTCCAGACCAGTTGCATGGCGCTGTACGAAAAAGAGAAAGCTGACGGCACGGAGCTTCCGGCCATCATCAGGCTCCTACGGGACCACCTGGAGCGCGAAGAGGAACGCGTTCGGGTCGAATGGCAGGAGCACCTTGAGCGATTGCGTAACGAGGAACGTTTAGCGCAAGAGCAACGTCTGCTATCAGGCGCAGACTGCGCTTGGACCCAGCTTCAGAAATCGCAGCACTGGTACTGCCGGGCCAACGGCAGGACTTACCGACTATCGCCGACCGAGGATAAGAGGTGGCACCTTTATCGCATGAAATCGGTTTCGGACGAGGAACAGGGTCCTTTGATCGGAAAGTATCAACGGCGCGGCGACGCAACTAAAGTAGTCAAGGAAATCGTGCTTATCCGGTTGACACCCACACCCACACTTACCGAACGCGGCAGCATCCGCGCAGGAAAGGACTTACGACAATGAAAACTCTCACGACACTTCTAGCTGCCGCTCTCTTGGCGACAATCTCGACAGGCCTCGTCCGGGCGGCATGGGATATTGACAGAAGTACAACGACGTTTCCAGCGGGGACGAAGCCAACCTGTGAAGGTGGCCGCCCCCTAGGATCGACTTGGACCACTAGGATCGCCCCAACGATGAATAAGTGCGGACGGATTGTAACCGTCGTGATCCACACTTGTTGGCTTTCGTCTCAGGGGCCTCCGCCGGAACCGCCTTGCGCGCCCGCGCACGTTCGCGCCGCCGTTCCCGACAAACTTTACAAGAAACTGAAAGTGTTACCGACTGCGCTCACCGCCAGAGAAGCCGCTCATGACGCCGCCGTCGCCGCTCATGACGCCGCTGTCGCCGCCCATGACGCTGCCGTCGCCCGTACACTTGATATTCGGCAATTGAAAGCGGTTGAAAAAGATAAGTCCCTCGCTGACCCGCTGTTTGACGGCAGGCGTGCGCCTGCGGAAGTCAAGGACCCAATCAATCCAAAGCGTGATCCGAGCGGCGACAATGCCGATGATTACAAACGCTCCGGAGCGACCAAGAAGTACCCGCTCGATAATATCAAGGTGCCGGACTAGCTTCATACCTGATTGGGTGTCAACCGGATAAGCACGAAGGAAATTGCTTATCAACCGGAGCCGAGGTGGTAGCGCCCTAGCGGGGTCACGAGGCCCGCAGTGACTCTAGCGAGTCCACAGGTGCGTTTTGGCGCCTCGCAGCTACCACCCTAGCGGCCAGGAGCTGGAAACGAATCCAGGGATTCCTGGAGTCCCGGAAGGTCCAGATGGACACTCCGAGTGCCCCAAGCCCATCGCGATCCAAGTCCACCACGGCTGGCGATAATCTTGCTGATCGCTCCCGGCGATAAGCCATTCACAAAACCCCCTCACAACGATGCATAAATCCCCTCCGTTCACTAAACCCCCTAGTAATGCAGTAAGGCCGCGAGAGAGCCTCTCGATAAGATTATTGTTACCCCCTCTAGAGCGCTTTAGCCGTCTAGAAGGCATTGGATTCCCAAAGGTCCCTAGAGTGAGGCAGCACGTAATCATTGGTGGATAGCTAAGTCCTCATCATTATAGGTCCGTAGCTTCGACTTCGGCCTCTTTGGGCTCTGTCGTCAGCATTGGTTCTACGCCGACTACCCGACGATACTCTCGCGCGAGGACGGTCTTGCCTTGGCGTGCCCACGACCTTGGCAAAATGATCCCGTCGTGCATCGAGAGGCTGGGGACGCGGAAATGTCGCATCAGGCTAAGCATGGTGCCGATCACGGCTTCGGCTTCGAGAAACTGGAGGTCGGCCCAAATGTCGGAATGGTCCTCAAGTTTCTTCAGCGCCGGAAAGGCCGCAAGCATCTTCCGCGCGACGTCCCTCGCCTTGGCCTCCCTACCCAAATCCTTGCCGGTGTCCTTCTTGAAGTTCTCGATCATTTCGGGAGGCCACCGTGTGGCAGGCTTGCTGTTGCCAAAACTGGCAAGCATCCACAGCTTGGCGATTGGTCGATCAACACCTGCGAGGACGTAAGGATCGCTTGAGCCCTTAAGCGGCTCTCCGAGCCTCGCATGGTAGATTGTCAGATGACTGGCCTTAATGTCGATTTCCGCAACGGGCTCGCCATTGATCGTCATCTTCTGGCGCTCAGTATCCAGCATCTGCTGATAGTTGTGTTGTCCATCGCCGTACAGGCGACCACCTGCCTTCCAGGAACCATTGTTGAACACGCGCGTGTAGCCGTCATGTCTGCCGCCCGCTAACTCAAAACGCGCCACGAATTCGTTCAACTCACGAACGTCGGCTTCGAGACGCTCGGTCTTAGGGGTGCGCTCAAATTTTATTTTAGGGCCGCGCTCCCTGTTCCTGCCTCTTCCCGTCCCATAGCCCCTTAGGACTAACGGGTACTTCGGTGGCTCGGGAGCGAAGTTGCTACCGTCAACGCCATAGTGCTTCGCCAGTCTGAGAAGCTTGTTGGTGGCCCAGAAGCGGGCGGCACGACCGTTGAGCGCTACTGAGATAAACACGTTCGGTTCAAAGCTTGCCTTGCGATAGCGCGTTTGACCCTTCAGGTGACTGACTAGCTCAAGCGCTTTCAGTCCCTCAAGTACCTTGATGAACATGTCGTACTTTACAGGGTCGCGCTCGAAACTTGTTTTCCCAGTGGAGCGAAACATACGAGCAGGTGTCGTCGTGCCAGCCCTCACACGTAGTAGATCGCCGACGAAGCGTTCGATGGCGTCAACGAGCTTTTCTCCGCTTTTCTCACGACGCTTGCGAACTCGACTGCCGAGCTTCCGCTCTAGTTCTTCTATGTCGTCACGGATGCGAGTGATGAGCCGTCGAGCCTCGGGTGTGCGTGCCCTGCTACGCAGGTCTGCGTAACGCTCCTTCGTCTGCGACCACGCAGTGATGAGCCCGATGATCCTAGAATGCACTTTGGTCATCGCGGCTTGAAGGGCGTGAGCCGTAGCCGAACTGTCCTCAGTATTCTTCGTGTGCTGGGCTTCAGTCATTGCTACGTATAGGACCGTATGGGTGAAAGTGCTCGAGGCCCAACGTAGCACGCAGGGAGCAAAGGCGGCGTAAGACCACAGCCACCTTTCTATCTAGGAACGAGAATTATTGTAACGCCGAGTGAGAAGCTCGTAGCCCCTTAGCCTATTGACACAAATGGTCTGTGGTTTGTTTGCGGGACGAGCCGCTTGCGCCTTCTGCTTGGGGGCGCCCGACCCCCAACAACAGCCACTTGCGTGATATGTCCCTCGGCGCTCCAGATCGGCGAATGCAGTAGGCGCGGTTTGCCGCACGTTTCACCGCAGCCATGCCGTCAGCGTCAGCGCGAATACGATCAGCACCAGGGCACCGATAGCGAGGGTGCCGCTAGCTTCGGCGCTGAGGAGGCCAAAGATTCGGAGAACTAGGCGAGCAGGTTTCTGAGCCATGCGAAGGTTTTACGACGTTGCTATGACAGCGCTGTGACTCGGCAATGCGGTCCGATGAGCCGCTGCGTTAATGATTGTTGTCATAGTCCTGCAATGTGTCGTCGTTCAAAAAGTCGCTCAAGGGCCGCGAAAGGGGCAGAACGGTCCCGTCGCGCACAAGCCTCGCCGCACCCTGAGGCGCTTCGTAAACTCGCGGGCAATATCACAAACTGCGCGACCGCCGTGTGATAAGTAGCGTGCCGTGGTTACACTGCATACCGTGGAAACTTCTTCATTGCTTCAGCCAGATCCTCCAGTGTCGGCGCGCCGTAGCCTGCTCCTATGCTTCTGTGAGCATGACCGGTAATGTCGTCAGAGGTGCTATCCGCAATTTCGGCGCGTCGGGCAATCTGTTTGAACGTATGACGCCAAGCGTGATTGGGTGAAAGCTCACTGTCGGTAACGCCCAAACCGCGAACCCAACTCGCCAGACGCTGCCGCGCTTGTGCATAGCGCGGCTTCCGTTGTTTTGCCTGTTCACCGTCAACGCCGCGCTTAGAGATTTTATAAAACAACGGGCCAGCGCCCCGTAGGGAGACAAAGTCTAAGAACCCTTGCTCTATGAGGTGTTCGTGCAAAGGAATAACGCGCGCTTTACCGGTCTTCACCGTGCCGGCGTCAGGTGTAATCCGCAATGCCGGGATGCCGTCGCGGTTCACAACGTCGCTACCGCGTAGTTGGGTGATTTCACCCGGCCGCGCTCCTGTGTAGGCACTGAGCCAGGGCACCCAGCGCTTCGCCGCGTTGTCAGGGGTGCCGGTGTCCGATATTCCAAGGGATGCTTTCAAGATCATGCGGCGCTCCTCCGGCAGGAACGCCTGCGTCTCTCTCAGCTTGCTCCTTTTGTTGATGGTGACTTTCACCTCTGCGAACGGATTGCGCGGAATGTGCTTGTGCTTGGCGGCCCAGCCAAGGATAGTCTTACTTGCCTTTATCCAATTATTAGCGACGGTGGCGGCAGTTCGGTCTGGACCGACAAGGCCCTTTATCCACTCTTGCGCCTCGTCGGGGGTGATTGACGCGGCACTCCTGTCCTTGAAGTGCGTTGTCATTTTTGTGAACATGTAGCGCCAGGTTTCTATGCTGCTCGCTGCGGGTTTCTTTTCAGACACCCATTTGTCAAATAGCTGCTTTGGCGTCTCGCCATTATCCGCACCTTCAAACTCCGGAAAGCGCTCAGCGTATTTGTCGTCTCTGTAGTCACCCTGAGCAATGCGCATCAGTTTGCGCAACGCGGATGACAGGTCGTCGTGCAGCCAATCAACAAAGCAGGCGTGCGCTTCGCTGTTGAGCACCAACCCCTTCATTGCCAGGAATTGCGCGGTCTCCCCAACGTCCGCCAAAACAGGGCGCACGTCCTTTCTAAGTTCCTCATCTTCCCGCCAGAGGTCATCAGGGTCACTTCGTTCCCACTCGGCGTCGCCGACGGCCTCTCGTGACGCCTCATGAACCTGGTCCCGAAGCGCTTTCCATTTCTGAAGGTCACTAACAGGATGCCTTGCGATGAACCACAAGTACCACTCTCCTGCCAGCGCGCGGGCTTGTTGCGGTGTGAGCGCAATGCCTTCGCCATTACGTTGGGCGCGGATGGCCGCAATGCGACCCTCCACCTCTGTTACCCATTTGCGAAATTTCTGCTTGGCGGCGTGTGAACCTACGCTGGCAGCGGCAGAGAACTTGGCCTCAAAGCGTGGCCCATAGCGCAGACCGTATTCGTCCTTCACGTCATCGGGGAGCCGCTTGCGCGCGCTGTAGGTGCCCTTGCTGTCTTGGCGTAACTTGACCATCCGCAGCACCCGCTTGTGTACGTCTTTGTGTACTCGGGGCGACCCAAGTTCGCTAGTCGTTGCAGATAGTTGTGATAATTCAACGTTCCGGGGGGAGCGTTGGTCGGAGCGCCGAGATTTGAACTCGGGACCCCCAGTCCCCCAGACTGGTGCGCTAACCGGGCTGCGCTACGCTCCGAAGCCGAGAAAAGCTTGGTTAGTGGTTTTCCGGCGTTCTGGCAA
>Ga0182015_10007160_pt1 | contig 10959 bp, 9 predicted proteins | sample 712P3MmetaG_FD_120478 | JGI IMG/M metagenome (GOLD analysis project Ga0182015, IMG submission 120478) | Permafrost microbial communities from Stordalen Mire, Sweden - 712P3M metaG | ecosystem: Environmental > Terrestrial > Soil > Wetlands > Permafrost | place: Sweden: Stordalen | collected...
TCCGCCAGACCAAGCAGCTTCTGGACGTTTATCACCTTACGGGACGAGTTGGGCGAGGCCGACTCGATCTTTCCCATGAAGGTGTCGTAGCCGACACCGTTTTCGACAAGCAGGCTCGCCGCGCTGACAGCCTCGGCGACGCTCGGGCTCGCCTCGAACGTGTGCGGGTCGGTGTTCGGGTTGCTCTCGATCGCCGTGACCTTGACGTACTTCCCGCCGATCTGTTCGATCACGTTCGCATACTCATTCTCAGCGCCCACAGCGTCGATCGTTGCATTTGAAGAGCCCCCGCCGGCCGTGGTGCTCTGCCCGCCGCTGCCACACCCCGCCGCGCACGCGGCAACCAACACCAAGACCATCGCAACCGCCATTCGCGGACGCCTGAGCGCAACCCCGTCTCTCCTCGAGCGGGGGCTCCTCTCCGAGCAGTGTCGCCTAATCACGCGCCGCAACATACCATAAGACTGAGTCTTATTCTTGATTGCCCGGGACACTCACCTGATTGCCCGGAACAGCCCCTTGATTGACCGGACACCACCTCGATCGACCGGCACGCCGCATGCGCGGGTGGGCGTATGATCGCCACGCATGTCGTCCCCCCAGCAACCTGCCGGCCCGCCCTCCGATGGGGGAGCGCACCAACCCTCCGACCGGGGGACGCCCGACGGGGGGGCGCCTCAACTAACGCGCGAGCAGATCGAGCGGCTCGAGCGGCGCTACGGCAACCGCTACCTGCTGGAGCCGGCTCCTGACAACAAGCTGCCCAAGATCGGCATGTCCGCCGATGAAGCGATGGGCTTGATCGAAAAGGAGATGGTGCTCGACGGCATCCCGATGCGTAACCTCGCCACGTTCGTCACCACCTGGATGGAGCCCGAGGCTGACCGCATCATCGCGGAAAACCTGCACACGAACTTCATCGACCACGCCGAGTATCCGCAGACGGCCGAGATCGAGCAGCGCTGCATCCGAATGCTCGCCGACCTCTTCAACGCCCCCGGTAAGACGACCGGCGCGCGCACTCAAGGGTCCTCGGAGGCGATCATGCTCGGAGCGCTGTCGCTGAAGTGGAAGTGGCGCGAGCGCCGCGAGGCGGCGAAGAAGTCGACCGACCGTCCCAACCTCGTGTTCGGCGGTGACGTGCACGTCGTCTGGGAGAAGTTCTGCCGTTACTTCGACGTCGAGCCACGCATAGTCCCGCTTGCTGCAGACAAGTACACGATCGGCCCCGAGGACGTGGCGCCGCACATCGACGAGAACACGATCGGCGTCGCCGCGGTGCTCGGCACGACCTTCACCGGGCACGCCGACGACATCCGCGGAATCAACTCCCACCTCGTCACGCTCAAGCACGAGCAGGGCCTGGACGTGCCCCTGCACGTCGACGCGGCCAGCGGCGGTTTCGTGTGGCCGTTCCTCTATCCCGACACGGAGTGGGACTTCCGCCTGGAGCAGGTCCGCTCGATCAACGTCTCCGGTCACAAGTTCGGCCTCGTCTACCCCGGCATCGGCTGGCTCGTGTTCCGCGAAGAGTCAGACCTCGCGGAGGATCTCGTGTTCTACGAGAACTACCTCGGCAAGCGCGACGCGACGTTCACGTTGAATTTTTCCACCGGCTCGGCAATGGTGCTCGCGCAGTACTACAACTTCGCGCGTCTGGGCCACTCGGGCTACCGCTACGTGATGGAGACGATGAAGTACAACGCCCGCACGCTCGCGAAGGAGATCGCCGCGCTCGGCGAGTTCGAGATCATCGGCGCGGCTGAGGAGGAGCAGCTCCCGCTCGTTGCGTTCAAATTGACCGACGGTCACGACTACGACGAGTTCGACGTCGCCGCCCAACTCGCCGCCGAGCGGGGATGGATGCTGCCCGCCTACACGCTCCCGCCCAATGCCGAACACGTGAAGATCATGCGCGCGCTCGTCAAGCGGACGCTCAGCTACTCGATGACCGTCACGCTCGGCAAAGACATCGCCGAAGCGTGCGCGACGCTCGCGAAGAAGGGCAGCCTGCACCCGTCAGACCGCAAGCGCGTCAAGACGAACACCGGCTTCTGAGCGCGGGTGGACAAACACCTGGCTCTGAGCGGCCGCTCAGACGGCGCTGATCACGGCAATGGTTGGCTCTGCGTGGGAGGCGTATCGGCCGCCTCTTCGCTGAGCTTGCGGCGACGATCCACCAGCAAGACGGCCGCGACCACGATGATCACGAGTACCAAAATCCCGCCCGCGACGTAGCGCAGGGTGTGATGCACAGATTTCGCGGCCGCTTTCGGCTTGGTGACGGCAACAGCGACCGGCGTGCCGTCCGCGCGCGCCAGCGCGACGAACTGCACTTCTTCAGAGGTGGGGTAGACGACGGTCATGTGCCGCCCGTCGTTCAGCGAGACGTGAACGTGCCCCGGGGCGGGCGTCGGATGGAACGTCAGCGCGTGGACTTCGTGGTGGCGCAGCTGCGTCTTCAGCGCGGAGGAGCTCTCGGACTGGAAGTGGATCACGGTCGCGGCACCCGCGCTCGCGGCAAACGCCAGGGCTAGGGTCGCGCCCAGCAGCACGATGCGCAGTGCTCTCATCGGTCTGTTCATCCCGGGGACCCTATCGGGATGAGTCGACGTTGGCGGCATAGGCGTGCAAGCGACAGTCGTGCCCAGCACGTCGCCAGCGGGGCTGGCTTTACACCCGTCCGGTGTCGCGGCGGTAGGCGCGCGCGGCGAGAGCGCCCAGCACGACCGTCCACGCGACCGTCACGATCCACGCCTTCGCCGGCCACGAGTGTCCGCCCAGCGCGACGTGGCTGGCCTGGGCGAGCCAGTACGACGGTATGAACTGCGCCAGGTCGTGCAGGAAGCCGTGGCCGCCGATCGGGAACCACACGCCACCGAGCAGCGCGAGCAGTGAGATCCCGCCACCCATCGCGGGACCAATCGAATCGGGCGTGAGCATATGCCCGAGCAGCACCCCGAGAGCCGCGAATGGCACCAGGCCGACGAGGATCAGCCCGGTCATCTTCAACCACTCATCCGCTGTCAGCCTGACGCCAAGAGATGTGCCGGCCGCATACAGCGCGAGCAGGCTGATCAGCGCCATCATGTATCCGGTGAGAACCTTCACCCGGAAGTAGGCTCGGGGGCGCAGCGGAGTGATTCGCAGCTGGCGGTTCCAGCCAACGGCGCGCTCGGCCGCGATGCGCGCGCCGCAGGAGAGCATCGCGCTCATCGTTCCGAACGATGCCAGCCCGACCATGTAGTACAGCGGGAACGAGATGCCGCTCCCATCGAAGTTCTGCACGTGGCGATTGGGGCTGACGATCACGAAGTAGAGGACCAGCGGAAAGCCCAGCGAGAGCAAGAAGAAGCGCCGGTTGCGCAGCGTCCGCAGAAGCTCGTAGCGGGTGTATAGAAGCGGCATCAGCCGCGCTGCCCGATCGCTGCCGCAGTGCCTGGCGGCCGCTTGCCCTCGCCCGCGCCGTCGCCGGTCAGAGCCAGGAACGCCTGCTCCAGCCCGGCCGCGTTGATCTCGATGTCGCGTGCGTCGGGATGCGCCACGAGCAGTGCCCTGATCGCCACGTCGGAGTCCGCGCAGTGCATGACCACAGCTTCGCCGCGACGCTCGGCGCTGTTCACCCCGGGTAGCGTCATGAGCTCCTCGACGTCGAGGGCCGGCAAGGTCGCACGGATCGTGCGCGTGCCGACCATCGCCCTGATCTCGGTCGTCGGACCGTCGGCGACGATCGCGCCGTGCGCCATCAGCACCGCCCGGTCGGCGTAGGCGTCGGCCTCCTCGAGGTAGTGCGTGGCGAACACAATCGTCTTGCCGCGCGCGGCAAACTCGCGCATCGTCGTCCAGAACGCTTGGCGTCCCTCGACGTCCAGCGCGGCAGTCGGCTCGTCCAGCACGAGCAGCTCCGGGTTGCTGACGAGGGCGACCGCGGAGCGCACGCGCTGGGTCTGCCCACCAGACAGCTTGTTCGTGCGCCGGCCGGCGATCTCGCTCACACCGGTGAGCTCGAGCACCTCCTCGACGTCCATCGGCCTGGGGTACAGGGAGGCAATCATCGAGACAAGCTCGCGCACCGACAGATCTTTGATCAGCGCGCCTGTCTGCAGCATTGCGCCGACTGCTCCCTGCGCGACCGCTTCGCCAGGCGAACGGCCGAATACCGACACCGTGCCAGCGTCGGGCTCGAGCAAGCCGAGGATCATGTCGATCGTCGTCGACTTGCCCGCGCCGTTGGGCCCCAGCAGCGCGACCGTCTCACCCGCGGCGATACTCAAGTCGATACCGCGCACCGCCTCGACCGGGCCGTCGGGGCTGTGAAAGGACTTGACCAGGCCACTGATCTGGATCTGGGCCGGTCCTTCCGTGCTCGCCGCGCGCGGGCCTTTGCCTGCCTCGATCGTGTCGAGCCCTGCGATTATTTGCGCGCCTGTCTTGCTGTCTTCATTCGCTCGGTCTTCCCCAGCTCGACCTTGCGCATCCTTACGTTCTCCGGCGTGACCTCCACGCACTCGTCCTCGCGCACGAACTCCAGCGCCTCGTCGAGCGTCAGTTTGCGGTGCGCGTCGAGGCGTACCAGGACATCGGAGGTGGACGAGCGCATGTTCGTCAGGTGCTTCTCCTTCACCGGGTTCACGTCGAGGTCCTCCGAGCGGGCGTTCTCGCCGATGATCATGCCTTCGTAGACCTCCTCGCCGGGACCGACGAACAGTGAGCCGCGCTCCTGCAGCGTGAACAGCGAGAAGGTCACCGTCTGGCCACGGCGGTCGGCCACGAGCACGCCGCTCTGGCGCGTCAACAGCTCACCCGCCCACGACTCCCAGCGGTCGAAGACGTGGTGCATGATCCCGGTGCCGCGCGTCTCGGTCAGGAACTCGGTGCGGAAGCCGATCAGCCCGCGCGCTGGAACGAGGTACTCGAGCCGCACCCAGCCCGTGCCGTGGTTGATCATGTGCTCCATCCGGCCTTTCCTTGCGGCCAGCAGCTGCGTGACGGTGCCGACATGCTCCTCGGGCACGTCGACCGACAGGCGCTCGACCGGCTCGTGGCGCTTGCCGTCGACCTCGTGCTCGACCACGTGCGGCTGCCCCACGGTCAGCTCGAAGCCCTCGCGGCGCATGATCTCGACCAACACGGCCAACTGCAGCTCACCCCGGCCCTGCACCTCATAGGTGTCCGGCCTGGCGGTCTCCTGCACTCGCAGCGAGACGTTGCCGACAAGCTCCTGCTTCAAGCGCGCCTCAATCTGCCTGGCAGTCAGCTTGCTCCCATCTTTGCCCGCGAGCGGCGATGTGTTCGCGCCGATCGTGATCGACATCGCCGGTTCGTCGACCGTGATCACCGGCAGCGGGCGCGGGTCGTCGGGGTCGGCCAGCGTCTCACCGATCGTCACCTCGGCGATCCCGGCGACGGCGATGATCTCGCCCGGGCCCGCTTGCACCGCGTCGACGCGTTCGAGCGCGTCGGTCACGTACAGCTCTGCCACCTGCGCTTTCTGAATCGTTCCGTCGGCGCGGCACCACGCGATCTGCTGACCCTTTTTGATATTTCCGTGCCGTACCCGACAGAGCGCCAAGCGGCCGACATAGGGCGAGGCGTCGAGGTTGGTTACCAGCGCCTGCAGTGGATGATCGGGGTCATACAGCGGCGCTGGGATGCGCTCCAGCAGCAGATCCAGCAGCGGCGCCAGGTCGCGCTCCTCGATCGCACTCGCGGGGTCGTACTTCAGCGACGCCACACCGGCCTTTGCGTTGCAGTACACGATCGGAAAGTCGATCTGCTGCTCGTCGGCGTCGAGGTCGAGGAACAGCTCATATACCTCGTCGACAACTTCCGCGACGCGCGCATCCGGCCGGTCGACCTTGTTGATCACAAGGATCACAGGCAGTTTCGCCTCGAGCGCCTTGCGTAGGACGAAGCGCGTCTGTGGCAACGGCCCCTCGCTCGCATCCACCAGCAGCAAAACGCCGTCGACCATCGTCAACCCGCGCTCCACCTCGCCGCCGAAGTCCGCATGCCCGGGCGTGTCGATGATGTTCAGCTTCACGTCCTTGTAGCGCAGCGACGTGTTCTTCGCGAGGATCGTGATGCCCTTCTCGCGCTCCAGGTCCATCGAGTCGAGCACCCGCGTGGCTACGTCCTGGCCCACCCTGAACGCGCCCGACTGCCACAGCATCGCGTCGACCAAAGTCGTCTTGCCATGGTCGACGTGCGCGACGATCGCCACGTTGCGGATGTCATCTCTCGGTACGAGCACGGCCCGACAGGCTAGCGACGTGGGGCATCAGGCCCAGCTTGGCCTGATCAAACGGTTGCGCGCCGGCCGCTGGGGCCGCCACGCAAGGGGGTGGGAACACCCGGCGGCATGCCTGGGGATGGACGGCCGAGTTCGCCGCCTTGACCGCCTCGAATGATCGTGTCCACGTGGAGGTCGTGATCATCGATGCCGCGCAGAAACGCGAGTGTCTCTTCGTCTTCGATGCCCTCGGCGATCACAAACGCTCCGGTCTGAGAAGCGAACGTCGCCATCGCCATCAGCACCGCGCGGGCGCTCGGTTCGGTTGGCGCGGCGATCACGATGCTGGGGTCGAGCTTGACGTACTCCGCGTCGACGCTGCGCAACATCTCCAGTCCGGAGTTGCCCGTGCCGACGTTGTCAAGCGCCGTCTTGAACCCCTGCTCGCGCAAGCGCCGCAGGCACTTCACGACCGCCGCGGTGCGTCCCCCGAAGCGCTCAGTGACCTCGATCACGACCCGCTCCGGGGACAGTCCGGCCTCCTGCACCGCCACGCGCACCCAGTCATTTTGGGCGGCATCGAGGTCGAGGGTCAATGGAGAGAGGTTGATGAACAACAGCACGCCGGGATCGAGCTCCGGCACGACACGTAGAGCATTCTCCACGCACAGCACATCTAGCTGGTGCACCTGCCCGATCTGCTCGGCGACGTCGAACGCCTCCGCCGACCCGGACAGCCCGTAGGAGGAGTCCGGACGCATCAGCGCCTCGACCCCCAGCAGGGTCTCCTCCGCAAAGTCCCAGATCGGCTGGAACACCGTCTCGATGTGCCCCTCGTCGATCAGCGCGCGGACGGCTTCCTTCTTCTCAGAGGTGATCACGACCACACGCTCGCGGATGTCATCGAAGTGCGCGCAGCGATTGCCGCCCTGACGCTTGGCCTCATACAGCGCGGCGTCGGCCTCGGCCCGCAGCGTGTCGGGCTGTTGGCCGGGGCGCAGGGCGCTCACACCGACGCTGGCCTCGATGCCGGCTTCGGAGAAGCCGCGACTCAAGCGGCGTGCCAGCGTGCGGGCGCCGTCTGAGTCGGTGTGTGCCAGCAGCAAGGCGAACTCGTCGCCCCCGATCCGGTAGGGGCGGTCCCCAGGCCTGGCTTCGCGCAGAACCTCGGCCACACGCCCCAACACCACGTCGCCATGCGGATGACCGTGATGATCGTTGATGAACTTGAAGTCGTCGACGTCCAGCACAATCAGGGCCAGCGGATCCTGATAGCGAGCCGCCGAAGCGACAGCCTGCGGGAACTCGTCCTGGAAGGCCCGCTGGTTAGGCAGGTCGGTCAGCCCGTCACGCGTGGCGCGCTGCAGCGCGCGGCGGTGGTCGCGCAGCAATACTCGCCCACCGACCAGATAAAAGACAGCGCCGCCGCCGAACAGCGCGAGCAACCCGACGAGCAGGAGCACCATCCGCACTTCGTGCAGCTGCGCGTCGTAGGTGCGGTGGTCGTAGGTGACCTCGTAGGCGTAGCGACCGCCTGGCAACTCGACGGGAACGACAAACTCGAAGTTCTTACGATCCTTCGCCGCATCGCCCTCGCGTCCGGCATATGACCCGCCATGTTCCAACGCGGCGTCGATCCGAGCATCAGCCTCCGTGGTCCCGATCAGAGCCTTCTCGCCCGCCGCCACGACGACGTGCCGCTGGTCGATCAGCAGCGTCTCCAGCATGCCGGGGCGCCTTGCGATCGCGTCGAGCAGCCGATCGATCCCGCGGTTGGCGTCCGCTAGGGAAGCCGCATGGGCAGCCGTGTCTTCAATGCCCCGGGCGTCTGCCCGCTGGGCGTCGGCAAAGTTCTTGATCTGCCGACGCTCGAGGTTGTGGTCGATGAGCGCGTAGCCGACCACGCCGATCAGCGCGAAGGTGAGCGCGACCGCCGCGAACAGACGGGCCCCAAAGCCGAAGGCCGAGTCGCTTTCGCCCGCAATCCGGCGCTTGGCCAGCCAGTGCCGCGGATCGAGCACCAGGCGCAGCCGGCTCCCGAGGCCCGGTGCCGTGGGCGCCACCAAGTTGTCCATTTTGAGCATCCATAGCTGTATCGGCACAAATTTGCCTCCGATGAACGTAGCTATGCCCGAGGGTTCATGGCTCTGCCCGACGGAGCTCGATCGCAGCCGCGTCGTCGACGCGAACGACCGCGTGCGCACGATCCGCCGCGTCGGCTCGCTGGCGGTTGGTATCGCGCTCGTGATCTCCGCGCCATGGGTCGGTTGGTGGACGCTGATCCTGTTCGCGGCCTCGGCGCTCAATTTCGCGGTCGTCGACCGGCTTATAGGCAAGAGCCTCCATCCTGAGCGTGTGAGCGCCACCGCAATCGTGATCACGATGCTGATAATCGGCGCGGGTGTCGCTCTCAGCGGAGGTCCGCGCAGCCCAGTGCTGCCCTGGATGGTGCTGCCCGCCGGAATGGTCGCGGCGCGCTTTCGCCCCCGGGTCGTGATCGCCGCGCTCGTTTTGACGATCGTCATCACGCTCGCGGCCTCGATCGGCGTGCACCCTGAGTGGGCGCTCGAGGATCCCGTGCCACTGATTGCCGCCCTCGCGCTGCTGGCGGGGGTGGTCTCAATCGTCTGGGCACTGCAAGCAGCCGAGCTGCACCACCGCGATGAGGCGATCCTCGATCCCCTGACGGGGCTACTCAACCGCCATGCGCTCGTCCCCCGCTTCCTCGAGATCTCCTATCAGGCACGGCTCACCGGCCAGCCCGTATGCCTGGTGCTCTGTGATGTCGACGCCTTCAAGCAGGTCAACGACGAACACGGTCATGACCGCGGGGACGCGGTACTGCGCGACATCGCTTATGAGCTGCGCAAGCGGTTGCGCTCATTCGAGCTCGTCTACCGCCTAGGTGGCGAGGAGTTCCTGATCGTGTTACCCGGCATCGGCCTGCAAGCGGGCCAAGAAGTCGCCGAGCGATTGCGCGAGGCTGTCGAGCAGGCGCAACCAACCGGCATTCCGATCACGATCTCCCTCGGCGTGAGTGCGGCGCGCGGCGCACAGGTCGACTACGACACCCTCTTCAAGGCCGCCGACAAGGCGCTCTATGAGGCCAAGCGCACGGGACGCAATCGCGTGGTCGCAGCGCCGGAACCGTCGCGCATCGAGCTCGAGGCCCCGGTCGAGACACCAAGTCTCGCCTTCACCCCGCAGCTCGTGGCGTAGTGCCCGTGCCGGCTCGCTGCCGGTCCTTCCGTGCTCACGGCAGATGGCGCACGAAGTCAGCGACCGGCGCGCGCTCGGGGACGCGCTGCTCCTGGCGCGGGTGGCCGAGGTGGAGTAGCCCAATCGGAGTCTCCGCATCGTCGAGCCGCAGGACATCGCGCCCCGCAGGCGAGTCCAGCAACGGGACGCTGCGCCAGTAGGAGGCGAGGCCGCGGCCATGCGCGGCGAGCAACACCAGGTACGCGGCAACCGCGCTCGCGAGCAGGTCGTCGGCCTGCTGCGCGTCATCGCCCGTGCGCAGGACCGACACGACAACGAGCGTCGGCGCGCGATCGAGCTTGCCCCCGGAGCCGGGGGAGAGCTCCTCGGCAAGCTCCTTGAGCCGCGCGAGCGTCCCCGGTCCCAGCACCCGGAAGCGCCAGGGGTTTGTCAGGTTGTGGTTAGGCGCCCAGCGTGCCAGCTCGAACAGCTCCTGGAGCACCTCCGGCGCAACCGGCTCGGGGGCGAACACCTTGTGCGTCCGCCGGCTGTGGATCGCGTGCTCGAGCTCCATCGCCCTAAGCGTAAGAGCTACCGACTCAGACCATCGAGGACAGCATTGACCGCCAGCGCCCAGCGCCGGTCGATCGACTCCCGCGAGGTCCCCAAACGACTGGCGTTCTCGGCGACGGCCAAGCCCTGCGTGAGGGTGATCAGCACAAGCGCGATGTCCGACTCATTGCCATGCAGCAGGCCGTCGTCGATACAGCGGCGCACACGCGCGACGATGAAGCTCCGCACCGAGGCGCCCGCGCGTAGTTCCGACCGGCTGGCTTCGAAGTCGGTGAACGGGTGGGCGAACATCACTTCCGAGAGCACCGGATTCTCGCGGATGAAGCCGCGGTAGAGCTCGACGAGCTGGATCACATCGGCGCGGGGGTCCTCGGACTCGGCAAAGGTCTCGAGCTGGCGTTGCAACAGCCGGTAGCCCTCGAAGAACAGCTCGCGGATCAGTCCCCCCTTGTCGCCGAACAGCTCGTAGACCGCGGGCGTCGAGGTCTGTGCCTCGCGGGCGACGCTCCGTGCCGTAAAGCCGGCCACTCCTTCCCGCGCGAGCAGCCCGACCGCGACCGAGAGCACGTGATCGCGCAACTCTTGGGTTCGCAGCTTGCGTCTCGGCACAATCAGGCCTAACGCGACGGCGAGGATCGAGGGCGAATCGATCCGCTCCGTGACGAGCCCAACTCGTTCAGAACATTGTTTCGGAACATCGTTACAGTATAGAGGCACGGCCACGCTAAAAACGACCGGGAGATGACGATGACCGAGCTGGCGACATACGAGCTGAGAGAGCGGATCGCGACGATCACGATCGACGACGGCAAGGTCAACGCGTTCTCGATCCCGATGCTCGAGGCGATCCACGAGGCGTTCGACCAGGCTGAGCGCGATGAAGCGATCGTCATCCTGACCGGACGGGAGAACTATTTCTCCGCCGGCTTCGACCTGAAGGTCTTCGCCGGCGGCGA
>Ga0182015_10007161_pt1 | contig 10958 bp, 8 predicted proteins | sample 712P3MmetaG_FD_120478 | JGI IMG/M metagenome (GOLD analysis project Ga0182015, IMG submission 120478) | Permafrost microbial communities from Stordalen Mire, Sweden - 712P3M metaG | ecosystem: Environmental > Terrestrial > Soil > Wetlands > Permafrost | place: Sweden: Stordalen | collected...
CACGGCCATAACCACGCTTCGACAACGCAGTTATGCCATGAAAAGACGGCCTTTCCAACACTTTTTCTATCCAGCGTCACCGCAATCAGCAATGAGCCTGTGAGAAATCCGGGCTAAAGCCCGTCCTTTGTTTTGTTGCATTTGCGGCCCGGCTAAAGCCGTGCCCTTGTTACAAAACTCGCCACGAATTAGTTTTTCCGCAAGCTGTGAAGGCCACTGCTCCCTCCCTGAGCGGTGAGCCGAACCTAAGCGGTTCGCGGGCGCTGCCAGACGGCGGCGTCGAAGGCGCGGGAGAGTGCGTAGCCTTCGGAGGTGTAGAGGTCGATGGCGGTGGTGTTGGATTCGGTGACGGTGAGGGAGATTTCAACTGCGCCGAGCCGCATGAACTGGAAGGCGGCGATGGAGAGCAGCATGCGGGCGAGGCCCATGCGGCGGAAGTTGGGGTGGACGCAGAGCTGTGTGATGTGGCCGCTCTCGTTGCTGACACGGGAGCCGAGGATGAGGGCGACGAGCTCGCGGGTGCGGCGCTCGACCACGACGTGCGACACCTGGGGCGAGAAAACGCCGCAGCCGGAGTAGCGGACGATGTTGTGAAGAAAGCGCTGGGAGCCGTGGTGGGAGCGGTACTGGTCGTTGATGACGCTGTCAGGGTGGCCGCGATAGGCGTCGGCGATGAGGCGGCCGGCGGAGGCGAGGTCGTCTTCGCGCCAGGCGCGGAGCTCGAGGCCGGGGGGCAGGTCGGTGGTGGGGTTGGTCCAGAGGCCCTGAAGTTGCTGGACGAGGAACAGGCGGCGGAATACCTCGAAGCCGGATTCGCGGAAGAGGTCGGCGTGCTCGCCTGAAGCATGGAGCAGAAGCTGCGACTCGATGCGGTCGACGTGGGGCGAGTTGAGCAGGGTCTCAAACAGATGCGTTAGGAGAGTCTGCTCGATTTGATGGGCGGTAGGCGAGGGATCGGCGAGGGACGATGCGCCGGGGACAGGCGGCGGGCTGGCCAGGGCGAATACATCGCCGATGACGGCCTTGGTCTCTTCATAGACACAAAAGGCGTAGCCTGTGACCTGGCCGGACTCGACGGCGGCGTAACCAGGAAGCATGTGGCTGTCGAGGTACTGCATGAGCAGGCGGGACGAGGTGCGGTAGTCCCAGTGGAGGCGTTCCTTCCAGAGCTCGCCCTCGGCATCGAGGAGAGGGCGAAGCACCGGCGCCGCAAAGTGGCGCAGGTCGAGGATCTGGATGGAGACGGCCGATGCCATTCTGGTCCTTGGCGGTGGAACTCGCGGGGGCTCGAACCCCTTGCTCATGCGTTTGGTGCTTTTGGCACGGCTCAGGTGGCGCCAGAGGTCGCGCACAAATACCGAGCCGTTCCGTTGCGTTAAAGGCAAATCGTGCGGGGGTGCGGGCTCTTAGCGTTAGACGAAGATTCCCAAAGTAACGCTGGGTCCATGTTGCACGAAGTGAAGGGCGAAGGCAACTAAAGGTGTGGGAATAGGGTCTAGGGTCTGGGGTCTGGGGTCTTGGGTGTCGGGTATCGACGATGGGGATGGTGGAGGCGGCATTCAGGGCCGGCCGCGGCCGCCTCGGGTGATCCAGATGGCTTCAACATAGAGCCAGACCATAGTCAGGACGAGGCCGAGGGCGGCGTACCACTCCATGTAATTCGGATAGGTGTCGTCGGCGTGGCGGAGCGCGGAGTCGAAGTCGCTGACGAGGGCGAATCCGGCGATTGCAGCGGCGACCAAGCCGAAGAAGATGCCGGCAAGCCAGTCGACGGACTGAAGCGGGGCGTGGACGCCCAGGCGGATAAGAGCGAAGGAGCCGGCGAGGTAGATGAGGACGCCGGAGACGGCGATGGCGAGCTTCTTGCGGAACGAGTCAGAGGGCGAGAGCCAACCGAAGCGATGGGCGAGTAAAAGGCAGAGGCCCATGGCGATGGTGAAGCATACGGTGTGAGATGTAATGCCGGAATTTCGGCCCTCGGGCATGGTGGTGAGAAAGCCGACGACGATGCCCTGCAGAAGAGCGTAGGTAGGAGCGGCGATGGGCGCGAGTGTGCGGTAGTTGAGGGTGAGGGCGAGCAACGCGACCGCTACCAGAAAGACAGCTGCAACGGCGAAGGCGACATGGCGAAGGTGGGCGGAGCTGGCAAACTCGTAGGGCTTGACGCGGGTCCACATGAAGGCTGCACCGAGGGTGAAAATGGCGAGAAGGACGGCGGTGCGATTGAGGATGCCGGGGTGGGTCATGGGCCGGGCGGCGACGTGATGGCTGGGATTGGAGCGTGAGGGTCCGGCGAAATGCGTGAGGACGGGATTTGATGTAGCCGGCATGAGTTCCCTGCCCCTATTCGCGGCTGCCGACCATGTAGACGACCAGAGACTGCTCGGGCCAGGTGAAGAGCTGCTCGTAGTGACGGTCGGCAAGGTACTCCTCGAGGTCGGCGGGGGCATGGAGGTCGACACCCTTGCGACCGGCGACACGAACGACAAGGATGTGCTGCTCGTCGGGAACGCCGCTCTGGCGATAGTTGACGACCTCGCGGTTGCGATAGAAGGCGAGGCCGTATTCGACGTCGCGGCGGACGTTAAAGACGGCTACGGTTTCTTCGGGCGGAGCGTAAGCAGCCAGGCGCTCGGCCAGGGGACGGGCGGAGTAGGCACGGTCGAGGAGATGGATGACGCGCTTAGTGGCGTGGACCTCGGGAATAACGAAGAACGGGCCAACCCCATAGAGGAAGAGCATGAGCACGACAACAACGCACGAGGTGACGAGGCGAAGCCGAGCGACGCCAAATCCTTTGACTACGATGAGGATGAGGGCAGCAGCGCCGGCGGCGGCGAAGAGGGCGACGAGCATTGCTCGGGCCGGGGGCATGGCTGCGCCGTGGGTTACGAACCAGGGAAGGAGCAGGGCAAAGATGGTCATGACGCCACAGAGGACAGCATGGGAGAGGAGGAGCCAGCGGTTGAGGCCGGCGCGGCGGCGGAAGAGGAAGTCTCCGGTGAGGATGGCGAGCGGAGGAATGGAGGGGAGGATGTATCCGGGGAGCTTGGACTGAGAAACAGAGAAGAAGACGATGGGGATGAGAGCCCAGAGGACGAGGAACTCAGGAAAGGCGTCGCCGGGTCGCTTGGGCGCGGGGCGAGTTTTGGAAACGCGGCGCAGGCGCCACTCAGCAACTGAGGTGAGGATGCCATCGACGAGGGCGCGAATGGCGATGACGGTCCAGGGCATCATTCCAAGGACAACGACCACGATGTAGTACCAGGGCGGCTGTACGTGCTGATAGCGGTCGGTGGCGAAGCGCTCGAGATTGTGCTCGAGGAAGAATTCGCGGAAGAAGGTGGGGTTCTGGTGCTGAACGGCGATGAACCAGGGCAGAACCATGGCGAAATAGAGCAGGACTCCGGGCCACCAGAAGGAGCGGCGAAGAATGGACCACTCGCGGCGCAGAAAGGCGAATGCGGCAATGATGCATAAGGCGAGGAATGGGGCGACGGGGCCCTTGGCGAGGGTGGCGAGACCGGTGAAAAAGTAGATGTCGTAGAGCCAGAACTTGGAATCGGTCTCGTACCAGGCGTACCAGCCGAGGAGGCCGATGGCGAGAGGGGCGGCCATCTGCATATCAGTTGAGGCGCCGCGGGAGAAGCCGATGATGGCGGCGCAGCAGACGGTGATGATGGCTGCGTCGATGTGTCCGCCGGGGCGGAATCGTCGCATATGGAGGTAGATGAGCCCCACCATGATGAAGGCGAAGGTGGTGGAGGGCAGGCGGGCGCTCCAATCGTGGACGCCGAAGTCCTGAAAGAGGAACATAGCGCGCCAGTAATAGAGAGCGGGCTTTTCAAGCCAGGGGTGGCCATAGAGATAGGGCGTGACGCATGCCCTGAGACGGTCGCCGAGGGTGTGTGCGGAGTCGAATCGACCGAGCATTTCATGGGCGATCTGCGCGTAGCGAGGCTCGTCAGCCCCGACGAGGCCGAGGCCATCGCCGCCGAGGATAGGCGTAAGGCCATAGAGAAGAAAGAAAAGGACGAAACAGAGAACTACGGCTACCTCGGAGACAGTTGCCCAGGAGGGCAGACGTCTGCGCGATGCAGGCTCCTCATTTGGCGAAGTCGATTCCACCAGTTCAGTCTCCACGTCCAGAACTCTTCGAAATAGAACAATTCAAGAGCGGGTTAGAGCCATTCGGGAGCAGGTCCGCGCCATTTGAAAGTGGGTGAACCCTGCTGAAAAAAAGCTCCGCGGGCGGGGGGCGGCGGAGGCAAACGAAACGTGGCGCATCCACAGGGGGCGGACAGGCACAAGGCTAACAGATTCTGGTGGAATCTCAAGGGCAGATCGGAATTCGATCAGAGGAGGCTGGGGGGGCGGGGTCGTGGGCAGGCCGGTGGCGTTCGGGCGGATCAGGAGCGAAGGAGGGCAGCGAGAGCCGCACGGATCTCTGGGAGAACGCGTTCGGCTGCCTCTTTGAGGGGGCCATCCAGGGTACAGCCCGCCGCGAATTCGTGGCCGCCTCCGCCGAAATGCTCGGAGATGGCGGCAACGTTGATTGCGCCTTTGGAACGAAGGCTGATGCGGACCCGGCTCTCAGGGAGCTCGCGGAAGAAGGCTGCGGCCTCGACACCGGCAATGCCAAGGGCGTAGTTGACGATGCCTTCGCAATCTTCGTCGGCGGCACAGGCGCGGATCATATCGTTGTGCGTGACGGAGAGCCAGGCAAGGCAGCCTTCGCGCTTGAGGCTTGATAGGGCGGCGCCGAGGACCAGCATCTTGGAAACGGGCGCGGAGAAACAGACATCCTGGGCGATGCGGACGGGATCAGCACCGGCGAGGACAAGGTCGCGCGCGAGGGCGAATGTGGAAGCGCTGAGCGAGCCGTAGACGAAGCCGCCTGTGTCGGTGAGGAGGGTGGTGTAAAGGCAGGTTGCCATCTGCGGAGTGACGACCGCTCGGGAGGCCAGCACAAGGCGATGGACGAGTTCGCCAACGCTGACAGCCTCGTGGTCGATCCAGTTCAGATCAGCGTAGTTCGAGCCTGTGATGTGGTGATCGATGTTGATGAGGAAGTACCGATCGAGGCCGTGGAGACCGGGGCGCTCGGGCCCATCGCACTCGAGCAGGATGGCTGCATCGTATGGGCCGCGGACGCTAAGGGCGAAGGCGATGGAGCCGGCTTCAGGCAGGCCACGATAGACGATGGGGAGGGTATCGGTGATGACCAGGTCGACGTGCTTTCCAAGCTGGCGGAGGAACATGCCCATTGTCAACATGCTGCCGACGGCGTCGCCATCGGGCCGCGCGTGGGAACAGACGAGAAAGCGCTCGCCCTGGCTGAGGACCTGAAGAATGGCGGCGACCGGGTCGGCGAGAGGCTTGGCGGATGCCGCTGCTGGCTGCTTTGAGGGCGGGTCGGGAATCGGAGCCGTTCTTGGGTCGGGGCGCAGGGCCATGCCGGACTACTCCAGAACAGGCTTGGGATTTGAGGCGGAATTGGGGGCGGTGGAATGTGCCAGGGCGGCTTCCGCCTCGGTGGCTGGCTTCCGGCGCTTGCGGGAGCGGTCCATAAGCTGGTCGATGCGGGCCTGGAAGCGGCCGGAGCGGTCGGCAAGGAAGAGGAGGTCAGGGACGTGGCGGACGCCAAGGCGCTCCTTGAGTTGGAAGCGAATATAACCCTTGGCGGCTTCGAGGCCGGCGATGGTGTCTTTTTCCGATTGCGCAATATCGGGGACGTTGCCATCGACGGCGACGTAAACACGAGCGGATTTGCCGCCGGGGTTGAGGGAGACTTCGCTGACGTGACAGAAGCCGATGCGAGGGTCAGAGAGCTCGCCCTCAATCATGACACCGATCTCGACGCGCAGAGTTTCTGCGACTCTGTCCTGATGATGTTTGCGCGCGCGGTTTTCAGGCATGGGGGAGACTCCTGGGCGGGGATGGTGAACCGCCATCCTCTGGACGTGAACGGTTCAGAATAGCAGAGGGGTGGCGAGAAGAGCTCAGAGGGGGCAGAGTGCAGGAATTTTGCCTGCGGCTTTCTTACACGCAACCATGTAAGAGTTTCCACTTGCGTTGCGGCTTTCTTTTGTCCAAACGGGCTATCGCTCAAGTTTCAAGGGACTTACTGTTTGGAACGCTGCTTGCGGGCAATGGATGCACGAACGCTCTATCCCCAACGATGAGGTACGCTTCAGTGCGACATCACAAAAGGCTGGTTACCGGGAAGCAGGACACGAATGCGAGTTTGATTCACGTCGACGCTATCGAGACGGTCGCTGCTTGATCTGGGCTCGGCGCGGAGTCGCACGCAGCCAGTCAACCTAACCTATGATTTGGCTCGAAGCCGGAAAAAAGCTATGCGAGGTGGTTCCCTGCCCCGCATGGCTTCTTCGTATCATCCAAGTCCTGCATCCAAGTCTTTAGCAAGAGCGCTTGAACGACCCAACCGTTATCTCAGTCTTCCTCATTGGCCCCGCTGGGGTGGCCATTCCGGTCCAGATTAAATCTGGGATTTGTGATACGACCTGATAGTCGGCATTTGTTGAAGGAGGCACAAAATGCACTTCTTTCGAGTTCGTTTTATCGCTGCACTGCTGCTTGGGATTATTGGCATTTCCGCGGCTTCCACTTACTTTGAGGTTCTGGCGCATAAACACACCCTGCGGGTCGACCTTGCGCGAAGGACGCAATGGTTCGGCGCCGGCATCCAGCCGCATATCGAACAGCAGCTTCTCAATGGGAGCAGCATCAATTGGACCGTACTGCTGCAGAAACTGCGTCAAAACCCCGATCAACCGAGCCTTGCTGTTCTCGATCATCAAGGGAGGGTCCTTGCTTCAGTTGGCGACACTCTTCCCGCCGACAAGCTGCCGGGCGATTTTGCAAAGCAGAGCCTGGCCTCAGGTAAGGAAGTGGGCGGCTTTGTAAGAATTCATGCTCAAAACCCGAGCGAAAACGCATCCTCCACAAGCAATGAAGACTTGTGGGACTGGCTTTCAATCAGGCTGTTACCTTCGACCAATCTCTGGTACGAGGATTCCGTTCCGCTGCGTGAGGGAGACAGCATTGTCGGCACCCTGCTGATGACGGCCAATGCAGACTATATTCGTGGCGACGCGATTGAAGTCTGGCGACAGAGCTTTTTGCGTATCGCGGCGATGGTTGTGCTGGTCGTCGTCGTGACGCTGCTGATGGTTCGCTGGTTCCTGCAGCAGCCGGTCACGCGCGCGGCCGAATGGTTACGCCGCGTGCGGCATGGTGAAGCTGGCGTGGAAGATGGCGCGAACGAGTTTGGCTATCTCGTGCCACTGGCAAGGGAGGTTACGTTCCTAACCGAAAACCTTACCCAGGCGCGGGCCGCCGCTGAGACTGAAGCTCGCCTCCGCGACCAGGGCGAGAACCTGTGGACCGCGGATCGGCTCGCTGTGCATGTGCGCGATCGTCTGGGCAGCGGCCAACTGTTTGTGGTTTCGCATCGCGAGCCGTACGTACACATGCGGCGCAAGGGTAAGGCAGAGTGCATCGTACCTCCAAGCGGCCTGGTAACGGCGATTGAGCCAATATTGCAGGCTTGTGACGGGGCCTGGATCGCGCATGGAAGCGGCAACGATGACGTCTCATTCGTGGACGAGCATGATCGTCTGCGCGTGCCCCCCGGAGAAAACCGATATTCGCTGCGCAGGGTCTGGCTCAGCGCTGAAGAGGAAAAGGGCTATTATGAGGGGTTTTCAAACGAGGGCTTATGGCCGCTCTGCCACATTGCACACACGCGTCCAATCTTCCGCATGAGCGACTGGAGCCAGTACCAGAGCGTGAACCAGAAGTTCGCCGATGTGGCGCTTCAAGAGATGAGCAACACGGAACATCCGGTGATCTTTGTGCAGGATTATCACTTCGCATTGCTGCCAAGGATGATCAAGAACGCCCGGCCCGACGCGCGAGTGGCCATGTTCTGGCATATTCCGTGGCCAAATCCGGAGTCATTCAGCATTTGCCCGTGGCAGGCGGAACTGGTCAACGGGCTGTTGGGCGCCGATGTGATCGGTTTCCATCTTCAGTCTCATTGCAACAATTTTCTAGATACCGTCGATCGGGTGTTGGAGTCAAGAACGGATTGGGAACACTTCACCATTCGGCGCAACGGCCACTTGTCGAGTGTTCGCCCCTACCCGATCAGCGTCGCGTGGGACGAGACCGACACGGTATCCGAAGCTGGTCCAAGTGCCGCCGAGGACGCTCGCAGCATGGCGAAGATTCAATTTGCCGAGGGCCCTGCGAAGCAGATCGAGGAACAGGAACTCACCGTTTCAGGAAATGGATCGAGCGTTGAACCAGACCCGCTGAAACGCGAACTGGGGATCGAAGGAGAGCAGATTCTGCTTGGTGTAGACCGCATGGATTACACCAAAGGCATTGTCGAGAGGTTGGTGGCCATCGAGCTATTGCTTGAAAAGCATCCCTGGTATATTGGGAAACTCAGATTCGTGCAAATCGCCTCTCCGAGCCGCACGGGGATTCAAAGGTACGCAGACTTGCGTGTTGAGGTCGAGGATACGGTGGAACGCATCAACCGTACATTTCAATCGGGGGATTGGAAACCCATCATTCTGATTCAACGCCAATGCAGCCACGATGAAGTGAAGCGCTATTATCGGGCGGCAGATCTCTGTCTTGTGACGTCTTTGCACGACGGCATGAACCTTGTTGCCAAAGAGTATGTTGCCGCGCGGAACGATTGCGATGGAGTGCTTGTTTTGAGCAAATTTGCCGGGGCCGCGCAGGAACTGAAGGATGCACTTATCGTGAACCCCTACGATGGTGCGCAGATGAAGGAGGCGATTGTTACCGGCCTCACAATGTCGCTGGAAGAACGCCGCTTGCGAATGAGACGCATGCGGCACCAGGTAAAAGAGCACAATGTGTACCGCTGGGCTTCGAACATTTTGACAGATGTTTGCGCGTTGCGGATCGAAGACGACCTGCTGGCGACCGCAATGAACAGGTCGCACCGCAAACGAGCCTGAGGCGTATCGGCTGACTTTTATTTGCGTCGAGTTGGCGAATCGAAGTATCGGGTCAATTGAGTTAATCCGGAGCAAGGATTCGAAATTATGCGCCCTCAGGAACCGGGGCTATTTGATACGGTTGAGGCGCCGGAGTCCGATCTGGTTTCGCGCATTTCCACCCGTAGAGTAGGAAGTGCCTGGGGAAAGTTTTCCCGGAGGAACTCGATCATCTTCTCTCGGACGACGCAGCGAAGGTCGAAACACTGCGAGGAGCCTCCCGAGCTGACCAAACAGCGCAATTCCATGGAGCGGTCAGTGAGATTTGTGACTTGCAAGGCGCATACGCGTCTGTCCCAGAGCGGCGATTCCTTTACGATGCGCTCCAGTTCGGCGCGCAGTGGCGCCAGTGGCACGGAATAGTCGACGTAGAGGAAGGCCGTGCCCAGCAAGTCTCCTCTGCGGCGAGTCCAATTCTCGAAAGGCTGTTCGATGAAATAACTGAGCGGAACCACGAGCCGCCGCTCGTCCCAGATTCTTATGACGACGTATGTGCTCTTGATCTCCTCGATGCGGCCCCACTCGCCCTGAACCACAACTACATCGTCCATTCGGATGGGCTCGCTCAGCGCGATTTGCATTCCGGCGATGAGGTTCGAGGCTGTCGACTTCGCTGCCGCGGCCAATACGAGCGATGCCAGTCCGGCGGATGCCAACAAGCCCGTACCAAACTTCCACAGTTGCGGGTCATGGAGGCTCCACAGCAGCGCTCCGGCGTCCAGCAGCACGACAATCGCAATCAAGACCCGGCGGAAGAATTGCATCTGCGTGTGCACGCGCCGGGCGCGCAGGTTATCGGCGACGCTGGTATCGAAGCGGCTCAGAGTGATTGCCTGGAATACGTAGACTCCGCCGATGGCCAGCCAGCCGACAAACAAGACAAGCAGGCATTCGACAATCTGCTCGGCACGTTCGAGCAACTGCGGCGGAACCTTTGGCACGAGCGGCAGGATGATCCGCAATCCGATGAACAGGAGAACCCCGCGAGCGGGCCAGGCGAGATATTTCTGAATTCCTAGACTGCGCCGTCGCGTTTCAGGCTCTTTTTTGCGCAAGAGCCGAAACACGAGATAGTGAATGCCGTGGCCGAAGACCACTACCGCCGCAAAGAGAAACAGTCCATACAGCCAGTCCTGCTGAGAAAGAAGATGAAGGTCCATCACACCTCACAGAAATCGACGTTACTCTCTTTGATGCCGAATCAATGAATTTCACGGGCGGCCGGTGCCTACACCGGGCCAGGGAATCTGAACGATTCTGGTTGGATCAGGATCGGCGAATCGATGGGCCAAACGATTCGGCCAAGAAGGGGCTCGCAGTCGACGCTTATCCCTCGATGTAGTCCCAGAATGCGTCGGCGAGTTCGGCGCTGAGTTCGGCGGTCATGCGGCGGGCGGCGCGCTCGATCTCGTCCATCAGGCCGTGGAGGTAGTCTCGGGAACGAGAGACGGCGACGATGCCGAGAGTGGCAGAGTTCCAGAGGGTTGCTTCGTCCATCTCGGCGACGGAGACATTGAAGGCCTGACGGAGTTGATCTTTGAGGGAGCGAACGACGTGGCGGCGGTCTTTGAGCGACTGGGCGTGGTCGATGCGGATCTCGAGGGTAAGTTGGGCAACGGGCATGGTGGGCGGGCGAGATTCATTTGCAGTGTAAGGCTGGGGCGAGCCCGATGGCGGAAATTTTGCGAACGGGAGAGAGCCAAGCGCGACCGGTGAGTCCGCCACGCCCTCCCTCTTTCCGACTGAAGAACAACCACAGTCATACATGTCCTCTAGCCCGGATTTCTCACAGGCTCATTGCTGATTGCGGTGACGCTGGATAGAAAAAGTGTTGGAAAGGCCGTCTTTTCATGGCATAACTGCGTTGTCGAAGCGTGGTTATGGCCGTGCGGA
>Ga0182015_10007162_pt1 | contig 10958 bp, 10 predicted proteins | sample 712P3MmetaG_FD_120478 | JGI IMG/M metagenome (GOLD analysis project Ga0182015, IMG submission 120478) | Permafrost microbial communities from Stordalen Mire, Sweden - 712P3M metaG | ecosystem: Environmental > Terrestrial > Soil > Wetlands > Permafrost | place: Sweden: Stordalen | collected...
GAGGTGGCGGCGCAGTTCCGCGTCCTCCCGCATCAGCACGGATGGCGGCAGGGCATCGACCGGGTGGCGCTGCACGGCGGCCAGGGCGCCGCGGGCGCGGAGAACGCGCTCGTCCCCGGCGCTCACCGGGTCACGTCCTGCCCGGCTGCGGCGGCGCGCAGCCACCGGGTCACGATCAGGGCCACGTCGCCCGGCATCTCCGCGAGCACCTCGGCGACGGCATGGTTCCCGTCGCCGGGCTGTGCAGGCACGGGCAGGCTGTTCAGCAGCCGCGTCAGCAGCCAGCGGCGCTCAGTTTCGTCGTGCTCTAGCTCGGGATCCGCCCGCCGGCCCAGCGCCTCGGCCACGAGCATCTGCAGCGTGATGTCACGGACCTTCGCAGCGGCGCTCTCCGCTATCCACTGGCGGTCCGCGGTCTCGTCGCCGAGCTGCTCATCGATCCACGCGGCGAGGCTGGTCAGCTCAGCGGCCGTGTCCGGGCCGCTGGTCTGGTTTGATTCCTTCATGGTCACTCGTCCTCCTTGGGGATGGGTGAGTTAGGCCCCGCCGGGCGCTCTGAACGCACGGCGGGGTCGCTGTGTAACGGGGTGGGTTCTCTCACAGCCGTCTCACGGACTGGCTGGACTTCGGCGGACTCAGGCAGAGCGGCCGGACGTGCAGACGAGACGCTGACCAGCAGGAACGGACTCAGGCGATCCAGCCGGACAGGCTTCCTGTAACTGTCCGTGAAGTAACTCCGCGCCCGCGGTGCCCGCCTGCGCGGGGCTGGCGGGGCGCGTACGGGGTAGATGAGGCTTCATAGTCGGCGTGGGACATAACAGCCGGCTGCACAGACGAGCTCTTACCGGGCGCGGCGGGGGCGGGCGGGAAGGACGCGGTGGAACCGCGCGAACTGGGTTACTCGCCGCGGGCGGCGGACGGGACCTCGCCGCGGATGGGCAGGCTTACTCGCCGCGGGCGGCGGACGGGACCTCGCCGCGGGCGCGGCGGGCGCGCTGCCTGCCGCGGTCCTTCGCGTCGAGCACGACCTTGCGCAGCCGGACGGTGGACTGGGTTACCTCGGCGCACTCGTCCGGGGCGCAGAACTCCAGCGCCTGCTCCAGGCTGAGCAGCCGCGGCGGGACGAGCCGTTCCAGTTCCTCGCCGGAGGACTGCCGGACGTTGGTGAGCTTCCGCTCCTTGGTGATGTTGACGTCCATGTCGTCGGCCCGCGAGTTCTCGCCGACGATCATGCCCTCGTACACCTCGGTCGTCGGCGCCACGAACATCGTGCCGCGCTCCTGCAGCGAGAACATGGCGTACGGGGTGGCGGTGCCGGAGCGGTCCGCGACCAGCGACCCGGTCGGCCGCATCCGCAGCGGCCCGGACCACGGCTCGTACCCCTCGAACACGTGGTGCGCGATGCCGGTGCCGCGGGTATCGGTGAGGAACTGGGTGCGGAATCCGATCAGCCCGCGGGCCGGCACGGTGAACTCGAGCCGCACCCAGCCGGTGCCGTGATTCGTCATGCTGTCCAGCCGCCCCCTGCGGATGGCGAGCAGGGAGCTGACCGCGCCCAGATACTCCTCCGGCACGTCCACGGTCAGCCGCTCCACCGGCTCATGCAGCTTCCCGTCCACCTCGCGGGTGACCACGGTGGGGCGGCCGACGGTCAGCTCGTAGCCTTCCCGCCGCATGGTCTCGACCAGCACGGCGAGGGCAAGCTCGCCGCGGCCCTGCACCTCCCAGGTATCCGGCCGGTCGGTAGGCAGTACCTGGATCGAGACGTTGCCGACGAGCTCGCGGTCCAGCCGGTCACGCACCATCCGCGCGGTGACCCGCGACCCCTTTTCCCGGCCGACGAGGGGCGAGGTGTTAACCCCGATGGTCATCGAGATGGCGGGCTCGTCGACGGTGATCAATGGCAGCGGCCGCGGGTCGTCCGGATCGGCGAGCGTCTCGCCGATCATGATCTCGCCGATGCCGGCCACCGCGATGATGTCCCCGGCCGACGCGGACGCCACCGGCACCCGCTCCAGCGCCTCGGTCCGGAAGAGCTCAGTGATCTTTACCCGCTCGATCGAGCCGTCCCGGCGGCACCAGGCTGCCTGCTGACCGCGCAGGATCTCCCCGCTGAACACCCGGCATAGCGCGATCCTGCCCAGGTAGGCCGAGGCATCCAGGTTGGTGACGTGCGCCCGCAGCGGCTCCTCGGGGTCAAAGGACGGCGCGGGAACGGTCTCGCGGAGCACGGTGAACAGCGGCTCCAGGTCCGGCGAGTCCGGCATGGTGCCGTCGGCCGGGCGGCGCAGCGAGGCCAGGCCCGCCCGCGCCGACGCGTACACGATCGGGAACTCGATCTGCTCCTCGGTGGCGTCCAGGTCCATGAAGAGCTCGTAGCAGGCATCGACGACCTCGGCGATCCGGGCGTCCGGCCGGTCCACCTTGTTGATCACGAGGATCACCGGCAGCCCGGCTTCCAGCGTCTTGCGCAGCACGAACCTGGTCTGCGGCAGCGGCCCCTCGCTGGCGTCCACCAGCAGCAGCACGCCATCCACCATGGACAGCCCGCGCTCGACCTCGCCGCCGAAGTCGGCGTGGCCGGGGGTGTCGACGATGTTGATGGTCAGTCCGCCGTGGGTGACCGCCGTGTTCTTGGCCAGGATCGTGATGCCCTTTTCCCGCTCCAGGTCGCCGGAGTCCATCACCCGGTCAGCGACCTGCGCGTTCGCGCGGAAAGCACCCGATTGCCACAGCATCGCGTCGACCAGCGTGGTCTTGCCGTGGTCGACGTGCGCGACAATCGCGACGTTACGCAGGTCATCGCGGGTCGCGAGCTGCGCGGTGCGGGCAGGCATGAAAGGAGACTCCGATAGCTGAAGGAAGTTGGACCGATAATGCGGCCAGCTTTAGTTTATTCGTTCTTTGCTACTTACGTGCACTCCCCGGCCTGCCGCCCGCCGCCGGCCGGCCGGTCCTCCCGCGGGCCGGGCAGGCGCCTGAGCGGTCTAAGCCGCTGCGCTCGCATAGATAAGGCATCCGCCCGATGCCGCCTGCCCTGCCTTACGGCGAATCTGAATGATGTCGGGTCATGACCGTGACCCGGAGTCCGAGGAGGAACCATGAATCCGCTGATTCTGCACGAGCTCGCCAGCGAGCATGTCAGGGACATGCGGCTGACCGCAACCGTCGCGCGGCGTGCCCGGCGGGCACGCCGCGCCCGGCGCGGCTACCCGGCACTGGGGTTCGACACCCTGGTGCGCGAGACGTCCGTCCGGCACGCCTGAGGCCGTTAGCTACAACCGCGAGACCGCTAGCTGCGATGCCGGCCACCGGCTATAGAACAGGCGTTCGACGGCAGCGTATTCTGGAAAATGTGGCAGCTTATCTACCGCCCGGCTGGCCCGCTGGCGTGCACCCGCCGGGCAGCGAGGGTTTCGAGCAGACGGCCGTAGCGTGGCTACTGGACGTCGTCCCGCCCGACTACCGCGTGCACGGGGTGCTGCGGCGCCACCCCATCGCGCTGGCCGTGCTCGCTCGGCATCATCTGGCAGCTTGCGTGGAGGGCGCGCGCAAGGGATACCGCAGTGCCCGCTCCGAGCTCGGTGACGTGCTGCCGCCGCAGGGGCTTGACGCCGTGCTCGCCGCCTACCAGGCCGAGGGCAGCAGACTGGTGGCCACCGCGCTGGCCGTGGACCTGGTCGGCCGGGGCCTGCGGGGCGAGAAGTTCACCCCCCGGCTAGGACGCCCTTAGCACCAGCAGCGCCATATCGTCGGCCAGCGGGGCCGCGCCGAACTCACGGGCCGCCTGCGCGATCCTGGCCGCCACCGTGGCCGTGCTCAGGTCACGGGACCCGGCGAGGAGCCTGGCCAGGCCATCTTCATCGTCCAGCAGCCGGTAGCCGTGCCGCCGCTTCGTCACGCCGTCGGTCACGGCGAGCAGCAGGTCGCCGCGCTCAAGGTCCAGCACCTGGGTGCTGAACGTCAGCCCGGCGATAACCCCGAGCAGCGGCTGCGGATCCGCGGCCGGCTCGGGCAGCCCGTTTGCTGCCCTGAGCACGAGCGGCAGCGGATGACCGGCGCAGGCCAGCGAGATCCGGGCTGGCGGCCCGGCAGTGATCTCGCCGTGCACGAGAGTCAGGAATCTCGCCTGCTCGCCCTCGTCGATGACGAGCTCGTTGAGCCGCTCGAGCACCGTCGCGATGCCATGTCCCTCGCGGGCCAGGATCCGCAGGGTATGCCTGGCCAGCCCGGCGATCGCGGCAGCTTCCTGTCCCGTTCCGCAGACATCGGCGATGACGAACCGCCAGCGGTCCGCGCCGACCGGGAAGACGTCATAGAAATCACCGCCCGGGCTGCTGGCGCCGTCGGGCTCCTCCAGCCGAACCGCCAGCTCGACTCCCGGGATCCGCAGCGGCGGATGCGGCAGCGGCAGCGGCTGGCGCATCCGGCTGGCGAACTGCTGCCTGGCGCGGCGGGCGGCGCTTTCCAGCGCGATGGCAACCCTGCGGGCGAGCCCTTCGGCCAGCTCCGTTACCTCGGCGCACAGCCGCCCGCCGGCCGGGGCGCCGACGACGAGCTGGCCGCGGCTGCCGCTGCGTGCGGTGAGCGGGAAGCACCATGCCCCGGCAGCCGCCAGCTGGGCGGCACCGGGCGGCGCGGCCGGGTCCGCTGCGGCCGGGTCCGCTGCGGCCGGCTGCCAGCGCTGGCCCGCCATCCGGGTGCGGCCCGCCGCGTCCCCGGTGCTGCCCGTCATCCGGGTACGGCCCGCCGCGTCCCCGGTGCTGCCCGTCATCCGGGTACGGCCTGCCGCGCCGTCCGTACGGCCCGCCGCGTCCTGCGTGCTGCCCGCCAGGGCCACGGGAGGAGCCTGCTCCAGCAGCCAGGCCAGCGCATCGGCGCGGGATTCGTCGACGTGGGAGAGGTACACCGGCCGCTGCGCCCCGTCGGCGCCGGCCAGCAGGACCGCGCACCAGTCCGCCAGCTGAGGCACCACCAGCTGGACCGCCAGGGCAACGATCGTCTCGCAGTCTTGGTGGCCGGCCAGGACGTCGCCGGCCTCGTCGAGGAAGCTGACCCGTGCCTTCCTGGCCCGTTCCAGCTCGCCGAGCCTGGCCCGCTCCAGCGTGGGAGCGGACCGGTCAGCCAGGTCCTGCAGCCTGGCCGCATCGCGCTCGCGGAACCGGCCAGGCTCGGCGGCGGCCACCGCGAGCACGCCTGCCACCCGCCCTTCCGCCATCAGCGGGACCGTGACCAGCGACTGGGCCGCTTCGGCCAGTGCCCGGGCCGGCCCGGCGGCAACCGTCGCGGTGGCCGCGGCGAGCTGCGCGAAGCCCGGGCCGGCGCCGGCCGCGGCACGGACTCTCAGCTCGCCGTTCTCGGCGGCGGCCAGCAGGTACGCGGCGTCAGCGGCCATCATCGTCCGCGCGGCCTCGACCGTGTGGCTGAGCAGCTCCTCGTAGCCGAGCCTGCCGAGATCCCGGCCGGCCCAGACCGGCAGGCCGGCCGGCGGCCGCCCCGCGGCGGCCGGCCCGGCCTGCCCGGCGGCCGACGGCTGATCCCGGGCCGGGCTGCCCGCCGGGCCGGCCGGCTGGCCCTGCCCCAGCGTCCCGGCGGCCGTCAGCATGCCGGGCGCGGCGGACCGGGACACCGCGCCCGCCACCCTGCCGCGGGCGGGCTGCCCGCCCGTCTCTTCGCCGGGACCGCCATCCTCGGGGCAGGCGATGCCGAGCCGGAACCACACTGCCTTGGCGGTCCGCGCATAGGTGACGCCCCAGGACGAGGCAAGCTCGGAGGGCAGCATCAGGCCGCGTCCGCCGGTGCGTTCGGCCGCCAGGCTCGCGCTCTGCTCGCGGTCCGGGACTAACTGAACCGGATGACGGTCCAGGACCACGACCTCGACAGCCCCGTCTGCGAGCCGGCAGGTCACCTGCACCGGCGTTCCCGCGTGCACTACCGCGTTAGTGACGAGCTCGCTGGTGAGCAGTACCGCGTCATCGACGAGATCGTCCCTGCTGGCCGACTGGCCGGCCAGCTGCCATGTTCGCAGCGTGTCACGGACAAAGCGCCGCGCCGCCGCAGCGGCCGCGGGCTCGGGCTGGTAAGCCGCGGTCGCGACAAGATCGTCCCGTGCCTGCACGTGCCCTCTTGACTGCCTCTCGCTCCGTCAGGCCCCGCTACGGTCCCCCGGCGCGCGCGATGGCCGGGTCTCGCCGGAGCCTCCCGCCCGTGTGGGAGGCGACCCCGCCATCGTCGCAGACTCGCGGAGATGTCACAGCCAAAGCGGTCAGTCCGGCCCGGAGGAAGGCCGTGACCAGCCATCTCCTGCCGTGTATTCCCGGACAACCCGGGCCGGAACGCCCGCTACCACGCAGTGGCTCGGGACCTTGCCGCGGACGACCGCGCCGGCCGCGACCACCACGTTCGCGCCGATGCTGGCGCCCGGCAGGACGACAGCGCCGGCGCCGAGCCAGCAGCCCGGGCCGATCGATACCGCCGCGTTGCTCGGCCACTGGCGCCCGATCGGCACCTCAGGATCGCCGTAGCCGTGGTTCTGGTCGGTGATGTAGACATACGGGCCGGTGAAGACGTCAGCGCCGATCATGATCGACTGGTGCGCCACGATGTGGCTGCCGCGCCCGATCACGCACCGGTCGCCTATCCGCAGCACCGGGCTGTCCCCCAGGTGCTGCCCGGGCAGCATCCCGGCGCTGAGGGTGACCTGCGCCCCGATCATGGTCTCGGCACCGATCTCGATCCAGGCTTCGCCGAAGACGGCGCCGGTCGGGAACGCGATCAGCGACCGGTGGCCGAAGGCCGCGAACCTGCGGCCGGCCCGGGAGTCAGCGGTGATCAGCCCGGCCTGCTGCACGGCCCGCCAGCCCTGGTGGATAAGGCCGGAGAGGGCGGCACGATATCGGTTGCGGAGCTTAACCCGCCAGCGGACCATGACCTTGCTAGCCGCCGGCCCGATCCGTGGCCGCGAGCTGCCCGCACGCCCCGTCGATCTGGGTGCCACGGGTATCGCGGACCGTCACCGGGACCCCGCTGGCGGCCAGCCTGGCCTCGAACTCGCGCATGTCGGCCGGCCGCGACGCCGTCCACCGCGATCCCGGCGTGGGATTCAGCGGAATCAGGTTGACGTGGGCAAGCTGGCCGGCCAGCAGCCTGCCCAGCGCGTCCGCCCGCCATGCCTGGTCGTTGACATCACGGATCAGGGCGTACTCGATCGAGACCCGGCGGCCGGTCGCGGCCGCGTAGGCCCATGCCGCCGCCAGCACCTCAGTGACCTTCCAGCGCCTGTTCACCGGCACGAGCTCATCCCGCAGGCCATCGTCGGGAGCGTGCAGGGACACCGCGAGCCGCGCCGATAGTCCCTCGCCGGCCAGCCTCCCGATGGCCGGGACGAGGCCGACCGTGGATACGGTGATCCCGCGCTGGGAGATGCCGAGCCCGCCGGGCACCGGGTCAGTCAGGCGGCGCACGGCCCCGAGCACGTGAGCGTAGTTGGCCAGCGGCTCGCCCATGCCCATGAAAACCACGTTGGAGATCCGGCCAGGGCCGCCGGGAACCTCGCCGCCGGCCAGCGCCCGGGCGCCGGCCACCACCTGCGCCACGATCTCGGCCGCGGACAGGTTCCTGGTCAGCCCAGCCTGGCCGGTCGCGCAGAACGGGCAGGCCATCCCGCAGCCCGCCTGCGACGACACGCACATCGTCACGCGGCCCGGATAGCGCATCAGCACCGACTCGATGTAGGCGCCGTCGAACGCGCGCCACAGCGTCTTGCGCGTCGTGCCCTCATCGCAGGTGAGCTCGCGCTCGGCGGTCAGCAGCCGGGGCAGCAGGGCGCCGGCCAGCTCCGCGCGCTCCCCGGCCGGCAGGTCGGTCATGTCGGCCGGGTCATCGGTGAGCCGGCCGAAGTAGTGCCGGGACAGCTGGTCCGCGCGGAATGGCGGCAGGCCGAGATCGCTGACCGCCGCCCGCCGGCCGGCCGGATCCAGGTCAGCCAGGTGCCGGGGCGGCGGCTGGCGGCGGGCGGGCCGGCCGGTCAGCCCGGCGGGCAGGCCATCGGTGAGGCCGGCCGGCCGCTCGGTCAGGCCGGCCGGCCGCTCGTCCGGCGGGCCCCCGGCCAGGTCCGCACCGGGCACGCTGGCCGGCACCGGAACTGCTGCGCTCGGCACCTGTGCTCCGTTTCTGCCCTGCCAGACGGGCTGCGTCGGGCACTGGCTGTTGTAAGCCCTTATAACGATGTCCGCGTGCGGCATTGTTGACCTGCGGCAAGTCGGTAGATTTTCGTACTATGCCAACCTTGCGCAGAGGGGCCAGGGACACCAGGATAGCCGCCAAGCCCGGGCGTCCCACGATCCTGCTGGAGAGCGAGAGCCCTTACGCGAGCCGTCGCGTGGTGGTCGAGTACGACGGCACCACCACTGCCGCCTACCTGCACGACAAGACGGCAGCGATCGCCGCCACCTGGATCGCCAACCACGACCAGGCGCCGGCGGTCACCGACATGACCAGGCTGAACACCGGCAAGGCGCCGGTGATGCCGGCTGAGCACACCAAGCATCCGGGTGGCAGGCCCGTGCCCGAGCCGCAGGCGCTGCGCGCGCTGTGGCTGGAGGAAGGCGACGGCGTGGCGATCCTGGAGAACGGGGAGCTGCTCGCCGTCATTCCCGGCTGGTCGGACATGTCCAAGGGCATGCCCGGCTACTGCCGCGACATCATCGGCCAGACGCCGTTCGGCTGGTCGCTCGATGACGCGATGGAGGGCCTGGGCCCGCGAGTGGAGCAGGCCATCAGGTTCTGGCGCTGGCGGGGCGACGAGCAGGAGTGGCCGCGGTTCCAGCAGGCTGTCCTCGGCCACCTGCTCGGCAGGCTCGGCCCCGGCGCCCGGTACTGGGACGTGGGCGGCGGCAAGCAGCCGCTGGTCGGCGTCTCCGAGCGCCCGCCGACCGGCTACCGGCATTACACCGTGCTGTCCACGGTGGGAATGTGCACCCAGCGGATGCCGGCGGTCGAGCAGCTGGTCGACGACGTGAGCTCGCGGGCGAGGATCGAGCTCGCCATCGCGACCACGCTGCCGAGCACCGACGCCGCCCGCATCTTCCTGTGGCTCGCCCAGTACCCGTGGCGGGACGTGACCTGGCTCGGGCCCGGCCACAGCCTCCGCTGGTACCACGAGCCCGCCACCTTCCCGCTGGGCGGCGGCAACGAGGCCGTGCTGCTGCTGGACGAGCCGGCCGCCCTGCTGGGCCCGGAGGTACCCGAGCTTTCCGGTTTCACCTTCGGCGGCGACCCGGTGCGGTGGCTGTGGGTGATCCCGATCAGCGAGCGGGAACGCCTGATGGCCCGGGAGCGGGGCGCCGCGCGCCTCATTACCCAGCTCGCGGCGCAGCGCCGCAGCTGGGTCGTCAGCTGACTGCCTGGCCGCATGCCTGCCGGGCGGGACGCGGGTCCTTGCCTGCTGTTCCGGCTGGCCGGCCGGCTTACCTGCTGTGCGGTATGAAGACCGTCAGCAGCGCCCAGACCACCGGGGCGACGATCAGCATGGAGTCAATCCGGTCCAGTACGCCGCCGTGGCCTGGCAGCACCGAGCCCATGTCCTTGAGCTCCAGGTCCCGCTTGATCATCGACATCGACAGGTCACCGAGGGTGGCCGCGGCGACGGCGGCCGCCCCCAGGATCACGCCCTGCCAGATGTGGCCGTGCAGCAGGGTGGTCAGCAGGATCGCCGCGCCGGCCACCCCGATGAGCACCGACCCGGCGAGTCCTTCCCAGGTCTTCTTCGGGCTGATCTTCGGGGCCATCGGGTGCTTGCCGAGCAGGATCCCGGCGAAATAGCCGCCGACGTCGCTGCAGACCGCTAGCGCGACGAAGATGAGGGTCCGCCGGGAGCCGTCCGGCCTGGCCAGCATGAGCGGCACGAAGACCGCGAGGAAGGGCAGGTACACGAGGGCGAAGATGCCCGCCGTCAGGTCCCGCACGTAGCCCGTCGTGCTGCCGTGCAGCCGCCAGGCGACGACCGCGATCACGGTCACCGCGAAAGCGGCCAGCGCCGCCTGCTCGCCGCTCCAGTACGCCAGCGCGAGCATCGCCGCGCCGCCGGCTGCGACCGGGGGCAGCGGCAGCGCGATGCCGCGGGTGCCGAAGGCCCGGGTCAGCTCCCAGAGCGCGAACCCGACCGCGGCGGCCACCAGGCCGAGGAAGGTGGCCTTCAGGGTAAAGAGCGTGAGGATGGCGAGTCCGCCCAGCACAACGCTGACGGCCAGCGCGACGGGCAGGTTCCGTCCGGTGCGGATTTTCTTGCCTTCGCTCACCGGGCCCGTCTCTTCCTGACCGGCAGGCCGGCGCTCTGGTTGCAAGCTACACCTCGAGAAGCTCTGCCTCTTTGCGCTTGAGCAGCTCGTCGACCTGCGTTGTATAGGTGTGGGTGAGGTCGTCTAGTTCCCGCTCCGCCCGGCGGCCGTCATCCTCGCCCGCCTCGCCGCCCTTGACCAGCTTGTCCAGCGAGTCCTTGGCATGCCTGCGGATGTTGCGGATGGAAATCCTGCTGTCCTCGGCCTTGTGCCGGGCAACCTTGATGAACTCGCGCCTGCGCTCCTCGGAGAGCTCGGGGAAGTTCACCCGGATGATCGCGCCGTCGTTGGAGGGGTTGACCCCGAGGTCGCTGTTCCTGATCGCCTTCTCGATGGCGGCCATCGAGGACTTGTCGAAGGGCTGGATGACTACCATCCGCGGCTCCGGCATGTGAAAGGAAGCTAGCTGGTTCAGCGGTGCCTGCGTCCCGTAGTACTCGGCCGTGATCTTGGCGAACATCGCGGGGTGGGCGCGGCCGGTACGGATGCCGCCGAATTCCTCCTTGGCCACCACGACGGCCTTTTCCATCTTCTCCTCGGCCTCGAGGAGGGTGTCGTCAATCACTGCGGCTCCTGTGGGTCCGTCCTTCGTCCCGGCGCGCGCCTGCGGGCACCGGCACC
>Ga0182015_10007163_pt1 | contig 10957 bp, 9 predicted proteins | sample 712P3MmetaG_FD_120478 | JGI IMG/M metagenome (GOLD analysis project Ga0182015, IMG submission 120478) | Permafrost microbial communities from Stordalen Mire, Sweden - 712P3M metaG | ecosystem: Environmental > Terrestrial > Soil > Wetlands > Permafrost | place: Sweden: Stordalen | collected...
AATGGTGCCTTTTACGACTACGTGATGACCAGCATGCTCGGCGACCTTAGTTTGATCGTCGATGGTGTATACCTTCCTGTTTGCGTCGTCGACAAAAACGTACTTGGCGCCGTCCTTTACGCACTTGATGGTGCATTGGCGCGCGCCATCGTTGGCAGCCTTCGCGCCGCAGTCGCTATCAGCGATGTAACCCGTCCAGCTGTGATCGGCGGCCATGGCCAGCCCGGTCAGAAGAAGCCCCGCAGTCATTCCCATTGCAAAACGCGTTCTCATAAATGTTTCCCCTCTAAATCCAGGTTGATCATAGCTCAGTGCATTGATTTTGGGGAATGGATGGCGGGTCTAAAGACCCGCCACTACAAGGACTGCTGGGGGCAGTTGGGCAAACAAAAAGGGACGGTTCTCTGGACCCTCCCTTCCGTTCCCCTCTCAAGCGTGAACTAGCAGCGATTTTACTGAGCCGGTGTCGTGGGTGTGGCTGCGCTTGCCGCGACCGTGCCCGTCGACTTCGGAATGCTCAAATAACCCGACGCATTGGTCTTCGATACTTTGTTTACGACGAGTTCCAGAGCCGCGTGGCTTCCGCCGGTGTAGAAGAAGATAGGTTCGTTGACCGAGCGGTTCTTTTTCTCGAAGCTCTTGTCGTCCGCGAGGACGTTGATGGTGTACTGGTTTTTCTTGGTATTGGTATCCTTCAGCTCGACCTGAATCGATCCCACTCGTTCTGCGCCACCCTTACGGGAGACCGAGAATTCAAAATAGTCGCGCTGGCCCATACGCCGCAGCTGGTCGATCTCGTCGTGATTGCGAGCGATCAGCGTGCCCATTTCGCTACGAGCCATCTGGATGCTGTTTTTCGTGGCGTCCAGGTCGCTCTTCACGCCAGTGACGTCGCCGTTCAGCTTGTTCACGTCGTCATTATTTGCCTTGGTGGCAAGCTGCGTGTTGACCGAGCTTTCCAGGCCGGTGAGTTTCTTGTCCACGGCAACCGACGTCGCCTTGGTCTGCTTGCGCGCAGAAAGGAGTTGCGTCTGCGTCAGGTTGAGCTTGTCGGTGACCACTTTCAGGTCGCTCTGAAGCTGTTGGTTGATTTCGTCATCTTTTGCCAATCGCTGTGACAGAGCGTCGGTGGATTGCCGGACGGACGCTTCGGTGGTCTGCTCGATGCTGTTGGCGCGGTTGATGGCGCTCCAGCCTAGACCTAAGCCGAGCAGCGATACGCCGCCCAGTGCCGCGACTGCCAACCCGACCCAGCGAGGTGTGCCCGCGTTTATGTGGTGAATGGGTTCCTGAAAATCGCTCATGGACTTCTTCTCCTTTGGCGTCATCCGCCCTGCGCGAGGGGGGAAGGTGCATCTCGTACACCAAACACCGTAGGTGCTGTGGGAAATTGAGTAATACCAATGGATGAAGGAGGTTACAGGTACTTTGAGGCTCCGAACCACCTGTTCATATACGTACTAGTACCAGTAAAGATTACAGGGCTTGTTCACCGCGGGTAATTTTTGCTGAACGCCATCAAACGGATGGGGATTTCCTCAGTTTTCCTCTGGGGTAGCGTTCCAAAAAGGAAAAAGGCCGCGCACGTGGGTGGCGCAGCCTTTAAGATATTATTTTGCAACAACTTAAGTCGGGCTTCTTACGCCGCGGTTCGCGCCGTCTCCGCTTCGGGCGTGCGGGCTTGCCCGAAATAGCGATCCAGCGTGGTGTTGGCAGCGTCGAAAACCAGGTGACAATCGCGGCATTCGCCCAGATGTCGTTCGATCTCGCTCTCGACAGAGGGAGAAAGCTTTCGTTCTAAGTACCAGCAAATCAGATGGATAGTGTCTTTACAGCTCATGATTCCCCGTCTCTGGACTTCCCCGGTCTTGCTCCCCTGACGGCGTTTATTGGTGCATTTGGCCTACCAAAGCCCCGGCCATTGGTACAGGCGGCCTAACACAAGCCGAATGAGGGAGTTGAAGTTCTCGAAGGGCAGAGCTGGAGCATACCGAAATGGCACTTGTCAGGAATCCTTACACGTTCGTTACGGAATGCTGGCGAAATTGTGCAGCAACAGGGCGCGATGTGGAGGCTTGCAGGAACGCCGGGCTGGAGCCCGGCGACTGCAGCTGCCGAAGAGTAAACCCGTTTCAGCGTTGGGGAACTATGGTCATCTGACGAAGGGCAGCGATGCGGTCTTCCAGCGGAGGATGCGTGCTGAATAGAGAAGATAGTCCCCCGCCGCCGAACATGGGTTTGACGATGCAGAGGGCCGCGGTCGCCGGAGCGAGGGCGGTCGTCGGGATGCGCTGGTTGTAAGCGCCGAGCTTCTGGAGGGCGCTGATGAGGCCGTACGGCTGGCCGACCATGCGTGCGCCGGTCGCGTCGGCCGAATACTCGCGGGTTCTGGACAGAAATAGTTGCAGCAAGAGGGCTGCAAAGGGCGCCAGGATCATCATGGCGATGGCGGCAAAGGCGCCGCCTTCGCGATCGTCGTCGCGGTCTCCGCCATAGCCACCGAACAACATGCCCCATTGGGCCATGTGTGCAAGATAGGTGATTGCGCCGGCCAGAGTTGCGGCCACAGAAGTTGTCAGGATGTCGTAGTTGCGCACGTGAGAAAGCTCGTGGGCGATGACCCCTTCCAATTCGTCGTCATTCATTAGTTGGAGCAGGCCCTGGGTTACCGCAACGGAGGCGTGCTGCGGATTGCGGCCGGTAGCGAAGGCGTTCGGCGCTTCTTCTGGGATTACATATAGCTTGGGAACGGGCAGATTGGCCTTGGCTGCGAGGCGTTCCATCACCGCGTAGAGCCGCGGCAATTGCTCGCGGGTTACAGGTTGCGCTCCGCTGGACTTCAGCGCGATCTTGTCCGAGAAAAAATAGGATATGCCGTTTATGATGACGGCGAATGCCAGGGCCATCTTCATGCCTGTGGGACCGGCGAGAGCGCCGCCTGCGACTACCAAGAGGACGCTCATTAGAATCAGTAGAATGCCTGTTCGTAAAATTCTCACGTCATCACCAGTTTCATTGTTTGATACGTACGATTTGGCGCCTACATATCAGCCGGGCGGAGCTAGCCCCGCCCCTACAAGAAGCTTAAGTCGATGCCACCGCCGACTTCGGCGTTGATGGTTTCACGCGCTCGAATCGCATTCCTTCGGTCTTTCCGTCGCGATCGACTTTTACGCGATCGCCCGGCAGGATTTTGCCGTCGAGGATTTGCATGGCCAGCGGATCCTGGATCATGCGCTGGATGGTGCGACGGAGCGGCCGCGCGCCGAATGCGGGATCGTAGCCTTCGTGGACGAGCAACTCTTTTGCCGCGGGCGTGAGCTCCAGCGTGATCTTGCGCTCCGCCAGCAGATTCTCGACGCCGCGCAGCAGCAGATCCACGATCCTGCCGAGATGTTCCTTGCCGAGCGGGTTGAAGATGACGATTTCGTCGATGCGGTTGATGAATTCCGGACGGAATTCCGCCCGCAAGGCATCCATGGCCTCTTTTCGTGCGCGCGCCGGATCGGTACCTGCCAATTCGAAAATGGCGGTCGAGCCCACGTTGCTGGTCATCACCAGCACCGTGTTGCGAAAGTCCACCGTACGGCCTTTGCCGTCGGTCAAACGCCCGTCTTCGAGAATCTGAAGCAGGACGTTGAACACGTCCGGGTTGGCTTTTTCGATTTCGTCGAACAACACGACGGAGTACGGATGCCGCCGCACCTGCTCGGTGAGTTGGCCGCCCTCTTCGTAGCCGACGTAGCCAGGCGGCGCGCCGATGAGCCGCGAGACGCTGTGCTTTTCCATGTATTCGGACATATCGATGCGAATCATCAATTTTTCGTCATCGAATAGAAACTCCGCAAGCGCGCGAGCGAGCTCGGTTTTGCCGACCCCGGTCGGGCCCATGAAGATAAACGATCCGATTGGCCGTTTTGTATCCGACAGTCCGGCGCGGCTGCGGCGAACGGCGTTTGCCACGCGCACGAGCGCGTCTTCTTGCCCGACGACGCGTTGTCGCAGGCGCTCTTCCATGTGTACAAGTTTCTGCGCTTCGCCTTCGAGCAAGCGGCCGACGGGAATGCCGGTCCACTTGCTGACGAGCTTCGCGATGTCTTCGTCGTCGACTTCTTCTTTCAGCATCGGCGCGTCTTTTTGCACTGCGGTAAAGCGCTCCTCGGCTTGCTTCAAGTCGCGTTCCGCAGCGGCAATGCTGCCGTAACGAATTTCAGCGACCTTGGCAAGCTCGCCGGAGCGTTCGTATCTCTGTTCTTCGGCGCGAAGCTGTTCGATCTGTTCTTTGAGCTTTCGGATCTTTCCGATGGCATTGTTTTCGGCTTGCCAACGCGCTTTGCGTCCGCTGGAATCTTCGCGGAGCTTGGCCAGTTCTTTTTCGATCTGCTGGCGGCGCTCTTTGGAGTGCGCGTCTTTTTCTTTCAGCAAAGACTGGCGCTCGATTTCGAGCTGCATGATGCGGCGTTCAATCTCGTCTATTTCTTCGGGCATGGAATCAATCTGCATACGCAGGCTGGCGGCGGCTTCGTCGATCAGGTCGATGGCCTTGTCGGGCAAGAACCGATCGGAAATGTAACGATGCGAAAGCATAGCGGCGGCAAGAATAGCGGCGTCTTTGATGCGCACGCCGTGGTGCACTTCGTAACGTTCCTTCAGGCCGCGCAAAATGGAGATGGTGTCTTCGACTGTTGGTTCGCTGACCAGCACCGGTTGGAAGCGGCGCTCCAACGCCGGATCTTTCTCAATATATTTCTTGTATTCGTTCAGCGTGGTGGCGCCGATGGCGCGCAGCTCGCCGCGAGCCAGAGCCGGCTTCAGAATGTTGGAGGCGTCCATGGACCCTTCGGCGGCGCCCGCGCCGACGAGGGTGTGCAGTTCGTCGATGAACAGAATGATCTGTCCCTGCGCTTCGGTGATTTCCTTCAGCACTGCTTTCAAACGCTCTTCGAACTCGCCGCGAAACTTTGCGCCAGCTACCAAGGCGGCCAAATCCAACGCCACGAGTTTTTTCGTTTTCAGCACATCGGGAACATCGCCGGAAATGATCCGCTGTGCCAGACCTTCGACGATGGCGGTTTTTCCTACGCCGGGCTCGCCGATCAGTACGGGATTATTTTTGGTGCGCCGCGCGAGAATCTGCATCACGCGGCGAATCTCTTCGTCGCGGCCGATCACCGGATCGAGCTTCGACCTGCGCGCCAGCTCGGTGAGATCACGAGCGTATTTCTCGAGCGATGCGTAGGTGGCTTCTGGATTTTGCGACGTGACTCTCTGGCTGCCACGCAAACCGGTCAGCGCCTGCAAGATGGCTTCGTGCGAAGCTCCCTGTCGCTTGAGCAACTGCCCCGCCGGATCGCGATCCTGTCCGGCAATCGCCAAGAAAAGGTGTTCGGTGGAGACGTACTCGTCCTTGAAATTCTCTGCCTCTTTGAACGCGCGCTCGAGCACTTCGTTCAAGGCGCGACTCATGTTTTGTTGCGCAAAGCCGGTGACTTTCGGCAGCCGGCCGATTTCGCGTTCCAATTCTTGAGTCAAAAGCTCGCTGCGGATTCCCAGGCGCGCGAGCAGCGGAGACACCACGCCGTCGGGCTGCGCCACCATGGCGGCGAGCAAATGCACCGGCTCGATCTGCTGGTTCTCGTGATTGGCGGCCACGTCTTTGGCGCTTTGCAGAGCGTCCTGCGCTTTGACCGTCATTTTTTCAAATCTCAACATGATTTTTCCTCACATCCAACTTGTTCGAAAACGGAAACGATGGGCTCATTTGGTTAAAGCCGACCTTCCTTCGAGGGGGTGGCTTCGGTGCAGCTCGAGCGCAGCCAACAGGGCTGGGCGGGGGCGCGGACGGAAAGGTACGCCGCTGGCTGGTACGCTGGGATTGAGCTTGGGTTGAGTCTAAACCCCGCGGTCTGGAAGACCGCGGCTACAGGACGCGAACGGAGGGCCTTGCGGATTTCTCTGTTCGGTACGCCGGTGCTGTAGTCGCTAGCCCGCCCATATATCACAACGTAGCCATAATACAATATGAGTGTACAACTGTCAAGTATAAATAGCTCCGGGTCGGATCTCGTAAACATCAGAAATATAAGTATTTAAACATCCCTCCGCTTGCGCGAGCGTCGTTGAGTCGCCTGTGGAGCCGACATGCCCTTGGTTGGTGACAAATTACTGCTACAGTGTCCGGATGCGGCTCGACGAGCTCGACTATAGCCTTCCTAAGGCGCAGATTGCGCAACGGCCGCTGGATCGCCGGGATGGCTCGCGCCTCTTAACCCTCGGATGCGCTACAGGTGAGTTTGGGGACCATAATTTTGGGGAATTGCCCGCCCTGCTCCGAGGCGATGAGTTGCTGGTGCTGAATAACACGCGCGTGATACCCGCACGACTTTTCGGACGGCGAGGCGGGACCCACGCCCAGTCGCCATCGAATGCCAGCAGGGCCGAGCACCTCTCGGGGAAGATTGAAGTGCTGCTGACTCGCCAGACGGCGCCAGACGTGTGGCAGGCGCTGGTGCGCCCCGGGCGCAAATTGCCGGTGGGCGAACAGGTGATCTTTGGACAGGGCGAATTGGAAGCCACGATCGTAGGGCGCGGCGAGCTGGGTCTGAGGACCTTGCAATTCGTCTCGACGGACGGACGCGAGGTGGGCGGACACATCGAGCGGCTGGGGCATATTCCGCTGCCGCCGTACATCGATCGTGACGACGAATCTGGGGACCGCGAACGATATCAAACGGTTTTTGCGAAGAATCCCGGGGCCATCGCGGCGCCCACCGCAGGTTTACATTTCACGCCGGAAATTCTCGAACGAGTCCGGGTGCGGGGTGCGGAGATCTGTGAAATCACCTTGAACGTCGGCTTGGGAACCTTTCAGCCCATCCACGCAGAAACTTTAGAGAATCACGTTATGCATGCGGAGCGTTACGAAATTCCGGAAGAAACCGCGCAGCGCATTGAGGACGCGCGCGCGGCGGGACGTCCGGTTCTCGCTATTGGCACTACGGTTGTGCGGGCGCTGGAAGATTCTGCGAGGCGGGCGTCCGAGTCAGGATCGTCGCGACTTCTGGCCGCGGGAAAAGGGGAAGCTCAGCTATTTATTTTCCCGGGATTTCATTTTCGAGCAGTGGATGAGCTGCTGACGAATTTCCATTTGCCGCGGTCGACGCTGCTGGCGCTGGTTTGCGCGTTTGCAGGGCGGGAACGGGTGCTGGCGGGTTACAAGCACGCGGTCGAGGCGGGGTATCGATTTTATAGTTATGGGGATTGCATGTTGATGCGGTGATTGACGGTCTAAAGACCGGTCACTGCAGAAGCAAAGAGTCTGCATCGTTTGCAGCCTCTTTGCCTCCGGGAAATGAGTTACGGCTCGCTGATGTTTATTCGCTGAAGACGAAGACGCGCTTTTGTCCGGAGAAGCGCACTTCCTGAACTTGCCCCTTGTCGTTCAACAGAACCGCGTCGTACTGGGCTTTGGTGTCGCGGTCTTCCCAGCGGCCATCGCTTTCGGCGACGACCTGCTTGCCTTTTTGCACCGTGGCTTTGTTACCGTCGATGAGCAAGCGGTATTCGCCGGCTTGCAGATTGGCCTTACCGAATGTGGCGGCCTGTCCGATGTTGATGGTTTTGCTGATGGGTTTTGCGAAAACGGGTGCCGCCAGCGCAATGGCCGCCAGCAGAGTGACGCTCCGAAGAAGTGATTGAGATTTCATGCGTGTCAATTCCTTTCCGTCAGGATCGAGTCAGCCGCAGATTGCCTGCTACAGGAAAGACAGAGTTGACACGCGGGCGGACGGACGAGTAGCCTTCCTCGAACGACACTTTCTCTTCCTGGACTAACGGCCGGAAAGAATGCGTGTCACGGCCCCGCGGCTGCCACCGCGGGGTTTTTCTTGAATGTCTCTGGCTTACCTAGAGCAGCCCTGCTTTCCGGCTGCACACGTATAGACGAATGACCCTATGCGAATGTTTCGCTGCTTCGATAAGATTTTTTGCTTCAGTTTTCGTAAGCGTACCGTCTGACAGTGGGACCGTGCGTTAGTGGAACGCAGTGACGTTTTTTGGCTCAAGATTTCATAGAAATTAGAACTCCCAGAGACATTTTGTCACCTCGCCGCGCACTTTCTGGTCAGGTTCACAAGCGCTTGCGATCCGGGAGTGCAACTGCGTGTATGTTCATCTATACTCTGTTACTCCTTTTGGATATACCCGATGCGAATTCTCGTCCTTAGCGATATTCACGCGAACGCGACTGCGCTCAACGCGGCCCTGGAAGTGGCGAAAGGCCGCTGGGACCGTATTGCGTGTCTGGGCGACGTGGTGGGGTATGGTCCGGATCCGAACGAAGTTACGTCGAAGATTCGCGAACTCGGCGCGCAAACGATTCGCGGCAATCACGACAAAGCAGCGAGCGACTTGATGGAGACCGACGATTTCAATCCGGTTGCCAAGACTGCGGTGGATTGGACACGCTCGCAACTGTCGGCGGAAAATCTGAAATGGATCTCCGAGCTTCCGGCGGGACCCTTGGAAGCGGATGGCGTGGTTCTCGTGCACGGCGCGTTTCAAGATGAAGACGAGTATGTATTCACGCCCGCGCAGGCGCTGGAAGGCCTGCTTGATTCCACGGCGGCGATCACGTTTTTTGGCCACACCCATCATCAGGGCGGATTTTCGTACGAGAATATGAATTCTCATCTGGAAGTTCTCAACATTCATCCGCGCGCTACCGAATCCTTTGCTCCGCTACGCGTCGAGCCGAAGCGCCGCTATTTGCTGAATCCTGGGTCGATCGGGCAGCCGCGCGATGGAGATCCGCGCGCAGGGTTCGCCATCGCCGACCTGGAGAATCAGGTGGTTGAGTTCTGGCGGGTTCCGTACGACATTTCCGAAGTACAAGAACGCATGCGCGCCGCGCGATTGCCGGAACCTCTGGTGCAGCGGCTTGTGGTAGGTCGCTAGCCTCGCACACAGAACAGCCGCAACTTACCGCGCGCATCGCGAAACATGCGAAACTTTCTGCAGCCCCGCAGTTGTGAAGAGCGCAGGCCCGAATGCCTGTACTACAGCGGCCCAAGCCCGCGGGCGTGATGAGCTGATGCACGAAGAGCCTCAAATCAAGATTGGCGAGACCGCGCAGCCGGAGGGTGGCCGCTTCCATTTTGCGTTGTTGCTGGCGGCAGCGGCGGTGCTGGTCCTCGTTCCCGCGCTTTACTTTTTGCCGGGGCGACAGTCGCCGCCTGGAGCAGCGCCGATGGGAGCGCGTTTCGCTTTCGGCCCCGCCGAGCAAGCGTACGCGTCCACCATTCGCGTCGAAAACATCGCGATGAGCCGCGCCGAGAATTTCCTGAATCAAGAAATTACGTCGCTCTCCGGGGAGCTGGTGAACGGCGGCGATCGCGGACTCCGCGGCGTGGAAGTAACGATCGATTTTTCGGACGAGCTAAATCAGATTGCTTTGCGGGAACCTCGATCGGTGTTAACTCCCGGATCGGCGCCGCTTGGCGCGGGAGAACGCCGCAGCTTCGAGGTTTCCTTCGAGCACATTCCTTCGTCCTGGAACATGCAGCAACCGCTGGTTCGCGTAACCGGGCTGCAGTTCTAGATTCTAATAAGATAACATTCTGTATACGTACATCACTTATACTATTCCACATGGAACTTACCGCGGACCTCGAGACCTGCCTGCGGGAGATTGCGGCGTCAGCCCCGATTGAAGTACGCGAGAACGGCGCGCGCGTGGCGATGTTCGACGCGTTGTCCTCGGAATTGCGCGGTGCGCCCGCGAAGCCGCTGCTGCGTTTGTGGTCCGAGCAATGCAACCTGACACGGCGGGTTCTCGCCATCGTCGATCATTCCGACGAGCGCCTCGCGTTGGCAGTGGAACGCTTTGGCCGCCTGAAGCCCGGACGGCTCGAATTCCTGCGCGTGGATTTCACGCGCTCGGCCCGCGACCTTTCTCGAGAAGAGTTTTGCGCACGTCTTGGCCGCATCCTGGCCGAGCAATTTCCGGACGAGTCTGTGGAATCGCTCACAATTTCTTCCGATCTGGAGCACTCGCTTTCGTGAAGTTATGCGCGCGGCCTGACGGGGAGTCGGCCGAGCCTGCCGAGAAGAGTCTGACGTTCGGTTTGTTGTGGCTGGATCGAGCGCGCGAAGTGGTGCGTCGCGGTTATGTGGCAGGGCTACGGCTTATCGTTTCCAGGTCCGGTGCTGCAGCGATTGCTCATCATGTGCATGGACTGCATTCCAGCACCAAGCTAGAAATTTACGAACTGGATCCGAGGCGAGAAACCCTGTTGCGCATCGATCCGAACGCGGCGGGAAATTTTGAAACGTGGCTGGTGCCTCGCCGCGAGACGCAGTCGCTGGTTGATGGGGCGAAGCCGCGCATCGATGAGCTCGTGGCGTTGTGTCCGCAAGCGATTACGGTGCATCCGACGGTGCAGTCCGGCGAAGTGTGGCTGCGATTTCGCGGGCTGGCATTTGCACGGTGGGACGACGGCAATATTTTCTTTGGCAGCGGCGACCGTTGGAAGAAGTTGACGTCCGCGTCGCAGCCGGATTTGCGGGAATTGCTGAAAGAGTTGGAGATCCACCGCCGCCCGCTGACGATTAAAACGCGCCACACGCTTTATCGCCAGCAAGCGGAGCGCTGGCTGGAAGACATCGTGCGCAAAGATGTCACGCGGGTGGATGCGGCGCTCGACACACGATTTGTCTACGCGCAAGTGTTTGCCAGCACCTCTGCCGAACGAGGGATTCTGGATTTGCTGACGGTGACGCGCAGCGGAAGGCTGGCGATTCTCGAACTGAAAGCCGCTGAACACATTCACCTGCCGCTACAAGCCGCCGACTACTGGATTCGCATCCGGCGCCATCTGCAGCAAGGTGATTTCCAGCGCTACGGATATTTCATCGGGATCGAATTGCAGCAAACAACGCCCGTCGTCTATTTGGTAGC
>Ga0182015_10007165_pt1 | contig 10955 bp, 5 predicted proteins | sample 712P3MmetaG_FD_120478 | JGI IMG/M metagenome (GOLD analysis project Ga0182015, IMG submission 120478) | Permafrost microbial communities from Stordalen Mire, Sweden - 712P3M metaG | ecosystem: Environmental > Terrestrial > Soil > Wetlands > Permafrost | place: Sweden: Stordalen | collected...
AACCAGGTTGCCGCATTGCAGGCTTTCTACCAGGGCCTAGCGGAGCGGTAGTTCTATTGCTGGATCTTCGAATCAGCCTTGCTGGGGGCTGCGGTCACCTGCGCCGGGGTCGGGAGTTGCGAAGTATCCCATCCGCCGCCTAAGGCTTCTACCAGTTGGATCGCGCCGGTCATCTGCTCGATTTGCAGACTGGTGAGGGTCGATTGGTTGCTGAACAAAGTATTCTGCAAAGTCACTACATCAATGTATGGATCGATGCCGGTCTGGTAGCGGCCCATCTCAAGATCGAGCGACGCCTGAGCAGAGGCAACCGCACGGCGCTGTTGCTGGATCTGCTGGGAAAGTATCCGTGTCTGTGCCAGATAGTCTTCGACCTGCTGGAAGGCGGTCAGGACCGTCTGGCGATAGGTGGCGACGTCGGCGTTGTAGATGGCGACGTACTGATGGAGCTCCGCACTCAGGGCAGCGTTGAAGATGGGTTGGGAGAAGGTCGGTCCGACGGACCAGAAGCGGCTGGGCCAGTCGGCGATGTGCTTGAACAACGAGCTCTCAAAGCCGCCGCCGGCGGAGAGCGTCAAGGAAGGGTAGAACGCGGTGTAGGCAACGCCCAAGGCTGCATTTGCCGAAGCCATGTTGCGCTCGGCCGCAGCCACATCGGGCCGGCGCTGCAGCAGGAGAGACGGCATGCCAATCGGAATCGGCGGCGGCGCGGTGGTAATTTCACGGGTGGGCAGCGAGAACGCGGAGGCCTGCTGGCCGATGAGGACGGCGATCGCGTGCTCATACTGCGCCCGCAAAATGCCCAGGTTGGTCAGAGAGGCCTGGGCCGACTCGAGGGTGGTTTGCGCTTCGACCAGCGAAATCTTGTCGCCTACGCCGGTATCGTATTGGGCCTGAGTCAGGTTCACAGATTGTTGATAGGCGTCGACGGTCTGCTTGTACAGCTTGATGAGCGCGTCCTGGCCGCGTATCTCAAAGAAGAATTCGGCCAGATCGGCCTGCTCGACAAGGCGCTCGTTTTCCAGATCCGCAGCGCTTACCTGCGCGGCATACTGTTGCTCGTGGACCTGGTTGCGGATTCGGCCGAAGAGGTCGGGAGTCCAGGAGACCTCCATGGGCAGCGAGTAGATCTGGGAAGTTCTTCCTGTGTTGGCGCTGGCAGTGCCGCTAAGATTTCCCGAGGAGCGGGAACGGGTGTAGGAAGGCCCGATCGAAACCGTTGGGAAGTACTGCGCGCGGGCCTCACGCACCAGGGCGCGGGCTTCCATGTAGTTCTCAAAGTAAAGCTTGATGTTCTGGTTGTTGATGTTGAGCTGGCTTTCGAGGTCGTTCAGCTCGGGATCGTTGAAGATGGCCCACCAATCGCCGCGAATGCGGGCGTCGGCGGGCTGGGCTACGGTCCAGTTGCCGTTGTCGGGATTTGCGTTGTCCTGCGACTGGGAGGAGTTTGCCGGTGGCGCCTGCGCCGGTGGTGTGGGGGTCGTCGTCGCAGATGGCGCTTCTTTATAGGCAGGTGGCGGCGTTTGAATCGAAGGCGGGTGATACTTCGGGCCTACAGTGCATCCGGCCAGGATCGTGCAAAGTACCCCGGTTAACCAACCGTGCCGACTTGTTGCTATCTTCCGCATACTCTCTTTCATGTTATCTCTTTCCCTGCCGCTGGCCCGCTTCGCCCAATCGGACTGATCAAAACTCCAGGAGTTAGCCGGGTAGAGTGGTGAATTTCCCACATCTCGCAAAGAACGCGAGATACCCGGATTTCCTGTACGCAGCACCAGCCAGTGCCGCGTGTGCGGCTTTCATTAAGGAAAGCCGCATGAAGCTCGATCCCCCAGCCACCCTTCACAGGAAATCCGGGGGTATGGGGCACCCGCACGTGTTTTATGGCCAAGAACTTAATGAGCCCCTTCCGGTTCGGCCTGGAAGGTGTCGTGGTGTTTGCCCATGGCCCTCAAGCGCAAGCGATCCATATATAGGTAGATGACGGGCGTGGTGTAGAGCGTCAACATTTGGCTGACGATCAAGCCGCCGACGATGGTAATGCCCAGGGGCCGTCTCAGCTCGGAGCCGGTGCCGGTACCGAAGGCCAGGGGGACGGCGCCGAAGAGCGCGGCCATGGTGGTCATCATGATGGGCCGGAAGCGCAGCATGCAAGCCTCGAAGATCGCGTCGATGGTGCTTTTGCCGTGGACGCGCTCGGCCACCAGCGCAAAGTCGATCATCATGATGGCATTCTTCTTGACCAGGCCGATCAGCAGCACAATGCCGATGATGGAGATGACGTTGAGATCATTTTTGAAGACCAAAAGGGCTAACATGGCGCCGACACTCGCCGGGGGCAGAGTGGAGATGATGGTGAGCGGATGCACCAGGCTCTCATACAGAACGCCCAAAACGATATACACGGTGAGCAGCGCGGTAAGGATCAGCACCGGTTCGGTGCTGAGCGATTGCTGATAGGCCTGGAGCGTACCGGCGAAAAAGCCGTGGATGGTCGATGGCATGCCCAGCTTGGCCTGCATCTGGTTGATGAGGAGCGTCGCATCGCTGAGCGAAAGGCCGGCGGCAAGATTGAACGAAACCGTTACCGACGGAAAGACGCCGGTATGGTTGACCTGCAAGGGCGTGGTGCCAGACCTGGAGGTGCTGACCGCCCGGAGCGGGGTGACGCCGTTGGCGGAAGCTGCGGGGTAAATGGCGTTCAAGCCGGCCGGGGATTGCCAGAAGCGCGGCGCCACCTCCAGCACCACGTAGTACTGGTTCAACTGGGTATAAATGACGGACACCTCGGCCTGCCCAAAGGCGCTGTAAAGGGAGGAGTCGAGGGAACTGGGGGTCTGGCCGAGGCGTGCGGCGGTTACGCGATCGTAGTTCACCACTTCTTCCAGGCCGCCATTCTGCTGGTCGCTGTTCACATCCTGCAAGCCGGGCAGCTTTTTCATGTTGGCCAGCAGGATTGGTCCCCACTTGGCGAGGTCGGGGACGTTATCCGCCTGCAGGGTGTACTGGTAGAGCGCATTGCTGCCTCGGCCGCCGATGCGCAGATCCTGCGCGGCCTGGAGGAAGGCCGAGGCAACGGGCAAGCGGTTCATCTTGGGCCGAAGGCGATTGATAATCTCAGCTACGCCGACCTTGCGCACGTCAAGCGGCTTCAGGGCAACGTACATAAATCCGCCATTGCTGCCGCCACCGCCACCGCCGATGTAAGCATTCACATTGGCCACGGCGGGGTCCGACTTGACGACCTTCACCAGGGCCTTGACCGAATCGTTCATCACGCCGAACGATGCGTCCTGCGGTCCCTGCACACCGCCGACCATCGCCCCGGTGTCTTGCTGGGGGAAAAAGCCCTTGGGGATCTTGATGATCAGCACCACGTTCAGCACGATGGTCAGCAGCAGAACCACCAGCATCAAGCCCGAATTGTCCAGCACCCAACTCAACGAATGCTTGTAGATGTTGAGCATGCCATCGAAAAAGCGTTCGCTGGCGCGATAGAAACGCCCATGCTTTTCGCCCGCATGGGGCTTCAGCAGGTAAGCGCACATCATCGGCGTGGTGGTTAACGAGATCACCATGGAAACGATGATGGCGGTGGATAAGACCACGGCGAACTCGCGGAAGAGCCGGCCGACGATGCCGCCCATCATCAACAGGGGGATGAAGACGGCAATCAGCGAGGTGCTCATGGTGAGCACGGTGAAGCCAATCTCCTGGGCGCCCTTGAGCGCAGCTTCGGCCGGCTTCATACCCATTTCGAGGTAGCGGGAAATGTTCTCCATCACCACGATCGCATCGTCAACGACGAAGCCGGTGGAGATGGTTAGCGCCATCAGGGAGAGATTGTCCAGGCTGTAGTTCAGCAGGTACATGACAGCGAAGGTGCCGATCAGCGAGACAGGTACGGCGACGCTGGGAATGAGGGTGGCGCGGCCATTGCGCAGGAAGACAAAGACAACCAGGATCACCAACACGACCGAGATGATGAGCGACGACTCAACGTCGTGCAGGGACGCCTTGATCGTGGTGGTGCGATCGAGAACGACCGTCATGTTGATGCCCTGGGGCATCACGGCCTGAAGGAACGGCAGCTGGTCGTGAATGCGCTGGTTGGTCTGGATGATATTGGCGCCCGGCTGACGGGTAATGATCACGGATACGGATGGAATTCCATTCAGGTAGCCGGCGGTGCGAATGCTCTGCGCAGAATCCTGTACGTCGGCTACGTCGGAAAGGTGGACGGCGAGGCCGTTGTGGTAGCCAATGACCAGCGGCTTGTATTCGTCGGCATGCGAGATTTGGCCGTTAGTAATGATGTCGGCGGTGATGGAGTTATTCGCGATCTGGCCCCGGGCGACGTCGGTATTTTGCAGGCTCAGCAGCCGCTGAATGGTCGACATCGTGATGCCGTAACGATTCATCTGCGGCGGATTGACGTCGACACGCACGGAGGGATACGAAGCGCCGCCGACGTTCACCTGCCCCACGCCCTGAATCTGCGAGAGCTTCTGCTCCATGATGGTGGAGGCGGCGTCGTACATCGCTTCTTTGTCGTACTTGTCAGAAGTGAGGCCGATGATCATGATCGGCGAGTCGGCGGGGTTGATCTTGCGATAGCTCGGGTTGGATGGCAGGTTGGCGGGCAAATACGTTCTGGCCGCATTGATGCCTGCTTCCACATCGCGTGCCGCGGCGTCGATGTTGCGGCTCAGGTCGAACTGCATGGTGACACTGGTGCTGCCGAGGGAACTCGATGAGGTCATCTCGGTGATGCCGGCGATGTGACCAAACTGGCGTTCGAGGGGAGTGGCCACCGAAGAGGCCATGATTTGCGCGCTGGCGCCGGGCAGGCCGGCGGAAACGCTGATGGTTGGGAAATCGACCTGGGGCAGCGGCGAGACGGGCAAGACGTTAAAGGCGATTCCCCCGGCGATGGCGATCGCTACCGTCAGCAGGGTGGTTGCCACTGGCCGGCGAATGAACGGGCTGGACAGACTCATGAGTTACCCGCCGGCTGGGGTTCGGGATCGGCGCCGGTGCGGCCATGCGCGCCGGAGAAGCGTTGCGACAGGTTGTCGAAGAAGATGTAGATGACCGGCGTGGTGTAGAGAGTGAGCACCTGGCTTAATAAAAGTCCGCCGACCATGGCGATACCGAGGGGACGGCGGAGTTCGGAACCGATACCCGTGCCGAGGGCCAGCGGGATACCGCCCAGCAGCGCCGCCATGGTGGTCATCATGATGGGGCGGAAGCGCAGCAGGCAGGCCTCGTAGATGGCCTCGGTGGAGCCCAGGCCGCGCTGCCGCTCGCCTTCGAGGGCGAAGTCGACCATCATGATGCCGTTCTTTTTGACGATGCCGATCAGCAGGATGATGCCGATGATCGCCACCACGCTGAGGTTTTGATGGAACAGGATCAGCGAGAGCAGGGCGCCGACACCAGCCGAGGGCAGTGTGGAAAGAATCGTGATGGGATGGACGAAGCTTTCATACAGCACACCCAGAACGATGTACACGGTGACCAGGGCGGCGAGAATCAGCAGCGCCTCATTGGAGAGGGAATTCTCGAATGAAGCCGCCGTTCCCTGGAAGCTGGACTGCACGGTGGGCGGGAACCCTATATCCTTGACGACTTTATTGATGTCATCGATGGCTTCTCCAAGGGCGGCGTTCGGCCCCAGGTTGAACGAAACCGTGACTGAAGGAAACTGACCCTGGTGGTTGATGGAGAGGTTTTCGGTGCCTGGTTGAATGTGGGCGAAAGCTGTCAGGGGTACGGGATTGCTGGGGCTGGAGCTCGAGGTGAGGTTGGAAGTACTCGTCCCGGTGGTGGCGGTGCTGCCGGCCAGGGCGCCCACCGGCGGTGTAAGTATCCCGGAGGAGGGTGTGTAAAGGGCACCTGTTGTGGTTGCATTCGACCCGGCGGTGGCCGAGGCAGAAGCGGAGAACGAGGTGCTGGCAGCAGCGCCGGACGCGCCGGACGATGCGTTGCCCTGGATGTACATCTTGTTCAGCTTTTTAGGGTCCACGGTGAAGCCGGGCTGGGCTTCCATGATCACGTGGTACTGGTTTAGCTGGGTGTACATGGTGTTGATCTGCCGCTGACCGAAGGCGTCGTAAAGGGTTTGGTCGATGGTCGAGGGCGCGATGCCCAGGCGGGAAGCGGAGACGCGATCGACGGCTAGCGAGATGGTCAACCCGCCGGTCTGTTGATCGGTGGCAACGTCCTCGAGCGATGGCAACTGTTTGAGCTTGTCCACGAACTTGTTGGTCCACAGGTCGAGTTCGTTTACGTCCGGATCTTCGAGCGTGTATTGATATTGCGTGCGGCTCACCCGGTCATCGACCGAGATGTTCTGCACCGGCTGCATGTAGAGCTTGATGCCATTCACCTGGGCCAGGCTATTGTTGAGGCGGCGAATCACGTCGGAGGCGCTGAGGTCGCGCTGATCGAGCGGTTTCAGGTTGATGGACATGCGACCACTATTCAGCGTGGTATTGGTGCCATCGGCGCCGATGAAGGAGGAGAGGCTCTCGACGGCCGGATCCTGCAGAATGACCTTGGCCAGCTCCTGCTGCAGTTTGGTCATCGCGGTAAAGGAGATGGATGCCGGAGCCTGCGAGATGCCCTGGATCACGCCTGTATCCTGCACCGGGAAAAAGCCCTTGGGAATAATGATGTAGAGGAAGATGGTCAGCGCGAGGGTGGCCACCGCGACCAGCAGGGTGAGCCCCTGGAAACGCAGGACGACTTTGAGGGTGCGCCCATAAAAGGCAATCATGTTCTCGAACACACGTTCGGACGCCTGATAGAAACGGCCCTGCTTCTCCGCAGGATTATGTTTGAGGATGCGCGAGCACATCATCGGGGTGAGAGTCAGCGAGACGATCGCCGAGATGATGATGGTGACGGCGAGGGTAACGGCGAATTCGCGGAACAGGCGGCCGACCACATCGCCCATGAAGAGCAAGGGGATGAGCACGGCGATCAGCGAAACGGTCAAGGAGACGATGGTGAAGCCGATTTGCTCTGCACCCTCGAGCGCGGCCTGCATCGGCGTATGGCCTTCCTCGAGATAGCGGGAAATGTTCTCGATCATGACGATGGCGTCATCCACCACGAAGCCGGTGGAGATGGTGAGCGCCATCAGCGAGAGGTTGTCCAGGCTATAGCCGAGCGCATACATCGCGGCGAAGGTGCCGACGATCGAGAGTGGCACGGCGACGCTGGGAATGATGGTGGCGTACAGGTTGCGCAGGAAGAGAAAAATCACCATCACGACCAGCGCAATGGTCAACATCAATTCGAATTCGACGTCGGCCACCGACGCCTTGATATCGGTGGTGAGATCGGTGAGGGTGGTGATCTGGATGCCTGTAGGCAGGTTGGCCTGCAATTGCGGCATCAGCAACTGGATGCTCTTGACGACGCTGATGGTGTTGGCGCCGGGTTGCCGCTGCACGTTCAGAATGACCGCCGGCGTCTGGTTCATCCAGGCAGCCTGCTTGGTGTTTTCGACGCCGTCGACAACGGTGGCTACATCGTGCAGAAAGACCGGGGCATTGTTGCGATAGGCGACGACGACATCTTTATAGTCACTGCTGGTAATGAGCTGATCGTTGGCGTCAATCTGCCAGTCCTGGCGCGGGCCGTCGAAGTTACCTTTGGCCTGGTTCACGCTGGCGGAGATGAGCGCAGTTCGTACGGCTTCCAGGTCAATGCCATAGCCCTGCAGCTGGGCCGGGTTCACCTGGATGCGGACGGCGGGCTTCTGGCCGCCACTGATGCTGACCAGGCCAACCCCGTTCAGCTGCGAGATCTTGGGCGCAAGGCGAGTGTCGACCAGATCTTCCACCTGCGAAAGGGGCAGGGAGGTCGAGGTGATGCCTAGGGTAAGTACAGGCGCGTCGGCTGGGTTGGTTTTACTGTAGATCGGTGGGGCGGGCAGGTTGGCCGGCAGAAAGCTCTGCGAGGCATTGATCGCTGACTGCACTTCTTCTTCCGCGATGTCGATGCTGAGCGCCAGGTTGAACTGCAGCACCACGACCGAGGTAGCGCCGGCGCTGGTGGAGGTCATCTGGCTGAGGCCTTGCATTTCGCCAAATTGCCGTTCCAGCGGGGCGGTTACGGTGGTGGCTACCACGTCGGGGCTGGCGCCGGGATAGAACGTAAGCACCTGGATGGTCGGATAGTCGACCTGGGGCAGCGCGGAGACCGGCAATTGCGTGTAGGAGACAATGCCTACCAGCATGATGGCGGCCATCAGCAACGAGGTCGCGACCGGCCGCAGAATAAATGGGCGAGACGGGCTCACGGGGCATTGCTCTCGTCGTTCGAGGGAAGAAGCTTTTGTTTCGAGATGACGACCTTGGAGCCATCCTGCAGCTTCTCGAAGCTGCTGTCGGCCACCACGTCTCCGGCATTAAGGCCGGTGACCTCGGTCTCCGAGGCCTCACTCACGCCCGGCTTGATGTTATGAATGTGCGCGACCCCGTCTTGAATTAAAAAGACAAAGACGACGTCGCCGTTGTGCTGGATGGCCGAGGAGGGAATCAGGACTACATTGTGCAGGGTTTGCAGCAGCAAGCGAGCGTTGACAAATTGATTGGGGAACAGCCCGTTATTTTTGTTGTCGAAGATCGCGCGCAGCTTCAAGGTGCCGGTGGTGGTGTCGATCTGGTTATCCGTACTTTCCAGCTTGCCACTGGCCAGCTTGGTCTGCTCGGAGCGATCGAGCGCATCGACCGAAAGCGCCTTGCCTTGACCCGTCTGTTGCTGCAATTGGCTTACATTGTCTTCGGGAATCGTGAACACGACGGTGATGGGCTGCAGTTGCGTAATGACGGCCAAAGGCGTGCTGCTGGAAGCGGTAGCCAAATTCCCCGGATCGACCAGGCGGAGACCGACACGGCCAGAGATGGGTGCGGTGATGTTGGTAAAGCCGAGTTGCACCTGGTCAAACTGCAGGGTTCCCTGATCGACCTTAACGGTTCCCTTGTCTTGCAGGACGATCTTCTCCTGGTCGTCGAGCGTCTGTTTGGGGATGGCATTACGCGCCCAGGCATCCTGGTAGCGCTTGAGGTCCATTTCCGCCTGGGCCAGCAGGTTGGTGTCGCGCTCGAGCGCCCCCTGGGCCGTGGTGACATTGGCTTGGAAAGGCCGGGGATCGATTTGCAGCAAGGTCTGGCCGCGACGAACCGATTGACCTTCGCGGTAGCGCACCGCGGTGATGACACCCGTGACCTGGCTGACGAGGGTATCCGTGTAAACCGGGGTGACGGTGCCGATGGCGTCCAGGTAGACCCCGATATCGCCCGTTTTCGCGGTCTCGGTTGAGACGGTTACGGTGCCCCCGGCAGCGCCTCGCCGGCCCCCCGCGGGTGCAGCGATGGTTTGGCGATGGTGCAGGACCCACCAGAAGAGCAGGCCGAAGGCGAGCAGGATAATGACCCAGACCAGGATGCGAATCCAGTGGGAACGTTTCGGCGGGGGCAATTGGTGGTCCGGCCCGATATGCGCATCTTTTGGACGCGCGTCGGGGCTGACGGGGGTGGTTTGAGCGTCGCGAATGTCGTCTTGCATCAATTGACCTGGCGTCCTCGTTCTTGTTGCTCCCGTGCACGTTGGTCGGCGGCGTCACGCGCCGGGAAGTCAAGCCAGGGGATATGATTCGTCGGGTGAGGCCCCGGCACGCTAGGGCAGAAGTTGTCAGAACAGTCTATGGCATAACCACCCAAGGAAGTAGATTGCTGCTCAGAGGGCTAGAAGCGAACAGCCCAGGGATTCTCTGGCACGATAAAGAGTTAGACGACAGACCTGCATCGTGAGACGCACAGGGCTCTCTCGCGCTCCGGGATGAGGATAACGCAGCGGGGGGTGCCAGGAAAAGGCATCCAGCCGGCCGTTATTACGGCCAGAGGATGGCGAGCTCGGGTGGGCTTATCCCGGCATCCGTATGCCGAATCGGAACCAGCTAGCTTGCGGCGGTCTCTTTTTTGGTGGTGGCAGCCGAGGCCGCAGCCTTCTTCTGACTCTTCACTTTGGCCCAACGCTTGCGCTGCGCTTCGGCGATGGCGTGACGGGCTTTGGCGCTTAATTTCCGGCGCGGCTTCGTAGGTCCAACTGAGGCGGTGGTTTTGGTACCCGACGCCGTGGCGCTGCCGGCAAGGATCGCGCGGACCTGGCGGAGTTTTGCTATCTGTTCATCAATCGATTGCAATATCAAGTCGTTCAAGGGAGTTCCTTTCTGGGGGTTGAAAGGGAGCGCTGCATGACTGCTCCAGCGACAGAATAACAGGTTAGACGGGGTAGCTACTGCTGACGTAAAAAGAGCCTAGCGAATAGGATGGAAAATTTTTCGCAAAGGGTGTGCCTGCCGTGGGTGAAGTTCCTATGGCCGCTCGAAAAGAAACAAGTGGATGCCCTCAAGGGGCCGGCAACGCGGGTGAAGACTGGAAACTCATCCGAAAGCCTTGTATCTGATATCAGGGCTCTCGTTTGAGACCATGAGGACTTTAAGGGGGTGTGTGGGAACTGAAGAACGAGCCACAGCAGACCCAGGGTACTGTCTCGAAAATATTTCCAGGAGGAGTTTGTTGAACTGCGGATCCCTCCGGGGGAGCTTCGGTCGGGATGACAAAGGAGAGGGCGTCGCTTCCACGGAGAACTGTTGCTGCATTACGGAAACCAAACAGTGGGCTCTTAGATGGGATGAGACGGCTGGCCCTGAGGGCAGCGTTTTCGGACGAGAAACCTGCCCTCGGGGCCTAAAGAGTCTGCGTGAGAACCGAGAAAAAAGCCAAAGCAGGTCCCTCCACTGCGCTACCCCGGATTTCCTGTTGAGGTTGGTGGCGTTGGCGAACTTCATGCGGCTTTCCTTAACGAAAGCCGCACACGTGGACGTTGGTGAGTGCCGCGTGGCAGGAAATCCGGGTTCGCTCCGGTCGGGATGACAA
>Ga0182015_10007167_pt1 | contig 10954 bp, 8 predicted proteins | sample 712P3MmetaG_FD_120478 | JGI IMG/M metagenome (GOLD analysis project Ga0182015, IMG submission 120478) | Permafrost microbial communities from Stordalen Mire, Sweden - 712P3M metaG | ecosystem: Environmental > Terrestrial > Soil > Wetlands > Permafrost | place: Sweden: Stordalen | collected...
ACCGGCGCCGCCCTGCAGCTGGGGACCCGAGGCTTGCGCGCACGCCCTGCCGCAGGCGGTGACCGTCGTGCCGGGAATCATCTTCTCCGGTTCGATGGACGGGCATCTGCGGGCCTACTCCACCATCGACGGCAAGGTCCTGTGGGATTACGAGACCGCCAGGGATTTCCGGACCATCAACGGCATCAAGGCGAGCGGCGGCTCGCTGGATCAGGGCGGCGCCACGATCGTGAACGGCGTCGTATACATCAACTCGGGTTACGGCCAACGTAACGGCCAGCCAGGCAACGTCCTCCTCGCATTCTCCGTAGACGGCAAATAGGTCCAATAGAACCCCTCATGACACGATTCAAACGGCTCGATCTGGTTGGCATTTTTCTCATTGTCGTTGCATCGACGCAGGCCGGCCGCGCCGCGTATGCGCGCGATCAAGGCGGGGGCGCCGCCCCCAACATCGAAAACTCGGTGGTCAAGGTCTTCTCCACGGTGCGTCATCCCGACCCATTCAAACCCTGGACCAAGCAGGCGCCCAGCGAGATCAGCGGCTCCGGCGTCGTCATCGAGGGGAAGCGAATCCTGACGAACGCCCACGTCGTTCTCTACGCGAGCCAGGTGCAGGTCCAAGCCAGCGCGGCGGGGGACAAGGTGTCCGCCACGGTCGTGGCAGTGGCGCCGGGAATCGACCTCGCCGTGCTGCAACTCGACGACGGCGCATTTTTCGACGCGCATCCGCCGCTCGCGCGCGCGAACAAGCTGCCGCACATCAAGGACGCCGTGTTGGCGTACGGGTTTCCCACGGGAGGCAATTCCCTGTCCATCACCAAGGGCATCGTTTCGCGCATTGAATTCGTGTCCTACAACTACCCGGTATCGGGGCTGCGCATCCAGGTGGATGCGGCGATCAATCCCGGCAATAGCGGCGGTCCGGCGGTTGCCGGCGACAAGATGATCGGTCTGGCATTCAGCAAACTGAGCGGCGGCGACGCGCAGAGCATCGGATACATCATCCCGAACGAGGAAGTGGAGCTGTTTCTGAAGGACATTGCCGACGGCCATTACGACGGCAAGCCGGCCATGTACGACGATCTTCAGACCCTCGAGAATCCAGCGCTGCGCGATTACCTGAAGCTGGATAAGTCGGTCGAAGGCATGGTGGTGCACCGTCCGTCCAGCACCGATGCGTCGTATCCGCTGAAGGAATGGGACATCGTCACCCACATCGGCGACACGGCGATCGACAACCAGGGCATGGTCAAGATCGACAAGGATTTGCGCGTCGGCTTCGGCTACCTGATCCAGCAGACCGCCAACAATGGCAAGCTGCCGCTGACCGTGGTTCGCGCCGGGAAAGCCATGCAGATCCAGCTGCCCGTATCGTCCGACCGCCCCAGCCTGGTCACCGACCTGCGCGGCAGCTACCCGTCGTTCTTCATCTATGGACCGCTGGTGTTTTCACCCGCGACCTGGCAGCTGGTCTCGAGCCTCGAGGGCAATGCCGGATTGATGAGGATGCTGGGCTTCGTGAAGAGCCCGCTCATTACGCGGGCGCTGGATGAGCCGGATGCCGACGTGCAGGAGCTGGTGGTGGTTTCCTCGCCGTTCTTTCCGCACAAGATTGCCAATGGATACTCGAATCCCGCAGGGTCGGTGGTGTATTCGGTAAACGGCGTCCGCATCAAGAGCCTTAGGCACATGGTGGCGGTGCTGCGTGATCTGAAGGACCCGTTCGTCAGCATCGAATTCGATCAGAAAGGCGGCGAGGCGCTGGTGTTCTCGCGGCCGGCGATCATGAGTGCGACCGACGAAATCCTGACGGACAACGGCATTCGCGCGCAGGGCTCGCCGGACACGCTGGCCGTATGGCAGGAGAAAGGCGGCAAGTGATCGCGCGCCGCACGGCCAAGCCTGCATGTGCAGACTTGACCGCCCGGCCGGTCAGTTGGTGTCGACGAGCTCGGACACCTCGCGGGCGTCGGCCCGTTTCATCGGCCGGCCATCCACGGGCGAGTACGGAGACTGCCGAATGCCGTCGATGGGAAATACGGTGGCATCGACGGTGCGGCCGTGGGCATCGAACCGCAGTGCGGGGTAATTGACGCTGCGTTCCGCATCCATTTTGACCCGGCGCTCGTAGAGTTCATGAGGAATGCCGATTTCGAGCAGTTTGATCGCCACCGACTCGGAGCGGTCGGCGAACAAATGCAGGTTGATGTCGCTGTAGTTGGTTGCGGTACCCGTGAGCACCGAACCGACCAAGCGCGGCTGAAACTCGCTCAAGCGGCGCATGGCCTCGAGCGCAATGCGCCGTTGTTCCTTCAAGGTGTGATCGTGCGAGTCCCGTCCAAACAACCGCTGATGTTCGCGCAGCGCCGCTTCGATCTCGACGTTCTTCGGGAGCACGGCGACGTCGTTTACGCCCAGCCGGTCGGCGGCCTTGCGTTTGGCCTGCAGGAAATCCTCGATTCCGTGCTCGGCCATGATGCGTGCGGCCTCCTGGGCCAGGGCGCGTCGCAGGTCCTCGGCCCGCTGCGAGAATTTCTTTGGCATGATTCAGGGGCTCCTCCTCTAGAATAGCGGTTTGTCGCCATCCGTCATCGGATTCTGATTGTTCGGGCCCTCGAAGAACTCCGTCTTCGGAAGATTCCCCTCGATGAATTTTTCCATGATTCCATCGGGATTGTCCGCGCTGGCGAGCAACCCGGTCTCCGGTGATATGCGCACCGTCACGATTCCGTCCGGCACCGGAATTCCGTGTCGCGGCGCGTGCGCCAGGGCCTCGTGCATGAAGTACGTCCAGATGGGGACCGAGACCCGGCCCCCCTCTTCGCCTTCGCCGAGGCTGCGGTCCTGATCGAATCCGGTCCACACCGTGGCGACCAGATCGCCGTTGAAGCCGTTGAACCAGGCGTCGTGCCAGTCATTGGTGGTGCCGGTCTTGCCGGCAATATCGTCGCGGTTGAGGACTCGGGCGCGGACCGCCGTGCCGCGTTTGATGACATCCGCCATCATGTCCGCGAGCAAATAGGCGACCTGCGGCCTGATGATCTGCGGGGCGAGATTCTTCAAAGAAATCAGCGTCTTGCCGTCGTACACCCCTTCATCAACAAACGCGGCGCGCGGGTTCGTGCGTGACGCGGCGCGCGCTGCGGCGCCCGGCTCCGCGGGGGGAAATGCGCTACCCGCCGGGGGCGGATCTGCGGCTCGGCCGCACTGAAAGCACGCGATTGCCGGGTCCGCCTGGACCAGCGTCTTGCCGTTGCCGTCCTCGATTCGGTCGATGTAGTACGGCGTCACCTTGAAGCCGCCGTTGGCGAAAGTGGCGTAGGCGTTGACCATCTGCATGGGGCTCAACGAGGCGGTGCCGATTGCCATCGTGAGGTCCCGCGGCAACTGCGATTTGTCGAAGCCGAAGCGCTGCACGTAGTTCCAGGTGTAATCGGGGCCGATCTCCCGCATCAGACGCACCGACACCAGGTTCATGGACCTGACCAATGCTTCGCGCAGGCGCACCGGACCTGCGAATCTGTCGTGGCTGTCCTTCGGCCGCCACGCCTGTTCCATCCCGGCTTCGTCGATCACGATGGGTGCATCCAGGACGATGCTTGCCGGTGTCTTGCCCTTGTCGAACGCCGCCGCGTACACGAACGGCTTGAAACCCGAGCCGGGTTGTCGCCGCGCCTGCGTAACCCGGTTGAATTTGCTCTGGAAGAAATCGAAGCCGCCCACCAGGGCGACCACGGCGCCGTCGTGCGGATCCTCCGCCACCAGTGCGCTCTGAGCCTCGGGAACCTGGACGAACTGCAAGTTCTCGCGGGTATTGCCCACCGTGTAAATCACGTCGCCGGGGGCGAAGATTTCCGATGCCTGGGTCGGGAAGCGGTCCATCTTCTCCTCGGGCAGCTCACGGCGCGCCCAGGAGAGCTTTTCCCACGGCAAGGTGACCGGTCCGAGGTTCTTCACGTAAATCGTCGCGGTTCTGCCCTCGACACGTTGCACGATGGCCGGGCGCAACCCTCCGATCAGGGGAAATTCCTCAAGTTCGAGGTCCAGGTTGCCGGTGGATGAGGCCTTCGAGAGATCGACCCGAGCGGTGGCGCCGCGCCACCCGTGATGGCGATCGTATTCGAGCAGCCCCGTGCGCAGCGCCACGGTGGCGGCGCTTTCCAGGCGTCCGTCGATGGTCGTGTACACCCGGAAGCCCGCGGTGTAGATGCTGTCGCCGTATTTGGACTGCATTTCATTGCGGACCATCTCTGCCACGTACGGGGCCTCGACCTCAACGGTTGGACCGTGTAGGCGCGACTCCATCGGACTCGAGTTCGCCTCATCGTATTCGGCTTGACTGATGTAGTTCAATTCACGCATCCGGCCGAGCACGTGCGTGCGGCGAACCTTGGCCGCGTCCGCGCTGGCCACCGGGTTGACCACCGAGGGGGCGGTGGGAATCCCGGCCAGCGTTGCCATCTCCGCGATGCTCAATTGGTCCAAGGCCTTGCCGAAGTACACTTCGGCGGCCGCGGCCACCCCGTAGGCGCGTTGACCCAAAAAGATCTTGTTGACGTACAGCGAGAAGATCTCCTCCTTGGAGAATTCGGCTTCCATGAGCAGCGAAATGTAGATTTCGCTCATTTTTCGCTTGATGTCGCGCCGCGGCGTCAGAAACATGTCGCGGGATACCTGCATGGTGATCGTGCTGGCCCCTTGGCGGATGCCGCCGGCCTTCAGATTGGCCACCGCCGCGCGCAAAATCCCTTGCCAATCAACGCCATGGTGCTGAAAAAAGCGATCGTCCTCGGTGGCGAGAAAGGCCTGGACGAGTTTTTTGGGCAGCTGGTCGTAGCGCACCGGGATCCGGCGCTGGTCGCCGATCGCCGCGATCAGCCGGCCGTCGCGGGTATAGACGCGCAGCGGCACCTGTAGCTGCACGTCGCGGAGGCTCCCGACATCGGGCAACGCGGGCCGCAAATAGACATAAGCACAGACATTCGCGAAGGCAAGCACCGCGATTACGGCCGCCAGGATCACAGAAATGCGCGAGATGAGAACTAGGTAACGTTTGGTCACTGAAAACAGTTCTAAGTTACGACGCCGGCGGAAATAGGCATGCATATTACCGCTGGACACACGGGCATACTCATCGAAAGATGAGGACGCAAAGCCACCGGTCTACGGGTTGAAACCTAGGACAGCGGGGTTGCCAGACCAAGCTTAACCAATCGTCTATGGAGAGCATAGGCGGCCAGAGGTCTGAATGGATGACTTTGATCCTAGTCGCTTTCGCTGCGGACCGTTCGTAGTTCGCACTTTGCCGTGCCGGGCGGTCCCGGCGGCGATTACCGTGAGTAGCTTCACGTTCTATTTAACAGTTTCTTGCTAAGTTTGCTCCGCGTAGCTAATCTCGCACGGCATTTTCGACCTCCAAGGTACTGAGCAAAAAGGGAAATATTTGTGTGGTCGTTTGGAAAAAGATATCGTCCCTTATTGGGACTTGACATAACCACTTCATCGGTGAAGCTCATTGAGCTCACGATGTCGGGCGGGCAGTACCGGGTTGAGTCGTATGCGGCGGAGCCGACTCCGCACAACGCCATCAACGAAAAGGCCATCGTGGACGCGGAAGCCGTCGGTGAGGCGATTCGGCGGGCGGTCAAACGCTCCGGGGCCAAAAGCCGGCTCGCCGCGATCGCGATCAGCGGCGATGCCGCCATCACGAAGGTGATCCAGATGCCCAAGAATCTCGGTGAAAACGAGCTCGAGGGCCAGGTTGAGATGCAGGCCGATCAATACATTCCGTTCCCGATGGAGGAAGTGAGCTACGACTACCAAGTGGTGGGTCCGTCCGAGAAGGATCCGGAAATGCTGGACGTGCTGTTGGTCGCCACCCGCACGGAAAATGTCGAGCAGCGGCAGGCCGCAGTCCAGGCCTCGGGCTTGACCGCGCACATCGTGGATGTCGAGGCGTTCGCGTTGGAAAACGCCTGCGCATTGATGCGCCATCAAATGCCGGACGGCGGGCTGGACCGCACGGTCGCGGTGGTCGATTTCGGCGCCAGCAGCACGACTTTCAGCGTGCTGCGCGACATGAGGGTCATTTACACACGCGACTTCGCCTTCGGCGGGCAACAGCTCACCGAAGAGATCATGCGCACCTACGGCTTGAGCATGGAGGAGGCCGGGCGCGCCAAGAAAGAAGGCGGACTACCCAGCAACTATCAGCCCGAGGTGCTCGATCCGTTCATCGACGACATGACCCAACAAGTCAGCCGCTCCCTGCAGTTCTATCTCGCGTCGGGCAGCGGGCGCTCGCAACCCGACCAGATATTGATCTGCGGCGGATGCGCCAACATACCCGGCGTCGCGGACGTGATCTCGAGCCGCGTCGGCGTCGCCGCGGAGAAAGGCGATCCCCTGGGTAACATGAAAGTGTCGTCCAAAGCCAAGGCGCAGGCGGTCGGCCGCGACGCCACGGCATTACTAACAGCCTGCGGCCTCGCGCTGCGAAGCTTTGACTGAGAGCTGCCATGCCGCGTATCAACCTGCTTCCCTGGCGTGAACTGGATCGTAAAGTACGGCGCCGAGAATTCCTGGTCGCCGCCGGCGCCGCGGTTCTCGCCTCAGTCGTGCTGATCGGCGTGGGCAAGCTCATGTACTCCAGTTGGACCGCCGCACAAATCGAGAAAAATAATCTCTTGAAGAACGAGATCGTCAAGCTCGACGCGCAGATCGCCGACATACAAGATCTCGAGAACCGCAAGCAGCGGCTGGTGGCGCGCATGGAGATCATCGAAAGGCTGCAGCGCAAGCGGCCGGAGATCGTGCACCTGTTCGATGAGCTCGTGAAGACCGTTCCCGAAGGCGTATATCTCACGCAGATCAAGGAGAACGGCAACAAACTGGAAATCCACGGCGTCGCCCAGTCGAGCACCCGCGTGTCGACGTTCATGAGGAACATCGACGGATCCATGTGGATGGACAACCCGCAGCTGCAAGTGGTCGAGTCCGCCCAGAACTCGCCCACCGGCGGGTCGAGCTTCACCTTGACCGCCGATGCGGTGGGCGTGAATCTCGAGGACGGCGGCGAATCAACGGTCAAGAAGGTTGCCGCGAAATGAATCTCATCGAACAACTTCGCACGTTGGACATGCGCGACGTGGGCCGCTGGCCCCTGGCGGTGCGCGGCTTCTTCGTGCTCCTGATTTTCATCATCTGTTCCGCCGTCGCGTGGTACATGTTCGTGTGGAACGACGACCGGCCGGTGTTGCAGAAGGCAGAGGCGGACGAATTGGATCTTCGCACCCAGTTCGAGAACAAGCAGCAGCGCGCTGCCAATCTCGATGCCTACAAGGCGCAGCTGGCCGAGATGGAGCGCAGCTTCGGCGCCATGCTCCGGCAGCTCCCCGGCAAGACCGAGGTGCCGAATCTGTTGGTGGACATTTCGCAGACCGGTCTTGCGGCGGGCCTCCAGGAAAAGTTGTTCCAGCCCGCGGGCGAGCAGACCAAGGGCTTTTACGCCGAGCTTCCGATCAAAATCAGGCTCGTCGGGACCTACCATGAGTTCGGGACGTTCGTGAGCGGCATCGCCGCCCTGCCGCGCATCGTGACTCTGCACGACATTCAGATCACGCCCGTGAGCGACAAGGCGGGCGGTTACGACAACCTAACGATGGATGTGACCGCGAAAACCTATCGATACATCGAGGATGACGGCGGCGGGCACGCGACGGCAAAGAAGAAGTCAGGAGGCGCAACGTGAGAAGCACAACGGGCGCTCGCGTAATTTGCACGGCCGTGCTCGCGAGTTTCGTGGCGGCCGGCTGTTCCGGCGGCCAGTCCGATCTACAAAAATGGATTGCCGAGACGAAGAAAAAGCCGGGCGGCCGGATTCAGGCACTCCCCGAAGTGAAGCCCTATGAAACGTTCGTCTACGGCGCGGGAGGAATGCGTTCGCCGTTCCAGCCGCTGGGCCCGAGCGCCAGCGGCGGCAGCGCAAGCCTGCGCCCGAGTTCGAGGCGCAACCGCGAATTTCTCGAGGGATTCTCGCTGGACACGCTCAAGATGGTGGGCACCTTCAAAGTGGGCGCCAACTTCTATGGGCTGGTGCAATCGCGGGATGGCCTGGTGCACAAGGTTCAGCCCGGGAACTACCTCGGACAAAACGACGGAAAAGTCACCGAAATCAGCAGCAGTAAAATTAGTCTCGTCGAAATCATACCGGACGGTCTCGGCGGCTACATCGAGCGACCGGCCTCATTGGCGTTGAGTGATTGAGGCCACAGGGAGAATAGAAGCATGATCAGATTCAAAACACGAACGGCGATGATGGGAGCAATGTTGCTCGTCGCGCTATCCGCGATCAGCAGCCTTGCGCGGGCCGCAGACCCGGTCAAGCTCGAGGCCATCGACGTCCAAACCCTGTCCGGCCAGCAAGTGCAGCTCAAGCTGCGGTTGAGCGGCCCGGCGCCCGAGCCTCTGCCGTTCACCATCGACAAGCCGGCGCGCATCGCGTTCGATCTCCCGAACACTTCGCTTGCGCTGGCCTCGCGGCGCATCGACGTGCGGTCGGGCGGCGTTGACACCGTGTTGGCCGCGGAAGCCAACGGGCGCACCCGCATCGTGGTCAACGTCGATTCCCTGCTTCCCTATTCGACGAAGGTCGACGGCAACACCATCATCATCACCCTCGGTAATCAATTGGGCGATGCGGCCGCCAAGATGGCGGTTACCCACGCGGGGTCCGCTGCACCGGCCGCCGCGACCGAGAGAAGCATTCGCACCATCGACTTTCGCCGTGGCTCCGACGGCACCGGCCGCGTGATCGTGCAGCTGACCGACCCGCGAACGCCCGTCAATGTCCGTCAGGAAGGCAATCAAGTGGTCGTGGACTTCGCCGGCACGCTCATGCCGAAGAATTTGATGCGCCGCTACGATGTGCAGGATTTCGCCACGCCGGTCCAAAGCGTCGACGCGATCCGGGTGGAAGGCAGCTCCCGCCTGGTGATCAGCGCGCAGGGTGATTTCGAACAGCTCGCGTACCAATCCGACAATCAGTACACCATCGAAATCAAGCCTTCGTTGAAGCGTGCCAACGCCGAAGAGAAGAAGGAATACACCGGCGAGCGGCTGACCTTGAATTTCCAGGACATCGACGTCCGTTCGGTGCTGCAACTACTGGCCGACACCAGCGGTCAGAACATCGTCGTCAGCGACTCGGTCTCGGGTAACCTGACCCTCCGGTTGCAGAACGTGCCGTGGGATCAGGCGCTCGACATCGTGTTGCGCACCAAGGGTCTCGACAAGCGGCGCCAGGACAACGTCATCATCGTCGGCCCCACCGAGGAGCTTGCGAGCCGCGAAAAGGCCGAGCTTGCCGCCCGCAAGGAAGTGCAGGAGCTGTCGCCGGTGCGCTCGGAGTTCCTGCAGGTCAATTACGCCAAGGTGTCGGATCTTGCCAAGCTCATCAAGCCCGGCAACTCGAAGGATTCGATGCTGTCGACGCGCGGCAGTCTTTCGATCGACGATCGCACCAATACCCTGTTGGTGCAGGATACGGCCGACCGATTGGCGGATATTCGCCGCATGGTGGCGACCCTGGACGTGCCCATCAGGCAGGTATTGATCGAAGCGCGCATCGTCGTCGTGAGCGATACCTTCGAGCGCGATCTCGGTGCGCAGCTCGGCTTCAGCAACACCAATTCAGCCGGCGCGAATCTGTTTTCCGTGTCCGGCACGGCCGCCGGGTCCGACGGCATCCTCACATCGTCGGCCACCGGCGCTCCGGCGACGACGGCGCTGACGTCCCAGTCGCTTGCCAATCGCTATCAGGTGAATCTGCCCGCCGCGAACATCAACGGCAGCATCGGTGTCTCCCTGCTGTCCGGCAGCCACCTGCTCGATTTGCAATTGTCGGCGGCGGAGAACGAGGGCAAGAGCGAAACGATCTCCTCTCCACGCGTCATCACCGCCAATCAGAAACAGGCGACCATCATGCAGGGTGTCGAGATTCCCTACCAGGAATCGGCATCCAGCGGCGCCACCACCACGCAGTTCAAGAACGCGGTGCTGTCGCTCAAGGTGACGCCGCTGATCACTCCGGACAATCGCGTGGTAATGGACATCGACGTCAGCGACGACACCGTGGGCGCCCAGGTGACGAGCGCCACCGGCGGCAGCGTGCCGTCGATCGACACGCGCCAAATCACGACTCAGGTGCTGGTCAACGACGGCCAGACCGTGGTTCTCGGCGGCATTCTCGAAACCCAGCGATCGAACACGGACACCAAGGTGCCTTTCCTGGCCGACATCCCGGTGTTGGGCAACCTGTTCAAGAGCAACATCAAAATCAACAACAAGACAGAACTTTTGATTTTCATCACGCCGAAGATCCTGCGTGAGGGATCTAATCTGTATTGATTTCCACAGGACAGCCGACGGTCGGCTAACGAGGGATTTAAGGACATGCGCAAGTTATCGATATTAATGCTGCTGTGCGCCGCATTGCTCAACGGCTGCGGCGGGGACTCGTGTTCCATCATCGTGGGCGGAACCAGCTGCACCACTACGACCACCACCACGGCGGCCCCGGTGGCCACGCTTTCGGTCACCACCAGTGCTCCGAGCGTTGCCGCTGACGGCAGCACCACCGCCACCATCAGCGCCATCGCGAAGGATGCCAGCAACAATGTCGTGTCCGGCGCCACGGTGGCGTTCACGGCGTCCGCCGGCGCGCTCACGGTCACCCAGGCAACCACCGATGCAACGGGCACCGCCACCGCGACCGTGGCGGCCGGGACCGCCGCGGCGGGCACCAGCATCACCGTTACCGCCACCAGCGGCACGGTGAAGGGCACGGTCTCCGTGACCGTGGCGGACACCCAGCAGACCATCAATGTCATCACCAGCCTGCCGCAAATCCCCTCGGACAGCAGCAAGTCGGCAACCATCACGGCCCTGGTCC
>Ga0182015_10007169_pt1 | contig 10953 bp, 15 predicted proteins | sample 712P3MmetaG_FD_120478 | JGI IMG/M metagenome (GOLD analysis project Ga0182015, IMG submission 120478) | Permafrost microbial communities from Stordalen Mire, Sweden - 712P3M metaG | ecosystem: Environmental > Terrestrial > Soil > Wetlands > Permafrost | place: Sweden: Stordalen | collected...
CACTTGCTCGTTAGCGCTCAGCAGTTTCTTGAGCAGCGAGACGCGCTGATTGCCAGCGGCAAAGTCGCAGAAGAGCCGCAGCAGCCTTCTCGTGCAGAGACCTTCAAGCGCTCCGTTCGCCCTTCGGACATCATTCCGCCAGCAGTCAGAGTCGCGGAGTAAGTCGCTGTGGGAAGACCACGCAAATCCGATGCACTTCACCGTCTGCAAGGCACGCAGCGGCACGAGTCAACTGTCGATCCAGAAGATGACTCGAAAGAGTTCACTGGAGGCAGGCTCAAAATGCCGCCAGAATTCAAGGAGGACCCGAAGCGTTTATCCGTCTGGAAAATGCTCTTCGGTCCGCTGCAAAAACGCCGCACGCTAACGAAAGCGGATTCCGCAGCGGCTGTGCTGGTGGTCGAGCAGTGGCTCTTGTGGGAAGTCGTCAATGCAGAAGCGCAGGCGCGTCCGTTTTCTGAAGTGACGTGGCGAGACAGCGCAGGACACGAGCACACGAAGGCTGTTGAGAGCGCAGCACTGAAAGCCGCAGCAACGTTGCACCGCACCATTATGCAAGGTCTTCAGCAGTTCTCCGCGACTCCGGCATCGCGTGAGAAGACAAAGAAAACGAAAGAGCCCGCGCTGAAGCCGGGGAAAGTGCAGACGGTTGCGGAGAGGCTCGACGAAGAGATTGCCGCACTCGAACAGCAAACAGAGGATCCAGTGGTCGCAGTCGATGACGAAGGCGTGCTGAGTGAGATTGACGAGACGCTTGCAGATCCTCCGATGACGGAGACTGAGAAGCTACTCCGCGAAGCCGATGCTGCTCTCGCAGAAGAGGATCCATCATGACGCCGAGAGAAGTAAAGCTGTACGAAGCTAAATTCGAGTGCTATTTGATCGGTTCTTACGGACCGCTCTGTGCTGCCGCGGGGGTCGATATCGCGCAACTCTCTGGCGTCGAATGTTACGCCCTTGCGACGAAGATTCAGAGCGCGGCGAAGCACAGTGCTCGCGTTATCACGAAAGGGGTTTTCGAAGAGACAGACTATCTCGGTGCGCTGCGCTCGATGTCTGCTACGGAGTTGGCGTCTCTGAGACGAAGGATCCAGCCATGAACAAAATCGACATGATCGACAAACTCGAACGATCCGCAGCGTCAGAACGTGCATGCGGCAATCATCAAGCAGCCGCCACATTCGATGCTCGCGCTGAAAAGTTGCGGCTGAAGTACGGGCTGCCAAAGCACGATGCTGTGAAAGAGCAAGTAAAGACGGAAGTTCCGCAGCGGGAAAACTACTCGGACAATTTCCCTGGAGTGTCACGACCGGAAGCACCTCTCACCAATGCGCAGTTGGCGGCGCTGAGAAATCTTGCAGCATCAGCAGGGCGCCCTCTTACAGACAGAGAACGTGCCGCTGTGCTTGGTCAGAAAATCGAAGATGCACCAAAAGGAGAATCAAAGTGCGATCGTTACTTCGAGGTTTAATCCACAGAATATGCAGCGCCGTAGCATCGCGGACTGTACCAACGTCAACCGCTCTGGTGCCTGTCCACATTCCCAACGGCACTTGGAAACAGGTGAAAGTTGGCAACCTAACTAGGTCGTATCTCTACACCTGCAAATGCCTCCAACTGCAAGAGCTAACGCCAGCAGAAGCGAAGGACCAGAAGGAGCGCAAGTGTGGGTGCGGCTTGAAATACAACTTACTCCGCGATCTTGCGCTCACTCCAGACAGTGCCATCACGGATTACGAGTACGCCCTCGCAACTCTTCCGGTTCATGCTCTCGCAGTTCATGCTCCGCAAGGTCCGCGTCATGTGGAAGTCGGCAATGAGAAAGTTCGTGATCCGTGGTCCGGCAAACAGGACAGAGTGCGTGATGCCGCATTCGATGCGGGCGACCCCGGATTCACTGGACTTTTCTAAGGGGCACCCGTCACAGGCGCAGGACATTATGGGGTCAGCGTGCTAGATGCTGACTGCGGTAAAACTCTCGTACTAAGAAGGAGCACATCATGTTAGTCAAACACCTCTACGGTCCAAAAGTTGGTCAACGGCTGCGTCCTGATCTTCCCCTCGGTGTCGAAGACCTCAAACCTGAAATTGCAATACCACTCATCGGCGGCGGGTTCGCTGAAGAAATCAAATACAAAAACTACATCGAGCGCCTAGCATCTCTCAGCAAAATGAATCAAGCTGCTGAGATTCCTGCGACCGTTCAGTGGGCATGCGTGAAGGGCGCCTTCAGCGAGCGTTATCACATCAGCGCCAAATGTTCTCGTGCCAACTGCACTTCGCTGGCTTACGATGCACCGCCTTCGGCGTCGCTTGAGTCAATCACTTTCTACCACAGTTGCGGCGGCTTTGCGCCTGAAAAGATCCCTGCTGCTATCTGTGACCAATACAGAAAACTGTTCGCGCCAGCGGCGGAGGTGGGCGCTGACGTAGCGAACTACTTCCACAATTGTGCCAAGAGCAAGGGTGATGGTGAGCGCGTTGATTTATATGCCCCGCAAAAGGTCAACGGTGTCGTTGTGGGTCCGCCGGTACTCTTCGACCATCCGATAAATGCAAAACATAACAATTATGGATGGGAAAACGCGCGCCCCAACCCCGGCGACGGTCAGAAGATGGACCTCACGCCAAGCAATCCGGTGTTCAAGAAGAAATAGGGCGCGTCACGGGAACGCAGTCACAAGGGAACGGCAGAGCACGGAGACATTCATATATGGCAGTCAAAACAGAAGTTCGTACATTTCGTGGCATTGCGCTCCGCGCATCACAGAGCGGCGATATGTCCATTGCCGGACGTGCGCTTTCCTACAACACACTCAGTGGTGACCTCGGGGGTTTTCGTGAACGCTTGCAGCCCGGGTGTTTTTCACGCCACTTAGCGACGGCGCCTGACGTGCTCTGCCGCCGTGAGCACGAAACTGGATTTCTTCTCGGGCGCACGAAGAACGGCTCTCTCACTCTGCAAGACGGTCCCGATGGCTTAGATTTTCGTTGCTCGATTGACTCCAACGACCCGATAGCAGTTTCAACACGCGCGGCTATCCAGTCGGGCTTGATCGACTCGATGAGTTTTGCTTTCGCCGTAGATGGAGACGGCGGCGATGACTTCTCTGCGCCTGATGCTTCAGGGCTTTTGATTCGGACTATTAAGCGTGCTGCACTGCTGGATGTCGCCCCAGTTTGTTCACCCGCGTACCCCGTCGGAACCAGCGTTGCGGCTCGCGCTGCTGACTATGTGACAGCCCGCCCTGTCATCAGTGACCAGACAGCCATTCATGCGCAGATCACAGCCTTCGAGAATCTGCAAGCGGACAAGAAGCGCCAGCGTATTGCTGCTGCTCGAAGCCGCTTCGCGGAATATTCTCCGCTGTCGGCAGAGGAAATCGTGCGATGCAGAAAGCTGGGTTACAGCGAAGACCTCATGCTGGAACTCCGCGGCGCTGCTTATGCGCGTCAGATTGGCGGTCCGACTTTTGAAGCGGGACCGATGAGATATGAGCCGGGGCAGAGCGCTGACCCTACCGATTCGCTCAGAGCGGATGACGATTTTGGCTGGGACGATGACGATTGGGATGCGGACAAGCACGAGCGTGCAGCGTCGTATCACAGAACACTCGCAAGCAAAGCCCCGTCAGTGGAAAAGGGCGTCCAGCATTTCAAAGCAGCAGACCTGCACTCCGCCGCAGCGCGGCTCTATCCAGACTTGAACAGCAGCTTCGCGGCACGTGCTGCCTCCAAAAGTCTTCGGCGGGAAAAGGAGAACTGCCTGTAATGTTCTACGGTCTCGAATGCGCATTGACTGCACAGCGCTCCGCAGCCGAGAGGCTTGCAGAACACTTTGCGCACAAGCAAGACGATGAAGGCTTCGCTCTGTTCGACGAAGTGCTGGAAGCGTCTCACATGGTGTTGGTGGTCATGAACGACCAAATTCGTGCGGCACAGAGGAAAGTCTGATGGGGAACACAAGAGAGAACCGCTTTACCGTGCACCAGCGCTTGGCTGCTTCTGAAGCGCGGCTCACTGCGCTCGAACAAGAGAATGCAACGCTTCGCGCATGGGTATCAGGGACCGTCGCCAGTCAGATCAATGACGCTGCGAACACCATTCAGTCTGCGCAGGCTGCTGACTTCCGCGAACTGCAAGCGTCGATCAGGATTCCGCGGGATGGTGTTGACGGTAAAGACGGAGCAACAGGCGCTCAGGGTGATAAGGGCGAGGCTGGCGACGTGACTGTGATCGGGGACACCGAACTCGCAAAAGAAGTGATAAAGCTGCGAATCGCGTTGAAAAGACGCCACGCAGCGCAGATCGCCTCGATCGTCGATCGTATTGAAACTTTGAAAAAACCAGAACACCAGACCCATACCTATCGCATCTTGAGCAACAATTTAGAAGGCATCTTGAGAGACATCGAAATGCTTCAAAGGTTGCCGTGATGGGCTTCGCTAAATTTCTGGACCTCACGGGTCGCTATCAAATGTACTTCGTTCCGTTGCCTGGGGATGTAGGAATCTTCGGCACTGTCTGCGCAGCATGGAGTCATGGTGGAGGTCAGGTTCGTGCATGGGCGAATCAGAGCGTTCCAGATTCAGATTGGGCGGGGGCGCCATCAAGCGGCGGCTGTTCGCCGATAGGGTTTGGATCACCGCTAATAATTTCGTTCGATGCTGTGTATCTCAAGCCTGTGCCGGATAACCCCGGCGACTTCTACGAGATCGCCCAAGACTTTTGTGTTGGCACGCGAGTGTCATTCGATGTGGTCACTGGACCGTATGCCGCTGGCGCCCAAAATTTGCAATTGATCTAAGGAGAAAAACAATGGGAGTCCTCCCAAAACCACTTAGCAACGAGCAGTTAAACGAAATCAGGCGCAAGGCGCAGGCTGCGCAATCGCCCAGCGCTGAGCCGCCGACTGCGGAGCAGGTTGCATACGACTGCGGGATCAAGGGTTTGATTCCTGTGATTCAGCGCATTGAAGCGCTTGAGCGCCAAGTCAAAGAGTTGACGGCAGCGCAAAGCCAGCGCCCTGCATAAAAGTTCAGTACCAAGTTGGTGGACCGCTCACTCCCTTAACGATGCGCTGGTGAGCACTACGCGCTTGGAAACGCGGAGTCGTGTAAACGGCGCTGATAACTCTGGATGCTGCGCGTAGTCGTAGGAGGCTGGCGCAGCGCCAGACCCTTTTTGACATTGCTGGACTGTTCACCCGAACGACAGCATAGGGCAGAGTGAAGAGCCTTGCTCGGCGATGACTCACTCTGCCCGCATAAGTTCTCCGTTGGTGGCGTCGAGTAGAACCTGACTCCGCCATCTTCGGGGGAGATGGTCACAGGCTTAGAGAGATAGTGGGTTGCTGTCTACCAGCCCTGTGGCAGTGAGTACGTTCCCCCGGAAAGCTGCCACGCCTCCTGTTTTGAAAGGTAAATTATGTCGCGCAAAAATCCTAAGCCCCCTGTTGGGAGTCGAGTGTGGTATCTCGATCCGCCCAAGAAAGGGAAGAAATAATGTCAGCCGCCCTCACAGTCCAGCCGCGCCATCTTACTCTGCCTGAGTGCTGCCTGTTCGCACCGACCGAGCTTCAGATCGGTGCATCGCTTTCACAAACTGAATTCAGCCGCCTGGGGAAGGCACTTTCGTCAGTCGATCAAGCATCCGACCTGTGGGCGTGTGACTACGCGCTCGCTGGGCAAAAGCGATGGGGCGATGACGGTCTCAAGCTGGCGTCGGAAGCGACAAAGCTGAGCATCGGATACCTCAAGGTTGGTGCTCGCATAGCTGAACGTTTCGATCCGGCGCGTCGTTTTCCAAACCTAACGCGACATCACTACAGATGTCTGGTTCCATTTCCTGTTGAGTTCACGGATGCATGGCTGCCGACTGTCATTGACAGGAATCTGTCAGCGAAGCTGCTCCGAGCCGTGGCTGTCGAAGCCTACGGTTCAGACCCATGCAAGTGCCGCGCTCAAGACGAGTATCGAAGCATACTGATTCGCCAAGTTCTCTATGCACGCTTCAAAGAACTGTCACCTGCCCCCAAAGTATCTGTGTTCATCGAAGAAGTACTGACAGACTGGGAGAACAACGCGACACCCGAGACGCAAGCTCGCGTTGCAGCAGCCCTACTGGCGCGGGAAGAGACACGGCATCAACAGCGGCGTGCTAAACGGAATGTCAAGAAAGCTGAGAAGCTGGCCGCAAAGGAAAAACTTCGCGCCCAAAGAGAAGCCGAGGCTCTGGCGCGGAAAGAAGAGATTGCTGCATTCAAAGATGCTGAGCGTGCAAGGCTAGCGGCAGCCAAAGAAGCGGAACGAGCCGCGGCTGTAGCGGCGAAAGCAAAGAAAAAAGCGGTGGAGCACTGCGCCAAGATAGCGCAGTACACCAAGAGCCGGGCGAAACTTTCGCAATGGCCGACAAAGTCTGAAGCAGATGAAGTCATAAAAAATGCTCCGCATTTGGAAAGCTACGCCTGCGATTGTGGGCAATATCACATCAGAAAGGCTTCGGACAGCGCTGTAGGAGACAGGATTTCGGCGGTTCCCGGACCTGACGCTACTCAGCCACGTCCGACTTATGCTGAGCGGAGAGCAGCGCAAAAAGAAAGCGCCCAAGCCGAAGCCCGAGTTTCAGTCTGAAAAGTTTAATTATCGATTACCTTTGGCTCGATTGTGGGTGATGCATAGCATTTGGCAGTTATCGGCCGAGCTTCCGCCGCCCTTGCTCCATGCTTCAACGTGGTCTGCGTCCATTTCGTCGAGGCTATAGGTTTTGCTCTTGTTCGCGTCGGGGCCAACCGCACAGAGCGGGCAGTTGGATTCGCTCTTCGCCTTTGCCTCGCTCGTTTGCTTCTCGTAGACCGCGTGTTTGGTGGCGTCCTCGAACACGCGCACGTCAAGAAGATTCGTATCTTTAAGGCCGCCGAGGATGAATTCGAATATCCCGCGCTTTTTCTTGACGCACAGATCCCCGTAGAGCCGCTTCACCTCGCCAGACACCTTTTCTGGATCGTATGACTGGGAGTGATATTTCTCGTAGAGCTCGCCCCATTCCAAACCCTGCATCTCTTTCTTGACATCTTTGAAGACCGTGGAAACCCACTCGATCACGCTGTCGAAGTATTTCTTAAGCCCGGTGATGTCCTTGTCGTAGCGATGCTGGCTCATGTAGCCGCCGATGTCGCCTTTGCTCACCCAGTCCAGCGCCCGCTCCAGGAACTGCTGCCGGTTTGCGCTGCCCTTCACGTAGGCGCTCCACTTCTGGATGTTCGCGTTTTGGCTATTGCTGAACTCGGCCTTCGCAAGCGTCACGAACGGTCCGGAGTAAATGGCATTCAATAGCTCTTGGGCGTTGAGAGGCACACCTGCAATGTTGATGGTCTCAAACCATTGCTTGATCTCGCTCTCCTCGCCCTCGCACTCGTAGATCAGCAATTTCGAGCCCCGAATCCTGGCTTGTTGGTCGGCGGGCAGGCTGTCGAAATTCTTCGGATTGCCGTTATCCATGATCGCGAACTTGTTTGTGACGAATCTACCGATACTGGTAATCCGCTGCTGGCCGTCCAGCACTTCGAACTTGTCGTCACCGACTTTATTGAAGTAGATCAGCCCGAGCGGATAACTCTTGAGCAGCGATTCGATGACCGCCGCTTCTTTCTTGCCACTGCCGTCGGCATAGATGTAGTTGCGCTGGTACGCCGGCTGAATGGTGAGCTTTCCGCCCATCCCGAACAAGCCTTTGCCTTCCAATTGGTTGTACACAAACCCGTCGCAGAGGTCTTTGACTGTTATGTCAGTATTGAGAGTGGTTCTCATATCTTTGTCCCTTTATTTATCTGAATGAGGACTCTCATATAAGGGACAACTGGTCTCTTGTTGTGGTCGTAATAACATAAGTCTGGATGTCCTTCGCTGATCGTCCCTGTTTGTCCAGATTTGTAGTACGCATCAACAAACTCTTTCGACATTCCTTTTGTCTTTGTGTACCTGCTTAATCCTAAAATCCTGAACTGGTCAGGGTTGTATTTGTCGAGGAAGGTGACCGGCACGCCCATGACGCCGCCGAAGTCGCTGGGGATTTCCTTGTAGGTGCTCACATCGATCGCGTCGTAGTTGTCGTACCGGTCGTAGGCGGCCTTGCCCCTCAGGTTCTTGCTGAACTTTAAGTTCTCAGCCATCGTCATCAGAGGCAGCTTCTGGTGGCGGCGGCCATGGTCCAGGTTTGTGAACCACATGATGCTTCCCATGCTGAAATATTTCTTGCCGTTCACGATCTTCTTGCGCGACTCAGTCTTGATGTCATAGTCCTCCTGCACTTCGAACCACTTCGTTCCGCCGTTGTCAACTCCTAGCCACACCTTGTTGTCCTTGATGAGCGGGAATATCTCCTTATAAGTGATCGCGTTTTGGTTCCCGATGATCAGGAACTTCTTGCTGAACTCTACGAGCTGGGCGACGTACTCGCGGAAGAGGGAGAAGGGCGGGTTGGTGGCGACGATGTCCGACTGTTTCAGGAGCGCGATGCACTCGGGGCTGCGGAAATCGCCACCGGCGTACTTGTCGTCTCCTTTCAAGGCCATCCGTGCGGCCCTGTTGCGCTTGAGGAATAACTGCACGTCGTCTATGTTCGCCGCACCGTCTCCGTCCTCGTCTTTCACATGGTCGAGGATGACGGCGAGCGCCTTTGGCTTCTGGCGCTTGCCATTCCCCTCGTTGTATTCCGGAAACAAGGTGCCCTGGCCGGCGATAGGGGAGCCGTCGTAGCTGGTGGTGATGAGCTTCTTGAGGGCGAGCTTGTTGAAGTTGGCGGCGAAGTACTTGAAGAAATTGCTCTCGAATGGGTCGTCGCAGTTGCAGTAGACGACCTTGCCGCGGAAGGTGTCGGGGTCGAACTCGAGGTAGGCCTCGACCTCCTTCTGGATGTCGACGTACTGGGTGTAGAACTCGTCCTGCTTGGACGCCTTGGCGGTGTCTAGGCTTCGGTTCAGCGACTTGCCTTCCGTCATCTTGCGGGCGTTTGTCATTGGTCGAAAGGCAAGTATCCACTAACGGAAGGCGGAATGTCGAATTCGGCGGTACGGTTCACCCTACCCAGAGAGCCCCCGGGTGTGCGAGGCCGCCGCGCCGCACCTCATGGCTACTCTGGTTTGTCTCTATTCACCGCTGGGGCATCCACTTCGTACTTGCCTTCGCCAGCTTCTATGCCTCTCTTAGCCATATCATATGCAAACGGAAATGCCTGGGGTGCACTCTGATTTAACTTATCCTTATGATCTGAAAAATCCTTCAATTGTTTGGTGAGTACACCTTCCGATTCGTCACTCCAACAATCAATGCTCCAAAAGATTCTGACTCTGTTCATGAGCGCATCGTATGAATTGCCGACAGTTGTATGCTTGGTGGCTCTCTCGTTTGGATTCAGAAACGTCGCGATCGCTGATAGGACAGAAACCCCAATCGCTAAATAGCCAGCCAGTGTATGTTGCTTGTCGAACTGTTTGAACGCTTCTGCTCCTGCTACCGCTGAAACCACAACCATCGGGAGCCCGAGACACAGATGGACGCGGGACCAGTATTGAGCGGACACAAAATGCTTCTTGGACGAGTAAAGAAGCCCTTCTTCGATACGCTTCGCTTCTTTGATAATCTCGACCTTCGTCTTCGATACTGCTACTTCCGCTGTTGATGCCGTTGATGGTTGGTTAGCCATATGCCGGGAAATAGTCGCCGAAAATTTTGATCCACATATCGGTCGCAGCGTGTATGGAGCCCCGACCTGCGAGATCCTCGGCTTTTATAGCGCGATCATATGCAAGCTGGAACTTTCCCACCGCTGTCTGAATATCAGTGATGTACCTGCCTACGTCGTCGCCGTAGCCCGCCGGATCGGGGTTCTTTTGCGCAATCAGTGTGCGGCCCTTGTCAAAATAGAATCGTGCGCCCGATGGAAAATCAGAGATGGTAACACCGTTGAAAATTGACAGCGCCAGGACTTCAAGATGAAACGCGCGGAAGTATTCGCTGATGCTCTTGTTCCAGCCCTTAATCATTTTCACGAGCGGTACCAGATCGCAGTTATGCGCTTGGTTGCTCGCACTCATTAGTTCGACGTGCTTCTTCGGATCGGTGGATATCCAAGACTGCGTGAGCGAATTGGGAATTAAGAATCCCCCGCCTTGCCGCTTGAAGCCCGGTACAACGTCAACCATGAAGTCATCAAATCGGATGCTAACAGCCTGCCCGTTTCGGCTGATATCGGGAGTACGAGTGTAGGTTTTCCTTAAAGTGCGCTTCACCAAATCCAGCAGGCCCGCTTGTCCACCATTTTGTCCTTCGTTGTAGTTGTAGTAATACTGCACGTCCATCTGGAAGAAGATGTCAATGTCTGCTTCTTTAAGCGGGGCGATCATCGTGTTTCGTGAGTACGATCCGGTCAGGAACGAATCGTGCACGGTTAATCCGGCTTCAAGCACTCCGCGGATGGTCTTTTGGCGCGTGGAAACGGTGGCAGCCTGAAGGCCGGTTATCTCAAGATTCTGTTTCATCTTGAGGAACCCTTGTTGGATCGTTGTGGCCATGACTATGCCGGGGATTGTAGCACCGGGCATGAACGATTGTGGATGCTCACGCGAGCGAGACGAAGACGGCAACGGCACCTTGGTGATCCGCGCTGAGTCCAGCCGCTTTGTGCCAAATCGCGCCCGACCCTCCTGTCTAACATTTTGTCTAACATTTCGATGACAAGTGAGACCAAATAGCGCCAAAATCAACTCTGCTTTGACTAGTGTTTACGCTGTATCTTGTTGAATTTAATGGGAGAAGAGAGCGGAGTAGCAGTTTACGAATCGGCTGCTCTACCAACTGAGCTACGTCGGCATCTTGGTTTGACCGTTCCAGTTTATCAAATCGCAGTGGCAGCTACCGCGGATGATCGCGTCAGGCTCTCTCTTTTACGAAGAAA